>Ga0335072_10000119_pt1 | contig 161915 bp, 139 predicted proteins | sample Lox_Sample_21_FD_206725 | JGI IMG/M metagenome (GOLD analysis project Ga0335072, IMG submission 206725) | Soil microbial communities from Loxahatchee National Wildlife Refuge, Florida, United States - Lox_Sample_2.1 | ecosystem: Environmental > Terrestrial > Soil > Wetlands | place: USA...
AGTCAGATCTAATCTCCGTACAGCAATGGCTTTCCAACTCCATAGCCGTGCCATCGGCCATCGGCACTTCAGCTACCGTACTGTATAGACATGCACGTAATTAGCATCGCAAGTAAGGCGAGATTCTGCCCAGCGGCCCGCTCGGCTCGAACAATCCAGAACACGTATTCCTCATTCCGGCCGTCTCAACGAGCGCAACCCAACCTCCGCTCAGCGCACCACAGCTCCCATGAAGCGCACCACAGCTCTCCGGCGCTCCGTTCCGCCCTCCCGCGCCACCTCTCCGCTCCTCTCAGAAGCGCATCTGGCCGCTCAGCCACGGCACCTGCGGCAGCTGCGGCAGGGCGTCGTCGGCGCCGAGCACGAAGCTAGCCGCCCAGTCGTAGTCCGGCACCATCCACGGGTCGGTGCCGAGCAGCGACGGCGGCCGCGCCGCCTCGTCCTCCAGCACCAATCCCGAGTCCTGCAGCGCCATCGGCAGCGGAATGGCAGTCATGGCGATGTCGTCGTCGTCGGCTGCGGCTGACGGCGACGTCGAGGGGTCGCCTGCCGAGGGCGGCGCTGGCGGCGCGGCGGCCGCGGCGGAGGAAACGGCAGGTTGCGAGGAGGAGGGCGCGGCGGCCGCGGCATCGGCGTCGCTGGCGGTGTCCTGGGTGCTTGGGAGGCGCTCGAACTTGTCGAGGGCGGTGTCCTTGTACCATAGGAAGCAGTCGAAGACTAGGCTCATGGAGAGGCGCGAGCGGATGCGCGTGCGCAGGGAGTCGGTGCGGCCGTCCGCGTACCGGAACACGTCGTGGTTGGCCCACAGCTTCGACAGGATGGCGCAGGCGCGCGTACGCAGGTCGCCTGGCTGTAGCGATGCCCGCTTCATCGCGCCCACGATGTTGAAGAAGGCCTGCTCGCCCGCCGACACGTCGAAGTGGTGCGCGATGCTACTGCGCACGATGCGCAGAATCACGATCGCTGTTAGCGTGCAGGTTCGTTCCGTTAATGCTGGCCAGTAGCTGACGTAGTTCATCTTGCGGTCCAGTTCCATGATCGTGTTGACGAAGGCAAGAGCTACGCTCCATGCGCGGACCAAGCCTTCCATGTTGATAGTAGGTCGCGGTTCGAAGAAGTAGAAAGCCATCACGTGTATCCGGCTTATCAGCACGATAAGTCGATCTACAAGTAGTATCAGCACCGTGGCCATGAATCGGAGGGATATATACGTACCGAGATCATTTCGTGCGTATCCTCCAAAATCGGCGAGCTGACTATCGAACAAACTTACCATCGATCCAACCATGTTGCTCTGGTCGTTGTTGCCGGCCTGATGAATAGATCGTGAGACGGCAGTAAAGGAAGACAAGAAGAGTCGATGACACTTCCATCGGAATTGGACGCTTTCTGGTTGCTTCGATAAATACAGCTCTTCATGCTGGTTGATTGTACTAGTGGCATCGCCAACCAGCATCGGAGGCATGCCTTGAGCGACACTGGTTCTGCATATTCGTTAGCAGAAGTCTTCGAGAATATCATGTGACATTACGTTTGACAAGCAGCTTGAATATACATCCAAAGTCTGCCTCGGATTTCCTTCTGGACTGGATCGGAAACGATTTTGTCCTCCAAGAATTCGTGACCGGCTCCCACCACATGCAGACCGGCCAGAATTGCTAGATGCATAGCTGCGCCTCCAAGAATCGATGTGATATCTTTGTATACTGAATTGACTGGCATCGGCCATAGACACATCAGAAGCAGGCCCTGTACTGTGGGAATAGGGCTTTCGTGAGATTGGATAGCGGAGAAGCTGAGACTATAAGCATGTCGTTGAAGCTTCTGAAGCAAAGTCGGGTCTTTAGAGTATCTACGGGATCCAGTTGTGACAACTATCCAGAATAAGAATCGTGAGGTTTTGTAGCAGTCATTTGGAGTAAGCTCAGCCTCAAGAATGGGGAATATTGGATGATAGCATTGGAAGAACCTAGATCAAGGTCAATCGATACCGCACATGTAATGTCAAGAGGAAAGCAAAGGAGTCAGGAAAATCAAGGGAATATCTTACAAAGAGAAGCAATCATCAATTTTCTGCGCATCGACAACATTACCATTCAAAGTACGAGGTTCTGTTTTGGAGAAATTGGATGGTCGAGGAGCAAATTCTGACGTCAAGGTGTCTGGAGTCTGAGATTCTTCTCCCGGAGTAACAACGTTCTTCGGATGCGGATCTTCGGGTGCTGAATAGGACGATTGTGAATCTTCTGGAAGGCCTTTTTTCTGGACTTTGGTTTTGAGAGAGTCGAGTTCACGCTGCAAATCAGCTTTCGTTCGTCGCGAGCTCTTCGCAGAGGTTGGTAGAATAATGCAGTCAAGTCCCATCCTCTTGCATCTTGTACATTGCTGCGGCTGCCGTTGCTGAGCATCGCAACGAATCTGCGTTCTGAGAATTAACTTTATTTCGTTTTCAGATATATTGCTTTACATCATACCTTTTGCTGTCTACACTCACGGCATGCCTTCCTTCTCCCATCGCGCGTGCCGGGGGAGTCCATGTCGTTGCATAAACATCACCACGCCTTTGCACTTACAGAGCTAAAGGCCCATGTCTAGACATCAAGCGACTTGGCTAATGAACAGCTTTCCAAGAGAAGCTTTCGGAACGAAATGGAAATGCAGAAACGAGGAGATAGTGAATCGGCCTAACGGTGTCCGATATGAGATGCGTCTACGCGCCGCAAGCTGTATCCTGACCGAGGAAGGTAGTCTGTGATGGATTTGAAATGTCAGCTCCGAAATTTTGCCTTTCGTAGGATACTAATGTACGAGAAGAAAAGTAGACATAAATGACGCACTGAGTCCAGTTCGGAGGAAGGTCCCGATGGATTAGACGGTTCTTCGATATCGTACGCCATCAACGGGACAAACGTGACCACAACTTTCCATTCCCCACATTCACTGTATATTCCTAACGTGACAATTTCTGGAACGAAATAATCAATACTTAAGAGAAGGTCCAGGGAATACATCCTTATGGGACTTTGGTCACTCAAATCATGTCGATACCACTCTTAGATCTAAGTCTTGCGACCTCTGAGAACCGCAGCATTCTCCTAGATCAGTTACGAAACGCTCTCTACAATGTTGGATTTCTTTACATTAAAAATCACGGGGTTCCTCAATCAACAATTTCTGCTTTGACTGACTTATTGCCACCTCTGTTTGATCTTTCTCTGGAGAGTAGGGCGAGCCTGTCAAAGTCAAACTCTCCCCACTTTCTCGGTTACAGTGGCTTCGCAGAAGAGACTACTCTCGGCGAAAAGGATCTTCGCGAGCAGTTCGACTATGCTACTGAATTACCTGTAGTCTGGCAAGAGCATGGAAAACAGAATGGTCTGGGTCAGTCATCCGGTGGAAGGACTCGAGATTTCAACAGATTATATTGGCGACTGCGAGGACCGAATCAATGGCCATCCGAACGAGAATTGCCCGGCTTCAGAGAAGCGCTCGTTGAGTTCGCCTTGTCTCTTACTTTTCCTTCACTTAGGCGAGCCAGATGTACACATGCTAACCGCCTCAAGCTATCACGATGCACTCGCCTCACTATCATATCGCTTCGTGCACCTTGTCGAGGAAGCCTTCAACATCCCGCCGCACACCTTCGACGCCTTCTTCAGCGCGGCGGGTGACTCCGACCACAAATCATCATTCCTGCCTCCGCAGCACCGCCTCAAATTGCTAAAGTACCCGCCGGCGCGCGACGCCGCGACCGCCAACCGGCAAGGCGTGGGTGCGCACAAAGACTCGAGCGGGTGGCTGACGTTCCTGTACCAAGTAGGCTCCGAGCCGGGACTGGAGGTGCTTGGACGCGACGGGACGTGGATGGCGGCGCCGCCGCTGCCGGACACGTTCGTGGTAAACTTTGGGAATGCGTTTGAGGCGGCGACGGACGGCGCGGTGTGCGCGACCGTGCATCGCGTGCGTGCGCCGCGCAAGAAGACCCGCTACTCGATTCCCTTCTTCATGGGTTTGCCGTTGGATTTGACCGTCTCGGAGATTCGGAGCTACATTCCGGAGTCTGTGAAAAGGATGAGAAGGGATGATGAGGGTGAGGAGGCTGTGCGGAAGACTGCCGTGAGTAGCTTCTTAGATCCGCGGTGGGACAGTTTAGGCGAGAGTCAGCTGAGAAAGTGGATCAGAAGCCACGAGGATGTTGCGAGGAAGTGGTATGGCGATGAGGTGACGAACTACTATGTGTCGTAGCTGGTTCGAGGTAACGTCTGCAGGTGCACTGCTGGAAATATAAAAATTATACATTTGCTTCAACTTCGCACATTGGTTTAGCCTACAAGAGATCATACATATCTCTCTTTCAAAACGACTCGTAGAACAATCATGACCATTCCTAACAAAGGAAAACGCCATGGCCATGCTTGTTCCGGTCGTCCAACCCAAGCTGTAGGGTGTATCATTGTGTTATGTGCGAATTTGAGCCTGATAGGTGCAATGACGAAAACCATCCGAACGTGAAGCCTCGCAACCCCTAAAGAATATGTGGTATACCTAAACGGACCAACGAAGATTAAAATCAATCCGGTGACCTGGATGGAAGCAGCCTAGTTCTAGGAATTGATGGAGAGTACTGCCTCCCGTGGAAGCATAGTCATTTTCATCACAATGATGCGCCGATTGTCGAAGAACCAACTCCAGTAGGCGCCATTAGCTTTTCAGAAATCCGCCTCAATCAGGGTACAGTTCCCAGCAGAAATGGGGAAAGTCGTTGCGTTCGTGAGTTGAAGCCGTCCAAGTGCAAGTCGACAGATATGTGGATGTGCGGCAGTTTGTAATTCTATGCAATAATGAACCGTAACATCAAATTAAGCGGCATCAAAAAAAGTCGTGTTGCAATCTTCGTAAGTGCCCTTAGGTGCTTGCAGGATAGTGACGTACGAGGTATGATGTACTCAGCTCTGGCCTTCATTAATGGGCTCTGGTGTCATCACTTGTTCAATCGGCATAATGCTTTGCTCCGAGCCTTGTTGTTGCTCTGGCACAGGTGGAAACCCTCTCTTCCCAAGCTGAGGTGCCGAGAAGCTCTTCAGTTGTGCGGTGTTGACAGACTCCATTCCTCCATCAGCTTTCTTCTCCTCTCCCTCCTTCGTATCTGCAGCGCCATTCTCACCAGATGTCACATTATGCTCATCAGGCTTTGTATACACGCTTCTCCTTCTCAGATCAGCGCGTTCGAACCAACCTCCACGTTCCCAGTGTCCGGGCGAGTATAAGTTCTTCTCTCGCACAGGTACATTAACGATGCTGCTCATTAGCACATTGAGGCGCGGGAACGAGATGGGCTTGAGGATCCAAGCATCAAAACCTGCGTTAACATATGTTTGACGCTCTTTCTCGACGAGCGAGGCGGACACGGCGATGATTGGAACGCGGCCATTGAGCGCGGCGCGTGGTGATAGGCCAGATGTTGGATTCGTTTTCTCAAACGAGCGCATCATCTTTGTCGCGGTGAGGCCGTCGACGATAGGCATCTGCGGAATCACGTTAACGGTTGATCTCAGAACTATATACGTTGAGTCAAATACATACTTGCATGTCCATCAGCACGACGTCAAAGCTATCACACGCGTCAGAATATGCCTGAGCGCACTCCTCGCCGTTACTCGTAAGCACAATCTCATGACCTAGTTTTTCCAACCTCTTCTTGACAATTTTGCTATTGACGGGATCGTCCTCGGCAACAAGTACGCGCATATTGTCCGCGCTGAGCGATACATCGTCCCTGGTAGTGGATGTCGACGCCGCCGGTACCGTCACTGACACGACCGACCGCACCTTTACATCCTCGATTTGCTTGCCAGGGTCGTCTTGCACCTCGCCCAGTACCTCGCCAGAGGGTTCCTGACGCATGAGGTGTGGAACCACGGGAGTTCCCACTTCGTCCTGCACTTTGACGGGCCGAAGCGGCGTCGCCGAGTCGATGATGAACTCCTGGCCTGGCGCCGGTTCGTCTTCGGCGCTACCTCGGTCATCTGACCGTGCGGCGGCTTTGCTTTTGGTTCCTGTCAGTGAATCATCTCCCGTGTTGTCGAGGCTCTTCGCGCGGTGGCGCTTTGGAGCCGATAAGTTGCCACCGTAAGAGTGCCTCTTCTCGATGCGAGGCCGGGAAGTGAGTGAACGTTCCGCACCTGGGCGCTTCGGAGTGTCCAGCAAATGCGGTTCTTGAATGGCTTCGATGAGGCGGTCGACATCGGACTTGACACTACCGCTGCTGTGCTGGCTGGCAATGCTTTTGAGGCTCTTGCGCGACTTCAGGCTCTCAGCTGAATTTTCTCTACTGACAGCGCTACTGGACGTCCCACTGCTGCGGCGATCGGAACCCTTCTCCACGAGCGTCACTTCGCCCTCCTCTTGGTGCGATGCTTCGCTGGAGTGTCGAGCTATCTGCTTACCCTCAGATGTCGCAACGTCTCCGGCTCCCTCAGGCAATTCGAATGGGAACTGGATAACGAATCTGGACCCTTGGCCTTCTTCACTCTTGAGCCGTAACTGGCCATTCATGTTGCGGATGATGCGAGCCACAACTGCTAGCCCAAGACCAAGAGTTCGCTTCTCTCCATCGTCTTTGTCCTTGATTCGCTTTGATTCTTCACTAGCTGCATCCAGATCTCCGCCGAATATGTCTACCGGTTCGCTTTGTACTTGTTCAAGGTCTCGGAACAAATTGTCGAGCTTCTTGGCGTTCATACCTACGCCACTATCTTGCACTACGACCTCTACATCTACGTGTCGTTGCTGCAGGCTCGAGACGTACATTTCAATCCTCACACCACCTTGCGAAGTGTGTTGGATCGCATTCGCTGTGATGTTGGTGATAGCCTGGCGAACTTTGCGCTGGTCACCGATAACTTGCTGGGGCAGGCCTGGGTGCTTTATCACCTCATATTCGATATTCTTTCGCTTTGCCTCACTCTTGAATGGATCCGTTGCTTCACCGAGGGCCGCCATAAGGTCAAACACCTCTCCTTTGATAAGTTCGCCACCTTCTTCCGTCTTGGTGAGATCCAGGAGGTCATTGATGACATAAATGAGTGATTTCGAGGCAGAGTGTGACTTGGCTAGATTCTCGCGCGTCTCCTGGTCCAGAGTACCCTCAAGAGCAATCTCAAGATAATTGATTATGGCGTTGAGAGGTGTGCGGACTTCGTGCGCTGAGTTGGCGAGTAGAAGCTTTGTCAACTGCGAATTCTGAAGCGCTGCCTCCTTCTGCCGCCAAACCTCGATAAATTTGCCGTATACAAGGCACAACACGGCGGCCGTCTCTATTTGTTCCTCTGTCCACTCTCGGCATTTGCCGATAACAGTTTCGCGCCACAGTTTGAAGGATTTGCGCGGCTCCAGGTATGCTTCCGTACCGTCCTTAATGAACTTCTCATACGGGTTGCCAGCCCATCTCACTTCGCGCAATTGACCCTTGCGGAAGAATACAATGAAGTCATTGCCACCCACGGAGAGAGGGACGAGGAGCATGCCAGCTATCACTGAAAAACCTGGTGCGTAAACCATATCCGGGAAATCCTCTGAGATATCCTGAGAAGAAGTAACAGACGTAATTCGGCGCATGCGAAGGTATTCTAGAAGAGCGAGTGCTTCTTGTGAATTTTCCAGATGACCGAGGATTTTGGTTTCGTCGCGGATCGAAAGAAGCCCGAAGTCAGCATCGAAGAGCTTTAAGAGGTCCTCAGACGACGCGACAATATAGCCGGAGGGATTATGTTCTGTGGGAGCAGTGTTGATAAGTTTTCGAGCTTGTAGCCGTGAGGCATATGATAGACGTTCGATATTTCGAGAGGCAGAGTCACCAACAAGACGACACATCTTACGGATCGGGAATGAGACCCGCATACCATATTGGCCGTAAGAATGGCAGGAGATAAGACCCCAAAGTTCATTGAATGCGTTGATAGAGATGGACATGGAAGATCGGACAGCCATGTTTGCGAGGTACTTAATATGAATTGGTGACATGGCGCGGAGGTACGAGTAGGTAAGATCGAGAGGCACTTCGAGGTCTTGGATGGTACGACATACTAATCTGGCGGTCTCTTGGTCGCGGTCATAAAGGAGCCGCACTCGGTTGATCTTGTAAAGTTCTCGGGCCTGCTTTGGAATATCGGATGCCGGAAAATTTAGCCCTTTAAACAAGTCTTTAGTTGCCCTTGGGTCGACAAGTTCAGTGACTACGCGGCCGTTCCAAGCATGATCGAATTGATAGATCATGACACGATGAAAGCCTGTGAGCTCCTTGACGACACCCACGAGGACTTTCAAGAAGTTCTCTAGGTTCGGTGCTGTTGCCAGCTGCTCCTGAACTTGCGACATGATATTGAAAACTTCCATTGCTGCAGCTTCACCTTTCTGCCGACGTGCGCTTCGAAGCACGCGCAGTGGTCTGCTAACATTTTCCGTACTCTCTACAAATTCTTCCGCTGTAGGATTACTGTCGAGAGTATCTTCGGGTACATCTGGTGACATGTCATTTTTCGACACGAGAGGTGAGTATGGATCATCCTCAAGCTCGAATTCACAGATGATAAGATCTGAATTCGCTTTGTTGATGTGAATGGCACACCATAACTTGGTAGAACGCTTCTGCGGAGATCGAATTGACATGGTGAAAACCTCTGGTCCGTTTGTAGCAACGTCTGAATCCTCTTCGCGGATAAAATCTATGTGGTCCATCAAGTTATCTGCCTGCCCTTCGGACAGAATATCCATGAAGCTTTCCAGCGCGAATAACTGCTTGGGAGTATAGCCAATAATTTTTCTCGAGTTTTCACTGACGACCCGGACAACAAATTTGCCATCTTCTTCCGCAAGTGCGATGAGCAAACCGAAACCTTGGACAGCGCCAGGAACATGGATTGGCTCATCTTCGCATCGCTGTAGGACATCGCCGTCCCTACCGGTGATGATGGCATGTCCATCGTCGGTCATTACGTGCTTAAATCGAGTTGTTACGATGCCAACGGCCTCTTCGGTAGATAGAATACTGCTTGCACGACCAATAGAAGAGCCCGGTCCTGCAGATGGAGGTCGAGATTCAGTAGCGCCAGGATCTGCATCAGACCGACTGGCTATGATGTCGCTGAAGACTTGCGGTGGCAATCTTGGTCGGGGAGACGGTGGTTTGTTGTGCCCAGTATCGCTGTCAGATTGATTTTGTCGTGTTGTATCGACGTTGATCTGGCGCTGCTTAAATCTCCCACGAGTAAAGGAACCTTCTGTGCTAGTAGACCTTCTCCGCACATCCCTTGCCTCGCTTGCGTGCGCAGGGTTGTAGAAGTAGCCTTCATTGTTGATGGTACGAGGAGCGGGAGTTGAGGTGCGGTCTACAGATACAACGCTTCGTATAGGAAAGACTCTGTCCGTCGATCCAGGACTCAACAAGCCAGCGCCATCTGAAGCTGAGGGTGAGGTGTTTGATTCCTTCCCCCGCGGCGGCGTGTGTTGAGTGCGGGTCTGAGAGGTAGCTCGGCCGGAAGAGTCGAGCGCGAAGTGAGGATTGAGACTGGCTTGTGAAGCAGTAGGTGACTGCGGTAGGGTTTCGCTTTGGTTTGATGTGCGCCTTTGTGACGATTCTTGCTGGGAATTGCTCTCTTCCATAGGGTTGATGGCCGCCGGAAGAAGGTTGGAAGCCGCGCGCAATGAGGGCGACGGAGCTCGAGCTGACCGTCGTCAGTTCAGATTGCAATCCAGAAGGATGCCGTGGCAGCTAATACTGTCTGGCTCATTCTATATCCCATACATGAACTGGAAGAGAAGTGTCAAGTCACCATGGACTTCACGGTGCTCTTTTCGCCGCCAGAGCTGGTCTTGTACGTGCTCAACGAGATGGTATCTCTCTTTCCACGATTTTGTATAGGCTTGGCCTCTCTCGCCACTGCCTGTAGCTCAAAGGATGCGAACAAATCCAAGGTGCGGTAGGAACAGTGTTCGTCAAATTGCGGTAGGAGGTTGTGTAAGTAGAGTGGTAGATACGAATTGGTGGTGTAGCAAGTAGGTTGCAATTCAGAATGAGCAGTCGCCAGGCCAAGTCGGACAAGCAACAACGACCGATTACGCCTACAAACCGAAGCCGCACACGGTACACGGGTGGATTGGACTGCAGGACTAGGCCGGACGCGGTTTAAAAGTGATGAGAAATGAACCGCTAGCCGGTAGGAGCAGGTGTTTAGTTTGGTGTAGAAGAAATTGGAGGCCAAATGGAAGCGTAACAGGAATTTGCGATGGTATGGATTATTAAAAACGCAGCCGGCGAAGATGTCAGTTAAGAGGAGGAGAGTTTAGGTGCAATGAGGAGGGCATGATGGTGGAGTGAGGTGTACGAACTCTAGCGATTTCGCCGCTTCACAACGTCCGTATCAACTTCCGACTCCATCGCTAGAGCCTCCGTTGCTATGTGAGCACTCATAGCACGCTCGCAATCCATGGTTCGGACTGCGGCTTGGCTGGCTTATATTTCAAAATATTTTTTCTAATTTATTAGCCTCTGCCTATGCAATGTTCCAGCTCCAGAATTCATAACAGACACGCCTGGAACGATGTTTCACGCAAATCGGAGGAAAAGACGACGTGCAGGCAGAATGGAGATTGTCGAACATGCACGCCTGCCATGAAATTGGAGAGTTACAAGGAATGGGTGTCTATTACCGGCAATCTTGACTGAGCGCGGCCTAGCAAGACCAACTTCAAGCAATCAAGCAAAGCAAAAGTCGGAAGTCGGCATGAGATGGCCTATCGACGACAAGATTCAACGCAGATGCAGTCAATCAGACTCTTCCTCCTGAGCGGACCCTTCTTTTCAAAGGTACCAAACGGCCCTTCTATCAACATCTGAAAATGTGGACAGTCGAGAAATTCGAGCGGGCCCAAAATACCGACCTTCTGCGTCACTACGTCGATATGAATGCGAGAGAGCCCTTGACGTCAGCGCTTGCCACGGCCAAATTTCCATTTTAACCAATCGACGAGTGGATTCCGCATGCTGAACGCATCTAAGCCCGAGCCTCCGAGTCGTTTCATCCGACGCACTGGCTTATCGTACTGCACGCGCCACCAGTGTAATGCAATATTCGTTGCCTCCAGGTCCGCCGAGATGAATGGTAATCTAGCAGTACCAAGTGGACATGATAGAGACTGTCTTTGAGAAAGAATCGCACTCTGGTCTACTGTTTAGTCAAGATACTCATCCCGAATGTGACCTGCAAATGTAAAGTGACAGAATGAAATGATCTCTTCATGGTTCCCTTGAAAAGAGGGTCTACTTATGCACGCCACCGGCCAGGATTATAATAACTAGCTATGTACTGACTGGCTTGGGCTGCCGCTGCGCGAAGGTCGGAACATTCCGGTACGATACAACTATACGAACAAGCCACACAAACTTCCAGATCATTTTCTCTAGCTTACTACGGAATTGTGCTTGAATTGTTAAGGTAGCCAGTCTGGCTCAGCATCATCATCCTCAGGGTCGTGCGATGGCAACGACCCGTAGTCAGAATCCTCGTCGCTCTCTCCATTCGGCCGATGACCCTCGGAAAGCTCCTCCTTGGCCTCTTCAAGCATTTCATCCAGCTTGTCTTGAGCGCTATCCGTGACTAAGTCTTCCACGTTCACGCCAAAATCTTCTTGATCCTCAGCATTCAAAGAAATATCCTGCTGATTACCGTCATCCAAAGTTCTAGGCCCTGCCTCGCCTACCCACGGTTCCGACACGGCGCCATCTAGTTGCGAGCCGAGCGACACGCTATTTCCACCGATTCCTTCCTCTCGCTTTTGCTTCAGTGACTCTTGCAAAACCGTTATTCCTTCTCCACCATGACTCCGTCCAACTTTCTCCACTTCTATAGGAACAATTGGACTTAGTTTGTTACTGCTCGTCGCAACCGGAGTTGTCTCTACATCGTCAAGTAAGAAACCACCACCTTCGTCGTTGTCATCAAAGCTTGGTGCTTCTAAAGTAGGAGGCTCTTCCATTGTAAATCCACCGCCATCGGCCATAACATCGTCATGATCGTCCGGTTGGACTGGAGCTTCAGAGAAGACAAAAGTATCAGCTTCGTTCAATTCATTCGCTTCTGGAACCTCGCCTGTTTCGGGAATTCGAATATTTCCAAAATCGAACATGCTGTCATCGCGAAGAGATTGACTTTCTTTTCCAGCTGCTGATGTGTAATGTCGTACTGTTGGCTTCGCAGCAGGGTGACTGTGATCTGGAACAAATCCTCCAGCTTTCTGATATTCGTCCGCTAAGTCCATCTCTTCGTCAATTTCCCTTCGAATGTCATCGTCTTCATCTCTCTCATCATCTAAACCATCGTATCCAAATTCAGTTTGATATTGTTTGACTCTCTCTGTAACCCGCAGGCCAATCAAGAACCGCTTCCATAATCGTAACATTTCCAAAGATCTCTGAGCCTCGGCTTCGTCCTGTCTTTCAGTTTGTAGACCTTGTATGACCGCTGCCATTGCATCGCGATATTCTTGAGCTACCACAACACCTTGGGTGACCGCTGTGCCTCTTCGGCCCTGAAACTTGAACCCGACAACTGCGTCTGCAAAGTCAAGCCCAAGGATTTTCGCAGCAGCCTTAGCATCGGGATGCTTCACATGTACTCCGCCTGCCGGCACCATAGACGGCACGTACACATCCAAATTGCCGTACGCATTCTTCGGCACTTTGCCTCTCACCACCGGCGGCGGCACGTAAACCTCAGTCTGAAACAGAGCATACAGACCCCTCCCGAGTTCTTCCGCAGCATCCTGCTCTCCGTCGCCAAACGGATCCGGACTTCGCTCACGCTTCGCACGGCGACTCACGCTAGCCAAGCGCAACGGCGACTCGCCCGCCTTGATCTCGCGGCCTTGGCGAAACCACGCATCAGCCGAGCAACAAAGCCGGACATCGGCGCGGCGAAAAACCGGCTCGACGCGCGGCCGGCGCGGCGTGCCCACATTGACCTTTCCGACCTCGCGGCGCGGGTGCAGCACCTCGTTCGCGCGCAGGTGGCGCTCGAGCGCGTACACAGGGTGGCCGCGGAAGTCGCGCGCGGCAGCCGGCATGCCCTCGGCAGCGAGCCGGCGCGCCAGGTCGGCGTCCTCGAGGGCGTCGGCGTCGGCGTCGGCGCGGTGCGTGCGGCGGAATGCCGTGAGCGCGCGCGCCCACCACGTGCTGCTGCCGGGGTGGGGGTCTACGCGCGCGCGCCGCACTTTCGCGTTGAAGGTGCGCGTGTAGCGCGCGGTTACGTCTTTGGCTGTGTTGTCGTTGTTGAAGGCGACGGCGTAGGTGAGCGTGTTGTTAGGGTCCCTAAGTGGCGGCTCGATGTGCGAGGGTTTCCCGACGGTTTGCGTAGCGAGTGCGTCAACAGAGATCCAGGTTTGGTGCGCAGGATTAAACGCTTCCGTCCAGTAGACTGGATGTGCCGGTCGAGGAATCTTGGGTCGTGCGCGAGATGCTGGTGGAGCGAGGTTGCGAACTGGTGGAGGCTGAGAGATGCGAGTAACGCGCTGAGGGTTATTCGTGGATATATTAGAAGAGCGAGAAGCGGCTACAACTTGCGCCGAGCGGGTTTCTGGCGCCTGTTCCTCATCTGATGAGTCTTGAACATAGATGGTACGCTTCTGATCTTCTCGCGGTTGCTTTGCAGGCGTCGCTGTTGAAGGTACAGGCTCGGCGGAGGAACCAAGTGGTAACGGTTGTAGCGAACATACGAGTCGAGTTTCGACACCAACGCTGCGAAGCAAGCAGCAGAGCAGTTGCGCTCCCAGGTCTGCACTACCTTCAAGCGATCTGGCAGCATGACGGAATTCAATCCGGTCGATTGGACCTTCGGTGGTTTCGGGAAGCTTGTAGCCTCGAACAGCATCTAAGCTGGCTGCCCATCTAGCTTTACGCAATCCAACAGCAGTGATCTTGAACCTTTGAAACCAAAGCTCAGCTATCTGTCGTAGGGATTCTGTGAATGCTTTTGTTCGTTGGAGCTGCGAATATCGAGGCTCGACATGAAGCTGCTTAATCACTTTTGGTGGCACCATACGCTTGAGAATACTTTGTGTTTGAGTATCGTTACAGAGATGGTTTCTGTATGATACGTGACTGAGAAGACAGAGAAGGTTGATCTTGTGAATGCTGAGTCTCTGTTGCTTTTCGGCCGTCGTTAGAGGTCGTCTCGATGGACGTCTCGGTGTACGGGTAACAGATGTACCTGCATTGGGAATGATAGTGAGGACAGCTTTATCATCATTTTGCTTTGTAGTTTCTGCTGATTCCAGAACTGTTGGCTCCGCGTCAAGATCTACCTCTTCCCAGTCCTCTTCGCTCTCTTCTGTCGGGTCATCTTCTTCAAATACCTGCTCAACGATCTCCTCATCTGCTGAAAACAGTGAATCTGGAGAATCTCCACGATGAAAGTCTTCTGGTGTATCTTCCAACGCTGGCATGGCCTTCCGAAGGGCAAGCGTAGAGCCATCGAGACCAACTTTGCGCCGCTTCAAAGGTCGACCTTCGCTCGGTCCATCATATCTTGTAGCCGGTCCGGATTCAACCAACATATCTCTGAATACTTCTGGAATGACATCCTCTTTAGATTTGGAACCCGTAACAGAGCTCTTCTTTCCCGGCCGCCTTCCACTGCTCCGAGATGCAGCGCTTGCTGGCTGCTTTCCACGGCGAGCCATTGGTGCTTATCACATTACACGCAGACGACTACGCTGTATCCAAGAGGACAAGTCTCAAGCACTTGGACTGTCCAAAGAAGGCGCGTGGAGCGCATTGCTGCGCGTGTTTGACGGTTGCATCATGGCCCCTTCACGATTTTATCGCGGGGTCTCGTGGCGGCCTGAATACACATCTCACTAGCCAGTGATTAAGCGCCCAACCGGCCTAACTACGTGTCACACCACGTCTTCGAATCTATCGCCTAAAACCATTATAACCTCCCTCCCGGTGCGGCGGAAAACCTACCGTGCCGGAAATACTTAGACTGATCAATATTTCATGTCCTGCTCCTTCTCTTTGTAAATCTAAAATCGATAATCATGTGTTCTCCAGCCTCTATTTAAAATGATTCTTACTTGCAATGAGAAAAATACGTGTGTTTTGGCCATCTGCTCGGTCGGGTCTCTCATCGCGCAAAGAGATGCTAGAGATGTACTCCCCTGCTACATCGTGGATATCGGAAGTACTTCGATTTTCGGGAATATATAATGAAAGCCTTATCTAGAGAGATCATTTCAATAAGCTCTGTCAGCACTCAGACCTCAGTAACTGGTATTCCTGGAGTTTCGCCGAGAGGGAGTAGGTACATCGTCAATAGCACGTGATGACGTTTTACTCGCGGAGCTTACGTGATGGCGTGAATAACGTATCATTACGCACCTCATATTCGGGTAAGATTCTGGGCGTGCGACCGAGCCCACGACAAGTCGCTTGCAAAACCGGCTTCCCCTTGCGAACTCTCTTCTACTTTCTCACAACTGCTAAGCCGCAGCGGTCTTGACATACTAGACTCTACAAGTTTCAATATCAGCGAAGGTACAGAACAAGATGCAGCCCAATAAGCGAAACTAGGTTCCTGATGCAAACTGCTGTATCAATTTTTACATTCCAAGGCAAGATGTTGGGTTCCACGGGGGAGTGTTCATTTTACTAAACATCCAACACGAAGGTTGGCCATCCTCCATGAATATCCATACAAGGATCGTGAATTCAGCATTTAGCCAATGGGTACAAAGGATGCCGTGAGCGTTCATTACAGAAATTGGGTAGCGCCTTCAAACTCCCAATAAGCAGTGAAATAACCGACACTCCTACCTTCAGACAACACTGCTGAGATCCATAATTTGATGGCGATCCTTTGAGTTGATGACCCTCCATGCATATAGCACTTGGCAGACATACCCGAAAAGTATCGTCGCGAGGAAGCAAACGATTAGTAGAGCCACAGAGATAATGACAATAATAGAAAACAAACGAGACACCTGGCCAAAAGTGTTCCAATTGTCTGAGACGGTCGGGGCGCTCTGAACTGCGAGATCGACTTGCATAGAGGTGAGAATCACGTTCAAGACTAAGAAAGCCGTCAATACCCAGGCGAAGAGTTTCGCTAGGAGGAAGCTCGACTGCGTATTGACATAGTGAAAGGAAACTTTTCGGAAAAGGAGAAACGCCCAAATATTGAGACGACTTAGCCGAAGCTCGCCGTAGTCGTAGCGTCCACACACCAGGGACCCACAATCATTTTCGAACGGGGCAATGAATTTAACAAACCGCTCAAAGGTGATCGGCTCCTTCTCTCCGTCAAGTTGGGGTATAAGACGCATGTCGGTGCTTTGCGCCTTCTCAAAGTCAGTCTCATACTTGATGAGATATGAATATGTCCGCATAAAGCCAGCAGCCGCCTTCCATAGCTCTTGATCAGTTTGTTTCAGATATTGCCAGAACGCGGCGGAGAGGAGATATTGGGGGATTGGCTTGATGAAGATCCGGTCGTAGTACCACACGAGATGCAGATATGGATTCTCAACAACAATGATTCTCCTCCCTCTGGCTGATTGATGATGTAGAGGAAAGATGTGTTCGTAAGAAGGCGTAGTGATCTTGGCGATAAATGGGTCAGCGGATATTTTCAACAAACTCTCAGGATTCACACAACTCACCAGGCCTAGCCATGGTGCGGCTCTGTCGAGATATGGTACTTGGTGTTCCTTTCTAAGGTATTCGAGGAGCTTAAGGTCTGGTTGGAGAAAGATTCGAGCTTGGCCCGGGAGAGTCAACGCCGCATCCTTTCGATGCAAAGCACACCCTTCTCCAGGTTTTTGCTCTATCTCCAGGACGTTATTCAGGTCTGTTTCATCTGTTACCAGAGACATTTTGACGGATGGCAGGCAGGATTCCCCTCTTTGCCGCAAGATTTATGCACTCAAATGCCGCCATAGCGCCACAATATCCACGCTTTAGTTACTTACGTTTCAAGGTTACATAAGAACGCAGTCAGATGGGTGTTCGTGGTCGCGTGGCACTCGTAGGTACCGACTTGCGTAGCGTACTTGCCTCTACACTACATACATTGTTGATTATGATTTCATAGCACTATAATGAGATCATATAGTTCGCATTAACCCATTTTATAAATTTAAAAGCGATAAAATCGCAATAAATCGTGTTGTGGAGAAGAATTTCCGTCGCTGCATTAGCGCGCGCTTCGCGAGAATCGAGCGTTAAGACAACAACACTTGTGTAATTTTTAGGTGGAAAGTATCTCAAATATTGAGGACTTGCTACAGAGTGCGAAAATCGTAGTATTATGATAATACGAATATGTGCATAGATGCTACGTCGCTTGAAAATCAAAGTATCTCGAATTTGTTCCGGCACGCAGGGTGTTCCGCTACGCCAGGGGGGAGGTTACCTTCTTCTCTATTCACGCTGAGAATTTAGTGATTATGTGAAATTGGCTCTCAATTTACAGAAATGCATAAGAAATTGTACTAAGAACGCTCTCATTTTCCAAAGTACCTCTCAATATTCGGTCCGAGAGGCCAATAGCTGAGGGAGGTAAGTAGAGGATTGTGTCTTCAGATGTCAATTAAACCTGCACCTCCTTCGCTCGCACAAGTGGAGCGCCATAATGGCACTACAGACTAAAACGCTTGCCAAATGCTGATCCACTTTACTTCGCATTCGTCGCGCATTAGTCATGGTTTACGCTTAGGAGTCATAGTATTTGTGCACTACATTCACTCCTTCGGATTTCTTTCATTCTCCTTTTCATCAGATTTTTGTAGCACGCCACTGATTGGCGTTGCTCTCCGGCTATCAATATGGAACACGTTGTCAAGTCGTCCTTCGACACTTCGGAAATCAAATCTCGCATCAGGTCTTCATACAATCAAATCGCTCATACGTATCTCAAATGGAGTGCACCTTACAGAGACTTAAGTCACAGCCTTGTCAAGCAATACATAATCCCTTATTTAGGATCAATTTCTTCACCAACGGCGTTGGAGCTAGGTTGTGGAGCCGGAATTCCGACCACCAAATCACTAAGTGAAGTCATCAACATCAAAGTTACAGCAAACGACATTTCAACAACTCAGATCGGTCTCGCCAAACAGAACCTGCCACAAGAGAAATTAGATTTTGTAGAAGGCGATATGATGGCTCTTCGCTTCCCGGAAGCGAGTTTCGACACAGTACTCGCCATGTACAGCATCACGCATCTTCCACGCGAAGAGCAGGCCGTTATGATTGTGAGAATTGCGAGCTGGCTGAAACTTGGTGGGTTGTTTCTCTGCAGTTTTCCCGGCGAAAGCTCCGAGACCATAGTTGAAGGCGATTGGCTGGAGAAGGGCGCGTGGATGTACTGGAGTAGCTGGGGAAAGGATGGCTCGCTGTGCAAGGTGAAGGAGAGTGGGCTGCAAGTAGTCATGGAAAAGATCATTGGCGATGAAGGAGGCGGAGACGAAAATACATCAAAGCCGATGTTTCTATGGGTGGTGGCAAGAAAAGGAGCAGATGACAGCAATAAAGAACAAGCTGATCTATAATATGTCGATCGTTTGACTATTCAGTCTGTTCTTAGAGTGGAAAGTCCTGAGATGCTGGGCATTCGTAGAGAATGTCAGGAGGTCACCCGGAGCTTCAATCATCCATTTCATACGGCGGGCCCAGCATGTTCTTCGCGTCGACGTGCATGTAGTGAAGTTTATCCATTATCTCATCGACATTGTCAATTGCATTGACCTATAATGGTCAGGACTCCCCAAAGGTCTTCTTCAGCGTATCAAGATATTCTTACATTGACGCTATATTTGTCCCGGAATGTTTCGAAAGGGATATTTTCAAAGTCCACCATGACATGAATCCCGCAAGTCGGACAAAATCGGTGTTGGATATTCCCGTTCCCGAACGTATAAGTTACAAGCTTGTCTTCACCTCTTAGGAACTTGACGTCGGTTCGAAACGGGTAGATATGAAGATAACCCCTCTTTGTGCATATGGAGCAGTTACACTTTGTAACTTTCGTCGCACCGGTTTCCAATGGCGCGGTTGCAACGGTGAACTTGACGTCTCCACAGTGGCAGCGACCCTTATACACTTTCTTTTCCACCGAAGGGTCAGGAAAACCTGGCAACCCAGATGCAGTTGACGAAGACTGAGTACCGCTTTCGCTCATTTTGATCACCGTTAGTAATAATACCTAATTGTTGGATTTAAAAGTTGAAGAAGCAATTGATCGTATGCCGCAGTGCGCATCACAAGGTAAAAGCCGAACCTAAGACACTTGCCAACCTAGTCCGGAGGTGTTTATGCTAACGTTTTACGCCGCTGAACTTTAATCCTGTATTCTGGAAATTTGATCTCCCTTCTTCATATAGCGACCAAATGATATACACAGAACAACCTGTTTCTGAAGTACGATTTCTAATCAGGTATCCACTTCTGCGTTACGCATGGCATCACCCGGTATTCAACTACTTCCACTCGTTTAGTTCGTATCTTTAATAACATAGCGTAGGCCCAACCTTAAATAGACGTATACTTCAGATTCCTATCAGTCACACCACTAATTATAGTTTCAGAAGAGAAGTGTCGCAGGGTGATAGATCCTTTGAGCCTATGAAAGCACGATACATATCCCATTTTCCAGGAAGTTCTCGATCATCCGAACGGGTTCCATCCACTCTCTACCATATCTAACGCTGTTTTGGTAGCTTGGTCCAACTCTTCCTTCGGCAGACCAAGCAAATCGTTCACCAGTTCGCGGTTGGACTCGTAGTCACCGCCTCCGTTTGGGAAAAACGTACGTGAGTATAACGCCCGGGCGAATCCTCTGCGATCACCTTTCTTCATCGTCTCGATTCCATTCTTGTATCGTTCTGCACTTGGTTCGTAGGTTATCTCCCAGTCCTTATCTGTCGAGCCAGTTACGCGATGAATGCTGTCAAGCATGTCACGCTGGCTGACCCTAAAGCTTGAAAGATAAAAGAAATTGTTCTTCCAATCGGCCACAGCAGGCGATGCTCCACTCTCAGGTAAACTCAAAAGCGCTGCGAGAGCTCGTCCGCACTGCCTCCAGGTGCTGACGTTGATGCGAGTCTTACCGTCATCGAAGAACACAACCTTTTTCTCTTTGAAATCGAAGCCAAACCACGGTTCGCCTAGTGCAAGACTCCATTCATACCAGAAGCCGCAGACCATTGCAATGAATGTACCTCCAAGGCTTTCGATCTCAGTGAAGCGTTCAGTAACGGCCGCACCCCAAAGAGGGTCGCTGCGGAAATTCTCGTTCTTCATGTCACCTCCATAGACATTGGGCATGATGTAAGGAACGCCAGCCTTGATAGCAGCCTTGACTAGCTTGGTGTGGCTGTCTGGAGGAGCTAGAACTCCGAGAGTGATGATGAAGAACTGTTGACCTTGAAGCGCCGAAACGAGAGCCTCTTCATCATCGTAGCTGGCTTTAACTACCTTTACACCCGCAGGCGGGGTAGAAGTACTCTCTGGGCGTGCAATGACCGTGATTGTGTGCTTTCCGGTCTTTAGTAGCTCCTCGACGAAATGTTTCCCGATATTGCCGCCAGCCTGATTATGGTTATGTACTTGTCAAGATGTGGAATTGGCCGAACTCACGCCGACAATGGCGACTTTTTCAATATGGTTGGTCTGAGCCATGCTGAGGATTGTACTGAATGGTTCGAAATGTAAAGTGGAAGGGTGAGTTCGGCTTCTGAATGCTTAAATAGACATTACCTTATGTTTAAGGCTGAGGACGGAGGGATTAAGCTCCGACAGTCGGAGAATCTCGATCGAAGCAATGAATTAGACATACTGCTTGATCATATTCTCCTACAAGCTGAAGATGGAGATTAAATCGGGCGGAGGTCCGAAGACGGAGTTAAAGGCAACAAAGATCAAACCTCCGAATGTCCGACCAGAGTGGGTCATAGAACCATCACAAACAACTGATCCCTTATGGACCGTACTTAGGACCCTACCTCAAACGTCGGCAGCAGCCTAATCTTAAGGTCAGTTCTTTTTCCAATCAGCAAAGCCTTCAAGTCATGAACAATTTCTGAGGCTGAACCGAGGATGAGCGGGAGTCGAAGGTGCAATCCCCTTGGCCTTACGGCATTCCGCCTAGCGTACACCTTCACCGAAAACAAAGTAGGGCTATTGATTGGAGTAATAGAGGCGCTACAACAAAAGTGCCAGGGAAGTGTGGAGCGAATACGGCTGAATAATAGTTTTTGAAAGGAAGCGACATGCGGTTGGAATGTACTTTCAGCCGCGGTGATTCACAGCTGAAGCGTATTTAAAGATTCGAGAGGATCAGACATCCTACTTCTTCAATTTTCAATCGCTCTCATATCTCTACTTGCATTCAATCATGTCACACGAGCACGTACTTGTTACAGGTGCGAGTGGTGTTGTTGGCCGCTCTGCTATGCAGCATTATGCCGAACACGGCTATAAGGTCACTGCTGTCTCTCGGCGTGAGCCATCGAAAACATACGGCGCGTCCTGGATCTCGGTAGATCTGGCGGACGAGGAAGCTTGCAAGAAAGCCTTGTCTCCATTGACAGATGTGGTACAAATTGTCTTTGCAGCTTTACACGAAGAAGCCAACCTTGCTGCCGGATGGCTTGAAAAGGGACAAATCGACCGCAACGAGGCTATGCTACGCAACACCGTCGAAGCTGTGGCGCCTCACGCAAAGAACCTGAGAAATATTACCATCCTACAAGGACTAAAAGCCTATGGAGTTCACGTCCACCCAATCCGACCTGGATCTCGTGAAGATAGGGACGAGGATCGCAATATCCCTAACTTCTATTGGGCTCAAGAAGACTATCTCAAAACACGGCAGCAGGGTCAGTCCTGGAGCTGGAACGTCCTGCGCCCAGCGCTGGTCATAGGACTCAGTGTCGGTGGTGCAATGAACATGTACGGCGCCATTGGCATTTACGCTGCAGTTCTCAAAGAGCGTGGAGAGCCACTGTATTACCCAGGAACTGGACCAGCACTCGGAGAAGCAACTGACGCGGATGTGATCGCGAGAGCCTGCGAATGGGCATTGCACGAACCTAAGGCCCGCAATCAGTGCTACAATCTGACCAACGGAGAGCTTTCAAGCTTGAAGGAAGAGTGGCATATTATCGCGGACGTCGTAGGCATGAAACCGGGCCCTGAGAAGCCATTCAACTTCGTCAAGGATCTACCAGCATGTAGTGAGGAATGGGATCGCATTCGGGAGAAATATAACCTTAAGTCACCTGGTTTAGATGCTTTTTTAGGACAGAGTACTCAGTTCGCTAACTTTGTGTTTGGGAGGCCAGCGAAGGCGCCGAGTTCGATGAGTTGTATCAAGATTAGAAGAGCTGGGTTCCAAGAAATGCTGTATACCGATGAGATGATTCGGAAGTGGTTCAAGATGTATCAAGATGATCAGTTATTACCGCCTGTGTAATAAGAAACGCATTTAGAGCCTTGACAAATAAACGCCAAATTTACCGCAGCTAAGGCAGTTGATGACGACTTACCCTATACGTCAACCGCGTTGAAAACGTATATAAGCTTTGCTATCTAATTCACTTCCTTCTCCAATGGGTTCACGGCACTACAGAGCGAACCCGGATTGATCCTCCCCGGAAACAGCTCTAACATTCGATAATAGAACTCTTCCAACGTCTCCGCTTCGGTATTAAGTCGCTCCACCGCGTTCAAATACTCTCTAGTCTCCTCAATTGCGCTGGGTGAGTGCTCCTTCTCTGAGTCTTTGACGTCCGCTTACCACTAACTTTGGCTTCAGTTCCGCAATACCATCCAGCGCAGCACGCCATTCGTCCCGCAGCGCCTTCGATCCGGACTCATTGAGATACGGGTACACATCGTTTGAAGATTTCCAGATGTCTGTCGGTTTAGATCAAGCTCCGTTTTAAAACTATCTATCAATACGGCTTCCATTTTAGCCTGTCAGCACGCCGGAATATGTGTATAGCAATGGATACTCCATCGCCATGGTTTTCTCCCACCTAAATGTCAGCCCAGTCATGTCCTCTATAATACAACGAAGAAAGGTGAATTCCTCTTTCGGACTTTTAAGGAGAGAAAGATAGGACAGAGACACAGTGCTCTCTTATCGCACCATAAGATGTCCTCCAACCTCCAAATTACCGTTCATCTGTTCCCAACCAAATCAACACATTTCCCTACAATGGACGGAGTCCGCGATAAATATGTGTTCTCCCGAAGCGAACATCTGCGGTTTTGTTAGTAAAGATACGAAGGATGAAGCACATGAACTTTACACGGCTGAAATTCAACCAAAACTCTGTTTGAGTACTTCCCGCCTTTAACCACCAACCCAGATGGCTCGTCGACACCTCCTTGAACGCACGAAACTGTCCGCCAAGCATACACTGTTATCTTGTTCTCAATATCCGCTCCGCCATACTCTGCTTGAACATTCTGAAGCATGAGTGTGTTAAAATGTTTCACATTTTCTCCGATCGGGACCATGTGCCACCTGATGAATAGTTCGTTTGCACCGGCACGAGCGCTATCTTTCATAAGAAACCCAAATAACACGTCGTAGAGTAGTCCCATCCTGACACCATCTGACTGATCTTCTTGCAGATCCGATGCCAACTCTCCAGAACTTTCGGAATCCCCGCCCATGGCATGAGTTCTCTGAATGATTTTATCGAGCTTGGCTGGTGGTTGGACAGGAAACATGTATCTCCAGGAAGCGATCGGGTTGAGAACACTATCTCTTCGTGCTTCGTCCTGAAACCAAAGCAGCTTCTTGAGGTCGGAAAACCTGGCCAGCTGGAAGCGATTTTCGAATGCATCAAAGCGGAATAAGGGCGGGAATACTTCCATCAGAAGATCGTTGAATTCTGGTTCAGCTTCGCTTGATGGGCTTGGCCGTAAGAACAGCTTTCGTTGCAGTTGCGGTGACTGAGTGATGAGCTGCTGCCATTGCTTACACACGCGCTGAGCTAGGAGCAGATCACGCATAGGCAGAGCGAACAAAACCGATTCCATGATCTCTATGGTGGATAGTAAAGTGGATGTTACCGAACGGCTCATACGAATGGATTTGGGTTGACTCATGTTCATATCCGTGGGGAAATTCCAGCGCCAGAGTGATCAAGGCTTTCGAAGGTGTGAAGGATGTGATTGATGTTGGAATCAAATATACTGCTGAATCTTCACTATTTACCAACTGCGAAGAGGTACTGTAGGCAGCGAAGGCAACAGCGACATTAGGCCTTCCAGTGAAACCTGGCGGTTTGAAGTGATATAGTTGAGCGTTGGTACTCTAGATTTTCACGTTAAATGGCATGGAATTTAAATTTTCTGATTCGAAACACTGAACGTAGAAGTACAATTCACTTGGGCATGGCTGGCGATAGAAAAGGGAATACGAGGTTGAACGTTGGCAGTAGAAGTAGAATATCGGTGGCTACAGGTTGACACGTGATTGACCGTAGATAGAATAATCAGACGAACTGAACATCCGGATGAATCGTTCCTAGGGCGTGAAGGTAGCAATGCTTAGATAGATAAATCCACTTGAAGCCCGAGGTCCATTAAAAGAAAAAGGCTTTTATTTCCTAAGACCTGAAAGTCCAGCGCCAAGGACGATAAAAATGCCGCTGTACGATTTGGAGCATGTTACGCCACTTTCAGACTCCCAACAAGAGCAACTCGCCAAAGCATTTACTGCAATCCACACAAAACGTTTTCGAACCCCTTCTTTCTTCATCAATGTCCGATTTACAGATGTGTCCACTCAGAAAGTGTTCAGAGGAGGTGTTCGCAGGCTCTACAATCGAGCCATTTTGAGGACTCGAGTGAGCGAGAATCGCACGGATGAAGAATATGAGAGGCACTGCTTGGACCTGATCGAAGCCTGGAATCGAATTGTTGTGGGCGATGTGAGCGAAAACGCTCCTACTCACAGTGGAACGCTCATAAAGCCCGAATTGACTCTGCGTACAGTATGGGTAATGGGAGCTTTGACGACTGCGGTTGAGTTAGGAATCCAGAGACCGACCGCAGGGAAAGAGATTCAGTGGTTGCGTGATAACAAAGGCGAATTCCAGCGGCTGGCAGAAGAAGGTGATGAGGACATGAAGGGTTTACTGGAAGAACTGAGGACGAGAGAGGACTTTGCTGAGGTCTGGCATTAGAATTATTTCGATACTTCACCAAATTTACGACCTAGCAGCTAGACAAACGAAACACCCTACTCTACCTTCATTGTCTATTTCAAACTCCTCTATGCTCCCAAATCTCTCGCTTACGGATTTTTAGACAAGAGGCAAGTGAGAGCTTGCAAGCATTACCTTAATCAACGCCAATCGTGCAAAGCGTTGAAGACACCTCTATTCAACCACCGCGCTCCATATAACGCCACCAAAATCTTTATCTACTATGTGAAGTCACCATTCCAGACCACTACCAGATGTTGCGCTCGCACAAGCCGGAGCTGCGGCGTCTAGCTCTTGACAAACTATATCCATGTTAGAGACTCTTCGGTGGGAAGTGTGCAGATGTGTACTTACGTTGATTCGCAACATCACAAGCTGATTGTTTTGGTCGAGCTTGCTCGGCTGGCCAAATTTCTTTCCCTTCCAAGCGTTCAATCTTGAGATGTGCGTTCAACGAAGTTAAGATGCGAAGTTGTTCTTCACTTCGAACTCTAGAAAAGCTACGTTGTGTCAGACAACATGGTCGCTTATTGAATCAATGAACAATTTCTTACCTTTGATCGAACCCTAGAACACCATACTTGTCCTCAAGAACTCTCAGATCTTTTTGGATGTGAGCTCGCAGTCCTTCGTATACCTCTGTTTTCGGAAGGCTTTTGGTAGCCGGCTTAGTCGAAAGAATCTCCACGTGTGTAATGGTTCGTGTTGGAGATGTTGGCAACAATGTGATCAGACACCATAGAGTGTTTGAAATCTCAACCGCGACAGCATTACGGAATACTTTCTTCTGATAGAAGTTTCCTTTTCCAGTGTCGAACAAGAGCTGACTGAGAAGACCTCCTGCAAATCTTGGAGGCCGAAGTATGTTGACTTGCATATAGGACTCTTCTGTCAGCTTCCAGTTAAAATTGGCCTCCAAGTCCCATGATGCTATTGGAGATGCGGAGTTGTCAAGACCACGTAGTCGTCTACAATCATCGATATTCTGTATGACACTCTCTGTATCGATGGGATTGGTCTTGGGATCTAGGCAGGTGAAGACGAAACCATTGGCGTCTACACGCACTTTGATCTCAAAAAGACCATTCTCAGACTTGTTGAAACCTTTGACATTCTCAAATTGAGGCGCTTTCACAAGTTTGCCTTTGGTATCATAGCACCAGCCATGATATTTGCATCCAAGAATAAGTGTTGAGCCGGCAGGTTTCTTCGTCACCTTATACGCACGATGCCTGCAGACATCATGAAACCCGCGCAGGACATTATCTTTTCCCATGACGAGGAACACGGGATAATCTGCGACATTGAACGACAGATAGTCTCCAGGCTTGCGAAAGTTGCCGACGTGTGTCAAGCACAGCCATTTCTGGAATTCATTTAGCCTTGCGATCCGTATCATCGGTTATTCAACGTTCATACCTTGCTGAATATGGCTCTTCTCTCCAAATGGAAGATTTTCTCATCAACGAACCAACCATCTGGAAGTTCTGACTCTTTGGAAACATCTATATTCAAGAATGGAGCTGACGGTTTTTCCTTTTCGGTCTTGCTTCCCAGCTCCTTCAGAAATAGAGTGATGATTGGCTTGCCATCACCAGTCTTGAAATCTTTTAAGAACACGACTATATAAAAGAAGATAATGGATAGAACAGCAAAGCTTGAGAAAGATATGAGAAGGGTGTTGTTATTCATATTGAATTGGGGTAAAAAAAATTTTGGAAGGTAAGTAGGAAGTATACCTACGTTCGAACCTTTAATACATCGTAGATGCTTCCAAAATAATATACCTATCGATGGTACATCACGATATCATGATGCTCCATAATAAAACTAGTGGAATGACGGATGTGCCGGCGGTACTCAAGTACATTACCATTTCTGGTAAACTGTTCCAGATCGTAGCCCCACGGATGGATCACCGACGAAAGCCGAACGTCAAGCTCAACCTTCCATGCCGCAATGCACCAACAAGCACCAATGGCAACTGTTCCATCAATCAGATGTTCTGCAAGTGTAGAACTCTAAAATCAAGCGTTTGACTAGCGTATATCGTGTTACTTGAGATGATCAACGCCAGCGCATAATCCAGATATCTACTTAGGACACAAGACCGGAACACGAACTAACAGACTACTTGGGTGTTTTCTCTGATTAACATGAATCATGCTTCTGCAGCAGGAACTAGGATCTGTGCGCCTGGGACCTTGTTCACATCCTTGCGCTCCCCTTCTGCCTCGGCCAGTCGCTGCTTTTCCGCGCCATGCTGTTTAATCACGTCTCCTAGCACCTTCTGCTGGTAATCTGCGCAAAGGATGATTCGTTAGTAATCAGACACGATTTCAAGCATATGCTTGGGAACTAGCAAGAAGAAGAGGTCGAAAAAAGACACTTACAAGCAACACCAGTCTCTTTGAGCGGGTTCAAAATGCCAACTTCGTAGATACCCTTCTCAAGGTTCTCTTGCGCACGCTCGCAAAGCTCAAAGTCTTCCATGCCTACCTGTCTCGTGAAGTTGAAGTACTCCTCGAAGATTTCGTCGTTACCGGTGTGGTAATAGTCAAACTCCATGCGCGTGACGCCTGGTTTCTCAGTCGGGCAGACTCGAAAGCTGTGCATTCCGCCAGCGTATACGGAGAGCGTGCACACGGGATAGAAGTATAAGAACAAGCCATCCTCAGGATTGTACTTCGTCGGATCTGCGATGTGCTCGGAGAAGTTAGAGTGATTACGCACGGTGTAGAATGCCGGTGGATAGAATTTGGAGAAGGTCGGATGCGTGTACTGGCAATGCAAGCACTCCTGATACCCATCCACCATAGTTTTCCAGTTGAAGCACCCAGGATACCGGATACTGCGACGGTATGGCAACTTGGTGAAATCGACTTTGGCCAGAAGTGGTTCCAGATCTGGGAAGAACTCGTGGAATGAAGGTGCATTGTCGGATATCGCACAGAAAAGAGCACCAGTCTCTGTCAGATGGTGACGAAGCTCAAGACCAGTTTCTGGAGAAAATATTTGAATATCTCGAGATTGATCTGACATACGTTGGACATAGAATGGTACTTGAGCGATTTCATAGTCCACTCTTTCGCCAACGTTGATGAATCGTGTAATTGGACCTAAGAAGTGCCATGCCTAAGGAAGGTCAATACGAGTCTTCTTTCACCAATGAATATCTGTTTACCTTGAGGAATATAGCTCTCCTCTCCAGTTGATAAAGCGGCGCGCTCCTGTACCACGAAGCTGGAAGCGTTTTGGGCAGTTCGACCATGATTGCGCGGATTTCTAAGATTCTGTAAATTCAACACAGAGTAAACAAGAGATAGAGTGAAAAGAGCTCCAATTATACGGTTTGCTCTTTTCGATCAGTACAAACGGCTCCGTCGTTGTTGGATGCCCTACGCCATAATCGCTAGTACGGCGTTACCAAATACGGTCACATAGTCCATGATGTCTCAATCCAGGGTCTGATGGCAACAAGCCCACAATTTTGCTCCAGGAATAAAAAGTGGTTTGGCCATCCATTTGCCAGGCTCGTCAGCAGATGAAGCACTACTGCCATCCATTGGCCGGTTATTATGCAGGATATGGTCCACCGGATGCACGATGAGACAAACCGAACCGTGTCGTTCTGATTATGCTATGAATCCGTGATATCCATCATGGGTTCAGTCATCTATACATTCCAGAAATATGGTGAAGAAGTTGTCTGTATCGAGAAACGCATGACTGGACTAATGAACTGAATCTGGATGTGAGGGTTGAGACACGGCGTAGCATGAACTCGCCGCTTTTGTTGGGCATCATTGCTTATGAAGGCCTTAGAGGCGTTTCCAGGTGGCACCATTCACCCTCGTGACACCACGATGGAAGCATGATGAAAGCATTGTTCCTGGGATCTGAAAATGGATGGCGAAAGGAACAGGAGACCTTTTCCCTGCTGTAGATTGATGAGGATAACGTAAGGAGCAGGGAGCTCCTTATGTCTATGCTGCAATGGAAACGGAGGCTGATACCGACGAGTTGCCATCCTTTTCCTTCTAGTTATCTCAAGTATCGTACAGTCGTCTGATGTCGACCATTGACTTCGAGTTCAATTGAGTTGGGATTGAGTTGGACGACTGCATCAACGCCATGTTTTGCAAATTTGATTGAGCGTAGTGTGCCAAGTCAGCAAGCTTCGATTGGCAGAATTTGTCGGACCAGCTTAAAATCACGAACTTTTGGATTCCTTTGGTTTGGTTTAGGCTACATGGACGGTCCAAAAGCTTCTAGATTGTGGCTGAGTAGCCGCTTGCATGTGCTGCTAATCCGCATGTTTGAGATCTACAGTTCGATCTCCAGGGTCTCGTAAGATTTCAACATGGGAATTTGCACCATCTGCGCGACTAGCGACACTTCCGGAGATGAAGATGAGCATGGAGAACAAGTGCTGGTCAAGAATATGGATGAAAGGCCGAGCCACCGCCACGGGAGTACTTTTTCGTAGACCCGCAGACGCTCTAGCCAAGTGTGTGTTTCGTGCATGTAGCGGTAGGGTCACTAATTACCTCTCGCGATGGAGGTGGAATGACGTAGCAAAGCTTCATAACCACCACAATAAGCTAATATCAGAGCTCTATGACCCTTTTCTCTTCCTCGCCATTACTATACCAACTCTCTCTGAAAAAACACAATCCTTTCCAACCTTTAATTAACCGAATCGAACCGCTCGTCCCTGCCCATACGAATCTCCTCTCCTGCACTACGTCTAGACGCCTGCCTACACCTCTTACTCCCTATTCCACTGTCTCCACTCGCAATGTCCTCTCCAGATAGCAGCCTGCCCAGCCGCAGCGCAACAATGGCTACGCGCTCCTCCACCATGAGCGAAGAAGATGCCATTCCTGAAGAGAACTCGTCTGAAGTGACGAAGCTCTTCGCTTCGCGCTTAAGGGCGTGGAGATTCGCTGTTAGCTACTTGGAAGACTACATCGAAAGCACCGAGAAACTGTATAGAGAAACAAGCAAGGACTATGTCAAGGTGCTCAAGACTGTGTCTCATCCTCTAAAGGAGGGTGAAAATTTCGACCAGTCCCTAGGCGGTATCGCTGGCATGTTCGACAATATACGCTCAAACACTCAAGGCATCTCCAATTCCTTCAGCGAGTCCTCAAAATCATTGAAAGGAAGCATCCTCCCACTATTTGATCGCCTAAACCAGGAAATAAAGAACAAAAACAAGGAATTGGCCAAAGGTGCAGGAAAAGGTGCCAAACTCGTTGACAAGGCTCGCAATGCTACCCAGAAGCATATCGAGCTCCTCGGTCAGAACACGGCTTCCTTCGATAGTACTGGCGGTAAACTCGATGCTCAGCGTGATCCTTACGTTCTGCAGCGACAAATTTTTTATCGACTCAATCGACAAGTAATTGAGGAGAACAACAATCGTCAAGATTTGTTAGCTGTGCAGAGCAGCTTCGCCAGCTTCGAAACTCACATCGTACAATCGATCCAACAAGGCATGGGTCAGTTCAATACTGTCGTATCCAGACAAGCTGAGAGCGTCAAAGCAATGTATGGAGACATGGTTGCAACTTCTCAGCGTATCCCGGCGGACTTCGAATGGCAAGGCTTCCTTAAACGCAACAATGCCATCCTCATCGATCCCACCGCACCCACTCGTAGTGTCCATAATATCTCGTTTCCAAACCAGAACCACCCATCAACACAGCCGCTCATTGCTGGCTCACTTGAGCGCAAGAGCAAGAGACAAATGGGCCGCTACAAAACGTCATACTATGTCGTGAGTCCATCCAAGTTTCTGCATGAGTACAACACCGACGACGACTTTGCCAAAGATCCTACACCGGAACTATCGCTGTACCTGCCAGACTGCGCTGTGGGAGCCATCAAAGGCGACAAGTTCGCGGTCAAGGGCAAAGACGTATCGAAGAACCTGATCGGCGTCAAGGGCTTGACATCGCACGAGTACGCGTTCAAAGCGCACACGGCGGTCGACGCGAGCAAATGGTGGGAGGTGATCCGGGCGGCGGCAGGCGCGGTGACGACGGAGGAGCCGGGCGAAGGCGACGTCGACGAAGACAGCAACCCGACGTCGCCTGCGCCCGCGGAGGCCGTCACGTCGCCGGCCAGCACCACGGCCACCGCCAGCAGCGGAGACGCCGCCAGCCCAACCGCCATCCGCACCAACGTCACCGACAAGGAGATTGCGACCAGCCCGACGGAGGCGTCGCCGGCCAGTGCGACGGCCACTCATCACCCGACTGAAGCTGGAGCTGAGCATGAAGAAGCTGCTGCAACGGAGAAGCAGCACATCAATGCATCTTGAGTGTATCGAGTGATATACCCTTTTCTTAGCAGTTCATTTTGATGTCCTTGCGGGAGAGTTTCCTGGTTTGCTGAAAAAATGTATAGGTCGATGATGAGATTGGCCACGCGCGCAGTTTCAATTTGCTTCCTTGGATTTGGATTCATTGACTTTGTGTTTCGATGCGGTTGGTATGAAGAGTGGGTACAACGACCATGCCGAGTTTCCATGAATTTGCGTCCCGCTGCAACCACGTATGATTTCGGCCGTAATTTATTTCTAATAGCTATAATGTGACTCAATTCGATTCTTCACAGACCGGATTTTTGACCGGAGTTTCGTACGAATGTCCAAGTGACCACGCGCACCTCATGTTGTCCCGAAAGCCGATTGACTTCACATCACTCGAATCACAGCAAACGTGCACACAGAGCTCAGTTTTACGTCCGTGAACAGCATTGACATACGTAAGACCTTTATTACGAAGACATTGATTCATACTATGTACTCTTGAGGTGTATCAGTGCCGCCAAACCAGAAGCCGTCTATAGCCGTAATGGTATTCGTATTCGTGAAGCGCCAAAGCATGCAAAATGGCAACCCACGAGACCCCCAAAGCAAGCGCCCAAAAACCAAAAGCGGAGCATTCCTCAGCGCCGCTCCTAAAGTCCAATCCCAACAAACCGAGTGAAGTGCAACGCCCAATTTCCACCGTTCCAAAGTCCCTCACACCCCACCAGCAGCCACAACGGTGCGCACGGCGCTCAACGACGCTCCATCACTGCTCCCATCGCTCGCGCGCCCTTCCCTGCGCGCGTAGACGTGTGCGCGCGGCGGCACCGTCACACCAGCCGCGGCCGCCGCGCTGGCCGCCGCCTCGCCGCGCAGGTCGGGGCTACCGGGCGACGAGGTAGCGTCGTGGTAGGTCGGGAGCGGTTCGTGGGATGGTGGCGTGCGCGACGGCGGTGTGCGCACCGCCGTGTTGTAGCTGGGGATGCGCGCGAGCGCCTCCATGTCGTACGCGAGGGATGCTGATGGAGCCGGGATGGGCCGCGGCGGTGGTGCGGCAGGCGAGGCGTGTGAGGTGGGTGGGGAGTGCGAGGGTGAACGCCGCGTTGAGGAGTGCCGGGAGTGGTGCTGTGAGTGGGCGAGCGCGCGCAGTGAGCTGCTTGTTGGGTTGCGGCCGAACGGCGGGTGGATGAAGCTCCCGCTCGAGTCATTGCGCGGCAGCGCGGATGCCAGGGCTGATGCCAGTGCTGATGCTGACTCGGGGTGCGTGAGGTCGTCGTCGATGCCGTCTGGTCGCTCTTGTAGCGCTGCCAACCGATATTGAAGTTGGCTGATGCTAGGAGAGCTGTCACCGCTGGATTGGTTGCTGGTTTGTGGTGAGTCCATCACCGCTTGGAGACTATCCTGAGAGCCTGTCCGACTCAACGTGCTTGGATTGAATGGTGTGGCGACACCACTCATGAAAGCACCTGTGTCAATATCGTCGTAAAGCTGATCGAGCTGATGTAGACCATAAGTTGGTGGAGCCTCCAGTACTCCTTCGTGAGCTGCAGAAGCGTTTGCCAAATGCTCGCTGCTAGCTGACACGCATTGGTCTTCACCAACCGGTAAATTGGGTGATATGAAAATGTGAAGGAGGTTTCGGACTAACAACTGGCTGATGTGACCGTCAGGATTGTGTAAATTGACGTATATCTTCAAATTGTGCCAGATCTTGATGTGTTCTGTTTCCAAACTTTGTCGTGCTTTGACAAGACTCCGCTCAAGTGGCAATGAAATTTTGAAATGGTAGCTTTCATCTGCAATACCGGTTTGTTCTTCTGTAAGTGGCATGAGAGAATTCTCTGGCATATCTTGCTCATGCACAGCTACAATCTGATCGGATTGTCGTGTCTTGAATCGACCCGATTCGGTACTCAAAGTAACCCTTTCCAGTATCTCCATCTTGATTTTACCGATGGTGATACCTTTGTTCAGTGGACACAGGGTAAATTCCGCAGTTACAGAAGTGCCATATATGTAATATCGAGTCGGAAGATAGATGTTGTACCACACCTTGTCGCGCCAAGTATCTTCATTACTCTGTTCTCACGTCAGAAACGTCTCCCACCAACAGTATGCGAATAGTGCAACCAGCACTCACATAAGGCATGGGAACGGTATCAGTCAAGTCCCGTCCCAACGTACGAATGACGCGCAGATGTTTGGTTGCGGTTAGATTCTTTGACATGTACCCTCGATCAATCTCAGCCGTAAGATCGTAAACGATAAAGTTTCCAGACAAGCCCTCCACACTTTCAGGTAGATGACTGCCCATCTGGAAGCTGAATCTCCATTCATGACTTCCCGGTGCGATTTTGTGTGACGTGTTGGCTTGACCGTCTGTGGGGTACAAGACTCTTTCTTCGCTGATGATTGTGCCTTTGTCTTTTATCGTCATGGTCGAAACAGTAGGTTCAACCAGCCATTGAACTTTCCATTTGCCCTCAAGTTTGATCTTTATGGATCGAACGTTCATGGAATCAGCATTGTTGAGGATAAGGGACCCAGTGAGGTCAATTGGGTCGGATTCGTACGGTTCTCCATGGAAGACAATGAAAGGCGAATCTAGTCTGTAGAATTGTCAATTGACTACTTATACTAGTAGCTAATGTCGCTTCAGAAGTTGTAATTGCTTTGAAAGAGTAGCAATGCCCGATTCTTCAACGTTATGGAGTATCGTTCCAAACAACGCGCCTAGTATCCTCCTCGCTATTGGAGAACCTTTGGTGGCAACATATGGCTTAAAAAGCACCTGCGTACCTTATTTCAAACCTCCTTGAAGATTTGGTTCTATTGTTGGAACTGAAAACACTTGACATGGTGGAGCATTCCTTCTCGTGGGACGGTAGCAGTCCTCGAGAAGTGCAAGTTCAATTTCAGCTACAAAGTGGACGTCCTGAGAAGAATGGATGTTGAGAGAAGAAAGATTTTCCGTGGATCGAAACTACAAAGGTCCGCCTGGCTAGTCAAAGTGGACTGGGCCTACGGACCGATCTAGGGGTCCCGAGGAAGCCGATCACAAGACAGTAGTGAGGATATCGAGAGGCATTCGGAAAGCCAGTAAGGACTGGTGGGCGGTAATGTTATAATGAAAGAACTTAGAAATGGCTGGACATTACATGGGCTGAATAATTCCACGGTATTAGCACGCAAGCAGAAGGGATCAAAGTAGGAGGAGGTAACGTTATGTGATGAGTGAACGGCCTTAGAGTCATTGTCGCGAAATTTTAAGACTGGTCGCTGTCAGTTTCCTTTTGGACGCGAGGCGCTTTGCAATCTGCAGGCTACGTCGGCACGAATACGAAGTGGTAGCTGGTTGGGAATAGGGCCAATGACGTTTTTCGTGTGTAGCGTGAACGAGGCCGGGTTACAGGGATGCGTATGGGCGGTGGGATCAGATCAATGGATGCGATGTAGCGAAGGATGCAAAGTAAAGGGAGGTAAATGGCGTAATTCCGTGGTGGTGGCTCCGCTGAAATGCACGCCGGTTCTATTCATGCCCCCGTTAGCTGAAAGGCCGAATGGATCGTTATCGCGAGGCATGCCGGCTGCCGTACAAAAACCCTAACGGCTCAGCCTTTGCTTGTTCGAAATCGCTTCCACGCAGGTTATCTGTTACCCTTTTCGCTTTGTCTAGGCGTAAGCTTACGGGCTACTTTTAGGGCTGCTAAAATCTGCAAAGCTAGCGAGCATTCGTGGTTGAATTCAGATAATAGTGGCAGACTTCTTCGCGGAAAGATGGGCCACAATGGAGATAGATAGAATGGAAGTTGATTAAGGGTAGGCTATTCGCTATCAAGGTGCTTCGCAACTCGCAAGGCTTTCCATGCCTGGATTCTCATTTCCCTTGTCCCCGTTTACGCTCCCGTCGGCCGCGCTCTCCGGCGGATCGGTCGCATCAAACATTCCGATCCAGATTGTTCCGATCCAGCTCAGACCACGCTGGACCACGTAACCCTGCGATCAGCCTCGCGTCGTCACGTTGTCACTTCTCGTATTCATTCTTTGTTGCCTGTTGTACCCGGTGCAATTTGAAGGGCATCGCCAGTACCTTCTCTCGGCCTGTCCCAAGTTTTGATGTGTCCTGTTTGCGGCTCTCGGTCAGCAAAGTTCGGATGTGGCGCTGTGGCGTGAGTGGGATGCAATTCTGATAGCATAAACGTCCAGAGTCCCACTGAAAGTGGGGGCCTCTATAACACATCATTTGGCAAGGTTCCCAACAGGTACCGCTCCAACAGAAAAAAAAGTATTTGCAAATGCAGATTCAGAGATAGCGGCGTGGGTATACGGCGCTTCACTCGGATGCAACTAAAAAAGAAGAAAACGTACCTTCTTTGCAGCTGGTGATGATACAATCTTCCTCAAAGTCCAGCCAGCATAAAGGATGATCATCGACCTGCTTTGCCTAAATGGACACGTATGCGTCAGCTACGGCCGCAATATTTTGTACGGCATTCAGGTAGGAAACGTACCATGACAGGCGGCAGAATAGCCGTCCGGTTCCTTGGTTGAACGGGATGAACAATGTCTCCGTGTGAACCACTGCCGTTGCTGAGACTTGAATCTGAGCGCAACCTCGTCGCTTCGGCGTCACTCCTACTCCTGGGAACTGCGCTGCTCACGCTGGTTCTTTGTCGGACCGAGGCCGCGCGAGGTCGATGAAGCATGCCGACGGAGAAATCCCAAAGAAGCAGCCTACAATCCTCTCCCACGCTTCCGAACCTGTAATTCCGCTCATCACATCTCCAGGGATCAAATTTGACGTCGACAACCCAGCTCTCATGGCCTTGACATCGTGCTACTAGTGTGCCTTCCTCGGCGCTCCAGATGCTAACCAAATCATCCTGTCCGCCGGTGAGGATATACCGTGAATCTGGCGACCATGTAACTGAGAGCAGACCGCCATAGTAGCTTATGAACACATCCAGTAGTGTCTCCGAGAAATAGTCCAGCACGCGTAATCCTCCGTCTTCCGAAGCAACTGCTAAATACTGTCCTGAGGGACTGAAAGCAAAGGCATTTACCTTGCTGTTGGACAGCTTCCAATAGGCGACCGGATTCGTTTTCTGGTTTCTCGAGGAGACGGATTTCAAGATTGTTACTTTACTTAGGGGATGTCCACTTGCTGTGCCGTTGGTAGCTCCGTTGACATGGCCGTTCGTTTCGTTTTCAGGATGAAACGCCGCATCTTCTTTTTCCTTGTCGTAAACGACCAAACTACCGTCAAAGTGCGCCGCAAGAAACAAGTTTTCGGAATTGGGCATCCACTTCACATCCGATACTGGCGAGTTACATATCACGCCCTAATGATGTCAATTTTGCGCTTGACCAATCTCACGGAGAAACCGAATACGCACATTCTTGTTTAATCTTGCATATTTTTGCGAAATCGGCTCATACCAGATGAAGTCACCGGTTGAAGATCCCATGACGAAGTCGAGATGAGTGGAGGATTTGGTTGCGGGATTAATGTCGTGACAGAGGGCGTGGGCTTTCGTGAAGAGGATCTTGGTGAGATTGTCCACCTAGGGAGTGTTAGCGTACTGCGATTCCCGATCCAGAAACAAAATATCGACCTTGGTGGGAGAGGAAAGGTCTAGCCATTGCAGAGCTCGATTGATGTTCGCAAAAGCATATATGCCATCAGGAGTATGATCTTGTTGTCGTTTCTGTAGTCCTTCGTGTGGGATTACGCGAGAGATATATGACGAATTGCTTTTAATGATATTGTTCTTTGGTTTTCGTGGACCACCTTTTGTTCCTTTGGCGTCTTTGCCATTTATCGCCGTCAAGGCTGGATTGTTGTAGCCGAACACTGGAACCTTCGGTTGCTCACTCTGTACGGTCTGAGCGCCGCGAAAAGCTACCGAACCGGCTTTGCTATCGCGGCTGCTCTCATTCTCTGGATTGCTAGCGCCTCGACTTGATGGAGTACCAGATGCTTCACTGGTGGGTGTGTCCGGACGAGCATGTTTCTGATAAGCAGTATGTTTTGGCACGAGAATCGCGAGGGAAAGCTTTGTGCCGGCAGTTGGCGGTTGCAGGTTCGTCGCGAGTGGGTTAGGATTGACAACGGGAGCTTCGCTGGGATCTGGCGGGTTGTCAGAAATCAAGGTTTCAACGACAATAATGCCAGTAACTTACGAGGAGGAGGAGTGGCTAGGTGAAGCTCATCTCGAAGGATGTATGTTCCTAACATGCCGGGTGTGAACTAACGAATAGAAGCAAGCCGCGCGGTCGGCAAGAATACCTTCACCGACGACTAGCTGATGCTCAGGACCTTCATAATGATGCAATTGATTGTTGGTCTCGAGAATGGGCTGGCCGTTACCGACAGTCGAGGGATATTTCGGCGGTGGAGGTAGGACGCTGTATGATGGCGAGGTGCGTTAGTGGAGTTGTTCCGTTATCAGCAGCAATTCGATGGGTCCGACACGCAACATCTGTTCATCGCGAATAGGAAGGAGGAAATGTGCAGAGCCAAGCCGAACGACGTGCCTTGGGTTGGACCGTCGAAAGCAGCTTGCGATGGGGCGTCTTTGATCACGCCTCCTCTTCGCTCACAGACTGCGATGCTCAATGAGAAACAAAAGACTTTTTGCTGCCCTGATTGGATGCTATTGCGCAATACTCACAACATATTGGAGGGGTCTCAGGTGCGGCCGGTCAACTGCGCATTAGCAGCAGCCACTGCGTGTCCTGGTTCTTTAGGAGGTCATCATGATAGAGCGAGACGAGCTCGGAGAACGATCAAAGGGAAGAGCAGACGTCAAGTACACGAAGGCAGGAGAAAGGCAGCGCAATTCGACTGGTCCGACGAAAGCTGGCCCCATGAAAATTTGTAGGGGGAAATCCCCGCTCCAGACTGCATTGTTACTGTGGGGAAGCCTGGCAGCTCTCCATTCCCGCAGCTCGCGTCTCGGTATCCGTCTTCAGCCCTCGACGGTAGTTGTGCATTCAACCTAAGTTTCGGTGTAATCCATCCGAACTGCGCATCTCACCTATAAAAGAAGAGTAGCTGTGCTTCGCCGCACATGCACTGTAATAAAGGCTTACTAACGGCCTGTTCCAATGCCATTAACCAGTACGGAGCAGAGGGCCTTTCATTGTAATGTCGGCCTCATCCAAACATCTAACTTCGTAGAATAAGGTAGCAAGCCATTCGTCTCTCGTAGCCAGATGATAATCAACACGGCTTTACAATTCTACTTTTTCAAGAGCAGTTCTCGGTACTCAGCCAAACGAAAGCTTGTATCTGCGGCTCTATAGACCTTTCCACTACCCGAGGCGAGAACCCCAAATGACGCTATCTCTCCAGCTCTATTACATGCCTATAATACACCGTTAAGACGATTGCCGAAACGGAGGCGACCAAAGCTCCAACGCACTATTCGGCGATGGAAAGCCATATTGGAAATGAAGGGACGCGAGCTGGGCTCTCGGCCACAAGTTGTTCGCTCCGGCTAGAGTACGATACCTCAGCTTATAGCTTTATGGAATCTGTAAAACCACCAACTTGCTGTATATCCGCACCGGAGGATGCCGTTTCACGCTATCTCTGAGGCCCTCAACAGTTAGTATGGCTAGAATCTCTAGGATAAATGCCGTGACGACCGGTTCAGCTCGAAGAGACTCACCTTCATTCTTTTCGCCATTCCTTTTCACCTATGCTCCAGGCCGCGATGACGGTGAACAACATAGCTTTTAATCAAATGATGCGAGAGTTTCTCAACTTCAGGTCATCCAAACAATCCCGCAAATCGAGCGCGAACTTATCGAAATGAGGCTAGACAAAGCGGATTTCCAACCCTCTGAAGCGTTGTCTTGATACTGGGGAACGTCGCTTAATGCAAGCTATATCGTAGAGTAACTAAATTAAGTACAAACAGTCGTGAAGTAGTTGTTCAATTCTACGAAATAGAGGGCTCCAGGCCTGTCTAAATCGCTATGAGTCAGATTTATTTTATAAATCTCACACTTGTGGTCTCAATGCCTTCATTTCTCGTAGCCTTGCCGTATCGTATGTGGTATGGGCTGAGTCCACGCATAATGCAGGGCGGCAAGTGCTTCGAAGCCAACGCCGCCTCAACGCAGAACAACATACGATACCGTACAGCACATCAGCTATTAACCCCAGAGTTTCCTTTACGCTGCTTCTCAGGCTTTTAATCACACACCCCTTTCTCCTTCAGCCTTACTCCTTTGTCCTAGTACGTATTAAACATGATCGTTCCTGGACTTCCGTCTTTCGGAGATATCGTGCTCGCCGTGGAGCTGCTGAAGACAAGTTACAAGGCTCTTAAGGACTCCGGTGAATCTGTCGCGAAGTACGATGAATCTATCACCTTTTTACGATCTTTCGAAGCTTGCACTCAGCATATTTCTGAATATGCCAACAACAGTCCAGGAGACCACTTTTGTGCCGACATTAAGGGGCAATTGCAGATTCTAGAACAGCCTTGTAAGAGGTTGAGCAAATTCCTAAATCCATACAAGGCCGCTTTACAGACTTCTTCATCGCGCACTTCTATCACACAGGTAGCAAAGAACATCAAATTCGCAATTAAAGATAGCCAAGGCGAAGTGATAGCTTTAAAGGCGGCTACTGCGCTCCCTTTACATACGATTATGACCATGCTCATTTTACAGAATTTGTATGTTTAACTTCTTCCTTTCATCCAGCATTTTAACTCATTTTGCCACAGGGAAACAGCTAAACAGACCGATTCAGCACATCAATCGGAACGAATTGCTAGTGCCTTATCGATGACTCCAACGTTACTCGATCTACAAGTATCCATGCAGACCATCGAGGCTAACCAGAGGAACCGACAATCCGTAGAAGCGGAGCAACTGCGTGTCACTGCGGAAATAAAGCAAACCATTGAAGACGTAATGTCTGTCCCTACGTCCCGAGACGCACCGTGTGCCGAGACGAAAATGGCAAATCAACATCTCATGCTCTTCCTCAGCAATATGTCGTTCCATATGTGATTTACCGTGATTCTCCAGCAGTTTATCCACATGATGCTCACAATGGCAAGCGAAACCTAAACGGCTTGGTCGTTATCACCGTCGGTCTGCTCATTGCACAATCTGATGCCCGACATTCATCCCCCTGCTGCACTGTTAGCGTCACTGGCTATTCAGATTTCGGAGGCCTAATAGTGAAGCGTAATATTGGATGAGAACTGCACCAGGCATTGCAAGATAATGAGCCTTGTGTGGCTGGCACGAACAAGTTTCGCCGAATGGGAAAGGGTGGCGTCTGATGCGCTCCAAGTGACGCATCTAAAGTGCGCCTGGTCTGTGTTGTACAACGACTTATCCCAGTACGGATCTGTAGACTTTGCCATATCTGTCTCAGCCCATGCTAAGAACCCCTCTACAATATGGAGACTACTCGTCGCGAAGAACCCAGCCTGCATTCCATTATGACAAAATCACAGGGTGAAGTTAGGTGTCTTCGTGGCTGAATCCGGTTTGGCCTGGACCGGGCTAGATCGGCCACATTAGGTAGCTAGTGAAACTCCGCATCACCATCCGCAAGGCTGAGCTGGTTATCTATATAAGAGGGCACCGATACCCGGCTTGCTGAATATGACGAAGTTAGACCTTCGCGATTCGCTTCTTTGTACCCTACTCCACTCGCGATCTTCATCTCAACATCGACGCAACATGAAGAGAAACTACACCGTTGGTGAACATGAAGCACCTATGCGCGCCCGTTCTCAAGATTCTCAAGTTGGCCAAGAGCAAAGGGTTAAGAAGAGAAGACACTATCGGCCAGTTGCGACTAACCCTTGGACACTCGCTAGCGTCCTTTGTGTAATTGTCGTATACATAGCCCTTCTCGAGATTCTATTGTCGAGACGACAACACGAGACAGCAACAAATCAATCAGCTCGCCCGGTTGTACATGAAATGCCACAGATCAGCACGACACTTGTAGTCTCAGCGACTAGAACCCAGCTCAGCCTTACGAGCCCTGGAACAACTGGAACGCCTCATGTCGCGAACAGCGCGAGATTTGCATCCACGACATCTAATGGAGCAAAATCTCCTCGCCAATTACTAGAGATATCATCAGGGGTCTCTAGTACGGCCGTGTGCCAAGGCACATTGACATATGTACTCGGCGAACCTTCCCCAACACCCTCAACAGGATGCTACCAGACGACGGAAACCTTTATGCCTACGCTTGATATATCATCAGAAATGACTATCACGGCCGTCAGCAGCCCCACACTAGCTTCGCAACTTACATTGACCACAACTGGAATAGGCTCCATGGCCTCTGCATTATCAGAATCCCATGTGGAAATCTCTGGTCCTTTTACGAAGCCAGACTACTTTCTCTCTCTATACCTGCCATCATTACTGGCTGTCCTACTTCACACTATCTGGGCTGTTGTGTTCGCAGCAACGAAGATGATGGAGCCGTTCTATCGTCTAGCACAGCCCCAGGGTGTCCAAGCAAAAGACTCAATTTTGTTGGAGTATTTATCTTCGGCGATGTCTACATCCACCTTTCAAGACGTATTTTCTGGCCATTGGATCATGCTCCTTACCAGTATCATCTATTTTACCACAGGACTTTTAACATCGTTCGCATCCGAGTCCATGGGAGCTCTGCCAACAGCAACTTGCAGTACCACGATCGCCGTAGCCCAGCCATGCGCTCCTGCCTGGATAGTTTTCCTTCCTGTTACTCGGGTTCTGGAAGCAACGCTTGCGTTCCTGTTTATTGTTGTATTCCTGCTGTTGATCCTCAGCAGGAAGCGCACTAGTGGCCTCCACGAGAACCCGACAAGCATCAGATCAATGGCAAATCTTCTAGGCGAACAAGAAGCACTGCGAGACTTTCAGAGCATTGACCCTAATGCAACAAAGTCTGACGTTAAAAAGGTACTCTCCAGCAACAGATACAAGATAGGATTCTACGAGGTGAGCCTTGGATCTCATCGCCTGGGACTCATCAAGGTGGCCCAAGCGGAGCAGTTGCGAGAGCCGGCATCGAAGCACGGCTACACCGCAGTGGATAATCCTTCTCAACCTAGTGAAAACAAGTCGAGACGAAGGAGCTGGTCCAACTATCTTAAGAACGGATTACTACTAATTCTCATCCTTACGCTGTTCAGTCTGACTCTCGGTTACTACTTCGACAGTAAACCGGACGCGTTCAATAAATTTTTCAACAGCAGCACATTTGGGCCCCGTTTCCTGTTATCTGGCCTTGCTGTCCTCATTAGTAACGGCTGGAAGGGAATAGAGCGCGAGGCTCGGATCATGGAGCCTTACCGGAAACTGTGGTCAGGTCAGAGATCTGGAAAAGTGACAGTAGACACCACCATGACTGGATCTCCCTACAGCACTCTATTCATTGCACTAGGACGAGGCGATTTTTTCATCTCATGGATTGCATTACTTACAGTTCTCTCTGATGTTCTGATCATCGCCGTGGCGGGAATACCATTCAGACCTGCACAGATATATGAGGCTGGCATTGCAAGCTTCTACATAAGCTTTGCTATACAGGGCTTGATGATCCTTGGTCTCTTGGCCGTTCTAATGCGACGAAGATCTTATCCGAGGATACCGCGCAATCCTGATACTCTAGCTCATGTATGGCTGTACTTATGCGCGAGCAACATGGTTAGAAAGGGGACAGAAACGCATCAGAGCGATAAATCGCAGTACTGGTTCGGTCTTTCGACACGACCTGACGGCAAACGATGCTGGACGATTGATGAGGATCAGGAAACTGTTGCGATTTGAGACCGGATCAGGGTCGATCCGGACGTTTCACCACTCATTTTACACTGTATTTAGTCTAGAGGGCCCCCTTCTGCGTCTGGGGCCCGCGCTCGTTCAATACTCTCATAAATGCATATACAATTGCTTCAATTACTGCATCGCATCAGAAACCGTTGTCAGGTCCCCACATTCCCATTAAAGCGGGAGTACCTGCGTGAAAATGGTACTGGGAGATGCCTGCACGTGTAAGGTCAAGTGAGCCAAGATTCAGTAGATTACAAGCTTCCCTAGAGATTGATGATGGCAGAGCATTTCAATCGTCAATGTTCTCAGGTGTTGGAGCCTTGGAGCCTTGGAGCCTCGCTCAGTAACCATATATGGCATAGCGTATATGACACTATAGAAGCGCCCCTTAACGCGCATCCGACGCAACCTTTTCCCGCTCGGCGAAACTTTCTCATGCCAGCCACAAAAGACTCATTATCCTTAAACACCTAGTAAGGTTTTCATCTGATATTGCGCTTCATAATAAGTCGTCCGAAATGCGAATAACTAGCGGTGTGCATGATGCAGCAGGGGAGTCAATGTTAGGCATCAGATCATGCGATCAGCAAACCGACGGCGACGGCGACCAAGACTTGCAGAATTCACTCGCTAGGTGAGGATACTGTGGATAAAGTGCCGGAGAATCATGGGACATCAGATGGAACTGTAAACTGATGAGGTAGAGCATAAACTGCGATTTTCTGTTTTCTTGTCTCGTAACACAGTGCGTCTCTGCACTCAGGGAGACACGTTAGATGGAAAGCTTACCAAGGAGTTGCAGTTACGGCCAACCCGAGACTACGCTCAGGACCAGGCCATGTTGCAGAGGTTCGGCGATCTTCACAATGCAATTAATCGATTGGAAGGTTCGATACGCAATTCGCCACTCGAAGGAATACTCACTCAGCAGTATGAAATGATTCAATTTGCTCAATTCGCATTAGAATTTAAAGTGCACGAAATTCGTGAGGTATTGAACGCCATCACCAGAGAACAAGCATCAACCCAATCGTATTTTCGGTCGACACCTAGCTGGCTTACAAATTCTATTCCGCATATTGCCACTGGCATCGGCGTCGGCGTTGGAGTCGGGCGTTATATGCCAACTTCGGAAGTTGTAACGCCTTCGCTGGCTAAGATCTCCGAGAAACAAGAGTTCGACTACCAGGCAACCCCTTCCCAAACTCCCAAGCCCAAGCATCAGGGGACACTGCGCAGAGACCAAGCAGATATAGAGCAAAGAAGATTGCGTAACATACCACAATCGGAAAATGAACAAGAGGACGGAGGAACAAAAAGAGAAAAGGCACAACGAGCAATGGCCGGCGGGGCCTTTCAGCCAAACCCGACAAAACATCAAACAGAATCTGATTCTCCACACATCATTGGCGTCAATAGAGATTACTGGGTGTGCTGCCAATGTAACTCACTGAATTCATCAGGGATTTGTCCATGTTCACATTCGATTTGTTACCTATGTCAATCAGACAGGGAATTTGAGGCTAAGCAAAGAGAGCCAATGTGGCGGTGGCACCGATGCGGTCGTGGTCCGTATCTTACCTGCACAACTCCAGCTTGTCTCAGCTGTGAATACCCTCGGTGTTGCAGTTGTCATAGTGATGAAGGCCACTAATTCAAATTGGGAGGTGTTCAATTTTAGCCATCATGAATTAATAGCAAAATTCCAGTACCAAAGACATGGTAGGGCAGCTACCACAGAGTTACGAACAACGAGCATGAGATTCCCATTAGGACTTTGATTTGCCGCCTTTCTTAACACGTTTTAATCGATTTTATTACGACACTGATATACCAAAAAGCACGAAGTCTAGAGTCGACCTGCAGATGACGATCCTCAACAGTGATATACATTGATAAAGGGATCCGAACGCGCTACAGGCTTATATGACTACCTGAGGAACTGCTGTGTTCCGATTAATTCAAAGCAAGATTGACGTGAATGGGATGAAATTTGACGTTAAGCTATGCCCGTCCGATACCGACGTTCTGTCACACGCTTTTGAGGACTTCCTCTTCTGATCTTACGGCAGGCATTGGATTAAGTGAAGTTGCATGATCTGGTGCCATCGTGAATATCGCTCCATTGAACATATTAATATCATTATCCCACGTCCATGCTTCCGGATCCCACAATACTGGATTGTAGGTAATATGCTGCGCTAAGGAATCTCTTTCCGTAGTAGTAGCATCCACACTGTTCTCATTATGCTCTGTGTTAGTATCATGATTCTGATCGGAGGTTATAGCAGATGGCTGCGCTGATTGTACTGCCCATTGTTGTACATAATCTTGGAAGAGGCGGATTTGGACGTCTCGGAAGATACTGGGCAGTTGGTTTCTCAGCGTCTCCTCCGTGTGATCGAGTAGCTCATCTACTCTCGTTTCCAGCTCTCGCCGTATTGAAGATGGAAGCTCTCGTCGCAAGAAGGCTTCATAGCGAGCAAATGCAGAACGCGTGAGCGACCGCTCATTTTGCATTTCTGAGCTAAGGTCGTCATCATAGTCTATCGCTGTTAGTATAATGTGCGGAAGTAATTTTAACTAATTCAAGGTAAACGGAATGCTGTATACGCACAGGGCGAAGGCATTTTACTGTAATCGTCATTTGGAAATAGAATCCTGTATACTTTTCGCCATTTGTCTTCCTCAGTCATATTCTGCTGCTCTCTTTTGCGAGAGCGCAATTGACGTTCTTTTTCGGCGTCAATACCTTCTATAGGTCCACCATCTTGAACCGGGCAAGGGATTGCGTTCCGTTGATGCTCAAGGAGTAACAGCTGTGATGAAAATTCACGGCAACAGCGAGGACATTGATACGGCATTTTGTGGTTGCGGTAGAGATGTTCCCTTCGAAGATTATGAGACGAAATTTTCTGTAACTTTAGGAAATACTTACTTTAGACGATGCACAGTTGTCCAGCCGGGACCTGGACATAGCCTTTGTCTTTGGTATCTCTGCCGATCCCGTTTGAAAAAGGGGCAAGCGAATAGTGGAGACGTATCAAACCTATTGGAAACACCTTTTTTGACTCGTTTCCCTGGTTGCTGATTGCCGCCGCCCAAGTGGTCATCATTCTCGCCTGTAATATCTTCCCTGCCGCGTTTTTTACTGCGGGATTTGCTCCCATTATGAGAGCTGGACTGCCCGTTCGACCCTGCATCTTGTCCGTCGCGTGTTTGTAAGCATCCATCTCCGGTTGGTGTTTGCGTATGTACAGGTGACGGAGCGCAGGCCTTGAAGAAAGTCAAAAAGTGCTCCATAAGTTGATCTTCCAGTGCTATTTTTCGTGCGACAAGATCCAGAGATGGGAACCCTTCATCTCGGCCTGATTCATCATTGCTCTCCATATCTTCAGAGAGTTCTAAGGCAGTCTCGACGTTAGAAGTAGAAGTTTCTGGAGTGAGCGGCTCTTCCTTAAGGACGATACTGCTTTCATCGGTGGTCATAGAACTTCTAACCGAACTTGGAGCAGTGGCGGAATCGTTGGCTTGCCGTGTAAAAGCGACTTCAGTTGAGGGAGAGTAGTTTGACCCATAACCTGAATCGTTATTTGTCGTGAGAGAGCTATTCGTATGGGTATTGTAGTCCAGGGGCCTCAAGTCATTGATTGCTGTCGGTAACAATTTTGTGCTTGATGTTACGCTCGTACAGCTTGTTGATGTGCTTCCAGTTGGAGTTGGGTGCATATTAATATTCCCGTGGTAGGTTTGTCCTCGATAACGCGGGCTATATTGCAAGCCGTACACCGTTCTACATGTATCATCGGGAGCACCGACGCCACCGGTTAGTGAGAGATTCCCTAAACCAATACCACTCAGGTCGCTGGAGCCACTTCGAAGAGATGCGATATGCGGGCCTTTGTTAGAGTAGTGAGAAGGACTTCGACCTCTCACGACGAGCTGATCACTCCCGCGCTGAGCAATCTTCTCCCACTTCGGCTCCTTATCGTTAATATTACGGACATCAGCCCACAGCTCAACCATTAAAATAAAATATTGTTGGTGCGCACGCCGTTTACCGTTGTTAGCTGTAGCAGACTTAAACTGGACGCGTTCGAAGGTATGATCGTGCGCTGTAGGAGAAGATGTACGCTGGGGGTGACCACCTTGCGTATCTGGTGGAGTATTGTAGTCATCAACCTTTTGAAGTGGCAGGTACGGAGAAGGCTGTATCTGATGTTGTATACTCTCATTACAGGTGTTTATCATGAAGCCGTGCGAGAGTGGAGGAATAGGCGTCTGCTTCAGGGCTGGCGGAGTAGGAGCTAATTTTACCAATCGAACAGGGCCTTTATCGCGTTTTGGGGTATGTTGGATGAGATCGATGGGGACTCCACCGTCAGATCTCGCTGCGGCAAGACAAATTGCCAAGGCTTGAATTGGTTGCTGCTGCTTCTGGTAAGATTCATGAAGGAAGAGCTGACCATTTTCGGGATATGGGCTGAGAGTATATGAGCATTTTACCGCGAAGTAGTTTCGGCGGTAACTTGTCCAGCAGTTATCGAGGGACATGAAGAACCCTTTTACAATTTCGGCGTTAATTCGCGACTGGATCAGTTGCCCGTTGCAGGTTATCTCATGGAAGTTTTCCTGGTCCAAGAAGGGGGGCGAATCTGAACGTCTTCTATCCATCTCTCGCTTATATTCATTATCACTATGACGCGATAACGATCCGAACGCTGGGGAAATTGATATTGGAGTAATAGAAACGGAAGATATTGTCGCAGAGGATACTGTGGTTGGAGGCTCGGAAATAGAGCTGTAGTATGATCCGGAGAGTCCATTGGTAGTTGACCTAGGACAGCTGAGATTTTTGTCGAGATGCGGTGCTAGCGGAATATACTGCTTAAGAGCCGCAGAAGTAGATATAGGGGATATGTGATTGTCTAAGCTAGGGGATCTTTCTGCCAACATCTTGAATGTTGTATCGCGCTTGGGTAGGCGTAATGCGTTGTTGTATGCGTGATAAATTCGATGAACTCTCGAAAGACTATTAGTTAATGAGTGGTATACTAATGGAATATATCAAAAGGTTTCGCCACCTAACAGTATACGTTTCGGAAAGGTGCCTTGATGATAGGGGTAGCTTCTGATGAAATCCAACACCTCTACGGTAGAAAGATAATTTTCCTGAAGGACAACTGAGACAATCAGTCAAATGCTATTTTGAGCCCGCTCTACGGAAATGCTCTTGATGTCGTAGCACCTGAGGATGGTAATGAAAGCGTGAAAGGCTTAACTAATGGTCAAACCATCTAGTACTCTAGAGTATGGCGTTTTGCGCAAAACCGCAAAACCTGAGCGTCGTGCAAGTCTTCCCCACTTCACCCGCGATGAGGTGCTAAAGCTACAGAACATTGATCATCTCTGCAATCGGGAATTGAAATCTATATCCTTGGAATGATGGATGGGGAAGCAATAAAAATACAGAATAGCAACAGAAGAATGGTGGTGATTTCTTTTGTTGTTTTTGGGATTCGATGGGTGACAGTACGGAGATGCGCGTCAAAGCTGTGAAACACAAAACAGAAAATGTGAAATGTGAAGTTCTGATCAGGCAGCAACGAAATTTCGTCAGGCATCAACAAATAATGGATTGATGCCTTACCATTGCCTCGGCGATATTAGTGGGGTTTGCCCCTAGGACTGGCGGGATCCCACTAATTATAGGGCCCTACCCCCTAAGTTCTAGTGGACCAAAATAAGGCAGGAAATTTCATGCCTAAGGAATATTTTGCCTAATGCCTTCATGCCTGAGCAGAACTTTCACATTTCCACATTTTGACGCGCATCTCCGTATACCTACCGTATTGAATATCACATAACGTAAAGGGACGCTTCCATCGGATACGAGAGCTGGTAGCTACAATTAGTATCCTATTGTAACGTACTAGAGTGATAAGATCTTCTGACAGTGGAGATCGCATCAAAGCAAAGTTGACGTGAATGGGATGGAATTTGAGGTCAGTGTCATTCGACTCGTCCTGCCAAGATCGAAGCTCGGATGTATATCTCCTCTACTTCTTCAAGAAACTTATCTGTAGCCGCAACCTTGTATGGCCATGCTCCAACGTCGCAGCCTAAAACAATTTGTGAACATGAATCTTGTAAGCCATGAGAGATAATAATGGCGACAGGTACATCTATTGGTTACGATCTTGTACGCTTCTAGCTAACAACTACTTTGGTAGTACGTGTCTGCGTCTGCGGCGATGAAGGCACCGGCAAATCGAGCTTGATCACTTCGCTGGTCAAAGATGTCTTCGTTACGCACAAAATTCAGCCTGTACTTCCTCAGATTACCCTTCCTCCAACCCTCGGAACTCCTGAAAATGTTACTACGGTCATCGTCGACACATCTGCGCTGCCTCAAGAGCGGGAGAATCTGCGCCGTGAACTACGGAAGGCAAACGTGATTTTGCTGGTCTACTCGGATCACTACAGCTATGAACGCGTTGCACTCTTCTGGATGCCGTTCTTCCGGTCTTTGGGTGTTAATGTGCCCGTAGTGTTATGCGCGAACAAGTCAGATTTGCAGACAAACGGAAGCACGCCGCAAGTGGTCCAAGACGAGATGCTACCTGTTATGAACGAGTTCAAAGAGATTGATAGTTGCATACGAACGAGTGCTAGAGAACACTACAACATCAACGAAGCATTCTTTTTGTGTCAGAAGGCAGTTACGCATCCTATTGCACCGCTGTACGACTCGAAAGAAGGAGACTTGAAGCCAGCGGCTGTTGGTGCACTGAAGAGAATTTTCTATCTTTGCGACAGAGACCAAGATGGCTATCTGAATGATGCGGAGATACAAGCATTTCAGGCAAAATGCTTCGAACGGCAACTATCAGAAGATGAGCTAGGAAATATCAAGCGTACCATTCAGAAATATCACCAAGATGCTGCAACCGAGCAAGGAATTACAGTTGGAGGCTTTCTATTGCTGAACAAGTTATTCGCAGAAAAGGGACGGCACGAGACAGTGTGGATCATCCTGCGCAAATTCCACTACACCGACAGTCTATCCCTCGAAGAAAAGTTTCTGCATCCCAAATTCGAAGTGCCGCCGTACGCGTCGGCCGAACTCTCACCAATCGGCTATCGCTTCTTCGTTGACCTCTTCCTGCTGCACGACAAGGACAACGACGGCGGCCTGAACGACGCCGAGCTGGCCGCCCTCTTCGCCGCCACGCCCGGCCTGCCCTCCTCATGGGTGGAGTCCGCCTTCCCGTCGTGCGCAGTGCGCAACGAGGCCGGCTACATCACGCTGCAAGGCTGGCTAGCGCAGTGGTCGAAGACGACGTTCGAGTCGCCGAAGACAACGCTCGAGTACCTGGCGTACCTGGGGTTCTCGAGCGGCGACCGCGGCGGCACGACGACGGCGCTGCGCGTCACGAAGCCGCGCAAGCACCGCGAGCGGCCGGGCCGCGTCGAGCGCAACGTGCTGCTGTGCTACGTGGCGGGCGCGGCGGGCGCGGGCAAGAGCACGCTGCTGGACGCGTTCCTCAGCCGGGCGTTCAGCAGCGCGGACCACGCGGCGGCGGCGCCGCGCACCGCCGTCAACGCCGTCGAGCTGCGCGGCGGCCGCCAGTGCTACCTGATCCTGGAGGAGGTGGGCGGCGGCGCGGAGGCCGAGGCCGCGGTGCTGGGCGCGCCCGCGAGGCGCGAGCGCTGCGACCTGCTGTGCCTGGCCTACGACGGTTCTGATCCTGATAGCTTCCAGTATCTGGTTGGGCTGCGCGAGCGCTGGCCCGCGCTGCTGGCGCTGCCGAGCGTGTTTGTTGCGCTTAAGGCTGACGAGGATAAGGCTATGCAGCGCGGCGGCGTCCAGCCTGATGAGTATACCGCCGCTGCGAAGCTCCCGCCGCCGCTGCACACCAGCGTGCGGTGGGACTCCATCAGTGAGCTCTTCGTGCATGTAAGTTTTCCTCCGGCGCCTGCTTATTTTCCGAGTGTTTGCATGATGGCTGACTTGTGGTAGTTGGCGGAGTGCGCAACATATCCCGTGCAAGCGCTGCCGAAAAGAGACGACGAGCCGCCGGATTATACTAACTACTACATTACTTCTGGCGTGATTCTGTGTGCTGCTGCGGCCATGGCAATTATGTGGAAGAGAAATGGAGGATGATGGGACGGTGCGGATGATACGCTCCTCTCCGCTCTACGGGTTGAATGGAACTTAAAGACACTCCACTCAGAAGAAGCTATTTCGCGGTCCACCGGTCACCACAAATGTCCGATGACGTGTGTTGAAGAGGCTCAAGGCGCTTCACAGCTACCAATTGCGCGGTGGTGGCCTCATGGCTGCTCGAGCCACAGTCCGGACGTGGAAATGGGATGGGAAGGGGCGATTTGTGTTAGACAACGAGGACATGCACGCAGGAGATTGTAGCTTGGACAAGTTGCTGTTAGTGGCTGACCCTGATCAGCCACGGCGTTAAGCGAAGGCTTCTAGCGCGCGACGACGAAGTTGTGAGCGGCGATGAGACCCATTCGGGACTTAGGTGTTGAATAGCACCATCGTCAATGTGGAAACACACGAAGGAAATGCAAATGATATGCAAATCATGTGGTGAAGCCCAAAGTGGAAAGTTGAGACGGTGTGAGCATCGACGTGTACTTTTGTCTACGAAAGCGTGGCACTCGTGAGCGTTTCCATGTGGCATCTAAATGTAATCAAACAAACGCGGGGGAGCGAAGTCGAAAGGGAAAACGGAAGCGATGCCGGATCCACTCAGCGAGCAAGCTTGATGAGTACCTCGTTTTTGGTAGGTGAAACAGAAACAAAGTAATAACACGGGCACTCTATCAACAGGCTGTATAAGGGATCATGTTGATAATGAAATGAGTAGGCGCAATAGAAACACGGATGCGGACTTGAGGGCTAGTGATGCAGCATGACGGTATCAATGACGGACACGAGAAAGGAGTCGCGGATGAGCAGAGTGGGTACATTGTACATGAAGGTGGAGAGAGACATTCGGCATGAGTCTTTCGTGATTGATATTCACCGAGCAGTGTCATTTGGTTGTCTTTTTGACGCTTGGATCGTAAGAGCGATGAAATTGGGCCGGTACTGTAGTGTTAATTGAGGCGGGCGGGTAGAGCAGGGCGGGTACGGCAACTGCGGCGGGAAGACGAAAGCGCGTCGGCACTGGGCTGTGAAGGGTTTGGTCTTGATTACGGTAGGGTAGTTGGCCTTGCGAGATCAAGCAAGCAAAGCAAGCAAGCACAGTAGGAAGCAAGCAAGCACAGTAGGAAGCAAGCAAGCAAGCAAGCAAGCAAGCAAGCAGACCGGCAAGCAAGCATTCGAGCATTACTGGCAAAGTGCAAGGCGTTCTTGGCACACGCCGCTGTTCTGTGCATGCACGCTTCTATCTACTCTCCATCCCCTAAACCGCGCAGTCCAGTCCAAACCACCGAAAAAGCCAGGCACGCTTGCACCTCCATCACAAATCACCACTTCCACCTCCGCCAGATGCTGCGCTGCCTCCTCCTCCTCCTCCACGCCATCGCCCACAATCGCTGACTGCTTCCTCCCTTTCCATCCACGCTCAGATGCTCGGCTCGTTGCTGATGCTGCCGCTGGAGTCGAGGCTGCACATTCCAACTCCTCAATGGTGTGTATCCTCCCTCGCTCACCCTGCACAGCCCTCTACCCATCCCTCCGGCAAAACGCGACCGTCTCCACCACGCGGAATGCCCGCCATGCTACACTAGTCCCACTGCGTGTTTCGATCCCAAGCAAAAAAAATATCAAATGCTGACGGCAGCGCTCGGCGCGACCTCCAGGCCTCATCACAGCGCGCGCGTGAATCGGACCGAGTCTACAACACCAGGCGAGGCCATCATGCCCAAATCTCAATCAGCGACAGCAACCATCACGTCACCGAGGCCATAGGTGACATGTATGGTGACGACGAATACGCTCCGCCGCAACCAAAGCAAGCTCGTCCCTTGAGCTTCATGCCCTCTCCCCTCGGCGAACAGATCGATACCAATCCCACCGCCTTCGATAATTCTCGCGGTTCACCACGCACTCCGCTGGCCCGAACCACGTCCAACGAGCAACGGCGACCGATGTTTCCGCCTGAACGTCGACCGATGAACATCAACATCGATGGTCCGCCAATTCAGAATGGCGTGCGCAGCCCGTCATATGGCAATCCCAGCAGTCCTTCCATGACCGGCGGTATGAACAACACCAACGGTCAAATGTCTCCACACCGAACACCATCTGAAACCGCGACTTCTCAGTTCCCTCTCAATGACATAGACTACGAGTCGAGCGCCGAAGCCGTCGCTCAGGAATTGAGCAACCTACAAGCAATAAGGCGCATGTCAATGGACGTTAACTCCATGGACCCAGATCTTCCAAGCTTTGGCTCAAGTTTTGGAGTTCCACCTGTTGCTCCGTCTGCCGACGCCGACGAAGAAGATCCATCAAGATTGTTTTGGGTGCCGGCGCGCTTACATCCAGAACTCGCACCAAAGGAATTTAAGACATTCATCCAAGACAAAGTCAAGACCATAAAGAGATCATCGCTTAGCGGCGATTCACTTTCGGTGGGATCCTCCGGTGGTGGAAGTCTAAGACGAAGGAAATCGATGCTTTCGAGACAAGTCGAAGATGGTGCTGGATACGAAGATGGTGCCGAGCGACTCGAAAGAAAGAGATCCACCAAGGAGAATATGGAAGAACCCATGGACGTCAACCTACATGATCTTGAAGAACTGGTCAATGACCCAGCGAGAATCGTCCGTCGAATGAGCATCGACGCCGCTCGCTCGTCGTTGGACTCAGAAGTACCAGCATCCGAAGACATGCCAATCCTTCCACCAAAACCTCCAGGCCAAACCCTCAAACGATCCACTCGAACAACATATAGAAGAGGCAGTTTAAAAAGAGGAGAACGCGTTCCTGGTTCACGACGAGCGATGATGCGAGAGCAAGATGGTGAAGGTACAACATCTCCATCGCTAGGTACCATCAGCGATGAAGTTCCTCAACTGCCGGAGATACCAGATCTCGGTCAATTTGGCCTGCTACGAGTTCAAACTGAGCCTCTACCACAAACTCAGAAACCAGTCGAGAACTTCTCCAGACCAGGACGGAGAGCACACACTCCACCGGTTCAACAATTCCAACTCTCTGACGATGCACCTCAGCGAAAGACATCACCGCCTCCAATTGTTGTTGAAGAGGCTTCTCCACCACATCACTTCCACTCTCGTATCGCCTCGAATGGTAGAACAACTGCTTCTCTACCTGGACCTTCCGCACCGGTTCCAACCATCATTGAAACTCCACCAGCACCTCCAGAGATGCCCATGCAATCACAATTACCACAACGATCGTCATCCTTTGAGTATCAACCATCAGCTCAAAACAGACCACAGCAACGGCCATCACTCTCACGGCCTGGTTCTCTTCCACAACGTCCTCCCGAACGTTCGACGATTGAGCGACCTCTTTCGGAACAGCCTAATCCAAGAAGACCAAACACTCTTGATGAAATGGCGCAGAACCCATCTCCTTTGCCAGGTCATGGCAACCGTACCGACTCACTCTCCATCATCCCAACATATACTGAAGACAAGGACAAGAAGAAGCCTAAAGACAAGAAGGATGAAGCGTCAAAGAAGAGCGGTTGGTGGTTTGGTTCAAGTTCGGAGGAGAAAGAGAGAAAAGAACGTGAGGAAAGAGAAGCCAAAAGAAGGCCTAAGCTACAAAAACCCACCATAACGCCGACGGAGAAGCCATCTCACGATGTCGCCCGTTTGGATGTCCTGCAGACGAGCATTGATGGATCAAAAGGACGGGAGAGCTTGGTTCTGGATAGAGCAAACGTTCAATTCGATCCGGAGACCGAGCGGAAACTACAACGAAAGACATCCAGCGAGAAGAAAGAAAAAGAAACCGGCTTATTCTCGTCTCTCTTCGGAGGTGGAAAGAAGAAGGGTGAAAAGGACGAGAGATCAAAGAAAGGCTCCTCCCTCCGCGGTCTCTCTCCTGAACCTCCTCCACGTATCCTCCGTGCCGACGTCGACTACAATTGGTCCCGATTCTCGATTCTCGAAGAGCGCGCCATTTATCGCATGGCACATATCAAACTTGCAAACCCACGACGCGAGTTGTACTCACAGGTGCTACTAAGCAACTTCATGTACTCATACCTAGCCAAGGTTCAGCAGATGCATCCGCAAATGCAGATCCAGACAAGTCCGGCGCCAAGTCAACAGAAACAGAATACCGGACCACAAGGAACACCGCCGACTAAGAATCAAGGCTCGTTGAACAAGAAAGATCAGAATAATGAGGAGTTGAGCACCTACCAGCGGTATCAAGAGGTTAGTTGTCTCGATTTTCTTTCGCTACAAGCCATGCATGATAATTCAAGACGTATCCTTGCAAAGAGACGATAATGGAAGGTTACATATGGCATCGGTCTTCCATTGCCGTTGGAATTGGTTTGAACACCACTCGTCTCTGAAAGCAGCCTCACTTTGACTTTCGTGTCGGGAATGCTAAATTTCGCTGGATTCTATTCAGCTGGCAGTTGAGTGTGATCAGTAAGCTAACATTCCATAGACGCGTATTGAAGCGCCAACCTCTCCAACCCCTGCACAACCACTGATCAACTCCGCAACGAATGCACAACCTTTCGACCAGTTCAGCCACGAACCTGACGATCCAGATACGATGGGAGGTCGACCTGATTCTCGAGCGAGCCACTACACACAAGGTTCGCAAGGTAGCGGCTACGGTAACATCAATGGCAGCTACATGACCAACGGCCAGTACATGCAGCAGCAACAAAATTTCTACGACTACGGTGACAGAGCGAGCGCGAACAGCGGCATGTGGTGACATTACGATCACCACAGCATAATAGCAGGAGAAGAGCCTAGATATAATGTCTAAATTGAAGAGGACACCAGTCTCTCCGGCGCAGCGGGCGCTTGTTAGCAAGAGGACAGGCGAACCGCCTCGGTCGATTGCGGGATGATTGCATAGCGACGGGACAAGGCGGGCGCAGCAGCCACGAAACGCCTGTTTCATTTCCATTTTTCAGAGGACGGTTTTTTTGGAGGGAGGATCCCATGTCTATGTACGTCGTCATGACCATCCTCGACACCCTTCCCGTCATTCCAGCTTTGCTTGGACAGCGCTTTGGCGCCTGCGGCTCGAGGCCCGCGGCCTTGTGCCACGAATCGTGCCTTTTCCTCGGTCCTTTTCTCACATGCCCCCTTCCTCTCTGCACCCCAAGGGAGTTTTAGTTTCACTGTACAAGAGTCTGGAGCGGAGGGGATCATGTACAAAGATATTGAGGATGAGTGAATACATATTGTCGACTGTCCAGTCTTGCCGAGCTATTTGATTGCTTTGTGATCAACGTAGAGACGAACAGTGAAGCTAATTCAATCTTTGGAATGCAGATAACATTTCAGATGCTGTTGACAATTCAGATTTAGTCGTCAATTGAAATGAAACTGGGACTTCAGATGCCGTGACAGTGCTATGTACATTACCTAGGTACTGATATCCAAAGCCGAGGTTTCCCCTTTTAGCGACAATTTCAATATAAATATACCTCAAACGCAGTCTCTGTCAAGCTCTACATACGATAATAGAAGTTTCTTAGAGAGACAAGTTCGCACAACTGAAAGCCGGTCTCACAGAGCCGGAATAGTCGGCAATTATAGCCTCAACCGCAGCATAAAGGCCCGGGCCCAACAAGAAGAGGCCGACCAGCATAACAAAGATGTGAACGAGGGTCGACGCAGACCTGAACGCGCCTGAAAAGAACCTGCCCTTGTACATGCTGAAGTACGCAACGGCGAAGTAGATGAAGCCGAAGAAGGAGTCGAAGGCAGCGCCAAGCAGCGACAGGAAGTCGCCCATGCTGGGCACGACCTCGGAGAAGACGAAAGCGATGGCCCAAATGCCGGCCATGACGGCGAACCACACGCCCCAGCCGATGAAGGTGTTGCTGTGGGCGTGCCGCGACTTGCCCATGATGCGCGAGTAGATGAACTTGGCACTGACGTTGGCGTAGATTACGCCGATGATGATGGTCGGCACGATCACGAACGCGAACGACCCTTTCTTGTACGACTCCACTCCAAGGCTGCCGAATGCGGGCGCTGTGGAGTACTGGCCTAGGTATCTGAAGCCGATTGCCGGAGGAATGATGAAGAGGAAGAACGAGATTGCGGTCAGGACGGCGAGCGACTTCGGGAAGTCTTCTGGCTTCTCCATCTCTGCAATGAATGTTGGGAATAGAATTTGTGGGACCCTAAAGCGTAAAATACCGATGTTAGCTTCGTTCAGGAAAGGTGAAGAAGAAATTGAGGGAATGGTGCAAGTCTCCACGACTTTAGATCTGCATCATCAACTTACGTACCAGAGAAACGTGATGTTCAACACGGCATTCATGCAATTGACCCAAGTAGTTCCTGGGAGAGGTGCTGCATAAGTTCTTACCAATCCGTCGGTTGGCCAATCGCCATTGTATCCCACCAAGGGATGGTCCTCGATTCCGGCAAACACCAGGAAAAGAAGAATTGCGATGGCCATGCAAATAGAAGAGCCTATCGACATGAAAGAAACGTGACGCAATGTTCTCGGTAGGGACATGATGATGCCGATGAGCGTGGCGATAACGGAGAAGACGACAGTGCACTGTGAGTGGTCCGACAAGGTATTAATAACTTTTGCACCTGTCAAGACGTGAAAGCCAATAAGCAGAATGTTATTCGCGAGTAGCATAAAGCCACTGAATTCGTAGGCGATCCGGCTCTTTCCAAAAGCATAGTATCCGAAATCACAGATATCCTTGATCTGAGGGTTCTTCATGATGAATTGATGCATGGTCATGGATGTAATCCAGAAAAGAACACCGGCAAGAATCATGGTAGTAACTCCAGGGCCCCATCCAAGTACGCTGGAGTCATCAATGTTAGTATATAAGACAAGGCTGAGGCACAGATCCCCGAGGCAACAAACTCACGAGAGCGACCATGTTTGAGCCATAATGGCAAGACAAACTTGATCTCCAGCTAGCAACCATGCTGCCTTCTGCCAGGACATGGTTCGGAGTTTAATCTCATGGCTGTGATCTGTTAAAGTGAATTGATGTCGTTAGCATGGTTCCAAATCAGGCAATCTGGATATTACATAAGCACGATGCTCACCTTCGTCGATCAGAACTCGAAAAGTGGTGCCTTCTTCCTCAGAATCAATCTCATCGATGTATCCTGGAGGACCCTCCTCCGTCTTCTTCTCAAGATCTTTAATGGTTTCGGCCATGGTGAAGGCTTGGGATGGTGTTTATCCGCAAGGCAGGCGAAGCTACGGAGCCAAATTACAATCACGACACCTTCAAAGTTCAAAGAATATACACTAGGTAATGGTATCTTAGTTATCGGAAAAAATAGCAGGGGCCTCCGCTTTGTACTTATACACGTGCTTATTCAACCAGGATTCCGAAATGGTGAAATCTTCAAAATTCAAAGGCACATGGCGATTGTTACATAGAAAATGGCGTTATCAGTTAGCAATGGATAGTCGTGCCGACTCGGTACTAGTGGCCTCTTTTACCCTGACTATAATGCAATTTATCCTTTCAGCCTCTGCCACTTGCAACGCATCGTGAGCGGCGACTCCACCCTCTAGCCGTGTCATGGAGTAAGGGCTAACCGCTTTTCGCTAGAAGCAAAGCAGTTGAGCATCGTATTCGTGCCTAGACGCTGGATTCAAAAAAGCACGGAGATGAAAGCCTCGCGCTATATCGGCGGCGCCGTCCCAAGAGCATAAGGTTTTCCAGCCCGAAGGTCCCGAGGACAGCTGAGATCTGTGGTTCCAAGGGCTTCAGAGGCATTGAGGCAAGGGCGAAAGCCTTGTAAGCTCGGAATGAGAGGCAATCAAGGATCTCAGTGAAGGGTGTGAGATGAGATTCGCATCCTGGCATCGGGCGAATCCATAGGGTTGAGGCTCGTATAAAGGGCCGTTGGGGTGTTTGTGGCGTGTGGGGCGGCGATTGGCGAGCCATCGTTGCTTCCTCAGGCTCCAAACCTGTGGTGCATCAAAACAGCAAAACCCGAGAGGAAGGTGATCGGAAAAGCTGTTCGGCTAAGCAAAGTTCCTTTACCATGGCAATTCGCGCAGTGGACATGCGAGAAATATGACTTTCCCATCTCTTCCTGTACGAGCGGCTTACCTTCGCTTATCGAATCCTGCAAAACGAAACGCACTATCGCTTCAGGTCCTGCGGGATCTACGCAGTCAGCTTCTCAACTTTAATACACCCAAGAATGGCAGGCTACTAATATTGCCTCCCTTCAAACCTGATATCCTTTCTGATCTCGAACGAGGCGAAGAACAGTACGATTGGCTTGTCGATGCAGCAGCTTGGCGACGAGAGCGCAAGGAGTTGCCAAACGTAGTGGTACTGCGCTCAGAAGGGCCTGTTTTCTCTTCCGGACATGACTTGGCAGAGTTGCGAAGTTTAAGCTATGATGAAGTAAAGGAGACGTTTGCATTATGTGCAGATGTGGTGAGCTTGATACGTCGTAGCCCTGCGCTCGTAATCTGCCCAATTCAAGGTAATCACTTTCATGCAAATTGCGCTGCAAAGCACATTGATCAATTCATGGACTGATGATTCACTCTAGGCCTAGCAACCGCAGCTGGTTCTCAACTCGCTATGTCCGCTGACTACCCTATCGCACTGGAAAATACTCCATTTCGTCTCCCGGGCGCGTCAATTGGTTTGCCATGTACATCACCAGCTACTGCTGTCTCTCGTCGCTTACCGCCTGCTCCAACGTACAGACTACTGGCAACCGCTGAACCGGTCATGGCAAAGGATTTGTGTGGTGCCGTCGACGTAGTTCCAGTCCCTGAGCACGCAGAGGCATCCGATACTGCCACCGCGGCCTTCGAAACTCGAGTAGCCACAGTAGTTCAGAAGTTAGCAGTGGAAACAGCAGGTCAACCGCAAGCACTTGGGAAATGGGCATTCTGGACGCAACTAGGAATAAGAGGCGAAGGTGCGGATGGATATGAGCAAGCTGCGACTTGGGCCGGACGCGTCATGGCGCTGCACGCCAAAAGCGAGGATGCCGAAGAGGGAATCACAAGTTTCTTTGCAAAGCGAAAACCAATCTGGAAGTCATAAGGAGCAAGTAGAGCGGTAAGTCGAAGCTTTGTTACGAAGATTACTTGGAATCTTACCGCCAAGAACACTGAAGGCTTAAAAGCAATAAGCATGAATAAGCCATGGAGGCATTTAGCATACTAAAACTACGCTCATCCAAAGAGTGGAAAATAGGTACATCAGGAATTGAAGGTCAACGGCCGTTCAAACGTGATAACAAGCCATCACCTCAGATATCGATCTTCTCACCCAGTCCCTCATCCTGCTCAACAATTTCTTCAGTGATCTCATTTTGCAGCCCAAGCTTGCTGGTGTCGTATCCATGGCTGCCGAGATACTCTCTGAACTTTACATCTTCAGTCTCAATGGTGTCCTGTCCTACCTCCGGAAGGAACAAAAGAGCAATGATTCCGGAAAACATAGCGAGGATGGAGCCGGTAAGAAATTCCCACTGACCACCTTTGGTAGCAGTTGAGCCATCAGCGTAGATAACCGGAAAGACATACGAGCCGACGAATGCGCCAATCTTGCCAATCGCCGCTGCAATACCATAGTATTGCCCTCGAATTGCGGTGGCGCTGGTTTTGCTCGCTAGCAAGCCGATATTGTTTCCAGGGCCAAGCTCACCTAACGCCAGGAATACACCATACACAATAACAAATCCCGCGACATTCTTCGGGAGGTTCAGCCACGGATAGCACCCAACCATGATGAAGCCGACACATGCTTGCAAAATGACTCCGATGGCAAGCGTTTTCTTCGGACCAATCCAATCGCTGACCCAAGAGCCGCCGATGCAACCGGGCATGTAGAAGAAAGTAATGAGGGTACTCCAGCCGAAGCTCTTCCAAAGTGCAGTATCAGTACCTAAAAGGTTCGTTAAGATGGTGCTAGAGTAGATTCCGAAGCTGTATGCAGAGAAGTCGTAGATGAACCAGATCAGCGAGACGATGATCAGCCGGAACCAATAATAGCGGATAACCAAAAGCCAAGGAGTCTTCGTCTTCGCCATAGTTTCGCGCTTGTAAGCTTCTGGCTCTCGAAGCTTGTATCGCAAGTATAGCAACGAGAGAGGCGGTAAGAATCCAAGTCCCAAGCAGATGCGCCATGCGACACGGAGGTGTTTCTCCGTCGTGGCCAAGACCTGTGCCGGCTTGGTTAGGATTATTGTTTAGAGAGGTAGAAGTAAAGGCCACATACGACTATCATCGGTACAAATGCTGCTACCAAAAAGCCAAAGTCAATCTGAACGTTTGTGAACATGATGAACCACTTGTTGCGGGTTCCTGCCTTCAGTTCGCCAGTCGACTCAGCGCAACCGACAGAGCCGGCCGGGTATTCGCCACCAATGCCAATTCCGAGGAAGAATCTATAGGCCGACAACGCAGCGAAGAGGCCATTGACACTGTCATGAGCACCGTAAGATGCAGCAGCCAAGACCGCGAACAAAATGATGATGATGGTGGAGCAAAAGAGACTCCATTTGCGAGAGAGGTGATCAGAGGTGTAACCGAAAAATAGCATGCCCACGACAGTACCAGCAAAAGTAATCGACGAAACGTTAGATTGGGCGTGTGAGTCGGTATACGCTTTTCCGTAGATTGTCTTTAGCATGGTATTGACGGAGCCGATAACCTGCGAGATACAAATTTAGTATTAAAATTTAACGTCACGGTGAGGCTTCATACTCCATTGAGATATCCATCACTAAACAAACCCGCTCCACATGCGATGACTGGCCACAGACGTTCCCATTTTGTTTTGCCAGTATTTACAATGGAGCCACGGCGATCGTATGGCTCAGCCATGTTAACAGAGAGCAAATTAGCCTTGCAAGCTCAAGGATATAAAAATGAGCAATTGAGACGCTCAGTTAGTAGCGTAGACTGGTCAATTTTGCTAGGATTGAATACAAAGCGCAAAAATAACCAAAGGACAATGTGTGCTGCTCTTAAGTACGGTATTATCTCACCATCAACTGAATTTGGAAAAGATCTGATTCCGCTTCCTGCAGGACGATGTACACAGCAAACAGCAAAAGCAATTTCAAGGCTTCACGGCAAGGCTAACGAGGCGCCGGGTTGGAATGGTCACAGCACGCACCCCATTGGAATGGTGACGTACAGAGCTGAGGGTTTGGAAGGTGAATTTTGAAACGGCCACAGACGTAGGATCCTTCAGCTGTGGGAATCCCAGGCCTTGTGCCGCCATGGCTCCCACAAAGCTGTGCACAGTGATCACACGGGCTTGCCGAACATCCTTGGAGTGCAGATCGACGTTGTCGTCGTCCCTTTTTGCATGGAGCTGCAACGCAACGTCAATGAGAGGCTTGCAATCGCCCAACCGTGCCAAATACTCCATCCCACGTTTATCAGAGCGCTAATCCTGGCCAGGAAAGTGTAAGAGTCCGCTGTTATGGCATCGTTTGACGCGGCTGACAGGCTTGAGTCGTTAGAGACTTGTCTACATCGATGGTTGCATTCTGGAAGGTCGTGAGTGGCTGCAGAATTTTCTTGACATGACTTAACAAGATCGCAAAAGAGAAAATTTTAATCAGAAAGGAGTTGAAGTCAACGGAGATTTGGAAAGGGTACACGAGAAAGTTAAGCGTAATTCTGAACCTGGACGCCACGAAAGCCGCTGACGACGGAGGTTGAGCTGTTTTGAGCCCCATTGAGCCTCGGCTTTCCGCTCTCGAACGTTCGCAGAAGAGAAAACAAAGTCAACCAACGAGATTCGATGGGCGCAGGAGGAGAAAGAGCAAAGAGATCTTGCATTGCAGACGTGCAGTTCTTCGCCTCTATATACATTCAGCCTTCTGCCATCGACGTTGGAAACGACTTGGCATAGATGGAGTCGGCACCGTCAATATCCAATGACTTGAGCATGCAATCTTGGCATCCGCTCTTCCTTCTAATTTGAGGATGGGTGAAGTAGGTCGAAGCCTTGGTATCGGAATAGTAAGGTAGATTCAAGATCAAACTCGCTTGTCACTCGATTGGTTGATGCTATACGGGACCCTCGGAGTCTACCAACTACTTGTCCATTCGGTAGGGGTACATACCTGACTGAGATCGACCTCGAATGGAAGGGTTGGAAGGCCCGAAGCCGGTCCAGAGAAATTTTACATCGCATATTCGAGCATCTGCGTTCGTTTTGCACTGGCTCTGAGGATCAGACCTGCAGGAGTCCGTATGAGAAAGCTCAAACCTGTGCGTGGCGGAATGATACAGCAAGCCAACATTGACGGAATTTTCGGAAGTTATTAAACTCATGTATCCATGATATTCTGATATCAAAAGTTCTACCCGCCGCTGTCGAACATCCTCATCGAATCATCCTGATTCCTCCACCTCATGCTGTCTTCTTCCAAACAGTATAGACTCCCAACAACGAACTCAAAGTACCAGCCAAACCGACAATACCATCATCAAACGCGTAGTAACTCAGCGCCGTAAGTGGAACGGTAAGATCACATAGATCGCTAGTCAACTGCAGCACTGTAGCATTCCACTCTTTCTCTAACTTCTTCGACTCAACGGCCTTTTCGGCATCCTCTTTGTTGAGTGTGAGCGACCTTAGTCGCAGCTGGTATAGTGTATACAGTCCAGCAACGGAATTGAAGGATAGACCAATAAGCCAGGACCTGTAAGCCTCGCGTTGAATACGTGCCGTGGCAGGAGACTTGCGAGCGCCGAGTACATCCAACTATTCCCATCGTCAGCACGTGTTCTCTTCCTTCTTGTAGCCATGGCGCGCTACAACGCCTAATACATACCACCGTCAAGTTATCACCCAGCAGGTATCCTGCATATCCGAGTTGCCTACCCACCGCGCAGTACTTCAGCACCGGGTCCAGACCCTTTGCATCGCTAGCCTGGGCAGCCGCCTTGAAGTGCTCGACGAATTTACCGACGCGCAGGACCTTGCGGACGAGGCTTAGCTGCTTCTTCAGGACGTCGAAGGGGTGGATGGCACTCTCGGGATTGTTGGTTCGGTAAAGGTACCATGCGTAGAAGCGGGAGAAGTATTGGATCAGACGGAGGACTTTGTCGCGGCCGACTGTTTAGATTCTCTGTTAGTATGTTTCCGAAATCCATTGACTGCCAGTACAAGTCAAAGGTCCTTTGAATTCTTCCAATCGCGAGTGTAGAAGGACGAAGCTCGCGAAAATCGGGCAATCGGATGAAGTTTGGAAGGACGTACCTGTGGTAGCCACATACTTGAGGTAATGCGACACCGTCGGGTGGTAAATTACTGCGTCTACGACCATATTCACCGTATGCAGAGAAGACAATGAAAGGAGTGCAAATACTAGACCAAATAAGATGGAGAAGACAACTATGGAAGTGTCTTCGCCCGTGGTTTTCATGTGCCGCCGTGGAGATGATTGCGGGTACGGAAAGTGATTACAGCTGCCGAGGTAATTAGTCGCTCACTCTCCTCGGACTGCGGAATGATGCAAAATTATCATTGGCGGAAAACTAAAAAGAATAAAACGTTTGGATTTATATTGGATGGAAACGATATTAACGTTCCTTCGTTGGGCAGTTTTCAAAATTTCGAAGCTCGCACAGCGTGAAGCCATCAGATGAGCTTCAATTTTACTGCAAGACATGTACGGAGTAGAGCTAGCTATTCTCATTCCATGCTTTTGAAAAGCTTCGGTCACCGGACATACCCTAACTGAGATATAACAAATGTTTGAAGGTAGCTCTCAATCTTCCCTTCTTAGATCTTGGTGAATTCGAAAGCACAGTAGAAGTTGCTGGCTTCCTTCTCTCCTTCGCTGAGCTTCAGCCGTCTTACGTTACCGAGATCATAATCCATAATAGTCTCCGTGACGCCCATTCTGTCTGCTAGCGGGCCATGCTCACGATCATCTTTATTCTCTTCCCAAACCTCTTGGAATGTCTTTTTGTAGGTCAAGGAGAAACCATAGTCTTCGGCCATGCCACGGAAAACACCCCAAGGCACAACGTATTCAGGAACCCATTCGACCGACTCTTCGAGAAAGAAGAAATACTTGTTACCAAATGGAGGTCTGAAGACACCATCCTTTGGAGTTTTGCCAGGGAAACGGACTTTGTAGAACTCATTGCCCCATTCTACTCCCTCTTCGCCTTCTTCAGTTGGCTTGTCTTCTTCTTGAATGGTGCCTGCAGGTTTCTCTGGATCCCAGTCGTCGAAATCGAATCCGTTGCTCTCATTCGCTCCTTCTATCTTTTTGTGATGCTCCACGATCCTCGAACTGATCATCTCGCTATCAGGTACGACTCCGATCATTCTGCCACCCCTTCTTAAAGCCCCTGCAACATTCTTCAGCATTCTTTTGACCTTTTCCTCGCTCTCCCACGCGTAATGCATGCAAAACATCATGCTGACAACATCAAATCCTCCTTCTCCCCATCGCATATCAAGCGCCTCATCAAATCCTTGCTGACGTACGTATGCATTCTCCCCGATGCTTCTCCCGAAACAATCAAAGACATCGAAGGCCGCCGCAAAAATCGGCGGACCATGTCGCTGCCTCCTCATCTCCTCGTATCTCTTGCGGGCCTGCTCGATACTAACCTCAGCGGGGTCAAGGCCGAGATAGCCAGCGATATTCTGGCTGCGCCACTTCTGCAAGTCGCCGCCCTTGCCGCAGCCGATATCCAGCACCCTGCCATCTGGTGGGCCACGCCTGCTCTCAGCGAGCGGACACGCCTTGCGGATGACCACCGCCTTGACCCAGTTGTTGTAGCGCCGCAGCTCCTTGATCAGCGACGCGGTGTTGCGGAAGTCCTTGCCGCGCTCCGGCACCGCGTTGTAGTGCTGCTTGACGAAGTCGTGCACGCCGGTGTCGCGCGCCGGCGCCGGCCCGTTGCGCGAGCGCTCAGCTTGCCGTCGCTGCGCGTCCTCCCGCGAGTCGGGCCCGATGCGCGCTGCTGCCGTGGGCCGCTTGCGCTGGTGTGGCACCGGCTCGGACGAGCGGCGATCGGTGTCGTCGCGCCGGTTGTCGCGGCCGTAGAGGTCGTCGCGGCGTGGCGAGCGGGAGCGAGGGCGCCGCTGTGATCGGTCGCTCGGGGTGTCGGGCCGCTTCATGGGACTCGCTGTGCCGCTTTCGCGTCCCGATTGGCCTGGAAAGGGTCTCTTTCGAGGACGGTCTCGAGGCTGTGGTGAGGGCCGATTTGGTGTGTTTCCGCCTTCGTCTGCGCGGCCGACCTGACCTGACAAAGGCCGTTTTCGAGGTTGTGGAGATGGTTCGGGAGGAGGATCAGGAAACTCGGATGGTTCATCTTCGCGACCTGGCTGCCCTGGTAAAGGACGTTTTCGCTTCAAGGCATTTGCGCTATTTTTTGGGCCCGGCGGCATTGCAGCCTAGATTTTGGTTATACTCGGGTGATGGAGGAACTGTGTGCTTAGTTCGTTCTGTTCTTTGTGATTGTTGAGAGATGAAGTTGGATTCGGTTTAGTGATAACCGCTGTAAGGAGTCTAAGTCTCTTGACTTGTGAGCGAGCAATGTGACAGGAAAGTTAGAGTCATCGTTTGCGTTTGAATAGATGTACGGTAGAGAAGTGGATGTAGGGTAGATGTGGCTGGTGAAGCTGGAGCTGTGGAGGCGCTTTCCGTCAGCCTCATTTGTTGATCCATGAACCAGCACTTTCTTCGCAGCGTTAATCTACTCTTCAACCCAAAACCTCGAAACGACGCAAAAGTCCTCCTCTTCGCCTTGCTACATCCGAGCTCATCTCAGTCTAGCTTTCAAAATGGGTGACCCACAATTTGCGAAGTATCCTGACCTCTCATTGTCCCAGCACATTTTCCATATCACCAACCCGGAGTCCTCGCGAGCAACCAAACAAGCGTCTCTACGATCCCTCGATGAAGCTATCAAGGAGTACAAGATGGCGCCGCTTTATCGGCACTTGGCACATCCTACAGAAGGTATCATGAACATCACTGGCGAAGGTACAACAGATCATCCCGACGGCCAAGCTTTGAGGCGAACTTCATCCTCCGCCGCAACTTTGCTTGCCTCGAGACGACCGTCGTTTGATGTCACACTGAGTTGGGATGAACAGCTCTACGAAAAGCTGAGGACGGACAACGAGAAGGAGCTGGAAACAATCCAGAAAGAGGAAGACGAAGCCACTGAAAAAGCCGGCGAGACTGAAATCCAGGCCGCCAGGGGAAAGCGTGCCGAGTTTCTAACGCGCATAGGAGAGAAAGTACGTGGCCCTTTATCTAATGGAGGTTCTGAAGCTAAAACTCTGTGCTAGGAGAAAGCGATCGCGGCCTACTACACCGTCTTTGAGCATACCGGAATCCTCGGCACCAAAATCGACCTTGTACTTGCCATCATTCGGATAGGTCTGTTCTTCGGCGATCGTATCTTGGTAAAGAAACAAATCGAGCGAGCCACTACATTGGTTGAAAGTGGAGGTGATTGGGACCGTCGAAATCGCCTCAAGGCATATCAAGGTTTATATCTTCTCACCGTGCGATCATACGCTACCGCTGCACCGCTTCTCCTCGACAGTTTGTCTACATTCACCAGCTATGAGCTTTGCAACTATTCTTCACTTGTCGTCTATGCCGTGTTAGCAGGCTCTGTGGCCCTCAAACGAGTAGATTTCAAAGCCAAGGTCGTCGATGCACCGGAAATCAAGGCTATCCTCGGAGAAGCCGATGAAAGACTATCAGCACTCTCTGGAGCAGTCTCTGCAGGTCCCGCTGCTGGAGATGAAGAGATGTCCGATGCTCAGGTGATAATTCAGGAAACAAAGGCAGTCAATCTTACAACATTGGGACACGTTGGATCAGGTCAACATGACGAAGAAGTTCAGATCGACTTCAAGCCTTTGGCGAACCTCGTCAACAGCCTTTATAACGGCAACTATTCATCCTTCTTTATTGCACTTGGGAAGGTTGATGACACATTTCTAAGTCAAGACCGCTACCTCTGCGAACATAGGCAGTGGTACGTCAGGGAGATGAGATTGCGTGGATATCAACAGTTGCTCCAAAGCTACAGGAAAGTAGGATTGGAAAGTATGGCCAAAGACTTTGGTGTTAGTGTCGACTTTCTAGACAAGTAAGTTCATTCCTATTCATGCTCCATCGGCGTTCCTGATCACATCTAGGGATCTTTCGAACTTCATCGCCATGGATCGGGTTCCATGCACCATTGACCGTGTGCAAAAGATCATCGAGACCAATAGACCGGATGATAAGAACAAACAGTACAATGATGTTGTCCGACAAGGTGACCAGCTCATTACGAAGTTGCAAAAGTATGGACAAACCGTTAGACTCCGAGGTAGCGAACGTGGTTAGACAGTGGAAGACTTTTATGGATTGATCCTGAAGCTCTTCCACTTCTGTAACATAGGTAGCTCTTCACCAAGCATAGCAAGGAGTTGGTGCGCTACAAGTGCCCTGCGATCTGCTGTAGGCACGAATTAGACGTGAATGAATGTATTGCTCACCGTATCTTCCCGAAACTGCTGTGTCACTGTGTGGACGCCATCAAAATTTCCCCGCAGCTCGAACAAGTCGCTACGCATCAAGCGGTTAGCGGGGAGTTGACAGAAGGAATACTTCGCTGCATTGACGGCTTCAGAAACTGTCATATAGAGATCTTCCTTTCATTTCTCTTCGCAGCTGATGATACTGACAATCCAGACTTCTCATGGGATATATTCTCCGATTCTATCACCTTTGCACGTGACTCCTGGCACGTCTTACCTCTAACCGTGTTACTCACCAGCGCCACTGTCTCCCCCGGTTCTTCTTCGATAAGGGACCGCTAAAGATGTGGACGGCATGTAATGGAAGCACCAGGCTTTTTCCGTCAGATCTGAGTCGGTCCCTTCCGTCGCTGCGATCAAGCCATGGTCGGCTCCCAATGCGGCATTACTCCAATTGCCTGCGTACATTGCGTCCGAAAGGATGTGGAGGTATGTAAATTCGATCAAGTCACCGCCAGTTCGATTAAATTCTTCGAACCAACCACGTCATCACCTGATAGGAAAATTCGGTTTCGTACTTAAAATTTTTGGAGCGTTGAGCCGTCGGCAAAAAAGCAAACCATAAGACAGCTCCAGCTTTATCTACTTGCTTCGTCATACACTTTACTCTTTATCCATTGAGCCATTCTACATTTAGACCTTCAGTTTGCTTTAACTTTCGGTAGCGGCGATATAGCAGTGATCTTTTCGTTCTTCGTCTTTCTCTGACTGACGACTGCAGCTCTGTCTGGTAATTTTCGTCCATCTTCTGTCAACTTCATCAACCTTCCACCGGCAGCGTCAATTGTTTCGCAAACAAGAACCATGTCTTCAACGCTGCCGCTTCGGTCTTTGAACGTTAACAACATCAATCCCCATGTCAAAGCTGCCAAGTATGCCGTTCGTGGCGAGATCCCAATCAAAGCTGAAGAATATCGAGCCCAGCTTGCCAAAGGTGAAGGCAAGGACCTTCCTTTTGAGAAAGTGATATCTGCAAACATTGGCAACCCACAGCAACTGGACCAGAAACCCATAACGTTCTTCCGTCAAGTGGCGTCACTATTGGAAAATCCCGGTCTGCTGGAGCACGAAGATTTGCTGACTGGACCCATTGGCTACAAGAAGGATGTCTTGGAACGCGCGAAGAAGCTGTTGAGAGATGTGAAATCGGTCGGTGCATATTCGCAGAGTAACGGTGCACCAGGTATCCGAGAATCCGTGGCGAATTTCATCGAACGCAGAGATGGCTATCCGGCGGATCCGAACCGCATCTATCTTACCGCGGGTGCATCATCCGGAGTCAACACCCTGTTGCATGTCATCTGCAGTTCTGACAAGACTGGTGTTCTTGTTCCGATCCCACAGTATCCGTTGTACACGGCAACGCTTGCGGTCCTCAATGCAAGATGTGTTCCCTACTACCTGGATGAGGACTCCGGATGGGGAACCAACTTGCAAACCATCAAAGAATCGTACGCGAAAGCCCAAAGCGAAGGAACTGACATCCGCGCCATTGTCATTATCAACCCAGGAAACCCAACTGGTGCGAGTTTGAGTTCTGAAGACATCGAAAATACCATCCGATTTGCTGCCCAGGAAAAGCTGGTGATTATGGCCGACGAGGTGTACCAGACCAATGTCTTCATCGGAAAATTCATGTCGTTCAAGAAGGTGCTGCGGGACCTGCAGAAGGCAGAACCTGGCAAATTTGACAACGTTGAGCTAGTATCTTTGCACAGTGTGAGCAAGGGCATGGTGGGAGAGTGCGGTCATCGTGGTGGATACTTCGAACTCGTAGGCTTCGATGACGAAGTCGTCGCGCAGATTTACAAATTCGTCAGCATTATGCTTTGCCCGCCAGTGATTGGACAGTGTTTCGTGGAGTGTATGGTCAATCCACCCAAAGAGGGGGACGAGAGTTACGAACTGTACAAGAAAGAATACGATGCGATCTATACAGGGTTGAATAAGCGTGCAAATGCATTGTTCGAAGCATTTAAAGAAATGGAGGGTGTGAAGTGCCAGGATCCGCAGGTGAGTCCGCTCGACTTATCAGTTGAAAGTTGCATGCTGATTTAATCTCTCAGGGTGCCATGTATCTATTTCCGCGTATCACACTGCCACAGAAAGCCATCGAAGCCGCCAAAGCAGCAGGTAAAGAGCCGGATGTCTTCTACTGTCTGAAGCTCCTAGACACAACTGGAGTGTGTCTTGTTCCGGGATCAGGATTCGGCCAGAAGGAGGGCACTCTTCATTTCAGGACAACATTCTTAGCTCCTGGAATTGAATGGGTCAACAGCATCATCCATTTTCATAAGAAGTTTATGGATGAGTACCGATGAATAGAAGTTTCTTGTCGACTCTCGGAGTTCGGTGTGGCCATCGACACCATTCGCCACTGTGGTTGGAAGTCGTAAATTGATAGAAGACTTACTAGAGCATCTGTTGTAGAGCCTATGGGGCTTGATGTGATCAATTTGTTGACAATATCGTATGCAATCAAACGATAGTAACAGTTGGCTGACTTCTATCCATCCGGATTACCACAGTAACTCTTATGTCCTGGGAGTCTTACCGCCGTTTTCGGAGGGTTTGCTCCGTGTTTCGTGTAGAGTACCTTAAGAACTGCGAAGCTACACAACAGCGCCGGCGACAGCACGGTGACAGGTAAACATAGAGTAACATCGACGCATATGGTACTCTATACAGTGCGTCGCCCTGGGAGAGAACTATCTCCTCAACGATTAGTCTTTATATAATGGGAGAGAGCTCCATCATTGCACGGAGATCTACTGCCATTCACACCTGCCCAGTGTGCAATCCTCGCCGCGCCCTCCGGGGCAGAGTTTACTCATATCAGACTCCCCCTCTCGTTGCATTTAAATATTCTAATCATCCGCTGAGCTCCGATGACAGTTCCACCAGATGCTTCACTTATCTCCAATCACATCGAGGAATCGAGGCACCGGGGAATAGAATGGGTTTACTAATTCAAGATTTCCAACTCGAGAGGCTACGTGCGACTTGGGTTAAGGCAAGACGGTGTCCTGTCTTTGCTCTTCTGCTTAAAACATAGACCGTTTCGCCGGTCTAGTGGAGAGTAGTTGCATACGATTCATACCTAAGAAGCTCTTAATTGGCCCTTACAATTTGAAAGCGCTAGAAGAATGTAGAGTAAACAACATTTGAGTTGTGTTTCGTTGGTCATGCGATCAGTAATCCGCACCGGCCGCCGATGTTTGAATCAGTACTTCGTCGATAGTACCATGCATCTAGAATATTGGAAATGCCAATAGGCTCTTGAATATTTAAATGAGAAGAGTCTCCACTTTTCTAAAAATTAAAAGACAGCAAAAATGAGCATTCAGACTGTCCTTATCATCGGGGGAACGGGTGGACAAGGCGTTCCGATTGTGGAAGGTGAAAGCATCGGCTTCCTCTATGGAAAAGTAGACTACTAATGATATTCCAGATCTATCTCAACATGGCTTTAAAGTCGTTGTTCTAACTCGTGATCCGAACTCTGTCAATTCGAAAAGGCTTGCACATCTTGACAACGTTACATTGTCCATTGGTGCACCAACTGACGAAGATGCGCTTCGAAAGGCTTTTACCGGAGTCGATTATGCATTTGTAAATCTCAATAGCTGGGCTTTGGGAATCAAAAATGAAATTTACTGGGGAATTCGAACCTTTGAGATTGCAGTTCAAAGTGGTGTTAAGCACTACATTTGGTCTTCCCTGGACAACTACTTCTTGGAGACACATTACGATGACTCTCTTCGTACGGGCCATTACTACGGCAAAGGTAATGTGGAACAATGGATGTCCGCTCTTCCTCAAACGCCGATGCGATGGTCCATCGTAACTACCGGTCCGTACATCGAACAACTCCTTGGTTTCCAAATGCCAAAGAAGACGGCAAGCGGAGAGTATGATTTCAGGTTGCCTCTAAAGGATGGAGCAATCCCATATGCCGCTCTCGATGATATGGCTTACTACGTTCGATGGATCTTTGATCATCCAGACCAGTCCGCCGGCCTCAACCTGAAACTTTCCGTCGAGCACGTTTCGTTACCGCAGCTGGCTTCTACATTCACAGAAGTTACAGGGAAACCTGCCAAAGCCACCAATATCACCATCGATGAATGGTTCAAAGAAGCTGGATTGGAACCAGTACTCAACCACAGGATTGGTTCTTCGTATGTCCCATGGGAGGAAGATATGTTGTTGACCGTCTATGAACACTTTGGTGCCTGGTGGAGACTATATCAGCGATCTGGAGGGAGAAATGGCATTCTTCGCAGAGACTACGCGCTCTTGGACAGAATCCACCCTCAGAGAATTCGATCTTTGAAGCAGTGGATGGAAAAGATTGGGTATGATGGTGATCGGCGGCAAGCATTCACTGTCACTAAACCTTGGGAATTGTAACTTCCCAGAAATGTATCAGATGATATATCTTGAATTTGAAAGCTTAATATGACCATACGAGTACTTCTCTTTGTAATCTTTTTGACAGGAAATCCTCCTCCGGTTTAGGCGGCACCCGTTTCGGGCATGCTCGGGGTCGTTTAGTCACCCGCTGCTTTTGACTTCTAACGTAGTTAACTAGGTAGTTAGTTAAGGTACCTTATAGGTAGTTTAAAGATCCCTTTAACTCCTCTGCTCCCCGTCTTCTTAATGCTGGCGGCTCACCTTCAGAGAGGAGCCTTGAATCTACTCGCAACATAACGTGCCTGAGGACTCATTTTCCCTTTGTCACGTGGTCCATCCGTCTTACACAATGCCTCTGCACTCAAGCCATGCCGTAGTCTAGAAGCTGCAGGCGTACAGCGAAACCTCGGTGGCGTGATCAATTGATGACACCACTTTTTGATCGTTTGAAGGAGGTTATCGCCAAGTCGAGGTTCAATTTGATTGGCTAGGGGCTCTAGTATTGGGTGTGCCATGCCTTCCTAGCCGTTTTCGGCTGAAATTACCTCTCTGTGGGGCATTATTGACCTCCCTAAAGCGATATTTTGTATGAGATTTGTATGGAGGCTTGCCAATCAAGAAAGAATCGAGGTAACGAGGTTTTTGTATGGAAATACAATTCAAACCGCCGCTGTTGATCGCATTAATCAGGTTATCGGATAAAAAAAAATCACACCTTCAAAATTTCATTTGTCATTCAATGCAGGTCGCAGAATATACAGATCAGTCAATCACACCATCCTTCATCTCCTTTCTGCCTTTCTAGTCGACCTCGTGGTTTCCAAATAATGGAATGAAGTTTGCGACTAGACAGAGAGCATGACTGAAGAGCGGGCATCCTATATCGACGAAATCGACCTAGAGGAAAGAGTCGGCGAGACATGGGAAAACCACGGGCACGGGACGGCCGTTAGCGTCTTGCGTCCGGTGTTATACATCGAGAAGGCATTCAAGGAGCATGGAGGAACTTACTATCATGATTAATATCACTCCGATCAGCCCAACGGCATCAAACTCGGAGACAAGGATTCTTCGGACAAGCACACTTCTAAAAAGGATCCTTCAGACGAGGGTGCTCCTGAAAACGATCCTTCAGACGAGGGTGCTCCTGAAAACGATCCTCCGGACCACTGTACTCCTGGAAAGAATCCTGTTATGCCGGATGTCTCCAAATCGGATTCTGGAAAGCAAGATAATTCAGAACAACATGCTGGAAAATCAAAAGGGATGTTCTACCGAGTGATTGCTAGCTTTGTCCTCGAAGTAGAAATACTTGATTTTGATCATTAGTATGTGAATTATAAGTCCTGTGGTTCTACGTTGAAGTCAAACCTAACAGGTATATGCAGTCATAATAAGTTCAATCGCTTCTTTGACACCATATCTTTGCGCTACCTATACAACGAATTTGAGCACCATGAATTTACTCCAGGACCTGATGGCTACGCTACCTTCAATGCACAAGATGAAACCAAAAAGACGCAGGAGGCTACGGCTGGCATCTCCGGCAGTGCAAACGGTGTCACACCGTCTCTTGAACTTCACGTTACGAGCGAAAGAACCCTGACCGTGGCTCGCGACTATAAGAGTTGGCGGAGAGGCGTGTCAATGGAGAAATGTGAGTCTCATGACCTCTCGCTTATCTTGCATTGAAAGTGCTGAGATATTACGTGGAGATCCTCCCCCTCCAGCAGAAAGGAGAATGAAGTGGAAGCGGTTCGAAGTACGCTCCAAAGCCTCGAGAATTTCTTCAGAATATTGCTGCCCTGATTGGAACCCTCCGCGGCCGGAGTACTACAATCGCTCAGTGCACTGGGAATGGCAAGCTGAATTAGCATTCAGTCCTTCTTGGGCTCCGGAGATTTATGAGAGTGTCACGTTCCCCATCACCATTACGCGCATACTCGATGGGACTACAGTTGACAATCTCCGAAAAAATGGACTCTGCTACGAGCTGATGAGCTGTCTACACTTCGATTTCATCGTTGAGAGGAGGTTAAGGGTCATAGGCAACTGCTGTACGAACTCTTTAAAACCGCCCGAAAAGCGTGTAAGAGGCGACTTCGGCCAGCCTATGCCACCAGAACATCTCTCATTTTGTATGTACTGCCATCCGGGCGAAGTTAAGTGGCCAAAATATGAGACGCATCACCTCAAGGCGGCCGCGGAGATGGTATATAAAGAGGTGAGGATAATAATTTCTGCTAGAATATAAAACTATTTAGCTAACGAATACATTTTGTGCAGGCTATGAAACATGGAGGAAAACCTAGTAAAATGCCGTCGGACGAGATTCTGGAACAAATGCGCGCGCAGAATAGGCAGCAAAGCTTGTTCGAACTAGCCAAAACTGAAAATATTGCCATAAATGAGGCAGAGAAATCACAACCGGGCTTTGGCGAAAAGCCGGGCGCCCAACTTGCCAATGAAGGGAATCTACATGTTTTTGACGCAAAAACGGAGCGAGCCTGGGTAGATGAAGTTCGGGCGGAGAGAGACGCTCTTCGACAGCAACTGGAGATGGAAAAGGAGAAATGCCGAAATTTTGAGAGAGCTCTGCGAGAGAGGGATATAACGAAATTGAGAATTAACGCGATGCAGCTCGGGAAATTAGCCGCGGACTCAGACGGCGTAGATTGCGGAAATATGAAGGCGAGGTTACTACGCATTCACAATGACATGCTTGAGGAAATTCAAGATATGGAAACGCAGGAAGAATTACGAAGAAAATTGGAATGCGAGATACGGCAACGAGAACAGCATGAGAAGGAGGCAGACGAGATACGGCAGCGAGAACGGCATGAGAAGGAGGCAGACGAGATACGGCAACGAGAACGGCATGAGAAGGAGGCAGAAACACACAGACTGAAGGAAGAACAGGAACTGCCCAAAGCCCCTATCATACAGGGGTCAAAGTGGAAGATGCCAAGAGTCAGGCAGTTCGTTCCCTCTCAATCTGAACCACTTCCAGAAGACACGCGATGTACTGGCGGTTATCACTCCTTCTCCACCGCTCATTGACCGACATCCACGAAGACCATCCATGTTTCTACGTCGTCAGGGGTATTACCGGAGGCTTTTTCTTACGTAGACAATGCCTTGAGGAACGAACAGACGAAGTGCCCTTTTTGGGCCGGATGGATGGATGGATGGATGGATGGATGGATGGATGGATGAATTGGATTGGACTTTTTTCTGCTTGTGAAGGTAAAGTAGGGAAGATAAAAGAGAAGAAGCCAGCAGGGACGTCGCGCAATCAGTTGACGAGCTTGGAGAGCCTATCACAAACTGCCACACCAAGCCTGCTTCTACACTCTGTACATGTTATGAAAAGTGGACCGTCACGTAAGGACATAGTTGTACTGTAACTAGAATAATCGTAGCTTGTGCATCTCGTTCAAAGCAGAGATCACGGTGAATGAACCAAAACCAGACCAGACCATAGACATCTCACACAAGAACTAATCCATTATTCCAAACTGGAGCCTGGGAGCGTCAATGTAGCCAATCCACTCGGTCTTGTATCAGTAGGCTCTTTTGGTAATCCACCCAGCTGGTTTACAAGTTCAAAATGGTTTCCTCGGCCTTTTGTAACTTCGTGTTATATACAGCAACCTCTGTGAATATGATATGACGCAGGAGGGACTGCGTAGAAGTGCTCATATTTACTTTATTTGATTGAAGGAGGGCCAGAATCTTTTCCGTCAGGTCTCTACCTCTATAGGGCTCTTGCCCAAGCGTATTAATTCGAAATGGTATAGGTGAAACGTCCGCCGAGATGACACCTCTTGTTATTGCTGTATCACCAGTTGTATGCGTTATATCTCTTGAATTAGGAGTTAGAGGGAATGCAGCCTGATTCTCCGGTCTTTGGGGTGGGGTTTGAGGGTCAGAGAGTCTCCGTGAAGCGACCAAATCTCTTGCTCTAGCCTCGTCCTTTTCCCGGATGTACTTTAAACTAACCACCGAACCTTGATAGAGGGTATTGCTAACCCGGAGCAGGGGGTTCGACGGAAGCCGCGGCTGGGGTACGATAGTGCTTGGCATCGAGGGAGAAGAGCCTCCAAAAGCGGCGGCAAAGGCCTCCGTTTTTGGCGGCAAATTTCCCGACAACCTACGTTGACGTGTAGGGCACGCACATCTTCAATAGGGCTGAACATGGTTGCCTAGTGAGGAGGCGCCCATCTTGTCTCGAGTAACGGCCGCGCTATTGGCACAAAGGATGTGATACAAATATGTGGCTTTCCTTACACGAAGTTCGCCGACCAGAGCGCTTTCCTCGTGACTGCTATCAATTGCGGGTTCCAAAGTGGTGGGAGTGAAGGGTCGTAGTGGCCTAAATTCAGCCTGCTGGTTCGCAACTGGTGCGAGACTGATGTGCTCCTTTACTTTAAAGGGCTCATGTCCGTCCGTCACTTAGCATAGAAATGATCTTCAGCTGTATCTCAACATGCTATACACCCGTCTCGGCGCGGCTGAGAAGCACATTAGGGTTCTGCATCTTCACTCTGCACCGGAACCTGACAGCGATTTGATATGTCACTTTCGCCATGTATCTCTCGAAGACCCAAACATTCGATACGAAGCGCTATCTTATACGTGGGGCACTAAAAAGCATGGCCGACCCGTCCTGCTTTTCGAGGAAAGCATAGAAATTACTGAGAACTTGTACATCGCACTGCAAAATTTACGACGCAAAGATCATGAGAGAATTATTTGGGTCGATGCTCTGTGCATCGACCAATCTAATCTCGGGGAGCGTACCCAACAGGTCTCTTTGATGGGATCCATCTACAAGAAGGCCTGGAACGTAATCATATGGCTGGGCCAGCCCTGGAATGATTGCCACTTGGCAGTCGATTATCTCGAGCAACTGGGCAGAGACATAAATTTGCATCTTAACCCTTCTCAGACACCACATGTCACTACATCAGGGTTGAACATCGATTCTCTTCAACTACAAGCTGCACTGAAGCAATTCTTTGATTTTGCGTGGTGGAGTCGTGTCTGGACTGTTCAGGAATGGGTCCTGGCCCAAAATACGGTCTTCCAGTGCGGTCAACACTATCTGGACGGGAAGGTAGTCCGAAAGAGTGTGCGGCATTACTTTCATCACCGCCAAAATTGTTGCCATAATAGTTCTAACGAATCGGACGATGACCTGTATAGTGCTCTGCTGATTATGGAAAGTATGGAGTACATTCGCCTGCTTCTTAACAGGGTATCATTCCCATACATTATTAGTCAGTTCCGCTCTCGAGAGGCGACAGACTTGCGAGATAAAGTATATGGCATGTTAGGTCTGGCTACGGGACAGTTCGAAAATCTTATTGAAGCCGAGTACAAATGTTCAGTGGAAGAGGTATTTGAATCTAGCACTTTGAAAATAATCCAGCAAACGGGGAATCTCGAAATCCTCAGCCATGTCTCCTACTCGGGCGAGCGACACCTTTCGTTGCCCTCGTTCGTCCCCGACTGGACTGTCCCGGCCAAAGATTCATGGTACACGAACTGGCTGAACTGGGTGGGCCATCTAAACCTCTTCAATGCGTGCGATGGCGAAGCTGCTGATTTCCAAACGATTGCAGCTGGAAGAATTGCCATTAAAGGAATCATCGTAGACGAAATTAAGTCCAGCGGTTCCGTACACAAAACAGTTCCGCCCGGGGAATTTTTACAGGAAATGCGCGACATAGCGGGTGTCAATGGTATGAACGACAATGAGAAACAGCTCTATTATGGCTCTCAGATCACAAGAGAAGTGGCATACTGGCTCACTCTTTGCGGAACCACGGAATGTTTCCTAGACCCACAGAAGGATAATCGCCCATTCTTCCGCCGTATCCAGATGCCTACCGATTTCTCACGATTTCGGACGTGGGAAGAATGGTTTCCATCATATAACACGCATTCACTTACTCCTGAAATTGAATCCGTACAGTTTCCATTTATGCTGATGCTATCGGGACGCGAGAAAGTGTTTGGGGCTACTAAACGTGGACGCTTTGGGTTTTTCCCTGCGCAATGTAGGAAAGGAGATGTAATTGCTGTTCTGGCGGGTGGGAGTGTGCCGTTTGTATTACGCCCTAACAAATCTGCATTGAAATCTGAGTTGGAAGAGGAGAGGCGATACACTCTAGTTGGTGATTCGTTTGTTTATGGAATCATGGATGGAGAGGCAGTTGCTCCTTCTAACAACTCTGGTTCCGCTTGGGAGTACCTGGTCCTTATTTAATAATGTTACCAAAAACGAGAAATGAACTTCAATATACTTGGATGATATAACGCGGCTGTAGGCTCAGTTAAGCTGGTAATCTAATGGCGACGCTACAGCCACTTCGAAGCCCCTAAGCTCATCGATCGTTTAGCTCGTGACGCAAAACAGGAGTTCCGCGGCAGGAGTAGAGTATATGTAGTGCTTGGCATGAAGGGAAAGGAACCTGCCTCCGTTTTGGGCGGCGACTTTCCCGACAATTACTCTTGAGCTATAATGTCGGATGAAGTTGCCAGTACTGAGTAAACTTTAAGCTTGTACAGAAGAAAATGGCGTCTAGAGCCGTGCTGTGAAGTTCGCGCAGACGTTATCGTATGCTGTGCTCAAATCTACGCATAGATGCGTGCCGGCATACTCCGTACTGCGGCTGACATCCATCTTCACGCTATAAGTGAAACATTGAATCTGTCCACAGTCATCAATCATCCATCTGATATTCGCTTGAACCCTCCCTCATCGTAATCGGTGATGATGCGGCAGCGCTCCCTTAGTTCGCAATATGCCAGTCTTCGTCAATCCATTCAGGAAGCACGACGCTTCCGAATTTCCAGGGGTGCTTATCCCTCTGAGGCGCGTCACACGGCCTGTGCCTGAAGACGCCGAGGATACAACAGCGGTAAATGCTGATGGAGCTACGACAGGTTCAGAAGAAGAAGCCTTGCTCCCATCCGATGAGCTTACCATCGAGGACCTGAAGTCCCAGTTCGAGAAGGAGCTTGCTTCTTCCGAGACCGCATATGACCGTAAGTTGACCTCAAAGCCTTTGGAGTATCGTGCCTATTTCTAAATACATTGAAATTTTTAGGAAAATCTCGAATCATCAACAAGGCCATCCAAGATATCGGAATGGGTCGGTATCAGTGGGAACTGTTCGCTCTATGTGGTATGGGTTGGTTAGCAGATAAGTAAGTCTCTTACGACCAGAGCTTCCGCGACATCGACACTAAACGTATATCTAGTCTCTGGATGCAGGTATTTTAACATTTGGATTCAAATTCAATATATTCCAAGTGTGCTGATCTTATAGGGACTTGCACTCACTCTTCCACAACTCACTACCGAGTTTGGAGTCAGTACAACCACGGTACGGTATACGACAATGGTTACCTTTGTAGGCCTTAGCCTGGGCTCGACATGCTGGGGTATTGCTTCCGACATCATCGGAAGACGACTTGCATTTAATACAACCTTACTGATTTGTGGCGTATTCGGAACCGCAGTCGCGTTCGCACCATCCTGGCCTGTGACAGCTCTCCTTTTCGCCGGTATGGGTACAGGAGTAGGTGGTAATCTGCCTGTAGATGGTGCATTGTTTCTGGAATTTCTCCCTTTCAATTCGAATAGCCTTCTCACCCTTCTCTCGATATGGTGGCCCGTTGGACAGCTCCTGGCTTCTCTGAGTAAGTAGCAATGTTCAAGTTAAGACAATCTCGCTGATTTTGCTAGTCGCCTGGATCTTCGTACCACCATTCTCTTGTGAACCGGAATTGCAACCATGCTCGATGACAGACAATGTTGAACCTTGCTGTCTGTCCGAACAGAACAGAGGTTGGCGTTATTTTGTGGCAACGATGGGAATCATCACGCTCTTTATGTTCTTTTGCCGCTTCTTTCTCTTCCATCTCTTTGAGTCCCCAAAGTTTCTGCTTTCCAGAGGACGCCAAGCAGAAGCAGTCCATGTAGTGCACGGAATTGCTTATCACAATCGAGCGAAGACTTGGCTCACGGAGGAACTATTAGAAGAGCTTGGTGGTGGTCCTGATTCAGGCCCGAAGATCAGCGTGGCTGAGTTACAGAAACGGAACTTCAGCAAGTTCTCATTCAACAAAGTTGAGCAATTATTTATTGACAAGAAGATTGGTCTGACAACCATACTCCTTTGGATAATGTGGTTCGCCATTGGACTTGGTTATCCACTTTTCAACGCATTCTTGCCGCAATATTTGGAGCATGCTGGAGAGGATTCCGATCCAGTATCAGCTGACGTGGTATGTACCCTCTCTAGAATCTGTTTCACAAATTCTCACAATCTTTCAGGCATACCGTAACTATGCAATCACATCCCTTGTCGGTGTACCTGGCAGTATCATTGCATGCTATACTGTCGATGTCAAATATATCGGTCGTAAAGGCACGATGGCCTTCTCGACCCTGATCAGCGGCATATTTCTGTACATGTTCACCATCAACAGTAATCCCGACTGGCAGACACTATGCTCATCACTCGAAGGCTTTTTTCAAAATGTGATGTACGGGGTTTTATACGCGTACACTCCAGAGGTATTTCCAGCACCTATTCGTGGCACTGGTACTGGTATCGCATCACTCTTGAATAGAATTGCAGGACTCGCTGCACCAGTCGTAGCAGCAACGATTGGTTCGAAGCATCCAACAGGACCTATCATTGCAGCTGGCGTTATGTATTTTATTGCATTTGTGGCGATGTGTTTCTTACCAATTGAGACTCGAGGCAAGCAAAGCTTGTAGTAATAGAATAAGGGACATTGGTCGGTATGGAGTCTGGGCAACGGCATAAATATAGGTTCTTACGTCAGTATACTAGATAGTCTAAAGGCAATATAATCTTGAACCATTATGTATCTTAACTACGTGACGCCGATGCATGAGTGAATTTGCGTTTCCAAGCAGTTTGCTTGGTTGACAACGTGCTGGTCCAAAACAGTTGTTCAACAGCCATATGACGGCTTCTTGTGGCCACTGTCGTTTACATTTTCTTCATCTCCAAACACTTCTGTCCGGCGAATCTAACCGCCAAGCCGAAGGATGCATGCGCTTGACAATTTCCGTTCATGAACTGACTAAATTCTGTCTGGGGAAGGTGTTCTAGGAAGGGTTCAGAATGGGTTTCATGGTTTCGAAGCGAGTCGGGAACTAGGAGCTTGATGATCGTGCGAAGGATGACAGTGTGGGAGGAATTGAAGGAAGGAGCCGTAGACATAGGTCTATATTGCCGTCATGTTTCTATTATTCAGTATTGAGATGCTCGGAATAGTGGAAAGTAGTTATTGAGCAGCGGTTCTGTGTGCAGCACGCTATTTCCATGGCTAAGAGACTAACCAATTAGTATCACAGCTCGTCTCTCTTTCTCATTGCGCTTTTGCTTTGCCTTAACCGGTAAAGACCCACGCTGTGTCTCGGAATCTCAGCAGTCCATGTCCCCATTGGTGCAATTGTGCCTACTTTACCGCCCAAAAGCGCGCTATTGTTCTGTGCAAGACCATCCGCATAGCTCAAAGCAGTTGCATTGTACCTCGTAAGGCTCGTGCTATTTGCAGTGATTGTAGGAGCAGTTCCATTGAGGATACTCGCTGCCTCGTCGTCGCTCATCCTGTTTGCCCACAGATCGTATACATCCCAACTCTCGGAAAGCTGAGGAGCAGGCACAGAAGTTCCAGCGGTGGACTGGTCGAGGAATATGTCTTGGAGGGTGGCGTTCATCGACTGTGAACTGTTTCCTGCATTGATAAGCGCAATGACTGTATCACCATTGTGCATTGTGCGAGTCCAGAGCGCGATTTCGCCAATGCCATAGTCGTCTGTGTCGTTGACATAAAACCTCCATTTCCGAGTCGCCGCTGCAGCAGATGGGTCCTGATTTAGTGCAATAACCGCAGGATTTGAATAGATAGCCAAGTTTGCAGGTGTGAGCGTAACTACGTTTGTTCCCATCAACAGCGGAGAGGAGTTCAATGCCCACATCGAAAAGTGCGTCACGTATTCGTTGTCATCCTGCCCACCATTGCCGACTTCTAGCATGTCCATATCATTGAAAGCGCCCGACTGCGAGCGTGACTGAATTGCTGCGACCTTGTTCAGAATGTTCAAGACTGAGCAATGAAATCCCGGCCAAGGACATCCGATAGTCTCGGTGCAGGGACAACGACTATCTGGGCGCGTGAAACTATCGTAGATATCACCTGACATACGGTAGGAATTCGATATGGTGTAGGCCCAATCGTACGGTTCGTCATCTCCCCAATTGCAAAGGGCGTAAAGAATGGGTCGGCCGGTTTTGTTGAGCGCTTGTGACATGACATTATACCGGTTGAATGAAACCTGCTTCGTTCCTGATTGACCTTGATTGTAACAATTGTCATACTTTAGGTAATCCACACCTTGGCTAGCAAAATATTCGGCATCTTGCGTCTCGTATCCTAGCGAGCCAGGATAAAGTCCGCAAGTAAATATTCCAGCGGAGGAATACATACCGAAGAGCATGCCTAAAGAGTGGACTTGATCTGCGACATACGCCATACCATTTGGGAATTTTTGAGAGTTGGCAACGAGGTAACCACTGGAGTTCCGTCCTTCTGACCAGCAGTCGTCCAGTATAACATATTTGTAGCCGAGATCACGAAGACCATAGTTGGCTATCGCTGTCGCCGTATTAAGAATGATTGATTCGTTGATATTGCATCCATAGGCGTTCCACTGTGGCCATACTCAGTTCCATAGCTGCCTAACGACTGATAACTACAACGTACATTGTCCCATCCCATTGCTGGAGTTAGAGCCAGTCCATTATAACTTGAAGCTCCCGGAATGATTACGGTTCCGTCGGGTGCAAGGTAGGCCGAAGTCAGCTCCACCAGCAGAGCGAGAAATACATAGGCTTTCATAATTGCCAGTATTAAGGAAAGATCCCAAGAGATCGGATGACACAAAGAGCTTCACCCTAAGTTTTCAACCATGATAGAGGAGTCCGAACACTAAATACCGTCGACGGCTTGGATCATCGTTGAATACCCCACACGAAGGCGGGCATATTTCAGGACGCGTCATGACAGCATCTGTTGGAATGTAGCAACGGAAATATCAGAGAGCGGAGTAATGACGATGGGACTAAACATGGGCCTCGCAGTTGTTACTGCAACCTTCCCGTAGCGGGTCAAGAGTAGAGATCATGACGTTGGATAGTGCGGAAAACACCTGGCAGCGATGGAAAGCTTGTCTGGGGTCCAAAACCGCCAATGGGTGGAAAAGTGCGGCGACGCTCCGCATAAAAGCCGACTACACTCCAATGAATGGACTCTCATCATCTTCAAACCACCAACGTCAAGGTTGTCCTATGAAGTTCACATTATAGCTACCCTGAAGTATTCTCGTCTTAGTTCGGAATCGAATTGGAATTTCACAGTAGTCTGAAGAGGTGTTTCGTTACTCCGTACTTTATCGTACGTAGTCTGGCCAGTCCTCTTTGAACCAACTTTCTTACAGTTTCGCTTCGGTGCATTTCAATCAATTGCGAAGAACCGAACATCCGCACGTTCTTAATGTCTCCCAATGTTTTCGGAGTCTACCAGGAGAGAGTCGACCTGGATCACATCCTCTATAAGATGGCCGAAGGTGCTAATCCGAAGCACTCAGCTCAACAGGACTACCACAGCTAATGTTGAAGGCAATACGCCCCTAATACGTCTATCATTCTAATCATTTGCCTTGAATTAGGATATTTCAGTCTCAATAATAGGCAATTTTACATCTTTCAGCCCAAATTTTAATGCATCGATGATTGACTTAGTTTAGGAACAGCGATATGTTGAATCGGTCCTCCAATTGCGCCAAATTTGTGATCTAGTTACTTTTATGGAGATATTAGCATATATTCCACAGTTACCGCTGTGACCCGCCCCTCTATTTACGTCTATTATGCCAGACGCGCTCAAACTTCACTCCATGACAACCGCGCATCACGCGTATGACACATCACGTGGACGCGAATTACTTTGGAAACATCAAATAACTCGACCGAATTGTTGTTGCTAAAGCATCTCACATATCTACTCCTATTCATCATTCACAGGAGCAATATGGCTCTCCCTATGGCTGATGCACCGCGTCGAGGAGTTCATCCATACGATCGTGCCGCTTTGCAAGCTGTGAACGACAACAAGGAATTCACAGGCGCTCATCTTAACCTCCGCGAGCTAGATAAACCTCCTTATGCACTAAGATCCAACCTCGATGCCCTTCGTCCCTGCGCTGGAACTGAATACCATCTCTTAAACTGCGGGCTCCTCGTTGCCACACCGCGTCGTTATGAACCTTGTGGCCAAACCTGCTTCTGGAAGGTATCTGCTGGAGAGAAGGATCCAGCTCCGTTCTCGTGCTTTGATTGCAGCACAGATTTACAGCGACGGTACGAGATGAGCTTCCCGATCATGAAAGAGCTTGGAGCTACTGATGTGCCTCGATTCAGTTGGGCAGAGACTATGCTTCAAGAGGAGAAGCAATATCCAGATACTCAAGAGTATCAGGAGGTAAGATCGCAGTGTGTTAGCCATGAGCTTGCTCTCTCGTCGCTTGTGAGGCCTTGCTTTCGCATCGTTGATTTCAACGATCTATGCAGCGAAGTGCGAGAGCGCAGAGCGGATGGCTCTTTGACTAAAGAAGAATATAAAAAGCCAGAACCGTATGGATATCTCAACTGGGATCTCCTTCCGAATCAGCGCAGCCTTATGGATTTTGCTATCGACATGATGAGGGTTGGTAAACTGCCAAAGCCAAGTTTAGATAACATCCAGCCAGTCACTCCAGTTCTGGTCGAGAAGCAGAATGCCTCTGCGATTACATCCATGCCTAACTTTCACCCGGGCCCTCACTCTCATACAGGCACCACGGTCGCCAATTCTGCCGCTGCCACCACTGAACAGACCATTCAGCCCGCTGCAAGATCTCAAACGAACAACACCAGTCCAGCCGCTACTCCATCCCATGGCAGCATCTCTCAGCTCACCACGCAGCTCACCACGCAGCCCAGCAGCATCTCTCAGCCCACCACGCAGCCCAGCTTGCCCAAACAGCTCCGTACGTCCACCCTGCTGCGCATGCTGCTCTTCGGGCCGCAGTGCATGAGCGCCGCTGACATCGCCGCAGGACAGGAACCGGGCGCGCCGGCCGCGCCGCCGGCCACGGCGCCGAGCCCCAAGAACAAGCGCGCGCGTGACGCGGGCGGCGCGGACGGCGAGGGTACGCCGCGCATGAAGAGGAAGGGTGGTGAGGAGGGCGAGGGTACGCCGCGGAGGAAGAGGAAGGGTGGTGAGCGTGAGAGTGACGGTGAGGATGGGCCGCGCAAGAAGAGGAAGGGTGGAGAGCGAGAGAGTGATGGCGAGGGTGAGGCGCGCAAGAAGAGGATGGGTGGCAAGGACCAGGACCGGGTGGAGAGCTGAAGCGCGGCATGAGGTGAGTGGGTTGCGTGAGCGAGGCTATGTGTTTGGATGGTGGGATGGGTTCGGCGCGAGAGAGATGGTTGGGGTGGAGGATGCACGGAACGGGTTTATGATGTTATAATGCGTATTGCTGCAAGCTACAAAAGTGCAAGAACCTAGTATTATACATGCCAGCAATGCCAGCCATTGAAACCAATGCTGTGCATCAAACGCCGCTCGCTGATCTAACACCTTGCTTGCAATGCTTCCCATCGTCCAGCAACGACCGTCGAAACTGCAACCCTCACGGATGCCTTAGATATGTTATGTACTACGGAAGAGTCGAGGTATGGACAGCGACGACTCAGCAACACCTCAAACTTCCTCCATGCTTCCTTTTCGTTCCGCTCCAGATGTGGCAAGACTGATAAGGCTGAGTGCTGCGCCTACGCTATGATGCTGAAGTCGCCAACGGACAAGGTGGTGATGCCATGGTAAAACAGATGCAGCTGCAGATGCCGATAAAGTAAGTGTGTGCTTTGCTTCTTCTTATTCCGAATTTTGATAAATTTCTGCGTCGACCATTGCAGGAGAAAGAACCGACCAGGTTACTCCTCTCTCATGGGACGAACAAGCTCCTTCAGCAGCTCATCAAGCTCCTTCCAGTTCTCGTTGTCCAGCGCAAACTTGCGATGTGTTCGCGAGACGATGTGCTACTCCACGTTAGCATGCCTTCAAGCGCAGCCGGCCACCATATCCAGAGCACTCTGTTCGGCGCGCCGTTGCGAAACTCACCTCGTCGAAATCGTTGAACTTTTCCCTGCAATTCTCGCAATAGCCAGGCTTCAGCTCGCGCGCAGTCTTCTTCTTGCGCACAACGGTGCTAGCCTTGCGACGCGGCTCAGCCTGCTCAGTCTGCTGCTGGCTCTGCTCCTCGTCGGTGATGACGACAGCTTCTTCATCAATGAGCTGCAGGGCGTCGGCTTTGCGCTTGGGAGCCGCGGCTCCGCCGTTGATGGCGGCTCGGACGTCATTCAGGTACGCAGCCGGCATGTTGTTGCGCTCGAGGACCTTGCGCTTCAAGGCGTTGAACTCCTTGCTCGGACCCGCTTTGGCGCCCGGTGCTGCCGCCGTCGACGATATCATCTGAGACTTGATCGCCGATGTCACGTTAGATGGCTGCACACCCGACGCGACAGGTTCGCCGCCGGCCAAGCGTGGCATCTTGCGGAGCGATGCTTGGGCGCTGCCGAACAGAGGAAGATTATCGGTGCTTCCTCGTTTAAGAACGGGTTTGCCTGTTGGTGGGTCCATAGGCTTTGCCGGTGCGGTCTCTTGCGCAACGACCTCCGATTGATTTTGTACGCGTTTTGCCAGGTTGTTGTTCTCCTTCAGGATGCCAGCTTCAACTGGCGAAGGCTCTTCTTCAGCGGCTTGTTTCGCTGCAGCGGCTGCACGTGTGCGACCCTTCATTTCCCATTCCTTCTTGATCTCCTGTTGTTTCTCGACTGTTCTCGCACGCTTGTCTTTTTCAGGCTCATCGAAGAATGGGCATCTTCCAGGAGCATTGACGCGAAGCTGAGGCCATTTGCCTTGCTCCTTCATTGGTGCCTTTGGGTAATCTCTCATCATGACTGGACGCGTAACTTCGTCCATATCATGAACGAAAATGTAACAACCGCGGAATGGTACCATGTCTGACATCCACTGCTGATCTACTGCGCCATGTTTCTTCTCATGCTGCAGAAGTTGAGACAAGTCAGCCTCCTTACGAGCATTTGCCGGTTGTTGTCGTGTGAGAGGGTGAGGTGCCTGATCTCCGGTCTCTTGGCTGAACATCGTGAAAAGCATTCGTTCCAACTTTTCGAGCTTCCAGATCTTGCAACCCATAGCTTTGGCTTTGTGAAGCACAGTATCCGCGTTGGCAGCTTGTGCGGGTCCTTTCTTCTGTATAGGAGCATCCAGAGTGAGCTTGCTTTTGACTTGTTTCGTCTCAAGTAGAAGCGGATTAATGGTATGGCCTTGGAGATTGGTATCTTGCTTGGATTGAGGTGATCGTCCGGTGGTGGAGCTAGATGAATTGACGTCTTGCGGAATAGCGCGAGTAGTGACAACATGGGTGACAGCTTTTGAGAAGAAAACCTCGTCACGCTTTCATGAAAGTTAGCACAAGCATCCGTAGTACAGAATGGATGACAAAGATATACGTACGGCACCCAGAGTCTTGACGAATCGCTTCACTCTTTCGCGTACATCCTCTGGCACGTTGTCAAAATAGAAGACAATCTGAGGAAACACCTTCCGATAGTGTCTCTGCCATTGGCGTATATCCTCGAGATTGGATTGCACGGGTTTGGACATCTTCTCGGGCGCTTTTGCTGGACGCTGAGCATCACGAACCGCCTCCAGCTTTCGCTGCAGGGCAGTTGGAGGTTGACCACTTGTCCTCTGGAGAAGAGCATTTCGACGAGCTTCCTGGTCCTCGGTCTGTAATAGCTGTCTCTTAGCAGGTGGTGCTTGGCCATACGCCAGTTCTCGTTGGTCAGCCGCGTGTGATCGTCCTCGTTTCGTTCCTATCTGAGGCACGCCACGATTTGGTGAGTTGACGGCATTGGGAATATCAGCCAGCGGAGCTCTTCGAGACATGATGCCTGGCGAAGAGATGAGAACGGTTCCGGTCGCCATTCGAGGGTGATGGTGGACTTGTCTAGGATGTACCTAAACAGCTTTGGGTGAGAAGCGTGGGGCAAAGACAGCAAACAGTACGCGACCTGCAACACGTCGATGAGGCCGCAACTCGGTTCAAATTAAAACATGCTGCAAATATGGACACAGCACGTGGAGGAAGGTGAGCTGGAGGAAAATTGAGTGAGTGAGAAAGGTTTGGAGGGGCGATTTGCGGATGTCGAGTTGGTTGTGGATTGGAGGCGAAGTTTACCTGAGCTTGAGTCGCGAGTTGTTTGGAGGAGCAACACAGCGTCCAAGCTTTGCGCTAACAGCCAACGGCGAAGCGCAGAAAACTGCTCCACGGCAACAGCAAAACAATTCCCAGCCCGCAAGCAATCTGTGGAATTTGACCCGAAATTTGTTCGGATTCAATAGTTGTGTCAATTTTCAGATCACTTTGACGTGTTCAGACAATGCTCACAGCTGCAGCTGCACTGTCCAGAATAATAAGAGTGCTGATGCACGTCCATTATACAGGCGGTTTCCCCGTTGTCCCACACCTTCTAAGCACGGACATGCGAATGACAGCAGTTCTAAGCATTTCTCACGCGGCATCTTTATCACCGTTCATGCTTCCTAGTGCGTAGGCGGCATGAATGTATTCACCAGGTCTTATCATCATATTGTCGATAACGCATGTCAAGTGACGGTTGTGATGATCCATTCGACTGGTAATTTGCGACGACGTACTCTCAGTCACTGAGTATTCACTGAACTCAAAAGATGAGACACTTTGAATGCCTTGTCCGTTTTTAAGCCTACCGATGTTACAATCTGCTGCAAAATAGTCTTCTCGTCATCCTCCGTTGAGCAGGAAGTGCACTTCACCAGAATCCACCTTCGTAGAGCCCTCCACTTCAGAATTGACATATAGATGAGTGTTCGAATTGTCGTATGTGCACTATATCCCAACCTCTTCTGACACAGTTGTCTCTTGACAGAGTACTTTCGCCCAGAAGTGTTGGCAGGTTTGGTCCCATACAGCGCTACTACGAGACAAGCTTCTCCTTGCACTCGATGCTAATGGCGGCGTTAAAACGTGGAGGCTGTAGGAGAGGAAGCCAAAACTCACCCATATTTCTCCTTCAACTCTTTCATCAATGGATCGTTGATCTTAGAGTTCATTGGCGCGAGAATGCCTTTCTCAGAGATTGTACCATCAAGGACTTGTTTCACAGCTGCAAACCATAAAAGGTTAGCAAATGTTCATCTCAGAATTGATTAGCAGAAGACTAACCAACTCCACACGGTATCCCGACTAATTTCGCCATGGCAGAGTAGCCTCCAGATCCGGTTGGAGCACCATACTCGCAGAGAGTAGAAGTTCTAGTTTCTTTGGTACCATCCTTGTTCTCGATCTCAAATTTATGTTGAAGGATCTTCACTCTTGTCGTTAATATTACTCATGTCTAAGAAAATGTAGGCAGTAACCGCAGTACTCACTACAAAGTCACGCTCTCCTTCCTCAAATTGCATCTTTTCTTCAAGAGTCGAACATAGTGTATCTAACGCATTGCCCTTCGGGTGAATCTTTGCGTCCGAGAAGATACCAACTATACTGTAGTGTCAGCATTGCCATATAATGGTCCCAAAGCGTTAAGACGATGTGCTTAGTTTGGATGCATATCAAAGTATGCAGGAATACTTACGCCATTTGAGACCAGCCACCAATCTACTCTTCTCATCGTTGTCCTTGAATTTCGTCTTAGATGAGATTGCCCACAGGAGATCGCTCTCGCTTGATGAAGTAGCACCAAGAATCTTTTGAGTGGCATCTTTCCACGCAATCGGCTCTTTCAAGAAGCTTTGCTCCTCATCACTGAGGAAGCCAATATCAACGAGAACTTTGACGAATTCTGGAAATCCTTGATATCTCAAAGTCTGTAGTACAGCCGCGTTAGCTTACCATTGGCCGGAAGTATGGTGTGCTGATATCTTACGCCTCGAATGACAGTTTCCGCTTCCGGGATCCTATAGCGTTCTTTGTATGGCGTTGAATCACGGTTGGCATATGCAACGAAAGCATAGCCTGGATGTATGTAAGAATAGATGTCAAATGCAGCACTAGATGCATCGGTCAACTTACCCGGATAGATGTGGTACGGCTTCGAGGTAGCCATCAAGTCTTTGGCATGAGACGTTAGAGTAACCCTTTAAAGAAATTTCGGACCAGCGTAAGATATCGAAGCCTGGAGAGAGTAGTTGCTTACCTGGACCAGCAACATCGACAACTTTTCCATCTTGGTAAAACTTTGCAGCATTTCTGAGAGCGAGTAACACTCCACGAGATCTACAGTCCGGTAATGTTAGCATTGCAGCTTGGTAAGCCTTGTGATTACCGTGATAGGTAGATTACGTACGACCAGGAGAACCTAGAAGCCGGCATTAGTATTATTCTCTTAGAAAAGATACTGATGGCACGCGTGGTCACTTACTTATAGCCCAATGGATTTCCAGAGTCTAATAATGAGCGTCAGCAATATCGTATAGTATTGGAACACAGCCCATTACCTTCTGGCGCAGGCAGCCCTCCGCAGTATGACAGGAATGATTTGATCTTGCCTCCTGCTTTGTGTACCTTCTCAATCATAGAAATGGCGTACAAGTGGTCAACTCCAGGATCGAGCTGTTAATTGCGTATTCTTTTAGCTCAAGAAGACCAAACAGATTTCGTGACTTACACCAATCTCATTCATCACCGTGATGCCCGCATCCTTTGCTTGTTGTTCAAGCTCAAGCATGGCTGGGGAAACATAGCTCGTGGTCACGACATTCTTCTTGTTTCGAATTGCAGATTTGATGACAGTGGCATGGAAAGTGTATGGGATCAAGCTGATAACAAGATCGTGCTTCGACACCTCAGCGTCTAGAGCTTTTTCGTCCGCAACATCGAGAGAAATTGGATGCGCAAGCTTGACACCCTCTGAAAGCTTCTTTGCGTTCTCGAGATTTCGGCAGGCTGAAAATTGTCAATTGTTGCTTTTGAAACCATGATGCACGTGTGACTTACCGACGGTGACCTCAATGCCTGCTTCACTCAAAATATCTAGCGTTGGTCTTGCCACGAAACCCGAGCCCCTGCAATAAATTTAGTATACAGCTTTCATTTGCAGTGATCAATTGGTACCGACAGCATCAAAACACGATGGGAAGTCATTTTAATTAGTGTTTGGGAGATGTTGTTATTTTGACATTCAGTCACAGCCCTTGCACGAAATTTGTGCGGACTGGCAAGTCAGCGATATCGGCTTCGGAGTACCTCTGTACTACAGCGTCGGTGTTGGAGCGCAAGACAGCGTAGCAGTATTCGCCAACGCCGACAGCTAACGGCGATCCCTTTTGCGTGCTTCATTGCAGTCTATGGGCAAGTTCAAAGTTTGTTGCGTTTCCTCCATATCCCGCAGCATACATTCGATACGGGTTGAAATTCACGCATGGAAATTAAGAATTTATCTCTATGATTCAATCTACTCAATTGCGAGACTAGTACTCTAGCCCGTAGAATATAAGATCAATTGCTCCTGCTACATTCTAGCGACCACCTCATTTCATATTCTTTGTTCAACGCCGGACTGTAACGCTCTTGGTACATTGATATTAGACTGATTCTCTAAATCGGCTGTTTGCTCGCGAGTTGCAGAGACTGGATTACTGAATCAGCTACCATGAATTTGGGATCAGAGACCACATACCATGTCGTCTCCAAAGCTTTGAAGTTAGCCAGCAGAGTGGTGGCATGAAAGCCATAATGAAGAGCGATGTGAGGGAGAAGACAGCTTGAATTGACCAAGAAGGGCCAATTCGGATTGGAGAAAGGTACGTCGGCGTGGGAAAGGGAATAGCAGTGTTATTCATGAGTGGAAAGACTGCTAGACCAACATTAGATGTAGACGAGATTTAATCTGGAAAATATCTAAGGTACGTATCGTCTTGATTCATTTATATTTATACAGACACCTTCTTGAGTTGCATTGCTTTGCTACCTTCACATCCGAAGGAAGGGAGACTTCAAATCGTCGGCAAAGCGTTTGAATTCTACCCAAATGGAAATCGGCAACGCTGCGCATTCTTATTGCATGTTCGAGGCCACTGTCGTTGAGGGGCGCAGCATCAGGCTCAATCACGACGGAAGAAGGTGAAACGCACACCGCCAACAACCAACCACCAACCACCCCCACCCATGCTATGTACAGCTAGGGTTCGGGTTAGATGCAGAAGAGACGAAAAGGCAAGCAGCTTTACCGCTTTAGGAGCCGGCAAGCAATCGCAACTTTGAAGGGGCCGATTGGAGCTCGACCTCGTTCTACGCCCGTCACATCGACACGCTGGGCCTACAAAGCTGTCGCGGTTCCCCTCAACTTTGACGGTGGCATCCTCTTATCTTCAATCAATATTGCGAGCATCGGTTGACCTCCTAGCTTCAAAATTACCGTCAGCCATGGAACCCGATCCTTTCTCCGTCAGCATCGTGAATGATGTTCAGCCTACTCACACCTACAATTCGAATATTGAACAGCCTGCGGCAAACTCCCAAAGTTCTACGTTTTTAAATCTATCTTTCTCTTTGGACAACGACTCAATTGCAGACGATGTATCATTCAACCTGTCTTATGGAACCGATCTCCCTGGAGCTTCTTACGCCACGCTGCTTGACGAGCCTTTCAACCTTTTCGACGATCCTTCCATGCCATTAGGTTTCGACACTATGGAATTTCAGGAACAAATCGCACAAGACGACTTCCAATCACCAGATAATCTCTTGCACGGCAATGACATGGCCATCGTGAGCTTCAACAACTCGCGCGTTCCTGTCCCTGCGTCGCAGCCTGATTTTACGCCGTTAAATCACTCCACAAACTCCGACTTATTCGCCACCATGCACGAACTAACTTCAAATTCCTGGCCAGCCATAGGTTCCTTCAATCAGTTTTCTACTTGCGAATTGAATCATCAATCTATCAGCGCGTCTGAAGAGTCAATTTTCGCAAATAGTGTTCCTCGGCAATTCTTTGAGATACCTTCCACGCCATTAAAGCTTGGGTTAGAGCCTTTCAAAGAGAGTTTGTCAGCTCATTCGACTGGCCCACAGCAAGAGCCGTACACGGCGAGGCCGAAACCAATACTCGCCTTAGATAGCGTAGCAAGCTTCCCATCCGCAACAAACGCCACTGGGTCAGTTGATACACAGCATGGGCCCAACTCAGATTCATCTATCAATTCTATACAGCAGTTTTCGCTTCCGAGACGTGTGAAGCCACAACAACTAGTTGATAGGCCGTCGAAGAGTAGCGTTTTGAAGGTGCGCAAGGTCAATATTGCGAGAAGCAAACCTCCCACCGGAGTTCCTTCGAACAGTGTAGTGATCTGGGATGCAACAGTTGGATCTGGTTCGAAGAAAGAATCCTGGAAACGCCGCCCTAATCCCTGCCTATTCTGCAAATTGAGCAGGAAAAGAGTGAGTTCCGCTGTTAAGGCTTTCCAGTGTGCTTTTGGTAACTGAAATGCGTAGTGCAATGGCGAAAGCCCTTGTAGCAATTGCAAAAAGGCGGAGAGATCCCGCAAAAATAACATCTTATGGGCTTTGATGAAAGATTTTATGCCATTCGAGCCTTCAAGTCTCTGTTTCGCGGGCGATTTTAGGTCTCTCAGGTTGGGAATATCCACGGGTACGTTTCTCGAGCGAATTAAACTTCAACTACGTACTAATCTTTGCCACAGGCGCCGCCGAACCTCTTTTATGGGTTAACCGATATGCCAAACATTGCACTGTCTCCGTTATGGCTGGCACTAGCTCAACTCCCGAAGGATTCGTTCCATGTCTCACATTCCAGCTTAAGCCCATCTTTGATAGTTCTCACCATGTATCCGAAGAAATGTTTCAACATTTAAAGGATCATGTCCGCGAAGATCCAACAACATTCTGGGTTTCGTCCGTCTACGAATGGTGCACAATACTGTGTATGCAAGCCGCCTTCGATAAATTCGAATCCTGCGACAACATAGGCCAAGTTTTGTTAAGCCCAATCCCGGATTCTCTAGATATGGATATGGTTGGTATTGCTAATCGAGCACCAAATATGTTCGCTAGTCTCTTCGCCGACCTGTACACTGTCCAAAGGACGGACAGCAAGGGTATATCAAGGCCTGAGCTTCAGTATCGCATAATACTTCTGACTGTTATATGGGTGTCTGAGTGGCTGAATCCGCTAGACCCTCGAGATAATGCCGTTAGCCACGTTTTAGACTACCTGATGTACTGGTGGTTTAAGGTGCGCCAGGTACTAAATGTCGGGAGTGGCGAAGACTGTCATTTCGACACATGGGTTTATGAATATACTATTCATGAACGCGCTATCTCGGTATCGATGAATGGTCAAAATTTGAGAAACGGGAAGGCCAATTTTGGGGATGCGTTTGACGTCATTTCAGTCACCGGACAAACACGATTCGGCTTGGGAGGTCTATTCCTTCCGCGCGAAGGGTGATCTGTGTCCGGGTGTAAGTTTTTTCGGCACGTAAGATTTGACTGGAGATCATATGCCTGGAGAAGTGCGGTTGTTACCGTAAAGCGGGATGAGCAGTCCTACAGGATCGGTAATTTAGAACCATCAGAGAGGAAGATGATAGAGCCAGAGGCAGGAGAGGTTTCAGCACATCTTGGCGGCCAATTAGTATCTTAATTACTGAACCGAGAGAAACAAATGAGATACCGTGACTCTTGGATTACCAAGTATATTAATCATTCTGCCAAATCTAATATTCGGATGAATTACCTCAGTTGCTTTGCATCAGAACCTTCCCGTGATTTACGCCTGTGTCAAATGCCCATGTCTGTATAATGGCATCAGAAATTATGCCGGCGTCGCGCAATCCTTTCACAAAAGGCGGGAGGCTATACGAGAACCACATGAACATCCAAACATAGCCAATGAGTCTTGCAAACGGAGTCAACTTATCGTCTTTCCTGCACCCGGTGACATTGCGAAAGCACCACTGAACGAAGTCCTCTACCGTGATGGCGATGGGCTGTTGCATGAAGAAGACAAACTCGCCTATATCCCTCCCAACAGCATGGAAGATGTTGGCTTCGTGACACATGCAGCTCATTGCAAATGCAGCAAAAAGCTGCAGGTAGGAAGATGCAAGGCTGCCTTTGCGAAATCCGAGAGAACGGGCGAGACGTATTCCAGGCTGCTGGACCATCTGCGAACAACGTTAGCGCTGTCCTGGGAATTCGCTGGACGGGATATGTCGCACACGGCGAATAAGTTGGTGGTATACTGTGCTGTGAGAAGGAATTAGAACATATTATAGAGCGAAATGGATGATGGAACCAACCTCCACATTTGCCTCACACTCCATGCATCGGACAACGAACCTGTAAGAGGAGGCCACTCCCATTGCCCGCACAAACCAATGGCTACAGTGACAGCGGATGCAATGTTGTACATATAGTTGATTCCATTCCATGCCCATGTTGCCCCCGACCAACCGATGATCACATTCAATGCACTCCAGGTCCAAAGTCCCTTTCTTTGCTCTTGAACCGTCGTCGCTAAACCCATTACATAGAGCGCCGCCAGCGATCGTATGAAAGTTACCACACCTCGTAGAAGCCGCCTTCTCACGTACTTCCACTTTGAAAGACCAACATCAGGATCTCGTGGCACGCCTTTGACCTGCCATGACCATCCAATGCCTCGATTCGGTGTGACCATTAGTCGCAAAGCCCAAATGAGCTGTTTGAGCAATGGTTTGGGTTCCTTCGCAGTTATACCTCTGCCAGACTTTCCGTCACCGATGAAGCTGACGTCTTCACCAGTCCATGGAGACAGAATCAAGAAGTCTAGGTACCATAGCGTCATGCCGAGAAGAACGCCGCCAGTGGCGTAGTCCGATAACGGGTCGCCAGAGGTGAAATACGGTCTTGAAAGAGCCAGAAGAACAAGTAATGGGAACGTGGTCAAGATCCCAATGGACCTTGACGGTATGAAAAATGGAATGATGGTAAGAGAAAAGGCTACTGGGATGTAAAGTGTAGGGAGTGGTCGTCGCTCCGCAAGTGAGGGATAAAAAGAGGATATGGACGTCAAAAGATCCATCTTTGAGATAGACAGATGAGAAGTGAGAGTTGTTTCTTCTAAATTTGTTCCGTGATGTGGGTTGACGTGAACGAAAGTCAGTCCGAAAAGGCGAAAGCGGTCTACTCTACTCTCAGCTGCAGGATGGAAATAGTAGTATTTGATTAATTCGTGTTTCACATTCTGCAGCTGCAGTTGCTGTTAATGGCGTAGTCGTATTAAAGCTGACAGAGGCTCTAAAGTGGAGCTCAACAGCCGTTGAATTCCGTGGGCGCAGAGTGCTGCCGAGTAAGAGGTTGTGATATAAGCCGATGACCGAACGCATCTTGAAAATCTAGATAAAATTATGAAATTCATACCGAGTTTGAAAGAATGTTGAACAGTTATTGAGCATCGCCCAGCTTTTCGTCATCCGAACCTCGGGGTGAGACAGTCGTATTCAGGGTCCGTCTCAACATACGATACATAATACCAGCCCGGCTGACAATCGGTGTAGCATTATTGAGAAGTAGAATGAAGGTGCTAGTAGCTTTCAAATTCTTCTATTCCCATGAGAGCAATTAAGTGACACGACAAGCTCAACATTGCCGCATCACCGTCACGGAGAAATGACGGTCAGGCAAGAGTGTAGGCTTCGTATGGTGCAATGCGTTCGATGAGCTCTCCCTGTATACATATCAAGTTATCTACATAAACGAAATCCTCTAAGCCTGATCACAGCTTGCTCTCAAGCCGTCCCTCTGGCGTACTTTCAATCTCTGCCACTAGAATTCCCTCATTCACCTCCTCTCCTTCTTCAGCCTCCAACGCGTACTTGACTCTTCCGCTTCGTGGACTCCTTACTTCAAGCTCCATCTTCATCTGCTGCACCACGCACAAGACATCATCCTTCTTCACCCAATCGCCCTCGTCGACGGTAATTTCGACCAACTTCCCTGGGAACGGGTTGACAACGTGACTGGGATTGGCCGGGTCGCCCTTACGGTGCGAGCTCGTGATGGCACCGCCGGAAGCAGTGGTACTGCGAAGCGTCAGAGAGTACGGCTGGCTGCCGGAAGGTGTCGTGTACGCGATTTCGGCCGAGACGAAGGAAGGAAATTCGTTGCGGAGCAGCTTGGTGATTTGCAAGTGGTGCGGTGTAGGCTCTTCAGTTTTGCTGTTCGCGTCGCTCTTGGGTGATAGCGTTAGTGACCACGCATCTCCTCGGCTGAAGACTACGCCTGAGGCTGCGGCACGCACGGCTTGTGATGCTGCAGTTGCTTCTAACGAGAAGAGCGTGGATTGTGGAAGCGATGAGGTAACCTTCTCGCCAGCCGCAAGGAGGGATTGCTGGTGAGTTTCGAGCCAATTCGTAGGACAGTCACCATTCGAGAAGTCTGGATTAGATACTATGCCTCGGAGAATGTCAATATTCGTTTTCACTCCCTCAATTTTGGTGTCTGCCAAAGCTCGCTTGGCTTTACGGACGACTTCATCCCAGCTCGGCGCCGTGATGATGACTTTAGCGATGAGGCTGTCGAAATCCGAGCCAATTGTTGCCGGTTGTCCATTGATAAGGTTGGTATCAATGCGAATGCCGTTACCGGTGGGAAATTGGAAGGACGATATCTTTCCTACGCTCAGAGACCATTCGGTGTGCGCATTCTCAGCTGTAATACGAAGCTGGCAGGAGTAAAGAGGAGGCGGAACCGTCGGGTCACGGATGTATTCAGAAAGACCAGCAGATGAAAGCGATGCGCCTTGAGATAGGAGAAGTTGAGCTCGGACAAGGTCGACACTTGATAATGATTCGGTAATAGTGTGCTCAACTTGTAGTCGTGGGTTGATTTCCAGGAAGTAGAACTCCTCGGATGTAGGATTGGCCAGAAATTCGAAAGTACCAAGGGAATAGTATTTGACTCTCTGAGCCATTCGAACTGCACTCTCGATGACCTGGGCGATAAATTTCCGCTTCTTGCTGATGCAGGGCGCAACCTCGACGACTTTCTGATACTTCCGTTGAATACTGCATTGTCGCTCCCATAGATGTCGCACGTCTCCTTTTCCATCTCCTATAATCTGAATCTCCACGTGTAGAAATCCATCGACGGCAGCCTTTTCCACGAACACTTGTCGCGATGGACTTTCCTCAATTGCTCTTCTTGCTGCTCTCTCAAGGACATCCGCTGATCGAATCAGTCGAATACCTCTTCCTCCTCCACCATCCACAGCCTTGATCATGACAGGATAGCCTATCTTAGAAGCAAATGCCTTGATTTCTGAGATGTCGTTCGTGGGTGTCGGTAGGGCCTGTAATGTAGGGACGCCACACTCCTCAGCAAGCAACTTTGCCTTGAGCTTGTCGCCTGTCCGATCAAGAATCTCCCATCCCGGCCCAATTACAGTTATTCCAGCTTCCCATGCCTTCCATGAGAATTCGGATGATTCGGACAAAAACCCATAACCGGGATGAACCGCATCTATTCCATGCTTCTGACAAACCGAGATGAGTTCTGCAACATTGAGATAAGATGCTGGGGACGGTAGTTTGATGGCTTGAGTTGCTCCTTTCGTATGTAGGGCGTCGTTTTCAGTGTAAACGGCAAAACATTCCAGGTCTAATTCTCTAGCAGACGAGATGATTCTAGTCGCAATTTCTCCTCTGTACTTGATCAGCGTGGATACTTGGTTGGAAACTGAAGCCAAAATACCTATTCGCTACTAATAATCGCCGGATAGAACGAGCTGGAGGTCTTCCCATAGCGGCTAAACAATATGCTCTCTAGTTTAACCCAGAAGATAAATCGAATGAGATCGATCACGATCTATTTGTGACGTATTCCGGTTAACAACCCAGTCGCGTAAACGAAATTCTCTTTGAAAAACTGAAGGCAATGGACTTCAGAATATACCGCACGCTTGGATCAGGAACCGTAGGAACAAAAGAGAAGCCAAACCAAAGCAGGATCAAATTTTATCAAAAAAAAAAAAAAAAAGAAATTCACTTTCCATCTGTACCTGGAAGTTCTCGGCGTTAAGTTCTCCAGATGTCAACCAAATCGCGGGGTTGGACCGAGGTCTCGAGAAATTGAACTGCATTTGAGCATCACCACCAACAAAACTATGTAATTCCGACAGGTCGCCCTTAGAGGGCTCTATTACACTCAATCGCGATCTTATCCTCCATACGCAGCTCCACCATGGCCGACGAAGACGGCAAGAACTCCTCCTCGCCTCAGGACCCCTCCCTCAAAGCGCGCGATCGCCTCGAACAAGTCCAGAACCACGTATCCGCGCCCCAACCCAATTCGTCCAAACGACGGCGCCGGAAAGAGAAGAAAGAAGAGCTCCCTCGCGACTACTCCGACATCCTCGGGCAGATCAAGACGCTGCAGGGCATCGCCAACACGCCGGGGCTGGGCGATCCCAACCACAGAGGCTACAACCGGCAGAAGCAGTCGGGCAAGCTGTGGGTGCGCGAGCGCGTGGAGGCGCTGCTGGACGCGGGCAGCTTCCGCGAAGTCGGGTCGGTGAGCGGCACGGTCGCGTGGAAGAAGGTGGGCGAGGGCCGCGAGGAACCCACCGAGTTCATTCCCTCCAACAACGTCCAGGGCTTCGGCAAGCTGCGTGGCCGGCCCATCGTGTTCACCGCCGACGACTTTTCGCTCCGCGCTGGCCACGCCGATGGCTCGCTCATGGCCAAGACCTGGTACCTTGAGAAGCTCGCTGTTGCGCTGAAGCTGCCGATGATCAAGCTTGTGGATGGGAGTAGCGGTGGTGGTAGCGTCACGACGATCACGAAGACCGGGTACAGCTATCTTCCGACTGTTGTTACGTTCGAGCACGTTGCGAAACAGCTCAATCTAGGCATTCCGAACCTGGGTGCTGTGCTGGGACCTGCGATAGGACTCGGAGCGGCGAGAGTTGCGTGCTGCCATTTCAGCGTCATGGCCGGTGACATCGGAAGCTTGTTCAACGCAGGTCCTAATGTGGTGGCGGGAGCGACTTTCGAAGAAGGATTGAGCTTCACAGAGCTCGGTGGTCCGCAGATGCATTGCACAAACGGGACTATTGATAATCTCGCGGCGAACGAACTGGAGTGCTTCGAGCAAATACGCACCGTTCTCGGGTTTCTACCAAACTGCGGTACCCAAATCCCACCCACCATTGCATGCGACGATCCAATCGACAGGAGAGACTTAGGACTCAGGACCATTATTCCTAGAGCGAGAGAGAGAATGTATGACGCTCGCAAGGTTATTACAATGACCGTAGATGAAGGTTCATGGTTCGAAATCGGTGCTCTCTGGGGCACGACGGCAATCTGTGGTCTAGCACGAATGGGCGGAATGCCAGTCGGTGTTATCACGCTGAACTGTGAAGTCAACGCGGGTGCAATCGATGCTGCAGGATCGCAAAAGCTCACCAAACATCTGAAATTCCTCGACATTTTCAACATTCCCTTGATTCAGTTCATTGATGTGCCTGGTTACGCGATTGGCACTATCGCTGAGCGAACGGGTACGATGAAGCACGGCATTTGGCTTGCACAGGCTTACTATGGAACGACAATGCCTGTCTTCACTGTTGTTACAAGGAGAGCTTACGGTGTAGCTGGAGGTATCATGGTCGCGTGCAGAGAGCCAGCATTCCGCGTAGGTTGGCCTAGCGGAGAATGGGGTAGTCTTCCACTAGCTGGAGGTATCGAAGTTGGACATTCATTCGAACTGAAAGAAATCGAGAGGACCAAGGGCATTGAAGCGCGCAAGCAGAGATACAGAGAGTTGGATGAAGAATATAGGAGGTTTATGAATCCAGTGCGAACCGGTAAGTCGACTCTAGCCATTTCGTGAGTGTAAGCACAATCTGATTGTTGGATTAGCAACCCACTTTGGTATTGAGGAGATTATTGACCCGGCAGATACTCGACCATTACTGGCGACGTGGGTGAAGCATTGCTATGACGTTCTACTTCCCGAGAGAATTCTGGAACGCGTTGCTGGAAAGCTGCAACCAGTCTTCTACTGATTATCTCTTGGGTTCTTCCGCATATCACTTTCAGACGGCAAGTAGAAGGATGAAGCATTTTGCTTCCGACAAAGTTTAGATTCTAACATATACGTCACCATAAATGCATAGCTGAGTGGGTTCCCGAAAGTGTAGGTAGTGATAATCTCACCTGAAGAAGTACCGAATTTCGAGATATTGCTGATGCTTGCGTGAGGATTTCAAAAGCTCTCTGCTAACTATCCAAAGGCGCCAATTCGAAAACATATGATGACATTCCCAAGATTATCAATCGCCCATTCGTGACATGTTTTAGTAAGCTCGTGTATACTATCAGCATACGTCCTAGGATGCCAAATATGGTAATACACAGAGCTCAGGTTCTCAGGCCACTTTGATTACTCTAGACTGCCGCGGCTATTCTTGATGACCCGCTGAAGGAACGTTTTTGGCCGGAGCTACCCCGCAGAATGTGGCTCAAGCAAAAACTATCCGAGTGACGGATAGGGAGTACGGTACATTAAGCTGGCCCTGTCGATGACGGCATTAAGACTAAAGCTCCAAGCGGAGGGGTTGAGGGTCCTGTACTCCGTACACAGGACCAACTGTATTCCCAGGAATTGCTCAAGTTGACCTGTCTGCTCTCCTCAGCCATATTGCGTATTGACATGCATAAATTCAAACCGTAGTTTACAAGTCTTGACCTCTGATGAAAATATCCAGACATGATTTGTACAGAGTATCTCATGACATTACTAGCGACAGCATAGATGATGGACGTAAGCAAGAACTAGAGTCGATGCATACTGACTCGAAGGGGTCCAAAGGTGGTGGCGCCTTAGCGACTGCCAAAGTACGTGTAGCGTCGATCGAAAACGATGATGTGTACCGACTCGCCCGAGGGAGATTCGATTCGAAGAGGTGGGGTAAAGCTTCATTCTCATGGAACAGGTGCTCAGTATCACTCCACTCATGGCCGTTTTAGTTCGTAACTTAGGGCGATGCCGCGTCTCCAGTGCTTTTGAAAGGATGATCGGTTCGAAGTACGAAGGTGGTTGATGTCGACATATAACACCCTGGTCCCAATCCTGCTTTTTGATACCTTTTCCTACTCAGTTCAGATTGTTTGTTCTTACTTCCTTTCGTATTGAATCTTAACTCTCAATTGTTGGCTTCTGAAAACCGGCATGGCTCCAGATCTTAACGCTGTTGCTGCGGGTGAGAAATGGGACTACTCTACTCCCGGCTCTTCCGGATACAATGTACCTGATATCGTCCTCAATGTACGACTACGATCCTCTACCTATGATTCCTCTAGTTTGAAAATCGCCAAGTTAAATCACAGGCTGATGTATCGTTCAGGATCCTAAAAACCGCAGGCTCAAAGTCATTACCATCGGTGCGGGTTTCTCTGGCATCTTGATGGCATATAAGATCCAAAAGTTGTGTGAAAATGTCGAGCATGTGATCTACGAGAAGAATTGGGATATTGGTGGGACGTGGTGCGCATACATACCTTCTTGCCTTTAAGATGAGCATACGATTCGCGAGAACTAACACATCTGAGCGATCAGGCTCGAGAATCGTTATCCAGGCTGCGCATGCGATGTACCTAGCCACGCATACACATACAACTTCGCGCTCAACCCAGACTGGCCACGCTTCTTCTCATATAGCCCGGACATATGGACATACCTTGACAAGGTTTGCAAGACGTTCGATCTGCGCAAGTATATGACCTTCAACACTCAGGTGGTGGAGGCGCGGTTCAACGAAGAAACCGGCAAGTGGAAAGTCAAGCTGCGCAAGAGCATACCGCAAGACTGGGACTCCCAGACGCGCAACTACGCGCGCGAGGGCGGCGAAACAGAGGAATTCGAAGACGAGTGCGATCTCTTGCTGTATGCCACCGGGATCCTCAACGACTACAAGTGGCCGGATATCCCAGGGCTGAAAGACTTCAAGGGACGAGTTGTGCATACCGCAAGATGGCCGTCCGACTACCAGAGCGAGCAGTGGAAGGGTCAGCGCGTGGCTGTGATCGGATCCGGAGCGTCGTCGATCCAGACGGTGCCAACCATGCAGAAACACGTGGCGCACCTGGATGTCTTTGTACGTACCGGTGTCTGGTTCGTGCAGATTGCCGACAACTATGGTGCAAACCACGAGTATACAGATGAACAGCGCAAGGAATTCAGGGAGAATCCCCAGAAATTAGTCGAGCATGCCAAGTCTATCGAAGACCAGGTCAACGGGCTGTGGGGCCTGTTCTATCACAGCAGTGAGGCGCAGGAGATGGCCAAAGAGATGTTCAAGAAACGCATGGCTGAGTTCATCAAGGATAAGAGACTGCTGGAAGGGTTTACGCCAACTTGGGATGTTGGATGCCGAAGGGTTACTCCGGGAGATCCATACATGCAGGCCATTCAGGAGCCGAATGTTGACGTCCATTTCACGCAAGTCGACAAAATCACCCCCGAAGGCCTTGTTGGTGGAGATGGAATTGAGAGAAAAGTTGATACTATTGTCTGCGCAACCGGTTTCGATGTGACGTTTCGTCCAAGATTCCCAATATACGGCAAGAAGGGTGTTGAGCTGGGAGCCAAGTGGAAAGTTTGTCCAGAAGGTTATCTGGGAATTGGTGTGCCTGACATACCGAACTTTATCTTTTTCATTGGTCCGACCTGGCCGGTAGAGAATGGAAGCGTGGCTGGTCCTCTGCTGACGGTTAGCGAGTATGCCGTGAAGATCATCAAGAAGATGCAGAATGAAAATATCAAATCCTGGGTCCCGAGACAAGACGTTACAGACCAATTCAACGAGCATACTCAGGAATGGGTCAAACACACTGTCTGGAAAGATGAGTGCCGGTCATGGTACAAGAACAATGAAACTGGTCGTGTGAATGCTATCTGGCCGGGTTCCTCCTTGCACTACGGTAAGTACGCATGCTGCGATTGACAGACCAGATTGCTAATAATCACCAAGTTGATGTGATCACTGATCCACGATACGAGGACTTTGAGATAAAGTATAACAACAAGAACATGTGGGCGATGCTGGGAATGGGTTCGTCGCTCAGTAACGTAAAGAAAGATTTCTCGCCATATCTTAGACTGGATCAGATAGATCCGAAGTGGCTAGAGGCTGTAGGTAGTCCTGTGTATAACACGGCTGAGAAGCATGAAGGGGAGACGAAGTAGAGTCAGATAAGACGGTTCTATAGTGGTGTCAATTGGATCATGCTGCACATAGTTGGAACTACATTCTTTGGAGCTTCTTTTGCAGAACCGATGGTTTCCGCTCTCGTTTGCATTTCTTGAGGCCATCAAAGTCGTTCCTCAATGATTCATGTTGAGTCTATCTCAATAAATTGAAACTGAGAGAAGTCAGCTTACATCGAACACGATGTCTCGCGCTTCCCGCGGCTCAGTCCGTACTCTGCGTGGAATCAACGTCCCATCAGCGAATCACAGCAGTGCTGATGTAGACGTAATAACGCGCTCGCAGTTAGACAGCAGTAATTCGATCATTTCTTCGAATAGATAGCGTCAATTTGTCCTCAGACACCGATAATGGAGACGATGACACCAATTGCCACGAGTAGAGTGAGATTTGGACAGGGATAGACAGCGGCGAATGGAGTAAATACATACGCCATGAAAATTCGATGGAATAAACTAGTATTCGGCGCTGACAATCATACACAGACCCGAGAAAAGTCCGATATGTACATGATAGTCAAAAATAAGGTTGCATGTGTTCCAAGGAACTCAGTGTATGGGCTTGTGCTTGCTTCGGCCGAAGTCAAATCCAGGCTAAAGGTCAGGACCATAAGAAATCCTGTTCCACCTCGGTAATTTTGTTTTATGTTAAATAAGATTGCTGCAACGATTCGTCATGAGATAAGGTGGGAGCAAGAGAACTACCAGTAATGTCCATGGTGATGACAAGCATGACTGTATGGTCATGTTACGGTGGATCGACGCGCAGTTCTTAGATACGAGAATTTGCGACTGCACGTTTGAGGTAGTGCATGAGCATGCCGCATTTTCAACGGTCTGACTGCTGGTGCCATGGAAGATGATGGTGAAGTGATGGCGTGAGTTCGCAGGTGCACATCATGGCTTACGGTACTTCAAAGGTCTAGAGTACCTGGATCTGCAGCGGATATGGTTTTTTCAACTCCTACAAGGCATCTGTCATTATGAATAATACGGTCTGGCTTGCTTCTGTATATCAGTGGCAATTAATGGTCGCACGGCTGACCTGAGTGCTGGGTATGCCGTATTGAGCCGTTACTGGAAGGACTTGTCCGGCTATTATCGATTAACTTTTACGTTGTATACAAATTCGAGAGTACTCTATTTGGATGTGGGGTTGCGGATGGTCGGAATGGATTGGATTTAGGTCGGCGGGGTTCGGATGTGAGGGTGGTGTGGTGTGAGCTCCAAACGAGTCATCTCTTTATCTGCTATCAGGAACACAGCAGTTTTGTTGAGGAATTCGGTGAATCCGATGGCAGACGTTGTTGATAAATGTTTGCGGTCAGGCATTGGTATTGCAGCTGGTAGGCGGTTTGAAGAATCTCACCAGCTGAAAACGAGATTGAGCGGCCTGATAGGTTCATATTGACGCGACACAGCCTTCAGCGCAAGAGGCAAAGCGACCACGAGAACAGAAAATAGTTCCATGGAGATGTTAAAGTACTTTGGTACATGTAAGTGAGACAGCCGACCGGTCAGATGGCAAGTTGGGTTGACAGCAAGTTTGTTGGTCTTGGGACCTGATGGACATGCGCCCAACGAATCAGCGCCGTGATCCTGCGAAGGAATGACGAACCTTGATGTTGTCTGAGATTGTTCGAGAGAGCAAATCCAGGCGCAGGGACAAAGTTCGATTCGATGGAAGATAGAATGCTTGAAGCACATCATTCGATACTGCAGCCTCGAGGAATGTTTCCAATTGCGACTTGGCGGGCGGTATTTTTGCCTTCATCCGTGAGCTTCTTTGCCTCCCCAATATCCCCCGTTACCTTCGCCCTCTTGCTCCAAACCCCGGTCCGCAGCTGCAACTTGCGCTGCCGAAGGGCTTTTCCTCGCCAATCCATTTCCATGCCGCAGACCTCTAGTGTCACCTACGTCGCGCTGTCGGCCGTGGCTTGCGCTTAGACTGCATCGCGACTTTTGCACTACACATCAGTCACGGGCTGCGTCCCATTGACTCAAGTGATCATACCTGCTACCACCAGAACCCGTCATCTTCCTCGCATCGTGTCTCGCAGAAAAATTTCATCGTTCATCGGATTGCATCCTGTCCTCAGCTCTGCTCCTCTGGCTGGGACCGTTTTGAATCTGCTGCCACTACCACGGCTCTCTCAAGGCTTATCTCCGCCTTTGCATTCGCGACCTAATCCTAGCTTTTGGCGTCTAGCTTCAAATCATCAACTGCCTCGTCTGCCACAAACGACTCACTCCTCCAGGCAAGCATGGCTTCTGCCTAGGTACCTGTTGAGACTCCTCACCCCGCAACCTCACATCAGGACACCGTGATCCCTTTCATCACACTCTGCCACTCTCCCTAAAGGCATCTCTCGCCCTGAACGACCTACCGTGATGGATCAGCCTCACTGCCAGCTCCCTCCACAACATTCACCTTAACCATTTCTCCTCAGCCGCTCGCATCGACCTTCTCAACTTTTGCTACCTCTGCATCCACTACTTCACGCCATTCTCCCTGCATAATTGCAATCCAAAAGCACGCAATGTACCCTCCCCGGCCCTCAAACAGGGCGCCGTCATCGGCAGCGAGCTCCCCTCGAACAAATCCCCTTCGTACAAACAACGACAGAGAATACATGGAGGAGCGTCGACGTACTAGTTATGAGACTGCCGCTTCTCCAAGACGGCCTTTGACCGATAGCAGCTCAGAGCTAAGCGCTTCTCAGAGTTGGGATGGTGACCAGGAGGTCAAAGGCCAGCAACTGAATAAGATGATAGGAGTATGATGCTCTGCAACGTTTCGTATGCATATTCGAACGGTAAACTAATATTTTATAGCAATTCTTTGCCAAAGGTGCCCTCACTGTCGTTTCATCCAGAGTCATACTGCCAGAAGGTCTCAAAGTAAATGGAACTCCTCGAGAGAATGCTTGGGTATGTAAAAGCCACTGTTGCGGAATTTCTGCATTGTTTAAATCAGTTGATCTCACTCTAACTCTAACTAGTTCAATCTCATCATCAAAGAGTCCGATGAGCTCTCGAGCTACACCTATCCTTGGAAGCGACTACGACTCGAAGAAGGAAGACCATCACCCTTGATAGTCGAGATATACTTGGACCTAGCAGAGCTCACCCGGAGCCAGAGTCTAGTGATAATCGATGATCTTGGCAAGAGATGGGACGTTGTAGAGGCCTTAGATGAGGCTGTTCGGTCGAACTCCAGACCTCAAAGTCGTATCGAAAAAGTATCAGAAGTCATACTTGAAAGATGGAAATTCAGTTTGGGAGACGAGCCTACAGTGTACTCAGAGTTACTGGACTCAGATACTCTACCTCACCTGTACAAGCAAGCAGTTCCCATCTTTCGATCACTGTACAGCAAAGCAAGATACCTCCCAGCATGGAAGTTCTATCGCCGCCTAGCAAAGCCATCATCAAATCAACCGGTCCTGAAACCAAAGTATCGTATTCTGAATGGCAACTCACGCAATAATCGACGGGACACACTAGATCTGGCCTTGCATCCAGGCCAAGACAAGGTTGCCGAACGCTTCACTTTTGCATCACTAGAAAGCCCCGCTGGACCCTGGCAGATTTCTGTAGCATACCGTACAGACTGCAACTTTCGCATTGATGATTCCGAGGCCCTTTTAAGTTCTCACTTCATGGGTCTGGATGATCACTACTTCCGTCCATCGTTAGCTGGTCGAGCTCAGGATTCCACAGCCGTACCTGGCTCTGCTCCATCTGCTCGTCATCGTTACTTAGAAGGTATACAGGGCCATGACCACGAACAGGCATATGGAAGTTTGTCAACATTCCACAATGTGGGACCTGCTCCTGGAACGAGTCCAGTGTCTGCTATGCGGGCCGTTCGAGATGTTAGCTCGACATCACCGGATGAGACCACTCCACAAAAAATACCACTTAGTCAAGGTACTAGTATAGGTTCGAAGCCGGGTGTTCGCTCTACAGAGGCAGCTGCAGCATTTCCTCGCCGCACCTCCGTTTCTTTTCAACCATTCAAAGCCGGTTCTTTAGCTTCTTCACCCGGTACAAACCTCCAAGTACCTCCTTCACCGAGTAGCAGTGTTGGCCGAGGACATCCCTTAAGCGCCTTCGAGCAACAACGGAAGCGTTCCTCTCTTACGACACTTCCACAACAAGCACTTCGTGCACCACCACTATCTAACGAGACAGCAATTGCGTCATCATCGTCTAGTTCTCCGAAACCCGCACCGATCAATCGTTACAGCAGTAGCTTTTCTCATCGTCGCTCACGATTCTCCTCGGGCGGTAGCAAAGGCGAAGATGACAATAATGACAGCTCTGGTAAAGCATCAGTGTCTTCAAGTGCAAGGCAAGGTTCCGATGTCATTAATGATCCTCATGGTGGTTTGCCAAGCTCCATAGCACCAACTGATGATGACAACCTGCGAGACTTCATCAGCTTGCTTGAATCGAAAAAGGACCTAAAGTCATTCAGTCGCGCGGATTCGGCCTCACGTGATGCAAGCATGCGACGGACTACAGCAGCATTACACAAGTATCGTGGCATGCGAGACTCCACCGCGGCTTTGTCAGATTCACTCTCGTCGTCTCTACTTCTACATCGTTCTTCAAGCAGTTCATCTAGGCAGCTTTCGGCGGTTCCACCTCTGGTAGCAGGCACAAGTGTGTCAACTTCCAGCAGTCCCGGCAAACCTGTCTCACCACATACGCACTCTCCCGCCGTTCCATCGCGATTATCCGCAAACGCAATAATCGATTACAACGAAGTTGCTGAGGGTCCTCGACGTAGCCGATCACGCAACAACCGCCGCCGGAGCGCTAACGAACTCGAAGAAGTGTCGAGCGACACGACCACACGTGACACAGGCACAACCGCAATCAACATCCCGACGTCACCACGACCATGGCCCTACGGCCGACGCTCCTCCTCCGCCAGCCAACAGCAACGGCTCCCGCTCGACGACGAAAACGAAATCTTCGGGCTGCGTAGCGCGTCGCTGCCGAACGACGCCGGTCCCGAAGCCTCGCTCTCCGAGCTCCTGCGCACCGGCGAGTCGAGCAGCAGCGCGGCGGCAGGCGCGCTCGCGCTGGGGCCGGCGGCGCTCGCCACGCCGTCCGACCGCAGCGATCCGCGCGACGCGGCGGAGCGTCGCTCGCCCGACTCCGTGGGCCCAGAGCGTGTCGAGGGCGGCCGCATGCCGTCGGAGGAGTACCTGGCGAGCGGCGTGCCGGCGGGCGCAGGCGACGCGCTGCTCGGCAGCGTCGGCGGTAGCAGTGGCGGCAGCGCGGCGAGCATGCCGCTGCGCGCGCGCGCGCACCCCGCCCCGCGCCCCGGCCCCATGTCGCTGGGCCGCGGCACCGGCCGCGCGTCGCCCGCGCCGCTCGCCGCCGCCTTCCGCGACGGCCACCCGCTCGCGCTCGTCCCGTCTGCGGAGTCCAGCGCGCGTGGCAGCGCCGCCGCCAGTCGCTTCAGCTTTGGGTCGCGGCGCGGCGGCGCCAGCGCGAGCGCCAGCGCGAGTGCGAGTGCGAGTGCGACGGCGCAGCAGGATGATGATGAGCTGTTTCTCTTCCAGATGAGCGAGGTGGGCGACGCGAGCAGGCGCAGCCTTGAGGAGGCTGGTGGGCTGCCGCAGCGCATCGAGCGTACCGGCCGACGCGGGAGTCCTTGGAGGGGCAATAGCAGCGCAAGTGCGTCCCGTGGCGAGTGAGCGCCGGGATGGCTTGCTGTTCGCTGCGCTGCGTTGCGCGAGGTCCATCCGCGTGTCGTGTTGCATTTCGGTTTGTGTTCTTTGCCGCGCTTCATCTCATAGGCTGGTCGGCCGCGGCTGTGAGGTGTTCTGGCGTCTTCGTTTTCTGTGTTTCTTCTTCACCATTAGTTTTGCGGTCGAGACGAGAGACATGCCGGCGCGATGGTCGGCGCAAGAAATATGTGTTCCGCTTTGCTTCATCGAACATACGAGCGGGCTGGCGAACATCGTGGGTGGATGGGAGTGGCTAAGATCTTTCTCGCGGCGTCGCGACTGGTTTCTGTTTATATTTTTTGGACGGCGATGCAAGCGGCGAGAAGTTCCGGATAGACTGAGACTGAACATTGTGTTGGTATAGATACCGATGGTGAGCGATCGATCGGACGGATCAATTGAATAAATATGATTGAAATTTATGCTTGTCTCTTGTATTGGGTGCTATGGAACTCTGCTATAATGCATATATCTTATTCAAACCGTGACTTCAGAATTACTGGCTCCAACCTCCAAATCGGAGGAGATATCGTAAGTGTTAACGACGACCATGCTGCTGACTACAGGCGCCAGCAAGCTCCCTAGTGAAATCTATTCTTGACATCGACATTCCCATAGAATACACTCACTCATTGCCGAGATGATGCCCACATCAATTAAACAAGTCAACAGGTTAGTCTGAATCCCACGGCACGACCTTCCGCGAACACCTTCCATTAACTCATCCTCCTCGTGAACAGCATCGCGGTTTAATCAATGGCACGGACTCTTCTCTTTACTTCGTACGACCCCACGATCAAAAACTAATGCTGTATATGTATAACCTGAAACAAATGCACCTTCCCTACGCGATAATAATAAAAGATTTTAACAACGTACCGCTCGCAAGGTAGAGAGGTATGCAGGGGTTGGGGGTCCAATGGCAAAAGGCGCAGCGCTCAAAGATTACAGCGACTAGCGGCTTAAGAAGCCCCAATTGGCTTGTCACGAGCTGAGATTTCTAGCATTTCTTCAAAAAGCCGGCACAGAATGGCGTTTACAACCAGAAACTCGTAGAACGTTAAGTACCAAATTCATCACAGCGCTGCTAAGGTACCCTAAAGTCGTTGGCTCTTCAATTAATAACAAGCCTCGAACAGCTTCGGAGGAATCCTATGTACTAGGGATATTTGAAAAAGTTCTTCGGAAAGAAAGTCAACCCCAACGACTCCCGAAAGGGATGAGCTAGCTTAGCGACATGAGCTGCGATGTATGCCGGGTGCCAGCGAAGGAACTCGACCTGAAACTCAACGACGGGATCCTGTAGGAAGGCACAGCAAACGCTCAAGCTGCGAAAGGAACGATGAATGTCATCTTTGATCTCGTTGATGTGGTGCACCGTTGTACAGCAGCTGAACTAAGTCGCTTAACCTTCATCACACTGCGGCTTCAGGATGCGGAGAGAATGACAGCGGCAAAGGAACGGCGAATATAGGAGTCCGGATGGCAACAACAAGGACCTAACTCAAACTTATCGCTGGACTACGAAGACACCTAGCTAATGAGAATCGAGAACGATGACGCCGTGATAAGTCTTCAGCGAGGTCAATTGCCCGATAACAGGCGCCTAGCGCATCCTTTTTCCATCCTTTTTGTCCGCCAACGTGGACAGCGAACAACCAGAATGATCCGGAAAGGAAGCCTACGACCGTAGCGCTAAGGAGCGTGATAACATTCACGATTGGTAAGGTGCGTATTGCTGTGGCTTGATAAGAATTGGCGGCGTCACTCGGGCGCTTTCGGGGGGGGCCAAGGAAGGACCCATCGCCAGCGCGCGTCTCCACAGAACGGGTCTCTCCTTGAGCCCGCATCCATGCGCTCCATTTCACTTCACTGTGCAATTTCACCATTGCCGCCGAGAACGGACCAAACCTGATCAGAGCAACTCGCTGACGGTCATGATGCTGGACGACCCCGCAGTGCAAAAATTTGCAGTGGATGTCACACCGGCATAACCCCTCGCTCAATCAACCATCCCAGTTCAGTGATTTAAGGTAAGACCGAGTGAAAGAGACAGAGACAGAGGCTGGTTGTTAACGGACCGATAAGGTCGAGTACCTTAGGGCGGGACGTGAAGTCTAAGAGCGAGCAAAACAATGAATGAGGCTGGGACACGTCTGTTCTTGTTGGATGTATGCTATCGAATCATGGGCCCATCGCAAAGCTAACCATGCGCCAGATGGCCAAAGAAACAATGGAAAACAGGGCAGCAAACATATGAATGCCAGCTATTCTCGAAGACACGATGGCCAACTCATTCAACGCCATCGTTCCACCGGGCCATGTCCATTTTCGTAGCTTTGGCTTGGTCCCCTGCGCTGGCCATACTGACTCTGGCGAAGTGCAGTGATGGGCCTGAAGTCATGACGCTACGGCAAGGCCTTGAGAAGGAGCGAACTCTCACTACGACCGCCACAAAGCACAGCCGGAAAGCGCCCAGATGCCGCATGAGGAGCTACGAACAGGGGCAAGGCATAGGGCCAGGAACCGGCCAGGAACAGCGGCGGGCGCTTCGAAACTATTTGTTTTTGTTCCTGCATTAGCGTGTGCCGGCGTGAAACAAAACTTCCCACTTCCGTCGGGCAAACGTGGATGGTTGCCAATCACGTCGACACCACTCAGCCCACAGCGTCCCGCCGTTTCAATCGCGCACGTTTCTTTACATCTTCTTTGGAAAACAGCATCCAAATGCAGCGGCGTGGCGCCAGCCTGCAAGGCTCTCCGGACAGATGCGCTAGCTCTCAGCAGCCACTCTGCCCTTCAATCAAAGTAGTCATGGTCTCCAATTCGGGACATGGCGGTGGAGATTTGCATCCGCCAGGCTTTTATCAACACAGGATGGTGCTGCCTCTACTCGCTTTTCCTCTTCTCACCCACCACAGCGTGCTGGTTATCTATCGTTTGCCCATTCACTCTCACACTCTCTCTCTCCTTCTTGCACCTTTCTTGTCTTCAGCGGTCCGAGACCTGCTGCCATTCTTTCACCTCGACGGTCACTCTTTTGAACAGAAGCTAGCTTCTACGCCGTTCATTCGAGCTACTCACAAAGAGCTTCACTAAGCCAACCTCCAACGCTCTACAGCTCCAACCACTCAAAACACTTAAAAAAAAAAGTTTCTCGGCCATCTTTCCATCACGTCGAAAGGCGCAATTGAAAAGGACACCCTTGCGTCGATCAGAATTTTCCGATTCGATAAGCCACCACAATGATTTCCTCTTTCAAGTCTGCTGCCCTTGCAGCTCTCGTATCTTTTGTTGCTGCACAGAATAGCGAATATGCTGGTCTGTACTTCGTCCAGGATACTGGTTCTCCGCTCGTCGTTGAGCGACTAGATCCCGTGATGAATCCTGGTGTTGTCGGTAGCCATGTTCACTCCATCGTTGGCGCAAACACTTTCGGTCCTACCGTCACATATGAGTCTCTCCAGGAGGCCACCTGCAGTACCGTCTACGTCAAAGCCGACAAGTCCGTGTACTGGCTTCCTGAGTTGTATTTCCAAGACCCAACAAACAAGTCCTTCATCCAGGTTCCAGAACGGCCCGAGCACAAGATCTACTACTTGAACCGTGCTGAGAACAATGAGACAATCCAGGAATTTCCTCAGGACTTCCGCATGCTTGCTGGAAACAACGCACTCCGCGCTCCGGGAGCCACACCACAAATCCAAGCTATTACACAATGGTATTGCCACGGCCCGCCAGATGTTGTGAGCAACACCGGTGGTTTCCCATCCGGTTTCACCAACTGCGACTATGGCTTTGCAGGTAGCATCCACTTCCCGCATTGCTGGAACGGCGAAGCTTTCAACATCGCTGCGCCATCCGCACACATGTCGTATCCTATGGGTGATCATCCAGATACCGGTTACTGCCCAGAGAGCCACCCGCATGTCATGCCGCACATCTTCATTGAGTTTTGGTTTGATATTCAAATCTTCAATGGCTTATACACTGCCGAAGACACCCCGTGGGTCCTTGCTATGGGTGACCCAACAGGCTACGGATTCCACGCCGACTTCATCAACGGCTGGCAAACTGGTGTACTTGGCAATGCTATGTTGAACTGCGATATTGGCGAGTCTGGTGCTCCGCTATCCGACTGCTTCGAAGTGTACACCGATGATGAGCGCAACGCCTGCTCCATTGCTCCAGTTGTTGAGGAGACCATCACTGGTTGGTTGGATGCCCTGCCAGGCTGCAACCCTATTCAAGCTGGCCCGGCCAACGCTGTTCCTCAGACCTGCGGCCAGACGCCGACTATCAGTGGAGGCACTGGTGTTCCAACCGGTACCACTACTACTACTACCGGTGACGACACAACAGGTGGAACCACTGGTTCTACAGGCTCTGGTTCGGGCTCCGGCTCCGGCTCTGGATCAGGATCTGGATCCGACACAACCACCGGCACAACGAACGTCGCTCCAGTCAACCCTGGCGGCTCGTCGGACCCATCATCATCGGCGGCTCCAAGCCCATCATCGAACCCAACCTCGTACTCCAACCCAGACCCATCGACCAACGACAGCACCGACCCCACCACGCCCTCGACCTCGCCCAGCATGCCCGCCAACCCACCCGCAAGCAGCAGCGCCTCATCCGCGGCGACCTCGCCAACGGCCAGCGCCGCCGCGCTCCCGCCGAACGTGACGGTGACGCTGCCGGCCGGGTGGTCGTACGCGGGGTGCTACACGGACGCGGTGAACCCGCGATCGCTCGGCACGACGGGCGTGCTGTTCGCGGGAATCGGCGCGGGCAAGGTGACGTCGAGCGCGTGCGTAGCCTACTGCGCGGCCGCGGGCTACAGCATCGCCGGCACGGAGTTCGGCTCGCAGTGCTTCTGCGACAACGCCCTCACCGACAGCAGCCTGGCGGCCGAGAGCGTCTGCGACATGCCCTGCCAGGGCAACGCCGCGGAGGTCTGTGGTGGTGTGGCGGCCCTCTCGGTGTTCTCCACTGGTGCGGCCAAGCTCGCCGGTGCGAAGCGCATGGTTGGACGGCTGCGCGTTTGAGGAGCTCGCCTTTTGGTTATGATGACTCTTCCTGATGGATCATGGTTTGGTGCACGTTCGGAATGTTCTTTTTCGGCTTACGACGTTTATGGAAAACCCGGCATTCTTAGCAAAAAACTTTTCGGTCTTCGATTCTTCGCACTCGGGCCGCCGACTGCGGTCGAGGGGAAAGTCCGCTGCGGACGACTTTTTGGCTTTGCATTCGATCTTGCTCTTGCTGGTCGGGCTAGAATTCATTGGGCATGCGCATAGATCGTCAGAACCCTGTTCACTTGCTTCTCCTGCCACCCATCGCCAATGATGAGAGTGGTCGAGTGGGTTTGGCTTTTACATTCGAATCTGTACATATTAGATGACCTACCAAACCAAGCGTGCATTTGCACTTGATGCTGCACTGTAACCTCTTCGTCTCCGTTCCTTATGGCGCAGTTCGCATCCGTGCTACATCATCTATGTCATGTTAAGTGCGAAGAGTCTCACGTCATGATGTGACAGCAACGATATACCAGCGTATTGCCGCAAAGACGTGACATTTTCGCGCTGGACTCATCATCGTAACAGAGAGCGAAGAGTTTGAAGTGAAGCTAGGAGGTGCGAGGTGGTTCGGTAAAGGGGAACTTTATAAAGATCGGAAGTGATTGCTGTGCTCTTGGTAGCTTTGTCCGAACATGGTTGGTCTTCGTTTTACCATCATATCGTGTCAACCAATGGACGACGTATCACATCCTTTCACGCTCAACGATACGCAAAGGCTTTCCACATTCAAATTTGGCTTCGTGCAAACAGCTAATCAGATATAGATATTACATGAGCGTCGATTTCCGGACTTCAGCTGAAGTTCTAGCTTCACAACGCATCTATTATCCCCGGCAGCAAAGCAGCCGTAAAGTTCCACAGCTCGCCCGAATTATGCGACATCATTGCCGCACCAGTGTACCAAGTATTCCTATATCCTTGGAGCGCGTACAGCTTGTCGTAGAAACGATCTTGGATGTCCTCGGCCGATACTTCGAGCTTGAACGGCGTGTGACTCTCAAAGGCCACGAATTCCGGCGTCTGATCCGTAGAGTTCGTCAAGTGACGGATGACTGCGGTCATCTGTGCCTCGATGTCGCATTGTGAGACCTCGACAGGACTGCCGTACCAATAGTAATGCAATCCGCTAACCGCTGTTGGATTGATGGCATATGCTCCCGGAAGCTCAGGGATATGGTATGTTGTATTGATGCCTACGTTTACGTATCGGTAGCCGTCCTGAAGGCCGGTGTTGTTGAATAGACCAGTGTAGTAAGCGCTGTAGTGCCACCTCTTGAATAGGTCGTGTTCGCGATCGTCAAGATCAAATGGCGTCATGTTCGGAATAACCAACGGTATGCTAACAAGCAGTTGCAATGCAAGAATGAGTTTGAAGCCACTCGGCGTACTGACAGCGAGGATAACACCGGAATCGCTATATGGTCGATAGGCGGCGACAACAGTCGAGTCAAGCAAGACATTCGAACCGAGCTCGTCCTGGGCCTTCGAGTATAGCTCTCCGTTGTTGTGTTGAGCAGTCGTTACATCTCCTCCTACAGAAAGACCGTTAATATAACCTTGGTCAACCCATTTGAACACATTGGCGGTTAATTGGTCCAAGAATGGTGGATTGGCGACCCCTTCAGTCGAATCAAAAATCAAAAATGCAGCATCTTCCACGGAGCACTCTTCAATGAATTGTCTGAATGGAAGTAGTAGTTCTTCCGGAATAGGATTTTGCAAGTCCCAACTCCATGTAAGATCTGGATATTTTGCAAGCTGCTGCACATACGAGGAAAGATTCTCTCCAGGCGTGAAGTCGGGCAGTGGTTGTCCAGTTGAAAAGTCGGCGAAGATTGTTGATCCTTCACCAAATGTGTAGTTGACGATTGGAATATCAAACCTGGCAAAGAAGTCCCTAGTAACAGAGATGTTATAGTATGCCTGAACTCCATAGTCAACATTTATACCAGTTGCGGGATCGGTATAGCTGTTTTCATGGCCTCCAAGTCTCGATGCACGCTCGACAAGCACCACATCCTTTCCCATATCTCCAAGTGTGATGGCCGCATAGGTTCTTGATGCGCCTCCACCAATAACTGCAATGCCTTTGCGAATGATATCTTCCTCCCTGTAGTGTCCTGGGTCAAAGATGGAAGTACAGTGGCCCCCAAGGCTGAATATCGCTACACTGACTACCAGACTCCCCGAAACCGACTGTATTCGCATAATTGATAGTGCCGACTTCAATCAATCTCGATAGGATAGTAGAAAATCCGGTAGAGTAGCATACGTGCAGAATTCTGTCGTTCACACGCCAGCTTTATCTTAAAATGAAGTCTAACATCTCATCTGCCTCCCAGCTCTTTCCTACCTACTACTACAACGGAATTCATTTTATGGGGCCAAGACGACCTCCGCAAATTCCGGCTACAACGGATTTTAAGATGAAAGTTTGATTTTATATCCTACTTACTCGGGCCCTAACTACATGGGCGTTTTCGGAGACTTATGCTGGCGGAGTTAGTTCTGTCGAACGTTTGGATTATTGTCGGTGTAGAAAACCAACCTATTTACGGTATGCAGCCGGTCTTAGGATTTCACACTATTACCCTGTTCAGGAAGTAGGTCTAGAAGGATTTAGATGAATGAAGAATCAATCAGGGTTGGATATTCGGCTTTGCAGTATTTGCGAGGTGTCGAATTCTTCTAATCACAGCTCTTATGCCTCAGATATGCGCTCTACGCCTTAGAGGATCATTCCTAAAAGAAAACCTCGCTCATAAATCTACTTATAACTGCAATCCACTTCAGGAATCCGTTATGGGTGATAAGTTGGCACACCTGGCGTCCATCCAATCCTCCTGCAGCAGTGCCAAACGTCGGCTTCGCGTCCCTCAGACCGACTATATTGGTCGATACTGGCATAAAGCGTAAATCCAAACTGCTCAAGGCCCTCGATCAGTATGAGTAGCAGCTTCCTTGTGGCCATTGTTGCCTCTCCCGACGCATGCCACGGATAGCCATACAGCTTGATATCATAACAACCTCTCGCACATGGACCTCCATGACTCTGTACGCTGTAACCAAGCAGCGTAATAATCGACGAAATCAACTCTCTTGGCGCATCAACGAACCTCAGGTGGTCGTGTTTGACAAAGCAAACGCTCATCCACTCGCAGCGCTCCGGCACGGGATTCTGATGTCTGAAGATCATGGTGTCCTTGTCGAGCTCCTTCTTAGAGCAGTCGGTGCTGGCATATAGAATCCATCCCTCATTGTAAAGCGCCTCGAGGACGCCCTTCATGAGGCGGCGGGCCTCCATGGCGGACTCAGAGGCGTCGGCGCTGCCCCACGGGTGGCCGTGCAGCTGGAACTCCTGCGATGAAGCGTACGTGCCGCGGGCCTGGATGCCGCGCGGCCAGTTCGCGGCAATGGCTTTGCGCACCGCGTCCACGGCCGGCGTCGGGAACTGCAGCATCCGGATCTTGTCGCGCTGGTGCAGAGACAGGCTGGCGAAGTTCGAGCCCACCTGGTTCTGCTGCGAGTTGATTTGCTGGAGAACGGTGCCGGATGAGAATGGCAATGGGTTCTGTGGAGGTGCTTGGAATGGTCTGAGAGGCGTCGCAGTATAGACTGGTGGGTTTGGAAGTGGCTGTGGTTGTTGCGGTGGTGCTTGATATGGCCTCAAGCCGCTGATGGAAGTATAGGCTGGAGGAGATGCATTGCTGCTAGATTGTTGGTCGAAGAGGCCCATATCAATTCAGCGAAGTGATTTAAAGATAGTGAAGTCTTTCACTAGCTCTTTTTGTAGCTAGGCTTAAGGTGACGTTGTAGCGATGTTCTCGGAGGTACAGAGCGAAGCAGCTGGATTTGTGTTTCAGTAGAATTTGTTGTTAAGGCCGAAAGATTGTACTACCGAAGCACTTAACTTGGACAGCCGGAATTCAAGACGTGGAGATGCAATTCGAAGAATTAAGTGTACAAATACCTGCTTCTCCCCCAACCTCAAAGTTTGGGGCGGAGTTCATGATGATCGACAACGCCGCATGCCGCGTGTGGCGTGTGTCGTCTAGAGCAGGGGATCTGCTGCGGTGAATGGAGCACACAAATTGGAGGATTCAGGAACGAGGCTATGCCAATCTGCCCTACTAAAAATAAGCAATGGAAACATTCTAACTATTCAAGTTCGCGCGCTGGCCTGCCCAAATGAAAACGGTTTAAAGTTCTGGACACCTGCGCCGATAAGACATCGCTCGCTTAACTTCTTGAGAGGCGTAACTGGAATCCCATAGTAATAGATCATGTCGATGATCGGCCCAGAATCAGCATTGGCTAATACTATGCGGAGAGATGGCAGAGGTTTTTAATCTCTACTGTCTTCTCCGTCAGCAGATCTTGAAGTCCTGCATCTTCTCAACCAGCATTTTAGAGTTTGCAAGAAAACCTAAAGCTGCGCCTGCGTCAGCCATCAACCCATAAACATACGCCTGAGAATGAAAGGAGTGCATTCTATCAGCTCGAGATCGAAGAATAGATAACTTGGAGAGGCCAAACAACAGGCAAACGGAGTCACCGACTTGAACACCCTTCTCTGCGAAACCAATCCTTCCCTGCATGGTTGAGAAGAAGACCTTCCCGCGCCATAGAAGGCCGAGATAGCTCAAAGTAGGGGCTAACGCCTGTAGCTCTTTTGATGATAGAGCGGTGTTAGCCAATGGCACGCGGTGTATATTCTCGAATAGCCGTATTCTGTGTGCTTGAAGGCCAAGAACTGGATCTGGAGGAAAGTTAAACTGATTGCAACCCTCGAGATATGCAAAGATTGTTTGCCAGAAGACGTCTTTGTACTTCTCCTCCACGTTGACCGTTCTCCGGGTAAGGTCTAAGCAGCGGTCAAGCCATTTGAGCATCTTATCGGCTGGTCCTCCTATCCCACAAACATCGTCAGGCCAATGCCAGGAATAGTCGTCGATGACTTCGCGAACTTGATCCACTTGTACGCCCTTGACGCGAAGAACATTTTCATTTAGTTTGTCTATTGCCCAATCACGGAGAAAACCAAGCGAGTGGCCGGCAGATGATCTTGTCGGAATGGGTGTCGAGGCGGTCTTTAAACTCCAATCAGGAACCCATGAAGGCAGTGCTGTGGGTTTGCCAAGGGAATGCGCCGCAACGAGGATAGGATCCAGTGGAATTATTTCGAGGAAAGCTCCAGCTGCGGATCGATAAACGGATACATAATGATCTGGACTGTCGCTATACGTAACTTTTAGCTTTCTTCTTAGTGTCTCGGGTGCCAGTGCTAGCAACGCGTAGATGCGATCCTCTTTCAGACTACACTCCTTATCACGCGATCCCAAGAGGTACTGCCAGAACCACTCCCCGTTATTATGAGGCCACTGGAAATGCCGCAAGTTGGTGAAGGTGCCAGAAGGTTGATTGATCCAAAGGAGTTCTGTATCCGTCATGTCTTGCCCTAGCTGCGTAAAGGCTTCCCAAGGGATAGTACGATCTCCACAAAGAACAGTTGCATTCCTGGCCAGCATCGCTTCTTGAAATGTCCACAGCCTAGAGAACCATTCTCTCCTGTAGAGCGCTGGAAGAGCTAACCACAGTGGATGGTCCTTGATGGGAAGACCAAGAAGCTTGAGATCGAGCTGCACAATAGTGACTTTCTTCTTGCTCTGAAGCACAGACAATATAGCAGCGAGATAGGCAGTGTTAAGAGGACCATTGGTGCCACATAGATGACGCTGCAAACCGTCTCTCTTCTTGGGAAATCCCATCCAATTCAGAACGTCCATGGCGAGATCACTATCGTTGCCACAAGGGCCAAGCCATATTAGAACATCTTTAGCCAGGCCGTAATAATCTCCCATTCTTGGAACAACTCTTGCTTTTTCCTTTAAATCATTTTGATTGATGCATATGGCATCGATCCAAATTGGTCTAGCAGAAGCTGCCTTTATAAATGGGAGAGCTTCAAAGAGATTCGGCGTTATCGACAGAAGAGCACCATCTGGCGTGATCTTATTGATACATCGTACTTGGCGTTTATTCGTATTTGCGCCCCACACATAGGACAAGGCGTTGAAATCGGGAGCATCGTCTAACCGGTAAGTCCGTAGATTGAATGTAATAGTTTCGGAGTCGTTCTGAGCATCCAGAAGTTCCAATAGCCGAATGGATCCTTCTGGAAGTACATCATAAACAAACGAGGAACTCATCGTATGCATTCATACGTAGTGATCTTCGAAATATGGAGAGGCAGACCGAATTATAGGAAAAAGTGACAATGAAGACGTTGAGCCTGATCGCGTCCGTTGGATGAAATTAAATGCGCGGACAGGCTCGGTTATCCGCGGATACCTATTAGAGTAGTGAAAGACGTTCCAGATGTGCCAATTCCTAATTAATATAATCAGTATTCGACCCAACGTTATACAATAAAGCTGAGTATCGCAGTTTCGGCTGCCAGATCCGGAGATTTTTGACACTGCTTTAGGGGTTTCCAGTCCCTGATATGCCGTCTCATTCGTAGCATACGAAGTACTGAGAATCCAAGGTACGATATAATACTTGGAAGGTACCTTAAGTAGCCACGTCGTCAAATGCTCCGAACATCCGGATTGGTATGCAAATCGGTTCGGTCAAAATTTTCTTAAGGAATCCCAGAATTAAGATATCAGAGAAGGAATCTCGGTGTCGCGGCCTTCCCAGCCGAGTTTGGCCGCACTCGTCATCCCCCTGGCTCGACTCCGCCTCAACTATCACCGCCTTGAACGTCTATTCAGCTTTACTTGCCTGCTGCCCACTACTCCTCTCCTTTTCTTTCTTACTACCTTTATCCCTTAGCTGGTCGTCAGGCAATCCATGGGTGCGTCTCACAGTCATCCGAACGCCACGGCGGACGAAAAGCCGTCTAGTTCTCCCGAAACTGCACTTGCCGGCACAAAGCCCCAAAGAGTCTCATATCCGGGAGAAACATCTCAAAACCTCTCCATAATCACCAAAGATGTAGTTTGTGGTCAGGCCAACTCCAGCTCATCGCTTCGACCTTACTGCTATGAACCACTCAAACCGAATCGACAATTCAGGCTGCTCTCTGTTCGCAGCAATCCCACGCCGTCGGGACCAGAATGGGAGTACAATCTTGTTACCTTTCCCCTCGACCATGCTCCCTCGTACGAGACTGTGTCATACGTCTGGGGAGATAACAAACGATTGCACAGCCTGAATCTAGCTGAAGATACCTTGCTCGTCACAGAGAGTATTTCCAAGGCGCTTCCTTTGCTTAGTCCGCACTGCACGACAGGCTATCTCTGGATTGACCAACTTTGTATCAACCAAGACGATATCACAGAGCGCAACAACCAAGTTCGACTGATGGGAGAGTTGTATAGCCGATCCGTGAGGACGTTGGTGTACTTGCAAGTCAAACAGTGGGCCATAGACTGTATTGTCTCCTTCTTAGAAGCTGAGCCAGATTTTCAAAAAGCTGGGATGAACGATCAATTCAACAATAAGGCTCTAGAGAGACAATTGGAATTGGATTATTCCAGCGACAGTTCCAATGCTCATACATGGCGCTCCATTGTGGAGCTTATGAACAACCCGTGGTTTACGCGTGCCTGGATCGCTCAAGAGGTCATACTATCGCAAGTTGTTGATGTCATTGTTGGGAAAATTGTAGTGTCATTCGAAACTCTTCATCATCTTGCACTTACGACTGCCAGAATGGAGCAACACACACTTAAGACACATAAACCAGAGAAGTGTGTAATCAGCTCTACTGGCTTCAACAGGTTACACCCAGTGGCGAAGGTGAGAATTGCCAGAGAAAAGGGAAAGCAGCCCAAAAAATTCTGGGATCTTCTCTCAAATATCGCACAATATAGTCACAGTTCGGATCCACACGATGCTATTTACGCTTTCCTCGGGCTGCTAGACGATGATAGAGTTAGTATAGATGTCGATTACTCTGTATCCGAATCTCAAGTCTACATGAGAACTGCTTCCGCGGCAATCATAGGGCATCGCAACCTCGACATACTTGGGCTAGCAAATCCTGCAATCACAGAAAGTAAATCGCTACCATCGTGGGTACCTTACTGGAAAGAAATGGAACCTATTGTACCACTATACAGCATTTCAAGGGACTCCGCTTTCTCCGCATCTCTGTGCCGCCCTCACACACCTTCAAGTTCCATTAAAATAGGGAGCGACGTCCCCTGGGGCTTACCTGTCAGAGGAAAGGTGATCTGCCATGTCACGACAATTTCTCATCCCTTCATTGACGATCTGTATTGGTCGAAGCGCAAAATGACCGAGTTCTTGAGACTGGAAGACCTTGCCGAGAAGTCCTTATTCCTACTCAAATACCCAACTACCGACATACTGTATTCAGATGCATACGAGATGACTATGGAAAGGTTACTCAGAGTTGTCCTTGCTGATCTTGCCCTGTGGGCGGAATCAGAATATTACACTGGGAAGCCCATCTCAACTAAAGAAAGACTCGATAGTATGATGCGTGCCTATTTGAGCGAATCGGATCCGCGCACAAAAACTGATTCGGTATATCAAGCCTTTGGCGCCATCTCTACGCTACGAGATCTAGCCAGGATTGCCGGATGGAGACGAGTCGTTGTGACAAACACTGGCTTTCTCGGACTAGCACACCATTCCGTACGAAAGGGTGATCTCATATGCATACTCCATGGCTCCAACGTACCTATTGTCTTGCGCATGACGACAAAGGCTGGCAATTTTCTGACTCGAGATGTGAATTACAAGATGATTGGACAAGCATATATCGAAGGAATGATGGATGGGGAAGTGGTTGACTGGAAAGAAGAAGATGCAGAAGAATTCCTCTTGGTATGACTACCGCGCTTGATATCAATACAATGTAAGAGCTTACTTGATCTTCTCACGTTTCCCTGCCTGCCATCACGTTGCTTAAAAAGGCTCTAACTCTAGATGATGCTTTCGTTACATATGCAAGCCATTATTGCCAAGTCTGGTATCATAACGATGGCTGTGACACTCGTCTCTCCTTCTCCACCTCCATCACAAAGGCCTTCACGATATCAGCATATTCCTGTGTCCGTGGCACAGTATGGCTCCAGGGATGCGGTATGACCTTTACATCCGTACATCTACTGATCAGGAACTGCTGCCTTTTCCTCTGGCACTTCTCCGTCCTCCACTCTTTCTCTCCATAGAATGCTAGGGCCTTTGTCCTAATCACGTTATCCTCTCCACCCTCAGGATAGAATAGCCAATGCACCGTCTCCGAGGGATATCGGTATGGATTGCCGGAGAACATGATGAAGAACTCTAAAGGAGGATGTGATGCAGGTATGTACTTCTTCGCTAATTGATAGCTTCGACGTGTGGGCTCAAGCATGGCGGCCAGCGAAGCAGCGCCGCATCCACCCTGTGAAAATCCAAGGACGCCTGCAAAGGGGCCATGGATACGCAGCGCTTCTCCCCACAATGCGAAGGCCGTCTCGATACCGGAGTGTGTGCATGTGGTGTCGTCGGTCTCCCACCAGCTTCGTTCGTCGTCGCCGTCTTGGTAGTCATGTTGACGCGCACTGATATATGCCGTGCCTACGATGTTACATGGTGCTGTGAGATGAACGAAATCGTAGCCCAACGGTTTCAAGGTGTCGATTATCGTTTTTATGCGGCGATCAGCAAAGACTGGACCGGATTGTGCGACACCATGCAGAGTGAGTATTTTCTTGTGAGGCATTGCAGTGCGAAACCGATGATCTCAACGAAGTCCCGCTCAACTGTCAGCCTTACCAGACGCCGAATTGATATTTTCGTGACCAAATCTAAGGTATGTTAGACAAAGCGTGGAATCATAAGCGTAGTGGTTTCAGAAGAAACGTATCACACTCGTTCCTCTACCGTATGTAGATTTCTAAAACTTGTACACTTGTTATGGGAGCAATTGAGAAAAAGGAGTTTCTCGGCCTGCCTCGGCTACTTTATTCTCAGTTCGGAGTTGAAGATACTTTCGCGAGCACGTTGGCCCCGCCTTAAGCTCTATCTAGGGGTCTCTCAGGCAGCAGGGGCGCATATTAGGTGGCGTGCCTCAGTGTAATTTAGTGGGGCGGTGCCCCCGCGACCTTGGCATGGCCAGCTGGCTCGACAAACCCATTAGGGGTTTCCATAGCCGCAATGAACCTCACTCTCTTCCCGCCTTAAGTCTTCAGCCGTAGAGCTTCCCAAATTTGTCAATATTAATACCCCATTTCTTCTTGCCAAGAGGTTATCCATAACGAAGAAGACTAGAAATGGATTCTTGGGAATTTGAAGATCATTTAGATCGCATTGTGTTTAAGCCTAAGCGGAACAACTTCATCGATCTCTGGCAGCGCGAGGTGCGATGCCACTGCGACCTTCCAACGTTCCAAATAATCATCGACTTATGTAGAATCAGGATGGCCATCTAGACATCAGGGAAGGCGAGCTGGATGCGAATAGCGTGGATGATTATCTATCTCAAGATCGTCTCATGTTTGCATGTGCGCTTGAATAATGTGGTCTAATAAGTGACTACAGGCAAGAAGCGACGGTCGCGCACTGATCGGTGGTCTCCGCCTGATGTGCACTTTAGCCCCATTTATTTCGATACCTTTTCCTAATTTAGTCCAGATACTCCTTTACGAATACGGCGGCATCTGAGGACGATGGATTGGATGAGGACGACGGGTCGGATGAGGAGGTACTTTGGAGTCGATCGGACTTCCTAAAGATTGTGGAGTCATTTCGCCTTCCCAAACGACTTGCTCAGATGATAAGTAGAAACCACTGTTGTTTTACTGAATTTTACCTGGACGAATCTGGAGGGCGTCCGAACCGATACGGTAATCCTTTCACAGGATCAACAGTATCTTTATTCATAACATTAACCGCCTTAGCCTATATGTTCAGCACGCTGTTTGGCCACTATCCATTCTATATACTATCGGCTTCCTAGGATCCTGACAAGAATGTTACGTATGCCTATCTACACATCAGAGCTTCGCTTTGATTGGCAGTGTACGGACCGTTGCAAAAAGTTCCTCACATCGATGGCAAGTTCCTGTCTACATCCTATTCTATTACCATTGTTAATAATGGATATGGAAACGGATGCGACTCTGAAGACGACGTGCACTGGACAAATGAGGTAAAAGACATCGAGAGTGAGACGCGTGAAGGTAGTCTGTCAGTCCTTGAGCTTGATGTCTCTGCTATTGTACAGAGACTGAATGCAGCAAGTGTGTGTCTGTCGAAGATTCAACGCGACTGCGAAGCAGCACTATTTCACCTTGAGAAGGCTCAAAAAATGATAAGAGATGTCCGTGACATCTCCCCTTCGTTAGCTAACTCAAGTGACGCATTGATGAAGCATGTGACATTTCTTGTGGACTCAAGGAAGGATGTTTTTATGCGTTTGCAAAACCTCCAGAGAAGAAGCCAAACGAGGCTGACATTGGTACGTTCCTATTTGAATTGCTTGAACATTAACCTTGAGCATAACGCTAAATATGCCTAATGCAGTGCTACAACTTCCTAGCTCAACGGGATAATAATTTGAATGTCGAAGTTGCGCAGGATTCCAAAATATTGCACTTGTCACCGGTAGAGACAGCATAGCTATGAAGACCGTCGCTATTCTTACAATCGCATTCCTTCCAGGCATATTTGTTGCGGTACGGTTAATCCTCCAATGCACTGAAAACGCTACCCCCGCTCTTTGCTGAACTCATGACAGTATTTTTTTTGCCAGGCCTCTCTTTAACTGGCAATCTTACAAAATGGAGGAAATTGTCAATTCGCCGTTTTGGATATATTGGGTTGGTACAATTTCACTGACATTTGTCGTTCTAAGCGCATGGTTTGTATGGTTTAAGAATGATTCTCAGGATACAGAAGAAGGAAGACGATGAAGTTCAAGCCAGCGGTACTATCAGCTGTATTTCAGACGAGAAGCAGAAATAAGAAGTCCTGAACGTTGAAAACCATCTGGAGCAGGCTATCTTCCCACTCAGATGTCCCCCACGAGGGCCAGTACGGAGTAACGCATTACGCTTAGCCATACCTACCATCAACCGAACTGGGTTTCGTTGCAGTGTGCGCATATTCTGATTGAATCCCGAATCAAACGGCTCAGAAACTTGAGGTATTTGCTTCACTATCTTAACGAGCAAATTCGATAGTCGTTTCGGAGCCAAAGAAAATATTTCTTCATGGATCACACACACAATCGCTGACTGCGTCTATAAATTTGCCCATGCTGAGCCTCGCATCCCTGCGATTTAGGGAGAGGCAGGGGAAGTTATGCGGCTTCCATGCCAGGCTCTTCGCTTCCTCTCCGATTTGTGAGGTCAGCAGCAAGCTGTCCGCCCGCGCCCAGTATAGCGTCAGCCATGCGACGAAAGAGGCGCCCTCCAATTCGAGTTGGACTCAAGCTGGTAAACGTAGCTGTAACCAATTGTACTCTGTATTTCAAAGCCTTTTACCGTTATCTTTCGCCAAAGTTTGAGGGCAGTATCACCTCGGACTTGGCGCCAGGCGCTCAGCCTCCACAATCCCTCAGTTTGGCGTCGCTGAACTGCTTCCTAAGCATCAAACGGGGCACAGCAAGGCAGCATGAAAGCGTCGACCTCACTCGCCATTTGCTAAACTCACCATTGAGGCCACATGCAGTTCGGCAATTAGTTAATGCAATAAACGGCACCCGCATTCAACTATGCACTTTCGGGCTACTTAGATGGGTGCTGTGCTGATATTGTCCGTACTGCCTCGTTGTTGAGGCCAGTTGCAGCAGAGGCCGCTTTGTTGCAAGAGTTCGGGGTATAAAAGACACTTGCTCGTGGTAAATTTTTTGATCATTTTCAGCACCCCACACTTTTGAACATTTAACTCGAACATCCAGATTCGCCTCCAGTGCAATAGAATTGTTAGTCTTTTGAACATTCCGGGTACCATAGGGTAGTCCGGATTATAAACATTCCCAACTATCAATATACTTATTATAAACACTGCTCTAACAAGTTCAGTCCTTGGATAAACTTGAAAGTGCCCACACTACTCTAACGAAACGCGATTTAAGTTCGCTAGGCTGAATGGCATCCTTGGCCGGCCCTTGAAGAATTCTGGCCTATTTGGAATACAATGGTAAGTAAGTTGAACTGGGTTCGTATATTTATTCCTATCTAGCTCATAATTCCTCATTCTCTATCGTCCATGTACGCTCGTCTATCTGCAAGAGTCTATGACGACGTAACCGCAAATCAACTCCATGCACATTACGAATATGGCGTAAGTAATTGTCTTTCCTGGGAAATCCTTGTCGTCCTTTCTTACATGCCCATGCAGATGGGCAGAGGAAAAGTGTAGGTAAGAACTTATGTACCTGCTCCAAATGTCGGCGTAGGTCCTTTGGCCACTGAAACGCCCTACCGCAGCTGCGGCATGAGTGATAGCCGGGACTTAGGCTCCCCGTCTGCTCAGTCGTAGAGGGCTGACAAACGGAAGAAATTGCCGGCCTGTATCTAGACTTAGTGAACCCGCAATCTTGCAGCAGTGGAAAGCACCTACAAAGCTCGTTCTGCGGATTGTGTTACATTTACAGTGTTCCATTCAACCGGTGACGCATGGAAATATGATTGCATTGGCGTTGCAGGCACTAGAGAATTTTGGGTTGTATGATTTCCGTGACGGACTGATCGCACTGGCGGCGGTACTGGGATTGACAGGTCCAATTCTGTTGCTTCGTGATCTGAGTCTTGATTCAAGAAGAATTCAGCGACATTTCCAACCTCTCCCTGTTGTATCATGTTGGTGATGTTAGGAGTAGTTGCCATCGAAGTACCGTCCAGCGAATGAACCTCCGGATGCTCAAGCCTACTCCTCTCTTGTTGCATAACCTACAATGGTTATTCCTAGACCGTATGGGCAACCTCCAACTAGCGATGGAGATCTTACCTCATTCCGCAGGGAGTGTGCGTTGAAGCCAAAGACAACATCGTCATTTATGAAGGACCAATCGATCGCTGTAAAGCTAGGACAGGAGATGACATCCGAATTCCAATTGCATTGCGAACCACCGCAGAATGGACAAGTTGAAAGTTCCATAGGGATCCACGGCAGTAACTATTTTGCTGATATAAAGGATTGATTATATCTAACGATTTCCAATACTATGAAGTACGGCTATGGCGTTTGGCATCAAAGACCCACGATGCAAACACTCATAGGCACAGAGTCCCGTCAAGTCTCGGGTAAGAGAACATTAAAGTAGAGACTAAGAGCTAGAGTTTGCATACTCGGGAGACCCACCGCTTGAAAGAATGTTGTCTCTCCTTCGTAAGGCCGTGCTGCACCTGGCCTCCGAATCCAGATGTGGTGCATGACTTCGCCCGGGGGCGCGGCAAGGCTGGATTTCGGGGGTGATCAGGGTTGTCAGGGAGCCATAATTCTGTCGGTATGTTGCCCACGGAGCCAGCCGCACTGCATCGGGAGGCAGTGCAGCCGATCACATATGTGTAGCTAGAAGAAGTCACGACTGGTTCTTGTCAATGGTCGCCGCGCTGGCATAGGTGGTGTTAGAACTGTTGAATACATGTAGAATACCGCTAGAATTGGTTGATTACCACTAGACCAAAACGCGGAACTCCGCACTCAGTCAAAGTGTGGCCGCTTATACTCAACAGAACTCCTTTCGAAAAGTTTGCCATCGTAGGCTGGCCTTGGAAAATAAATGTATCGACAGCATTTAATCCGTATCTGACGCAACAATACTTCGTGAAGGCTACCAAAGCTTCTTATCGGCCTCCACAAACACAATTCACCCTCTCCTGTTTGCCCTCACAAAATCGCCTGCCTTTCTCGCCGCATCCTGCGCCTCCTTGGCAAAGCCAAGCAAATGCCCAATCAATATGATATCATGCGGACAATTCTCCTTGATGACCAGCTCGACGTTGTTGCCAGGAATGTCCTGAAACTGCTTCGCAAGCTCGACATCGTCGTAGTACAACACCTCGGAATCGCCAGTCTGGATGAAGATCGGGCTCTCACTCCTGAAAGGATTGCCGAGCGGTGAGAGGTAGGGATCCCGAGGATCGTGGTGTGCGGAAAATAAGCGAGCGGCCCAAGTGCCAAACTCCGCACACAAGTAGTCCGTTTTCTGCTTCGGTGAAGCGTCAATGGCTTTGCGATCAAGGCCGGCGGCAACGTTGACCCACGGCGACCATGCCACGATCGCTCCGGGCCAAGGCAGCTCTGTCTCCTTGCCATGGTCGGCGACGTAGCGGAGCAGCGTGAGAGCCAGGTTCGCGCCGGCACTGTCGCCGGAGACGGTGATGCGGCTGGCGGGAATCTTCAGCTCGTGAAGCAGGTAGACGTAGCTGGTGACAGCGTCTTGGAACGCGGCTGGGAACTGGCCGTCAGGATTGCTGGCGAGTCGGTACTGGACTGCGAAGACATGCGTGAACTTTCCATACTTGATGAGGGTTTTTGCTGCAAAGCCAGCATCGGCATCGCGCCCGTCGCCGATAACATATCCTCCGCCGTGGAAGTACAACACCACGTCAATACCCTCTTTGTTGGATGGCGCGGACGGTGTCCAGGTTCCACCGACTGTGGTAGGCTTGACGAGTTTGTCTTCCAGTAGACCTTTATAGAAAGATGGAGGCGCAGGAGACATTACTGCCCATCGTTTACCCTCGCGCCCGGGTTTGAGAGACAAAGGTGTTCGCACTTTGACGGCGCTACTGTGGTAGAGGAAGGTCTTTACAACGTACACACCTATAGCTTGTCGCAGAGTCCATTTCTTGTTGGGACGGCCAGAAGCAGTGATGTACAATAAAAGCCACATCGGGAAACACACGGTCTCGAATGTAACCGCCAAAAGTGCGTACACGCCTTTAAAAGGTTGATATGCTAGTAGCGAAGACATGCTGGAATCCGTTCAAAGATTCAAGACGATGAATTTGCGTAGAATTGCGCCTTCTTAGCCCGAAACTTTCAGAGCTCTGGGTGCGGAACACGTTGATTTAAGAGTAGAGAGCTGCTACTCTTAGCGGCAAAGCACGAGCTGGGTTTTTCGTATATAACACGTTTCGGCCGAGTACCTGGTAGTTTAGCGCACACAAAGTTGCAAGCCACTAATTAGAATCGTCAGTTTTTGCGTGGTTGTTGTCAGAAGGGTGAAACGAAACTTGAACCGAGGCATCTCCACAGCTGTGTACCGGGTAGATCGATGCTTCAGAATTGACGTGACGATTGCTTTACACGTGGGGAAAAGAGACGTTTCTTTTCAACAAACTTACTCAGATCTGATGGTGATGAGATGGTACTCACCGTTTTTGCTGTTTAAGAGATGGTTTTAATCAGTGTCAGCTGCAGGAGTTGCTCGCTTTGCACTCCGAGCATGCTTATCAATAATCATTTCAAGCCCAGCGCAGCACACCATTCCCCTTCAATTGAAGCTCAGAGCCCGTAGACGAAGCTTTGAAAGACCTTAATTGAATCTATTTTAACATTTCTCTACACCAGACTAGAATCCGGGCCCTCTTTTCAATTTCCCAACTCCATTCTCTACCTCTTGTCCGCTGAAACCTCATTGCAGCGAACACCATCCGATGCCGATGTTGACCCTATAGGAGGCTCTTGATCAGCTGTCCTCCTTCCCAACTTTCGCCTCCGTCCAACTTCTGCCAACCATTGACTGCACCGACTTCGACGCATATCATTTGCTTATATCCATCCTTTGGCTCAAAATCTCCCATTCCCTTCGCCTTCTCAATCCATGGATTCCAAATTACCGTATCAACCAAGTTGTCTCGAACCACGTCGAATCTCGGAACGCCATCTTCAACCACCGATGTGGTGCTCTGCTTCAATGAAGTGTACACCCTATCGACCTCGCCGGTGATAGTAACTGATGGTGAAGTCTGCTCATGCGTCGTAGCATCGAGAACCTTGTCGATGTATGTAGCGCTACCGAGGCCATTGACTTGAATCTTTGAGATGTCCTATGAAATCAATTAGCCTGGATTCATTGCGTCGATCGATCAATATGACGCACCTTCACTCGGAGATAAGTGTGCAACAGCACTTGGAACTCAAAACCCTCGTTGCCTTCGTTCCTTACATTCACCATCGTCTGCAATCCCTCTCTGGATAAAGTAACACTGTAGACCAAACCGAAATCGTAAGGCCAAGCCTTCTTGAAGTTCTCGGGCAGCGCCGAAGAGTACAGTCCAAAGTCCAACTTGACACCATCGTCCGCGGATCCAGCCTTGGTGGACACAGACTCAGATTCCGAAGTCGACTTGCCCAGAAACTCCCAGCGCACTGCGCGGCCAAAACCATGCTGAGCCAAGGCAGAAGTGGCATGATTCTTCGGCGGCGGCCCAAACACCTAGACGGCCGTCAGTCTCTACGTCCTCATCGCAATCGGCCGACACTACGGTAGAGTAGCAACCAAAACAATGAATGAAAATGCCACGCACCGGGAAAACGACCGGAATGCCACCTCTGACGGGCTTAGAGCCGTCCAGCTTCGCGGCGTCGCTCACCCACAGATTCTCCGTCCCGCCGGCGGACTTCCAGCTGACGACGGTGGCGCCGAACAGCAGGACCTCGACGCTCTCGCCGGTGGGCAAGCGCGCAACGACCTTCGCGTCGTCGACGTCGACGACGGCCTGCGGCATCTTGGTGGATGGCGAGTGGATGGCGGCCGGCTTGTGGGGGCGATCGACCATGGTATGGGCAGAGCGCGCGGCCAATTGGTGACGACGGGGTGGGAACGCTGGGTCCGTTGCTCCGGGCGCGATGGAGAGATGCTGGCCTTTATAGATTTTGCTGCGGGAGCGGCGGAAGGATTTGTGTTGGAGAAAAAATATGCGGCGGGATGGCCTGCTGCCCCACCTTGATATTTCTGAAACATCCCGCGCTCGCCTGAACGGGAAAGCCTTGTCTCGACGTCGCGGATTGTATACGCGTAAATTCACGCATAAATTCTTGGACTTCCCGGTCAGCTTCAAGCTTGCGTGTGCATGAACATGTTAGAAGCACCTGGGCTGCTGTTTCAGCCTCATTTGACAGGAGATCAAACGTATGGTGGAGAGCGCATTGGGAGCAACGTCTCGGTGTGTCGAGACTGAAAACTGCAAGATATCAGAGCTAGCATTGGATCTATCATCACTACTTCAAGCAATGAATATTATTGTTTACGTAAATTGCCTTGCGACGCGGATTGCTCAGGTATACCCACGGTGGTACAAGCCAATGGCCCAGAGCAAAAACGGAGTAGCAATATCGGCACCAAGCAGGTCGCTTCCGCTTACTGAGCTTTGAGGTCATCATGTAACATCGATCAACTTCTCTTGGCCTTTCCGACCCTTCTCACCTCTTTGATCACCGTCCGCAGCTCCTCCTCTAGCCTTTCTAACTTCTCTTCTACCTGATCACACTCTTCTTTTGACATTGTTTCAATCGTGATTTTGCAATCTTCGAAGAATGTCTTGCAGTACTCGCTGAAACTGTTGAATCGCTCGGAAAACGATGGATCAGCTGACGGTACAGATTCGATGCTTTGGTCGACAGCTTGTTTGAGGCCGTCGTCCTGTTCTGTGCTGACATCAATGCCATCTCCGACAATCATGTCAACTTCATTGAAGCCTTGATCTGATTGGTATGCATGGTCTGTTGGCGTGTCTATACTCAAGCCATTGACATTGCTCGGAGTGACTGTGAGCTCCTCCACCTGAATACTATCCTCGACAGCTTGTACCTGCGATGTTCGTCTCGTGGCTCGCTGATTTGGTGGATTCGAACCAGTAGTGCTGTTGGTCATGCGCCTAGCCCTCTTGGTTGGCCGCGTTTCGACAGCAGAAGTATTTCCTGATCCTTGTATGGGATCATCTTCAGCGTCTGTAGGGATTCTTCGCTTCCTCGAAGCTCGATATATGGCTTTGGGTTTAGGTCTTGTTTGAATAGGACTGACTGGTAACGCATGCTCGATCGATGGCTCAGCAATCGCCGTAGGAGCCAAATCCATTTGTTGTGACAGAACTGAAGATTTTCGACCTCGCTTGTTGGCATGCTCCGGCTCCGTTTCCATTACAGCCTCGTCGAGTTTCTGACTGATTGCCGCCGGCTCAGCAGCCTGGGACAATTCAGCTTTATTGAACGGAACGACAGCTGCGGGTCTTCCACGTTCACGTCTTGAACGTCGTTGTGAAAGTGATTCATTAGATTGGCTTACGTCCGGTGTGCCGCTTAGAACAGCGTCAGAATCGATAGACTCATCAGATATGGAGATCGTTGCTGTCGAAGAGTTTTTGCCAGTATCTAATTTCCTGGTAGCGCGTCTCCAAAATAGTTCCGCAGGAATTTGAATCTTCGATCTCTGATCGTGGCTCAAATTTTCCCAGGCATCTTTCGCAGAACGTTCTCGATACTTTCTAGACCGGCCAGACTTTATGTAGGCAGCGAAACCGATAGTGGAGACAGTGATCGTTGTAAGCTCAGCATGCGGATCCTCATGAAATACTCTTAAAACGTGATCCAGTACTGCGTCTTCGAGCTTCGTGAACTTCGGTGTCCCGGAAGTCGTAGCTTGTGTAGTATCCGGGACTGTGCTGGATGTTGACTTTGACATTTTGCCATCTTGAGAACTAGAGACAGCTTGGTGTCCGTTGGTGAGGAGTGAATCGCGATATGAATCATATTCAATACTCGTGGAGCCTTGGTCATTACTGACTTGCACAAGGCTTTGCGTAACGTCATCTTTTGTTCCAGGTATCACAACTTTGAAAGAGTCGCTGATGACACTTCCATCTATTCCAGTGATTGCAGAAGCTATGGGAACCTCAGGATATTGTTGACCAGCCGAATATTGAATGGAAGCCTCCATCTCTGCCCTAAGTTGAGCGTCTGCAAGCAATGCACTTGACGAATGGGCTGGTGAACTGAATTCGGTAAATTTTTTAAAAGGAGTCGCCAGTTGGTCATCTTTGCTGGCCTGCCCGTCATCTTGAGTGTCTGCTTGAGCAATCTGCTCGTGCATCTCGTCAAAGCACTCTTCGGTCCCTGTTATGATGTCGGTATCATCTGCAAAACTGCTGACATTCTCCAACTGCGCTTCTGCTTGGTTCACGCTGTTATCATTGCTGCCATCCATTTCGGTAGGAACAGACGGTGTGTTGCCTCCATTTACGAGACAGTCGCCTTCATTCGCATCTTTACGGATTGCTGTGGCTTCGTCGTCATTTGACACTGCGGCTGGAATATGTATGAATGCTTCCATATCAAACTCCTGAGTCGCTTCTTCAACTTCTTCAATTGATTCGTTAGGCGGAGACGATGGCACATCGTCATCCTGCTCTTGAAGTTTGAGATCATCATCCGGCTTTCTAGGCGTCGATCTGCGCGACAACGCGGCAGTTATTGGTGAAGATCTAAGCGGCGAAGATGATTTTGGTAAGTCATACCCAAGAGCATCGCTAGGAACGTCTAGCATTGGAGTAGCAGCGCGACCTTCAGGGCTTCTGAGGATATCAAATAGGTCGTCACAGTCGAAGACAGCTGTTTGCGCTGCTGTTTCGCCAGAATTATGGCTGATTTCTGGGGTATTGTGTTCATCACGTTGAAGCCGCTTGTAGATGGGGCTAGATTGAATATCAGGGAACATGGCCGCAGCATCATGACGTTGTCGCTCTGCAACATCTTTTTGTCTATCCGTGAGTAACTGAAAGTCTTCCTCTGGTACTGGTGATGATTCAATCCGAGCGAATTCGATTTGCGAATCGTCGTGGCGAAGTGGTGCTTTCACTTGGGGCTTCACAGGTGAATTCCCTCGCGGCTTTCTGATATTTGATTGAGCTGATACCGCTCTGGCTGGAGAATACGATAAGCGAATATGAGGAGGAGCTGGGGATCGTGACAGTTGTCGGGGCATAAGATGGAGATCTTGATCTGATTCCATATCTCCTCCAGAATCGTCGAGTGATAATGCGTCCATGTTCTATTCATCTGGTTATGATGGCTAGTTGTCGTTGGGAACAGCATAAACTTACGTCAATTTCAATCGATTCAACCAATCCCGGCAGCTTAAGCTCGACAAAGGGACGCAATCTGCGAAGCGCATACTCGACTTTTGTAGAATATTGTAGATCGTCTGCCATACCAAAGGTGGAATTCCAGAAAAGCACGGTCATATTTACGATCGACTGTCTGCTACTTGAAAGACCAGCTGCAATTAGTGTCTCAAAAGTTTCCAAATGATTTGAAGTCAGATTATTGAGCTCTTGAAGAGTTTCGATAGCGATACTAAAGAATTGCTTGACCTGTTCACAGTTAGCCTCAATATTGTATCGAAAAATGGAGATCCCGTAAATACCTTAGCATAAGCGGCTGTATGCTGCTTGAGTTTACGTGATGCGTCTTCCACAAACACTGCAATTCCATCCTGTATGTTTCGTATCACCGTGCCACGAAGGTTCGATGAGGTGTTCGCAACATATGCTCTGACTGCTTCCAGGAAGCTTGTTGATTGAGTCTCGTCGACGACGTTGAAGTGGTCGTATATGAATATCATTCCTCGAGTAATCATGACATAGAGATGGTTATAGGGATCAAAGATTTCAAGGTGTCTCTCTTTCTTTGAACTTCCCCATAGAGCTGCTCGGCCTCGTTCAATGTCGCGTCGAGGATGCTTCGGTCGTACATCGTGGCTCAAGATGGCCAAGGCGTAACTGAAGATTGTAGATTTCCGACTGGGGTATTTGGAGTCAATGACACTTTCGTCGAAGTTTCTGCTGACGAAAGCCGCGTGAGGCTCGGTGGTTGCTAATAGCAAACCTCCATAACCAGTCTCGCTCTGGGCCGAACGCACGATTGCGCCGTAGAATGATTCCAATAGCAATGGCGTACGCTCGTATGTATCACATAGACACTTCTCCATCAAATGAAGAGCCGCCTGGAAATCTCGACCGACTTGTGAAGTACCATCGAGGTTCACTTGTGCAGATGCATTGAATGCATCCGTGGCAGCCTCGAGACATAGTCCAAGACCATTAGCTCGCAGAAGCACTTCGTCGTCGCCGACAAGGTACTCATCGCATATGGCGCTAGCGCAAGAGGCAAGAAGTTCAAGTTTGGAGAAGCGCAGCTTTCTTGATGCGCAGCACAGTTGCAGCACCGACTTGGCCACCAGCATTACTTCGTCTCGATTGGAAGCTGGATTTGATGCCGTTCGCAAGACCAAGCCAATGATATGGGCAGCGGCGGGTAGAGGGTGTGCAGTGAGCTTCGAAGATCGACTCGTCGGTGTAGGTGCTACATCAAAGCTACCTTCATGACCATCATGGGACAGATATGTCTCAGCGAATGCCGCGGCTCCGAGAGTCCGAGCAGATGTTTCAATGAGACGCTGAACGATGTTGGTATCTGTGAGTGCCTTGCTTCGTCTTAGGTCGTTGAAGAAATTTGTAAGTTCTGCAACAGCATTCCGAGCATCTTTCGAAAGTGTAATTTCTTTGCTGCCTGCCTCTGATAATGAACTGACCAGTGCCGTCCACAGCACTTCGACGATTGCTAGATTGAGATTCTTCAGTCCAACCGGCTGTTCGGAAGCTGTAGCATTGAAGATAAAACGTCTAACCAAGTCAAGAACTGTGCGGAGCCGTGACCTGATCCATTTAGAGTCTAATCGAGGCAATTCCTCAATCTGAAAGTTTGAATCTTCAAAGGCTCGAGTTTCTCGCCATACAGCGGAAGACGTGAGGAGTGATGTCAAAATTTGACATGCAAGTTGGCTATGTTCTCGGCTTTTGCTTGAAAACGCGTCGAGGGTAGCTCTGACGTATCGATTCCAGTACAAATCACTGTGTTCGAAAGACACATTGGGACGTAATGAGTAGTACAGAAGCCCCAAGTACATGGATAGAGAGGCCTGAGCAGATTCCGTTGAAAAGTCGGTGGACTTCATATCCACAAAGTAGGCGTTTACTGGTTTCAGCAGAATGCTCTGATCGTTTATCTCGGTAGAGAGACTGGGATAGACGCAGAATATGTATCGGATCCAAGCAAATCGGGCTGCAGCCTTGATCTTCACCGAACTTGTAAACGCTTTCTGATTGATTGATATCCACGATCTTAAATGTCGGTGGACCCATGACTTCGAAAAGTTTGTACGGCTGAGTAAGTTCACAACTGACCAGATCCGAGGCACGCAGGTTGCAGTGCTGGGTGTAGAGAGCATGCCGTTGAGTCGCTCGATGAAAAGGTGACCATATGATTTGCCCTCTATTTCAGAATCGAATGTCTTGTCGATGAAGTCCGTGATTTCGATTCTAGAACTCAGCTGCAAGGAGGTGTAAAGACCAAACTTGATCGCTCTTTCGCGGATCTCCTCGACATCGCTCAGAAGACATGACAGAACAACATCTAACCACTGAGACAGTCGACCAGCCATCAGCTCTGGAACTTGTTCAATGAGCCGTCGATAGATTTCGATCTGATAACCAGGAATCGAGTTTCCCTTCATGTGATCGTGAACACCTCGAACAGCGTCCAGAAGCCGTACAAAACGATCTTGCTTCAAGATTTTGGCATTGTACTTATACGCTGCCATTGCAAAGAGATGGTGGTTGATCAAGGCTTTAGGAAAACTGCTGTCTTGAAGAGCCGATATTGATAAGTCAACGAATGACATACATGTCAAGTCATCCATCTCTTCTGCAACCTCTGGGATTCTCGACAGACAAGCAAGCAGTTTGAGAGCGCTGGTTATGATTGCAACATCTGGCCCATTCGTAACAGCGTTGAGTGATGATATATCTCTTCGAATGAACTGCAGAAGCCGTGAAGTATTACTCTTGAGCGATTCGATATCAGGAACTTTTTTGTAAGCTTCTAGAGTCCGGCACACTGCCACATAGGCGTCGATTTTGTTGCTCCGCTCTCCGGCTTCCAAAGCCAATTGCTGCGTAACTGCTTCAAGCATATCTGGAAGGCTATTGAAATGGTGTGCTGAAACGTTGTTTTGTTTCGTAGGACTGGAGCTTCTGGGTAGACCGTCGATTTGGGTTTGCTTTGCAGATTTTAGGATCGATCGAACAGAAACATTCTCTTTCTCTCGTGACGAAGGCAGGGCTCTCAGCGGTGGCTGGTTTGACGGCGTGTTTGCATAATTTGGCGACTTATGATAGTTCCAGCTCGTAAAAGGAGCGAAAGCGACTTTGTGCTTCCTCTTGGAGGAGGTCCTGGTATTGTCTGAAGCTACACAGGGTGATTGCTGAGGCGTATTCACGAGCGGTTTCTGCACTTTACGAGTCTCAGAAGATGTCAATCGTTCAATCTCGAATGCATCATCGAGGTATTGAACCGCGTCGTCAAGTGTTTCGTCCACATCTAGCGGCATAGCAGATGGAGCAGGACGAGATGCCGACCGAGGTGGTGTGGGAGGGCGCGCACCCAGGCTATTCAGCTTCGATGATGGTTGCAGCGCCATAGTTGTATTGTGTCAGAGGAATTGTACAGGAGGAGGCATGGCGTTGAAAGGAACTATAGAAAAGTGAAGTTGGTTGCATGCAAGAGGCTTGTCGGGCGTTAACGAGGATGGCGCGTTGAAGCGAGACGCGACGTGAAAGCGCTTCAATGCGCGTGTTGCCAGGCGACAAGGTATCCAGCCTCGCCAAGTCACCACAACTTCACTACCCCGACAGAGGAAGATTGGAACTCCAATCCATTTCCAAACTTAACTGTTGCAGTAGATGATTAACGGTATTGACAAGCTATCCACGATAGCTAGATAGATAATATGTACAAATGGCTGCACGTGACTGCGCACGAACCACAGCAATAACCTTATTCTCACTCGACTTTTGAGAAGTTACCTACCTTTGGTACCTTATTTTTCAAAAATCTCTTAACAAGTCCTCGTCCTCTTCCTCCTCTTCCTCTCCTTTATCCCAATAACAATGAACACAACTCCATTCCAAAACCCTCTCAACGAGCCCATAGATCCAACAGCCAAGTAAAGCGGAAAGCTCACAAAGTTCGGGTTTATGAAACTCGCAACCCGATTCACCGTCGGCGCCACCCATATCGCTAGTAGCAGAAAGAAAAACATAAGCGGCATGAGTATATACTGTCGAAAGGATATAGCCGGTCGTCTAGCGGGCTGATGGTGGGATGTGACACTATCTGCATGTCGTTGGGAAGAAGTAGATGCAGACACTGAGGTTTCGAGTGCGAGCTCTTTCCCTTTATGTAAGTTGTAAGTATGCGGTGGGAACTGAACATTGGCTTCCATAGTTGTTGATACCGAACCGTTGTAGTTGTTCAATGAGATGTTATACCCTGAGTCCTGCGTAACAAGATCGCTTTCGAAAGATTTGAGAAGGTGTCTCTGCCTGAGAATCTCGAAGCCAACCAGGAAGTAAAGAATCATGGCGATGAATATTGTGAGCCTAGAAACTGGTTAGGGTTGCAGGTGAGAAGTATTTGGGTAAAGGCGCGTACCATATGGGTCCATAGAAGAATATTAAGCGATACATAACCCAACGTGGAGATATGGAACACCAAATCTGTTAAATTTTATAAGTTACCATACTGACAAAGCCGAGAGACACTCACGGTCACACTGGCAAACATTGGACCTCGCTCTTTAGTATGAATAAAGAGGAATGTGACGGCTGGGGTGAATACAAGAGTGGTGATGATTCCAATGTACCATTTTTCGAGTCTGTGCAAAGCTTCGGAATCGTACTTGTAGAAGACGATAAGGAAAACATCGATAGCCATAGCCAATGTCCATAGCACATCAGCCAGAGGGAACCTATAAAGGTCTTCGTCAGCGTCCTTGTTTCATGCCTATATTATTTGAGGAACGTACATCTGCATTAGAAACCCCTGGAACTGACATAGTTTGGAACTGCTTCCAGCCTCGGGCCCACTGAGAGATATAAATGTGGCGGTAACATCGAAGATGTTGTAGAAAGCATTAATGAAGACTATGCGGTGGATGGGACTGCGAAACTGCATCGAGAGGCAGAAGGTGAAGATGATGGTAGAAATACCTATCACAGAGAGAGTAGAGGCAGAACGCTCCACCAAGGTCAGGGCGCGGATCTGGTCATGGGTCAGGCCCATAGTGATAGCAATAGCTTGTCACCTCGGTGGCGGGACTTGAACAGATGCCCAACGAGTGTTTCGACTTGCCATGCCATGAAGCCGGATAAATACTTGAGAGAGACGATGCAGGAGTTTTATCTACATATATGCAGGAGGTCGGAAGAAGCATTGGGAATTATGGAAGAATCGCAGCGGCTTTTCGCGCAATGGTACCTTGACAATGACGTGCTCTCCTTATTTTGTGGCGTGCCAAAGCAACAACCGAAAGCTTGAGAGGTCTTCCCAAACACTGCGACATGTTCCATGACGCTTCTAACATATCGATGATCAAATCTCTATGAACGTATACCATGACACCATCTGTTTGCTAAATTTCGACAGTAGCATTTCGTGCCAACAGAAACAGATCAGATGGAATGTCTTCAGAAATGGCGGTCGGAGACTTTGGAGATGGTTGCGTGGGAGAAACAAGCAAAGACAAAAAGCAAAGCTGAAATACATGGTTGAATTTAGCCAAGCCCTTCGTATCGCGCAGAAGCCGACTGACATTCTGGTCGAGCCACCAACCTTCTGGGCCTGAGTTTGTCACCAATTTTAGCGGGGTTCCCACTAAATTACTCCGTACGCGGTTTTGATAGGCAACATTCATGGGAAAATAGTTGATCCCTGCACAAGACGTTTGATCCTCCTCTCCGTACGGGCGGTCGACCTGCCGTCTACGAATTACTGTATCAGCAAACTCAGCGCAATCGCCGTGAGTTACCGTAAATGTCCTAGTGTAGAACGTCCTCGCCAAGCCGCTAGAGTTGGATCCGTCGGATTGGATCGATATAGGTATTTACGGCGTAGTTCTGACAGCTGACATCGTAGTACTTCGTACCTATAAAATATATAATCTTGACGGTGGCAATTCCCCTTCAATAAGCTGAGGCACCCTCTCCTGATATAGTTAGCGCCCTTCCACCTGCCCTCCTTACTAAGCCCTCGCTCTGCCTCGACATCAAGCCATAAAAGGTCAACAGTTTCCCTGCTGCGACTGCCTTTGCAGCGCACGAATGTGCTGCATAACGGGGATAGTTGCGATGCGCCGAGCTCATCGACTCGTCGGACCAGGATAGGGCTGAGCCGCTGCCAGGCTGCGTAGTGCATCCACCTACGGCATGGTCGCTCGCCGTCCCACGCCTGATGAGCTGAGAATACAGTTTGGGACTTCCCGCGTAGGAGCAAAGCCCCAATCCCCTTAACGCTGTGTGGATGGAAAGGTGATGGAGAAGTGAGATCAAAGTGATGCGGACTTAGGATGAGTCGTGGGTCAAGGTCTCCGACATATCGCTTAGAACGTTTAGGTAGCCTACGGGTCGACAGACGACCGAGTGGCAGTAAGAACACTACTCTACTGATCGGAGTGGCTGTAGGGCTGGCCAATAGCGCTTAATTTTGAGGCATTCACACCAATTGATTGAAGTCTCTCCGCTCGGGCACTAAGCTGTCTAAAGACCAACATCGAGTATAACCGCAGAATAAAGAACCTCCTGAGGGTGTAAAAAAGTAGTTGGGGAAAGGGAGACTCCCATCGCGTACCAGCGACTGGCTACGGCCTTTCTCATTCTCGCGATCCACCGGTGAAATACGCGGGACACACCTCCACTCTCTCATACCCGCTAGTATCGCACGGATTGTCGGGACAAGAATACAGAGCCGCATACATGCCCGAGGGTAGAAAACCACCTGAGTTCGCCGCTGCCGGGCAAGCGTCGCTTTGGTCGCCACATCTCTCAACAATAGTTAGATATTGACCCTGAATAGCCGTGTCGACTAGGTCGATGAAGACATTGGAATCCATAGACTGGGTACAGGAGCAGAGGTTTCCGATGGACGCCAGATAATCGTTCTGCGCGGTCGCTGTTAGCGCAATCAAATCTTCTAACATTATGATAAGAACATAGGTTACAACTTACCCCGTCGATACTCAGGGTGACCGCCCAAGCGTTCCCCTGCCCTGACGCATCAGGAATGGTGAGTCCATCGATCGTGTATGGTCCAAGGCCGTATTGGTTAAGGAAGCAAAGATAAATGCTGTATGCGATATCCCCGGTGATTGCAGGGCCGTTACCACTTGCTGTTATGAGGGGATAGTCACACGTGCCTTGACCCCATAAAGAAGGAGTACATGCACGAACAGCCGTAAAGAAGAGTGCAATAGCCAGTATAGTAAGCTCCATTGCTAAAACCTAAAGGAGATTCGATACTGCTTGGGCTAAATGACTTGGAAGAGATGTTTGGAGAGTGTCTTGGAATCTAGAGATGGTGGTTTTATCAGGCACAGTGAAGTATATATATACGCTTCAGCGATTACCTCTTTCCGTATCATCATTATCAGCTTCATGACATTGAGGTCTACGCCCCCATTAAGATCTTCAATCGATCAAGCTCTGTATCCGATGCGAATTCGCCATATTCATTCGGCCATTATCCAGCTGCGCTTTGTCCGGCTGAACGTTGTGGCCTCGCCCCCATTAGGGTGATAGGATCTTTAGCCTATAGAACAATCTCATTCCCCCGATGAGAGATTATTCTGCTCCGCATCGTTGTATTGTGCGACATTCGGACATAAGTTGCTAAAATGACTTGAGGCCTTACAAGGGACGGGTCGACTGATGCGGGACGGGAGCAAGTTGCTTGCATTCTCTGCGGCTCAGATTGGAGTACGTCTATGTTGTTGAGCAAGTTTTAAGGTACCGTCCAAGGGATATCGGGAAAAATCTAAGACCGCAGCCCATTCCACTTCGACTAGGCGAGGGTGGCTAACTTAGCCCTCGTTTACGTTCTAAACTTATAATCGAGGTAGCCAGCTCAGCGGTGACCAACCATGGAGGCGTTTTTACCACGCCACTCTAGCTAGCTATCGTAGTACTTTCGGTGGTCGTTCAAGTGCAATTGCGATTTGTCATTATGGGTTCACACGCGATCGCACAATGGCTTGAAATATCACCAAATCCATGGTGGTGACTGCCAGTCTGCCAGTGGCGTGTTAACTGCGCTGCTACTGATCAGAAATCGTCTCTTTCACCGCCTAGGTGTATCCCTCGCCTTCGCTGGCGCCGTCACCGATCAAGAGAGCGCTCCATGGTGTTGTACCAGCGAAAGAGGTGGCTCTGGAGTGGTTTCGGTGCGAGCTGACTAGCCCCAAAAAGCACCTCCAGAGCACCTTATTTTTGATCGACGAATTATCGATGAAACGAGCTCTAGCACGTCTATTTCTGGCCAGAGACATTGTGGCTTACTTCTTGGCCCCAGTAAGGACTGAAACCATGAACGAGACAAGCTAATATGGGTCCGTGTCGATATTATCAGTCTGCTTTAGTTGGCACGTAAACGAGGCCTTAGTAAACTGGAGGGGGATCTGCGGTCAACAACTTTACATCACAATGTTGATTGTTGACATGCCATGTAACTTGTACGGAGTATAAAATAGTCTCCGGCCCTCAAGACAGAATCTGACTAAGATGCCTCTTTTCGAATACCGGTACTGATGAGAAGAAGCCGTTATAAGAGAAATTGAGAAATCAATTGAAAAGATGGCTGTACTTATCTTTCCCTCGGTGACTTTCTTAGAAGTTTTGAAGGAAGACCCGAAAACGTGGATTTAACATAACCTACTCATACGTCAGGAGCCATATGTATCGGTACCTGCGAGAGTCGAACTAGATTCGATTATCTTGTCCTTTTGGCTCCGTAGTGGGTAGGGTAACAGGTACCGTCCTGACATCGTATAAATGGTTGCTTCCTTTCTTCGTCGTAGCACCCTTCTACGACTCCGGCCCCATAACGCATGTAACTGTTTCTCCTACTCCCCCAATCAGATCCTGTCAAAGAGTCCAACATGTATTCCCCAGTCTTAGGTTTGAGACCACCTCATTCGCCGAGTACGCCGGCAATCTCACCAATCATCACCACCAAACACCTTCTCTCGAACCTCATCACCAACACCCAAGCCAAAGTAGGAACCCCGGGGTACACCAGGTTTTTGAAACGGAGATACCACCTAAAAAAGGGGCCATTTTGCCATTTCGTTGCTTTATTCTATTAATAAAGGCTATTCTGCGCCGCAGCCACGTGTGACAAATGATTTACCAATCTCCTGGAGAGGTATCTAGAGCACCTCCAACCCCCAATCGGATATAGGCATGAACATACGCTTAATAATGGGATGAATCGCAACGTTACATGTAGTTGGTGACATCGAATTGAAGCGGCGACAGCGGTCAACAATTGGGGGCACACTTAAGAGAGGGGCGATGGGAGGATGGATAGCTACTGAAAAGGGAAAGGAGTGAGGTTGAGATGAAAGGCTGGAAGGAAGAAGGATGGGATACCTCTTCATTCTTCCCTCGGCTGAAAACTCGTCGCAATTACGAACGCAATGTTGGCCACAAACCAAAGTCTAAGCTTGGTCCGGCTCATCACGAGCGAACATGATGCCGCGCTGAAACACCAATGACTACAATCGCTCTTTAATAGAGTCTGCTCGCACGCATTAGAGATCTCTCTTTTGTTCCTCGCACTACCATCTAAACAATCACGCTTGGGCTGAACCTCTGTTTTGACTTAGTCCAGCCTGAGTACTCCGTAGGGGTAGCGCCTAATCACGTAACGGACAAGGAAATAATACTGACAGAATGTTTGATAGCTATATATTGATTCATGCTTCGGCCATCTATTCGCCTGGCCAACTTACAAACCGATAACCCTCATTCGAGTTTTGAAAGCACACATTCATTCGCTTCGCCCTCTCCTTCATATCTCCATACTCCAATATCTCGCCAAATTGAGGTCGATCCCTCGTACTCAAGCCATGAAATAGTAACGGGAGATTAGACCTCTTCCAAATATGCTCCCGCGACCTGATGGCCACATCAAGAGCGAACAGCGCGCAAGATATAAGCAGAAACGTCGGGAAGAGCATGACTGCCCACCGTACGCGGAATCGATCAATGTCGAACATGATACCTTGCGCTGGCATCGTATATGTGCCATCCCGCCCTAGCATGGCAATGGCGCCGCGCGGAAGTTGTCGTATTGCCGCCGTCATGAAGTACGCGAGCGAACTAAAAATGTAGTTGCCGATATCCGCGACAGGATCCGATGTTGGGGCATAATCCAGTAGCTGGGCTAGGTATGCCGGGAATTTGTTCGACATAAGATGGCAGCCATCGCAAGGCCCATCGACGTAATCTCCCATGAGACCATAGACTGAATTACCAAGATAATTCTGCAGAGCATACTGCGCATAGGCGCGGATGAAGTACACGCATTCGGATATACCGTCAACTGGATCGGCAACTTCGGCTAAGTTCTGCTCAGTGACGACCGATCCGTTTACGTAGCACTCCAAAGGAGTCATGATAATGTCTGTCTCTTGTGCATACGCTGTCTGGTTAACAGGATATTTTGCGGTCCAATTACTCATCCAATTCTCGACAAAGTTTCCATACTCGTCGAAAGACGCGTTGTTCGTAAAGATAATCCAGTACATCAAACATTCCGCTGCAAATGGTGCTCGACCAAGCGATGCGTTCCAAGCGCTGATTATGTAACTGTTCGAAATGAGAGGCCCAACGTCGTACAGCTGCGGGAACCAGTCGACGTCGGGATATTGGAAGGAAATTGTTGCATTTATAAGTCCGCCATCCTTGGTCAGGGTTAGAGGGTTCGAAAGACCGGCATTCGACGGGATATAGTAATTCTGGCCGTTTGACTCAATCTTGTCTGATATATCTTCACACATGGAGCCGATTCCCAGAGTTTGATATGGGCTAAACTCACAATAGCCAGTGGGACAATACGGGTCCGCCAGCGGGTTGGCACCCTCATAGGCCATGCTGTAAGAGACGCCGTAGTCCACAGCTGCTTGGATAGCCATTATTGGAATTTGGTCATCCATCTCGTCATTTGATACGAGATCTTGCCACCACTCATAGCGATTTGTTCTAGGTACCGACCAGCTGGAATTCTGGTAAGGCAGCGGTCCTCCATTATAATCAAGGTAAATGGATTGCGCGACGACGGTTTCTAATATCAGAGAGAGTACGGTTAGCAGCGCGCCAACTCCAGCCAAACGCCTGTCATGATTAGTTAGAGATACTCTTTGGAACAAGCAGAAGCAGGAAGAACGATACCAGAACCGACGCTTGGCGAGCATCATCACAGAGCCAACGACTCCTCTCGTCGCATCATCGTACACCTCTATATCGGCTAATGTCCTATATTTGTGAAACCAGGTCCACTTTAGCTGTGCCACTGCGCTGGCGACTGGGACCAACATAGCGGTGCGCATCGAAGAGACAAGGAAGTTCAGGGTTGATATCGGTAAGCTAGACCAGATGCTGGTGCCCGTTTCATCTATTGGCTTCGCATTGAATACGGCGAGCACGCAGAATGTAAATGCGAGGAAGACAAATGCGATGACGACGGCAACGAACTCCATGAACCAGATCCGATTTAGGATGTTTCTCCATGGTGTTGTCCAGGAACGCGAAGCCTGACGTTCAAGCGGTTGTGGATCCACCACAACGTATGGTTTTTCCTTGAGGAACTCTTCAGAACGAGGAAAAGGAGCCGATGAAGGAGCAAGATGTATCCCAATTAGAGGTTGATAAGGAGGAGCGTCCATTTTTCAGTAGATGCGGTAACTAGCTAATTCTCCGAATGGTTAAATAAAGATGGAGTGGATGGGATAGCACATATTCCAAACCGCACAGTTCGAGACCCGAAAGCTATTTCATATCCATGCGGCTGAAATTCATGTCTTGACCCAGCCGGCGGGACGTCAGCTGCCTCTCTTTCCTTTTGCGTCTTATCAATGTTCTCATGGGGCATGTCTCCGTGTTGGTGTGCAGAATTGGGGCTGAGGCGTCTGAAGACGCCGCATGTAGAGTACGATAATTGGTTGGCTGCATGGAGTTGCGTGTTCATCTTGGCAAGGCGTGTTCTCGAACAAGTCCACTTTGAAGACACTGCACGTAATTCGTTGGGTTAGTTGCAAGCCCTTGCGGGGTGTATCTGGGCAAGGCGTCGTTCTGGAGTTCTGGAACAGCAATAACAATCGAGGGTGTCGCACGGAGTGCATGGCCTTGGCCTATCTGAGAACGGTCCAACCCTGTTTATCTTAATGTCCGTAGCAAGAGGACATTATGGCAATACCGAGAAGTCCTCACCTGTAGAGCTCGTTGGTAAAACGATTCTGAACCCAAAATTCTGGTGCACATTCGGGCCCGAGTAAGGCAGGGAGGGTTGCCAGTTGCCGTCCGAAAGTGTGGAGGTGGAAGCCACGTTCAGCATTCGGTGCTTGGCTTGTGGCAAACCAAAAATGCTTTTTACATCTCTTCCAGTGCCAATGCTCGAATCAACTGAGTTTGGCCTTCGGCTGTTCAGCATGGCCATCAATCGCTTCCACCAAAAACGTTACGATAGTTTCGGGTTGTGTCGACGCCAGAGTGGTACAAAGCCTGGAGTGAATGCCTTTAAGTTAACAAATTTACCACAAAAAACAGCGTTATAACGGTTAATCTGCTATTAGGTTGTTTAAAGTACGGAGTAGTAAATAATCTAATGGCAAGTGAACCCCCGAATCCAGCGGCTTCCGCCTTAGGCAATCCACCCGCGCTCTCATCTCGTCGCATCTATCAACCCCTTTCTCCCTTGCCTTGAGGAGCGAAGGCCCTTGGATATTCCCAGGCTTTAAGATCTCTAGGCCATGGTCATATTGAATGAGAGAGCCGCATTCTGTCACGCCGGATTCGGGTTTGGAACAATTTTAGATTAAGCAATTCCTACGCTGAAGTATCCTTCTGCCAAGGTTTCTACAGGCAACTCGTAATAGATCCACCACTGCCGCCCTAGGCAGGATCTTCAAGTGTCGGGCGAGAGTTCCTGGATACTATCCGACGTGTGGAATCGAAGATGACCAGGTTGATACAAAGGCTTCTGGTGGAAGGTAGAAGAGAGATCGGGGCATTCCAACCAGCAAATAAATTCGCGCTGAGACATACAGCAATGCCGTGACAAATCGTGCGATTCCCAACGCCAGCTTATAGAATCCTTTGCTCAGCCAAGGACTCGTATCTAGAAACAGCCAAAAAAGGTAGAAGGGTGGGAGAATCGTTGCTACAATAACACTCGCAGCTCTCCATAGCGTCTGTTCGATCGAGGTAGGAAATTCAAAATTCCAAGCAAGGCAGTGACAGGCACCAAAGATAGCAGCTCCAAGGAGAAAGCCAAGGTCCTGAGGGGCCCACCACCAAATCCTTCTGTCGGAGGCCTTCATCTTGCCGAATATTCCTTCCTCGTTAATGAAATCGTTTGGAACGTACGAGGAAGGCTGACGCGACTGCTCGTCTAGGCCGAAGTAGTTTCTGAAGTAGCTGAGACCGTCCAGTATGAATAGCGACCTTTTGTCGGTATATTCCAGTGGCTTAGCAGGGTGAATATATATGGGGACCCTAACATCCTGGAGCTTCTCAAACCAAAGCAGGTACGTAAAGAACGCGGAAGCAGCGAAGCCAAGGGCGGCAATTTCAAGCTGCGCGCAAGGGAGGCCACGAATTTTTCGGCCAATGAGCTCGATGCATAACCAGACGATATGGAAGAGAGCGATTCCTTTCACGACGACATCTCCCTTGCTCTTATCGTTTATCTCATCCTTCGAAGGTAGCTCCGTAATGACTCCACTTTTCAGAAACTCGCGTATGTGTAACGAGTTCACGGCCACAGGGAGCCCATCCTCACTTTCTAGGTTGGAGGGACAAATTCTAATACTCGAGGCAATCTTCTCGCCACACTCAGCTACCTCTACGTTGTCGTTCATCTCTTTGCGGAAGCCCGGGTTCTTCGATGGCTGGTGTGACTTGATGGTGTTGTCATGACTGTCGCTGAGCTGTACGGAAGAATGCGGAGATCTTCTACGTTCTGGCTGGCGTCCAAGAATGAACCCCCCCATGTTTGCATAGAAGGCATGCGTTCTAGTCCATTTCCTACCATTGTTAATTTCTTTCATACGCCTCTCCGAATTGAGTGCAGCGGTGAATTCGCCCAAAGCTTTACCCAAGAGGTATTCAGGTAGGAGCAACGTCACCAGCATCCATTTTGTCTTTTTCCAAGTTGATCTTATGGTTCTTTCCAATCCTCCCTTGTCATCTTGCGGTGGGACTGTGAGATGTTGAACTGTCCACGTGCAAATGAAGATGGTAAAGAGAGAGCTCCAGAGAATATCTAATGTTGAGCGGATATTTGGAGAGGAGACGAAATTCGATCCTTTCAGAGGAATGGGACAGTTGACGTGAAACTCAGTTGCCCAAACAATCTGAGTAAACATCAGCCGGTAAAGTATTTGTGCAAGTGAATTCGCCATGTCGATGGAAATGTAATCATACAGTCATTACAACGTGTCTCCAACCCACTTCCAATGGCGCCGCCACGGCCTGTTGTGGAATTTTATGGGAATCCAAGCGAGCCTCAGTTTGTTCAACCCCGTAATAATCGCTGAGGAATTCGGGCATCAATGTGGTGCTTTATTATTGCTCATGCCATCCAGAGCGTCAGGTAGATTTTCAAGTTGCATTGCAGTCGTACCTTGCATCGCTAGACCGTGGTAGCCCTAAATAGGCATATAAGGCATTTTGGGCGGTTGCCATCGCTTGGAAGTTATCCTAATAGTGGCTTGCCGTCCGTTCGGACCCCAATTAGACAGGGCCTACGATTGGCGTGTAAGTTGGCAGATTTACCGTCGAAAACGGCGGTTCATCTGCCATCAGGTTGTTTACAGTAGTAGAGTAGTTAATACCAGCTTCTAGAACTATTATAGTCTTACTTTTGGTTAGAGTATCGTATTGGCGTCAATTTCTGCCGATAAGGTAAGGACAAGAAGTTGATGGAAGTGGACGTTGCAGTGAATGCGTACCTAACTACAAGAACACCAAGTCGAAAGGTGTAGGCACAAGTAACGGAAATTAATAGTGGATATGGTGTATAGTCACTAGATGGTATGCGTGTGTCTGAAAACTCAGTTGCGACGATATATTAATTTATTGGCAATTGCTACCTTTTCTCTAAACTTTCCGCTCCGCCTTCATAGCTTTCAACATCATACTCCCCGGGATACTTTTGCAGTATCTCCTTCAGGTTGTCAATCTGCTCCTGTTGCTCCTCGGTAATCTCTTCATAAACGTCTTCCCACATTGTTCGGATTGGTGGTTTCTTTTCGTTCTCAGCTTTGTTGAATGCAGCCAAAACATCTGCTTTGATCTTTCTCTGCATCTGTTGCTCCTTTTCTTCGTTCCACATGCCTTTGTTCTCCATCCACTTTCGTAATCTTGTGATTGGGTTGTCTCTTCGCTTCCAGGTATCTCCCTCGCGGATTTCTCTGTACTTGCTGCTATCGTCACTGGTACTATGATGGCTGACGCGGTAGCTCATGGCTTCAATCAGCACAGGCTTCATGTCACCCTCTAATGCCATATTTCTTGCCCTCATTGTCGCTTCTCGAACGGCAAAAATGTCGTTTCCGTCGACTCTAATTGTATCTATGCCGTATCCAATCCCTCGGCTGGCGATGCCATCTCCTCTATACTGCTCCAAAGTTGGAGTGCTGATAGCGAATCCATTGTTCCGACAGATAAATAGCACAGGGCAATTCCTAGTAGCTGCTATGTTCAATGCCGCGTGGAAGTCTCCCTCAGATGCTGCTCCTTCACCAAAGTAGCACGCAACAACTCTTTTCGGTACTTCTTGCGGATTCTGAAGGTGTTGTAACTTCAAGGCGTATGCTGCGCCCGAAGCTTGCGGAATCTGAGTCGCCAGCGGAGAAGAAATCGTGTGCATGTTTAGCTCTTTGGATCCGTAATGTACTGGCATGTTCCGGCCTTTCCCAATATCTAACCTATTCGAAAAGAGTTGGTTCATGAAATCTTCCAATGTGAACCCTCGATACGCGAACACTCCAGCTTCTCGATACTGTGCAAAGACAACATCTCCCTTGTCTCCTTCTTCGCCTGGTCTACCGCCTTTCAAAGCAGATGCTGATCCAACAGCTATGCCTTCTTCACCGGCGGAGACCATATAGAACGACAGCCGACCTTGCCTTTGAGCCTGATACATAATGGGATCAAGGACGGAAATGGTGGCCATGGAGTGGTACATTTTCAGCACCTCTTCATCCGATACTTCCAAACTCTTGCAGGTAGGGTCAACAACGTTTCCATTCTGGTCAATGGCACGGTATGTCGGCATAGCCGCGAGATCGGATGGTGAGGTGAAGGATAGGGTAGTTGTGAACTTGGAATTGACGGCACCTGGGAAGTGGACGCTGTAAATGTCAGAATGGTTGTATGTAGAGTTATAAGTCGCTACTCACTGATCAGAGCCTGCTTTCTGGGTTACTGACTGCCAGCGAACTCCCCCGAGCTTCCATCTTTGCTGCCAAAAACGTCGTGAACTCCTCCTTCCAGGCACGGCGGCCCGCGCAGGGCTTAGACAGGCCATTTGCCGCAATTCACGGCGTAAAGACATGATACTACTGACACATCGGTAGAGAAAATATTAAACCGAGTTGGCGAGCAGAATTTTGTATGTCGGGAGAAAGCTGGGAGACAATGCGCCGCTCGGCTACCCGCGGCTTTATGACGACGGATTGTGAGGCTTCAAGGCAGTTAAATTATAGCTCATTGTGATATTTCTAATGCTCGCATTTCACCTTTTGGGCCAGATGAACGCCATTACAGAGTACCATCTCTGTAGAACGAAAGCGTAAAATAGATTCAATTCACGAACCCATTTGGGTCGCTGATGTGCACGGCCTATGGCACGGGTAGCGTCCTCAGGGAAGAGGAACCTTTCTACTCCGTATCGTAACCCAGGATCCCCAGTCACTACTGGGCCTGAATTTGCTTCTAAAGACGCCTGGATATATCTTCGTGTTTGCCATATGATCTCAGCTTCCTCTGAGCTAGATTACGCGGCGCTTGAAGCAACTATGAAGAGCAAGCAGTGGCTCACAGGACAATGAGATCGGAAGGAATCCAAAGATGGTTCAGCTATACCAATCATCAATGTCGTCTTCTTCCTCGTCCTGGTCTTCCCAGTTCGGTTCGTCCTTGGCTTCTTCTCCACGTTCAGTATCATCTTTCACTTGTCTTTGTCTAATCTTTTCCCTCATATCCCTCACTTTTCTTGCCCTCTCCTCCAGCCTGTCGATTTCATCAAACTCGTCCTGTAAGGCGGCGGCGGCATCTTCCTTCTCCAATTCCAATTCCTCCTCCCTGCGTTTGAATTGATTCTTGTCTCGTTCTGTTCGCGCTGCTACTTCCTCCGCGGTCATTGCTGGTGCGGATATGACTGCTGTCGAGTTGAATGTTACTGGTGCTGTCTGTTGGATAGGCTCGGACTCGAGATCGGCGATATCGCGTTCAAAAGCCGCCCACTCATCTTCATTGATAGCATCTTGCCGGGAGTTTGCGATTGCGTCTCCATCTTCTGGGTGGCGTGTATCTGCAGGCGGTTCCGCAATCACTCGACTACCAATGCTTTGTTTCCTGCTCGAGGGCTTTTCCGAGGATTTCACTTTGAGAGGTACTTCATGATGGTCGGCGTCATCAGATGTTTCTGGCCTATCATTGTCCTCCTCTTCGGCTCTCAGTCGTTTAACAATCTCCGCAACCTTTGGGTCGGCGGCTTTGCGCTTTTTACTACTGGCAGGTGGAGGATTGGTGTTGGTAGGCGGCTTCTGAGTCTTTGAAGTAGTACTTCCCCGCGATGCGCGCTCGGCACGAAGTAATGCCCGTACATCGGCCATCTGTGAAATTTCGAATGGTAATGGGATTCGAGTGAAGCTTCATTGTCCAAAGCTTTTCTATCTGAGCTGCGGCTGCGCTGGAGCGCATGAGCCTGAGGCAACGACATTCTTACGTTGATGACTAAGACAAACCCGCGGGCTTGGCAAAAATCTCCACCCTCGATCTGATCGCGGAGAAATCATCATCTTTTCACCACATACTGTCATGTCAGCTCGATCCTTTCCACCACCCAAAAACAAATCTTGAAAAGGCGATCAGTACAACTCCCTGGACTCGTGGAGTTACATTGAATCTTGCGCTCACCGTACATACTGCAAAGCTTAGCTCAGTGGCGTCGTGTGACTTCACGCTCTCCATACGGGAAGTTTTGTGGTGTTGATATCGGCGTAAACCTGAAGGGAACACGCTTATTTGTGAAGCGCAAGTGAGCTTCTCAACGTCTGTCAGCATCCAGCGCGAGGTCAAGGCGGCGCGACTGCGGGAGAGTTCGGTTCATAGCTACTATTGCGCTTAGGCGCTATTCTTCCATCGACTCCATTATCACCATTACATCGCAGTCATCTGTGGTTGAGAGCCGTGACAACGTGAGCCTTGAGCCCATCGGTTTCGACCCAGCGTGACATATCGTCACGATTCAGTCAACATGGCTGGTAAGCCTTCAACCGACGTTACACACTTTTCGCAAGACGGCAAAGCGTTGGAAGCAAGTCTCAAAAGCTGACATGAGATCTATTTCAGATGAACCTCGCCGTTCAGGCCGCGCGACGAAAGGCCAGCACACGAAAAACCATGAAGAAGACCCTCCTCCGAAGAAAAAGGGCAAAGGAAAGGGTGGCAAGGGATCCACAAGTGAAGCTGAAGAGAATGGAGATGACGACGCAATTGTTCGTTGCATTTGCGGAGACACAGAAGACTATCGTGGATGGATGATGATTGTTTGTGAACGATGCGAAGCATGGCAGCATAACTTCTGTATGGACGTGACTGAGGACGATGATCAACTGCCGGACGAGTACTACTGTGAGCAGTGTAAACCGGAGAACCACAAGGAGCTTATCGCTGCAATGAAGCGAGGCGAAAAGCCATGGGTGGAGAAGATCCGACGCCGTGAAGAGGAAGAGAAGCAGAAAAAGAAGAAGGGCAACAGGAAAAGCAAGGGCGGTCGCGCGAGTGGTGTTGGTGCTGAAAATCAACAGCCTAGTCCTAGAGACTCTGCAACACCTTCGGTTCAGCCAGAAAGTACTACAAGACGCAAAGCGGACCAGCCATCTTCGGGCCAAGTAAGGAATTGCTGCAAGTACTTGCTCAGAAACAGACTGCTAACGCAATCAAACAGCGCGTCTCGCCTATAGAAACACACCCTCCTCCCTCTACCGCGAGTCCAGGTGGACTTAGGCGAAAATCCACCATCGATGACATTACGAACAAACGACGTAAGTCCACGATCGAAGATGTGGCTGCCAAACGGCGCAAATCAAGTACTCAACCTACACGACGTGACTCTACAGTCCTACCACCTGTTAATTCCATCGATCAACTTCCAGATGAGCGACGTAAAGGTGTAGAGGCTCTTCAGAGAACGCTCAAATCTCATGTTGACGCAAATGTCAAGCAACATTCATATCGAGTGCCTGACGGGCAGACACCAACCGTGGTGGCTGGAGATCTTGCCCTTCAAATTGAATATGCTCTTTACCACCGCTTTCCAGGTGAAGAAGACAAATCTGGTTATGCCGAGCAATTCCGCTCAATTCTTTTCAACACAAAGAAAAACAAAAGCCTGGTCGATCAGATTCTTAACGGTTCTTTGAACCCAGAGGAGCTAGCTATCATGTCGACCGATGATATGGCAAGTGAGGAGCTTCAGCGCGAGCGCGCCCAACTCAAGGAAGAAGCCGACAAGCAAGCAGTTCTCGTTCAGGAGGTTGGACCACGTTACAAGAAAACTCACAAAGGCGAAGAGTTGGTAGGTGGCTTTGACGGAACTCGATCACAAGACGATGAAAGATTTGTTCAACCTACTCGGCAGTCTCCAACCGCCATCACTGGTAGCCCTCATGCGACCAATGGAGACAATAAGGAACAACTTGGTCATGAGCGTCGCGCTTCTACGAACTTTGACATTCAACAAATCTTCTCCAACGTCCGATCACCCGAGGTTCCCCAAGGAGGATTCGGCGTTGCATCTTCGCAATCGGCCTCCTTTGGAGGTGGAGGGTTCCCCAAGCACAGCCCTGGTGAAGATGCAGACGTCGATCGATTGCTGAAGGATGAAGACATGATGGATACCTCACCAGAATTCCGTGATCCAGCAAATTGGCGAGGGACCCTCGCTATGCAAGGACAAGGCGGAGCAGCATTCTCGGCAGTTGGTCGATACGTTGGCGGTGCTGATATGTCTCATCATATCCCGTACAGTAAACTTCTCCCGGCGAATCTCGAGATCAGCGGACGCATCAGTATCGCAACCGCCGACGCTTATGTATCCGGCTATCACAACAGTGCATCCACTCAAGTCTGTGTTTTGCAGCTTGTGCCGCTTGCTGGCTTCAACGATCAGGGCATGGCGTCTATCTTCAACTATCTCCATTCGAAGCAGCGGTGGGGTTGCATCAAGAACATTGACCTCCACAAGGACATCAAGGACGTCTATGTTGTTCTTGTGGATGCTGGGATGGGTCCATTGCCACAATTCATGCAAACACTAGAGGATCTAAACATCGAAAATCCTCGCCCATACAACGGACTCTACATCGTCTTCATGATCAAGACACAAGCCTCGCCACCACGTGATATTGACGGTACTATGGATGTTCACATGGAGGGTACTCCTGCAGTATCCGTTGGACCAGAGTCTACTCCGGTGCTACCCAACGCACCCACTCCGGTTTTCCCAACCAGCTCCGGAGCTCAAGCATATCCCATCACCGATCCGGGATACAATCCTACCGATCAGCAGCGAGAGATTCTAGGTCCTTACATCGGCAGCACGACCGTCAAACAGCTCATCATGGGAGCACAGATGCTAAACGAGACGCAGCTGAGAAACCTAAGGCACATCCTAGATCGAGATCCGGCGGCAAGAGAAGACCTACAGGAACTTGGACGACATCTCCAAGCACGAAAACGAGAAGTTGAAGAGGATCGAGGCGGCATGGTGGCATAGTCATCGTTCAGCTGCAGTGAGCGTTCAGCCGCTTAGAGATTCCCAGTTTCGTTTCACATGGCTAGCAGGCGTGCAATGGCGAGTGGCGTCGGGTTGAATTCCGGGACTTTCAATGGCCGTGGAAGGCGACATGGCTTCTCTTGTGACTGCATGGATATCCGCGAGGTTTGGTTTCGCTTTGATTGCGGTTCTATTGCGATGGATACCATTGTGAGTCTATTCGGACATATGGCTGGGTTGTCGTTTTACGGGTCTACATTCGGCGTTGCTAAGGGTGAATGTGGCCACTGAATGCCACTGAACACCTAATCGATGGGCGGTATGGGCTTACATTTGAATTCTTCGTGTCATGGAATAGGATGGCTGCCACGAGCTCATTGAGCCATGGCGTGCTATGATTTGCACAATATGCCTTTGAAAATGCCTTCGTTCGGACTGATCTGCTTGCTTCGACGCTGTTTTACGATTTAATAGCCAGTTTTCAATTCATGACATGCTTTATCACCCCATCTTTCTGTCTCAGTAGTGGATCAACTTTCTACGTCTTCCGATTTGGGCCTTGGTCGCGAAGAACTTCAGCCACAGCAGCGTATGGCGATCCCACACGTATCGTACGTCGACGCGACACGGAGCCTTGATTTCTTGTCCCACTACGTTCTCCAGCCACGTTCCATCTAGTAGAGACGGACATTTAAATTGCTTCAGCCTTGGCTTGTCCGCCGGGTGTTCGTCATCAGCCGGAGTGGCGCGTATGCTCCAGGCTGCACAGCCTCCACTGCCCCGCTGTGTCTTCTCGGCGCACGAGGCTCGAGCCAGAGAGAGACGAGCACGACCTGCTCACCTGCTCACCTGCCGATTCACAATCTTTATAATTCCGACATTTGCCCTCTATCCTCTATCCGATCCCATTTTCCTTTCCGCCGTCCTCCGTATACCTCCATCCACCTCTACGAACACCGTCAAGATGCCTCTTGGAATCAACAATCCGCTGCCTTCGTCTATGAAGAGTGAGCTGCCTGACTATGCCACGACTCCATGGAGCCATTCTCGGATACGCGGCTGACCATTATGTCTAGGCGAATGCAAGAAGGCCGGCAAGATTCTAGCAAGTTTCGTGGATCCAAACCAAGCCTTTGGACCCGACAAGATCATTCCTCCACAAATTCTCGCCAATGCCAAGGTACTTCTGCTGCTGAAACTTCACTGCCTGGCCGCGCTGCCGGCAACCGTGGGAGCGCTATCTTACGAATCCATAGGGTCTCGCGATCATGACCGTCTTCAAGGCGGGTTTCCTGGGCTCCGGACGATTTGGATCTGGTCTCGTGGTCGCTCGCTTGGCCGACGGAACTTGGTCTGCTCCCAGCGCCATCGCGACCGTGGGCGGCGGCTTCGGCGGACAAATCGGCTTCGAACTCACCGACTTCGTCTTCATCCTGAACGATTCCTCTGCCGTGCGAACGTTCGCGCAAGCCGGTTCCATCACACTCGGTGGCAACGTCAGTATAGCTGCGGGCCCTGTCGGAAGGAATGCCGAAGCTGCCGGTGCGGCAAGCTTGAAGGGCGTGGCCGGCATCTTCGCGTACAGTAAAACAAAGGGTCTGTTTGCTGGTGTATCTTTGGAAGGCTCTGCCATCATCGAGCGAAAAGATGCCAACGAAAAGCTCTACGGCCGTCGCTTAACTGCACGTGCTCTTCTTGAAGGCCAAGTCCCGATCCCACCGGCAGCAGATCCTCTCATGGCCATTCTCAACTCGCGTGTCTTCTCAGGCGTCGGTGGTGGTGATATTTACAACGATATTCCAGTCTACGACGAAGCGCACGAAGATGTCGTCTGGCAGGGTCGTAAAGGTTCCGCGTACGGCGAAGGCCAGCGCAGTCCCAATTCTCCAGGTGGTGATGGCTTCGACCGTCCGTCACGCTCTTCAACCTGGCAAGATGACTATTACGACCGCTCTCCAGCTCAAGGCATAAACCGCGCAGCAACCGCCTATAACAGCCGCGCCAACCCTCAGGAAACCTTCGACAGCATCGTAAACCGCGACCGCTCAAATTCGCAGTATAGCTCCGAGGGAAAGCTGAAGCCTCAGCGGCCTACTGCACCAAAGCCTGCGTTCGCTGCTGCAAAAAGGGCGAGTATGGGCGCGAACCAAGCTATTGCCAAGTTCACTTTTGAGGGAGAACAGGCAGGCGATTTAAGCTTCAAGAAAGGTGAGATCATCACCATTGTCAAGAGGACACAAAACGAAACGGATTGGTGGACGGGAAAGATTGGTGAACGAGAGGGAATCTTCCCAAGGTTTGAAAACACCAATTCCTGCTCCCTAGTGCTTTCTAACGTTTATAACAGTAACTACGTGGAGACTGTGTAACAGGATTCTTTACGATGTGCAATGGGCATTTTTGTGGCGAGTGCTTTTCCAGATGTTGATCCATTTTCTTCTTCTATTCTCAAAGGAGCTGTTTGACTATCGCGCTGCCCACGACTGCTTGAAATGCCATGAGCGACGGGATGACCATTGGCTTGGATGAATGCAAGCATTAGCACGGCGTTTCAGGCGCTAGTCAGATTGCTAGGCCATCACCGAATTTCCATCATTTATGAGGAATAAGCCCTTTGTCTACGTTATGTATGCCTTCTATTCTCATTCAAAATAGGCGGCACTATTTAGGGTCAATTTGAAGCGATTCAATTTCCATTTCGATCTCGATCTTCGCATTTAAGCACATATTAACTTGAGTCACAGCGTGCTGAGAATTTCAACTCAACATAGTACTCCTCTATGGAATCGTCGCCACCGCATATCGGCCCTGGTTGCCTTCATCGAATGCCCATAGCTGCAGCAGCTAGTGCTTATGAGCAATTACAGCCCG
>Ga0335072_10000120_pt1 | contig 161624 bp, 143 predicted proteins | sample Lox_Sample_21_FD_206725 | JGI IMG/M metagenome (GOLD analysis project Ga0335072, IMG submission 206725) | Soil microbial communities from Loxahatchee National Wildlife Refuge, Florida, United States - Lox_Sample_2.1 | ecosystem: Environmental > Terrestrial > Soil > Wetlands | place: USA...
CTCATCTTCGGTCTGCGGTGTCACTGAGCCGCTGGCCTCCAGAACCAACCTTTGTTTCTTCTTGTCCCTTTTGCTTTTCTTGGTCGAAAATGCCCATTCATCTTCCTCAGTAGTTCCCGCCTTCGGAGTCGCCGTCAGATTCACTATATCCTGTGCTATTGGTGGCTCATCTTCGGTCTGCGGTGTCGCTGGCTCACCGGCCTCCAGGATCAACCCTCGTTTATTCTTGTCCTTTTTGCCCTCCTTTGGAGTGGCGACCAATGAGTACTCGTCAGGCTCTCCCTGCATTTCCTCTGGCTCAGTAACGAAGGCCTTCTCCCCGATCGTCCGTGCTGCGTCACGGTTAGGAGCTGCTTTAATCGTTTCATCGTTCTCAAGCGCAGTTTTTTGTTCTTCTGGCATTGTAGGTATCAATGAGAAATCTTCCACTTGCTTGGGCAAACCCGACGTGTCAGCCATGTGTGATTGGATTTCGTCTTCAGTGTTGACGTTCTTTGCGGTCTGTTTCTCGTTAAGTGTGAGCCCTTCTGCACCAACATCATTAGAGATATGAGCCAGGCTTTCTGGCCAAGGTATTGATGATCGACTTTCATTGAAATCATCACTAGCTGGTATTGACGGCTCCCCAGCGAAAGCCTGACTCTTTTTCTTCTTCCTGTCTTTTCTACTTTTCTTCGCTGGCCCCAACAACAATTCGTCCACTTCGGTACTTGGTTCTTCTGCAGGAGTGACTATTGGAGGAGTTTCAGTTCCTTCTTCTATAGAAGCGAGAGCAGCGACACTGTCGGGAAGGATATCGTTAGAAAGACTTGATTCCGTAGATGGCTCTGTAAGCTCATTGACTGTCGATTGCTTGCTTTTCGACTTCTTACTTTTCTTATCTTTCTTTCCTTTCTGAGCAGGAGCCCGGGACGCTTCATCAGCTTGGTTTTCGATCATTTGTGTAGGCGTAGGGGACAGATCGGCAATTGTCTCTGGTTCATCGGGGCGCTTGATTTCTATGGGAGCCTCTGGCCGAACCGTTTCACTGGACGCATCGGCAGTTACGTCTGCTTCAACCGGCTGCTCAACTGGACTTGAAGCTTCTGGTAAAGCGACCTCATGGGACACTTCAGCAGTTACGTCCGCTTCAACCGGCTGCTCAACTTGGTTTGAAGTTTCTAGTAAAGCCACTTCATGGGATGCTTTAGTAGTTACGCCTGCCTCAACCGGCTGCTCGACTTGGCTTGAAGCTTCTGGTAAAGCGACTTCACGGGATGCATCGGCAGTTACATCCGCTTCAACCGGCTGCTCAATTTGGCTTGAAGCTTCTGGTAAAGCGACTTCATGGGACGCATTGGCAGTTACGTCCGCTTCAACCAGCTGCTTAACTTGGCTTGAAGTTTCCAGCAAAGCGACTTCATGTGACGTATCGGCAGTTACGTCTGCTTCAAGCTGCTGTTTGACTTGACTTGAAGCTTCTGGTAAAACGACTTCATGGGACGCATCGGCAGTTGCGTCTGCTTCAACCGGCTGCTCAACTTGGTTTGAAGCTTCTAGTAAAGCGACTTCATGGGACGCATCGGGCGCATCGGCAGTTACGTCCGCTTCAACCGGCTGCTCAATTTGGTTTGAAGTTTCCAGCAAAGCGACTTCATGGGACGCCTTAGTAGTTACGTTTGCTTCAACCAGCTGTTCGACTTGGTTTGAAGTTTCCAGCAAAGCGACTTCATGGGACGCCTTAGCACTTACGTCTGCTTCAACCGGCTGTTCGATTTGGCTTGAAGTTCCTGGTAAAGCGACTTCGTGGGACGCATCGGCAGTTACGTCTGCTTCAGCCGGCTGCTCGACTTGGTTTGAAGTTTCTAGCAAAGCGACTTCATGGGACGCTTCAGCAGTTACGTGTGCCTCAACCGGCTGCTCGACTTGGCTTGAAGCTTCTGGCAAAGCGACTTCATGAGACCCTTCAGCAGGTATTCCGGCTTTACCACTACCATCAATTTGTAGTGTACTATGCGGTTGAACGGTTTCGTGAAAGTCCGATTCGAGGCGATCATCTGAGACCTCACCTCCACCACTCGAAGTCGCCTCTTGTCGCTCTAACTCAGGTTGAGGGAGGAACTCCATAGCTGACTCCTGTGCTTCCTGAGGTGCTTGATCATGCACGAGATCACGCGACTGGTCGCGCACACTCTCGGCCACCACGATGGGCGGTGGGACCATTTGGCTGATCTTGTCTTCAAGGGTTGCATGATGTGCTTGCTGACGATCCTGAAGATGTTCAGCAGGAGGTACCGTTTGGCTCAGCGACAATTCTTCAGGCGCTAGTTCGTGTGTTGGCTCACGAATCTGCTCCTGCTTGGACTCGGTTCGTACAGGAAGCTCAGTCCCTGCTTGAGGCGTATTTGTCTGTTGATCTACTTCGGCTGGAGCTGACGCCTGCTCGGGTTGCCCCAAACCAGGGGTGGGCAGCTGTTCTTGATCTCCTGCGACTGGAAGTGATACCTGCCGCTGTTGCTCCAAATCGGTGACGGGTATTTGCGCTTGATCCTCTCCTGCTGACACAGACAAGTGACCTTCTTGCTTGACTTCACGCACAGGCACCAACTGATCATCTTCTTGAGCAGCTTTTGAAGTCGTACGTTCTTTAAGTTCGCCAAATACTGACGCCCAGCCCGAGGCACGAACCGCAGACATTTCATGATCTTTCGCAACCTCAGAGATCTGCCGTGGGACTTCCGTTGATTGGGACACCTTTCGCTGTTTTAGTTCACCAAATACTGATGCCCAGCGCGAGTCCCGAAGTGCTTCCGCCTCTTCACCTTCCCTAACCTCAGCGGTCTGCCGTGGAACATCTTTAGGTTCTGACACCTCGAGTGTATCTTGAACCACGGCTACTTCGTGGTCATCGGTCGACTCGGGTGTCAGTGTTGTGGCTTCCACAGGCTCCGGCACTTGCGGTTCGACTTCACGAGGTTCAGAAAGCTCGTGTATAACCTGAGACTCCGGCAATTTTTTCTCCTCGAAAGCCCCGGACACGTGTTGGTCAGCCAAGTCAGGTACTGGTAGTCGTTTGGCTTCGACAGCCTCGACCGGTTCTTGATTGTGTGGCGGCAATTGCTCCTCATCTTGGGGCACTGAAGCTTGATCTCGTGGTATTGAAGCCGTAGTTGGTATTGAAGCCGCAGTGGGCATTGAAGCCTCAGTTGGCATTGAAGTCTCAGTTGGTATTGAAGCATGAGTCGGCATTGAAGCTTCAGTCGGCATTGAAGCCTCAGTCGGTATTGAAGCTTCAGTCGGCATTGAAGGCTCGGTCGGCATTAAAGTCTCAGTTGGCAATGAAAGCTCAGTTGGCATTGAAGGCTCAGTCGGCATTGATGGCTCAGTCGGCATTGAAGTCTCAGTCGGCATTGATGGCTCAGTCGGCATTGAAGTCCCAGTCGGCATTGATGGTTCAGTCGGCATTGAAGGCTCAGTCGGCATTGATGGTTCAGTCGGCATTGAAGTCTCAGTTGGCATTGAAGCCTCAGTTGGCATCGAAGCCTCAGTTGGTATCGAAGCTTCATCTCGTGGTAGCGATACTTCATCCAGAGCTCTAGGCACTGACATCGAAGGCTCGTTATTTAAGGCAGATAGTGGCTCCTCCACAGGAACAGGCATGGATTGCGGCTCAAGGTTTTGTGCAATATCAACCGGAAGTGATGTCTCACCTAGAAGCGCCAGCTTCTTTACCCCTTTCTTATCTTTCTTGCTCTTCTTGGTAGTTGCCCATGTCAAGTCTTCTGTTTCGGTCTCCCCTCTGGGAGTATCACGTTGGCTTTCTGCCGTGGTGTCCACGCTCTCTTCCGTCTGAGGCGTTGTAGCTTCATTCATCCAATCAACTGGTTGCTTCTTCTTATTCTTCCTGTCTTTTTTGCCTCCAAATACGACGAGATCATCAGCCCTCTCTTGTGTCGAGGCATCCTGCTCAGTCTCAGGAGCTTTCTGGGTTGGCTCCTCTGCTTGTTCAAGAGCGCCCTCGGCGGCGAAATCTAGAACTCGGCTCTTCTTCTTCTTTTCCTTCTTGTCCTTCTTGCCTCTTTTTGTCGACACAGTAAAGGAGTCTACATCGAGCTGTCTCGCTTGGGGTTGATCAATGCTTTCAGTAGACGACATTTCAGTCACTGGCGTCGAAGCGTCAGAAATTAACGCTGTGGTCCTTCCTTTCTTGCTCTTCTTTTTGTCCTTCTTTGAAGTCGGGGCCCAGGAAGGCTCTTCTACTAGCTCTTGTAAGTCACTCGGATCATTGACGGTCTGTCTGAGTGGCTCTAGTGGAGTAGCTGCAGCCGAAGGATCTTCAAGCTGCGATGCATCAGCATTCTCCAATTCGCGGCTGATATCAACCGGCTTGTCGTCGATATTATCTTCCCTAGTCAGTACATAGTCGCTCCCGAAAGGATTGATGCTCGGATCTGAGATCGCGATAGTATCGATGGATTCAACAGACGGCAAAGGGTGCTTGATAATCTCTGTCTCCTCTTGCGCGTATTGCGTCACCGCTGCGACATCATCTCGAGTGGTATCATCTGGCTCAGCTTCCATTGCTTCAACTTCAGTCAAATTTTTCGATTTCTTGCCTGTCTTATCCCTTTTCTTGTCTTTCTTCGACTTCGACCTAGAAGGCAAACCTTGATCACTGCCTACGTTTTCCACTGCCTCTTCAAGTTGGGCCAAATCAACTTTTGACCCTTCGCGTGAGGCCTCGACGATAGTATCAAGACGTCCAGAGCCATGCCAGGGCTCCAGACCTGTAGGTGGCTGGAAAGCCTGAAAGGCTTCCTCTTCAGAGATCTCAGGCGCTGTGCCGCGGGCAGCTTTAGCTTTAGCGAAGGCCTCCTCAAGAGGCGAAGGCCCAGACAGCATGGTAGTGTCTACTTCCAGTGTAGCTGTAGGCTGATCGAGAGGGTACGAGTCTCTTGAGGCTTTTTCGTCGATGGCTCCCGTACGGTTGGTATCATCCAGTGCTCCAAATGTCGAGTCAGAGGAAAGATCGCGATCTTGTCGAACAAGTTCTGCTGCTGCTGCTGCAGGCACTGACTCCTCGGTTCGTGGCATTTGGGTTTCAACCTTCTCCTCTAACAGAGACAGGGATTTCTGCGTCGTAACATCCTTATTACGAGCAACACTAGGCTTGTCCACTGCCATATTCTGGGAGCTCTTGTCTGTATCCTCTAGAGCTGGTTGAACTATCTTCCCGGTTTCTGCTTGTGGAAGGGGTCGCTCGTCGACATGGCCGGTAGTCGGTATGTCAAGGCCCTCTACATCAGCGCTTTTGGTACTTGCAGAAGCTTGAGCATCAAGAACGTCATGCTTTGGCTGCGTTGGGACAGCAATCTCGGAAATGGGAATTTCCGAGGGAAAGTCTTGTTCCCGTACATTAGCTTGAGATGGCAACCTTTGTTCTGCAATTGCCTCGAAGCCCAGAGGATCAACGTTGTCCGGTACATCAGATGCATCAAGCGAGCTAGAGCTACCTTCAATAGGCTCTTCCGTCAGGTCCAACGTCTTGGGTTTCTTCTTGCCTCTCTTGGACTTCTTGCGGGATACAGGTACGACAGCAGACTCGTCATCAGCGGCTTGTGGTGCGACTACCACTTGTATCTCGCGCATGGTTGGCGGGTCAACTGGCCTACTAATTTGGTCCAAAGGCGTAGCAGAAGTCGCAGACGGCTCTGGCAAGTCTTGGGTGTCCCTCACATGCAGAGGCTCTTCAGCTGTTGCTGTAGCACCTTCTTCGTGCTCAAATAGTTGTGAAGCTGCGAGAGCGGCTGCAGCGCCGCCTACCAAACCTAGGCCAATGCTTGGTGCCAAGCTGTTGTCATGTACTGACCGCTGATCTCGCGCAGGGGATGAAGGTCTGCTATTATGCGCGCCAGAGTCATTCTTCGTCACCGAGCTTGCCGGACTCCCCACACTAGGCAGGACCATGGGAGACTGAGACGGCGATTGATCAACATTTTGACCCGCAGGCTGCGAAGAGGGATCTTCAAGAAGCTCAGAAGGCGAGTGAAATTCGTACTTTGGCTTTTCCCTCTTTACTTCCTTTGGAAACTCTGTTGCAGTTGGAGTTGCAGTCCTCGAGTCCAGATAGTCAGGAGACGTGGGCCGTTCATCCCGCCAGTAAGAAAGGCTGTGGCGGCTATCGCGCATCTGGGACGGACTCATTTGCTGTTCTGCATATAATTCACCTTGACTGTCACCGCGAAGATTCTCCATAGACGGATGTGATGAGCTCGTCCTGCTCGAGGGCAGTGAAGGGTACATTTCCTCAACTTCAGTCTCGGGCTGCTTTGTGCTACTATGGCGTTCCACCAGATAGAGCGGACGAAACTCCTTAGAGTTTCGGAACTCAGTCGAAGTGGGACGGCCTTGTCTTGGGCGAGGGGTGACGAGGGGAGCCACAGGAGAGCCTGTTGAGGCCGAGCCAACTGAAGATGACCTGACAAAAGCCGGAGAGACCGGCAAGCGACGGAAGTGCAAAGGGACGGCAGTGGGCGAGCTAGTGGCCACGGGACTGGACAAAATATCATTCGTCCTAATTTCAGACAAGTGACGCTGTCGAAATTGATCCCTTCGGGCTGAAGGCGACGTTTCTTCATCAAGACTAGCCACATGCTCATCAACCACAGCAGGTATCGTACGTGGAGAGACTGATCGACTCCTCACAATGCTTGAGACAGGATCGTTCAGCATAGTAGGATGCTCCGCAGATACGCTCTGTTCAGCGTCTAGTAGAGTTTCTGGTTTTGACCCCGAATCACCGTCAAGTACCGTTGGCAATTCGGGGCGCTCCCCTAAAAAAGAGATGCCGTCTTCGCTTCGCTCATTGTCTCGAGTCATCTCTTCGGATGAGAGGAATTCATCTTCTGGGCTTTCTTGCCTTAGATCGTTTTTGACCGAAGACTGCGAATGGCTCCGGCCTCGATATAGGTCTGAAGAAACGTCATCGTTGTCTCTCGACTTCCGCTTACTTCTCCGCTTCCGGTCGTTAAGACCTTCGGGCTTCACGCCGTGTCCATTCCTGCTTGGAAGGTCCGCTTCTCCGGGCGATTGCTTTTGAGAGGTTGATGTTTCCGATTTGCTGGACGAGAACCATCCAAATAGGCTCCCAGATTTCTTATCTTTGCTCTTTCGGGAGGCTGACTTATCTCCGTTCAGGTCGGCAGGCAATGAAGACACGGAAATGGCATCTTCATCAACGCTAGGACTGTCTCCCTTAGATTTCTTCTTTGACTTCTTGCCACTCTCACGATCATCTCTCAACTCCGCAGGTGACGAGATAGTAGACTTGGTGTCATCCCATATGTCACTATCTCGTTTGGGCTTCCAACTCGACCTCTTGGAATCTACCGATGCATCTACTCCTGGCTCTGAAGCGCTTACTGCAGGAAGTCTCTCGTAATAGTCGTCGTTTTCGCGTTCCAATTCTCTCCTGCCTCTGTCGAAGTCCCCGAGCTCACCAATTGCTAGGGCAGCAGTTGCAGCAGCTCCCACCACGACGGCTTCTGCGGCACGGCCGCTCTTTCTTGACGGCTTTTTGGATTTCTTCTTCCCTCCGAAATCCTCTGGATCGGATGCATACGACACTTGCGGTCCTGACTGGTCGAGCGATTTGTCAAAGCTGACGTCGTCCAAAGTAGCGCTGCGATTGAGCGTTTTGCTTGGCTCCGATTTGACCGATATGACCGATTCAGTTGGAGGAGTGTGTGCTTCGCACATGTTTTCACTCTTTCGGAGTTTCTCGTCTTCCTCGCCAAGACTTACAGCCGTAGGTTCTTGGGCTGCTTCCACGTTCACAGACTTGCTGGCCGCCGGTGAATCTTCAAGATAGTCGAAGACGTTCACATCGAATCCACCCGGGACCTTGGGCTCGACATTGGTTCGCTCATCCTCGGCCACGGCCCCAGAATCCTCACCACGCACTGGTTCAAGTCCTTTGGGAACTCCCTCTGCCGGCGTTGACGGAATCTCGCCCTCAACAAACCCTTTCTGCGGCGGCACCGAATAATCATGACAGTTGCCGAGATCCGATACAGTTTCATCGTATGGCGCTCGATAGAAGCTTGCACCTTCAGATCCAGGCGGCGAGTCGCGTCTATGATATGTAGGATCATTGACGACGATGGCAGGATCGAATCCAGCACTTTCAGTGCCAGCGGCAAGTATAGCCGCAAATTCTAGATCTTGACCATAATTCGATTTTTGTTCTTGCTCTTGGACAACAGGAGCCGGTGCAGGTACGTCCTTTTCAGCAGTTGAGAGTGGCATACCGTTTGAGCCTACGGATACGCTCACAAGCTCGCTCAGCTCTGGCTTCACGTCGGAATGCGTTCTCTCTGCTAGGTCGATAGCGGGTTGTGAAGACTCGTACGTAGCAGTGCGGACGAATTCCTCGTGGTCCTCTAGTGGTGTAACTGCTTCGTATTCGTGCGTCCGATGCTCGCCCCAGGTGACGCTGGATGATCTCTTCTCCTTCTTCTCTGGTATTTCCTCGGGCAGATCAGGTACCTCAGGCGGCTCTGGACTCTTCGAAGGCAAAGGCGACATGTCTCCACGCACAGAAACAGGAGGTGTAGGCTCGATAATGTCGAGAAGAGGAACGGGCCATGAAAATTGTCTCGGGTCATCTCCCGGCTCAATCCCGAATGGTCTGTATAAGAAAGGATCAAAAGTGTCTTTTCTTCGAGCAGCCCTCGGGACCACTTCCACTATATGTGCAGGCTCCTCGATGGGATCATCGCGATGCTGGGCGGCATAGTTGTGCTCTTTGACCTTGTCTGCAAGTTCTGGAGGTACGAAGTAACTAGCGTAGTCGTCATGAACTTGGCTTGGGTTTGAACTAACCCGTGCTGCTGCCATCCTGGCAATTCGTTGTTGTTGGCTATCTGACCGGTCGTCGTCGCCCATCTTAGACGTTGTAGTTTGCTTCAGGGCCGACCTGCGACGGGATTGTCGTTCCTCGCGTTCTGGTTTCGCTTCATCCTCTAAAGACGCCGATTCCGCTGCAGCCACAGCGGCAAACCCAACCCCACCAGCTTCCACGGCCGCTACAGCGGGCCAAGTATCAGCACGTTTCGACTTGCGGGCTTCCCTTTGCTGCCTATCTTCTTCGTAGAGCCGCTCTAGTTCTCTCTCAATCTCCTGTTCGCGCTCCGTTCTGGCGTCAGTAGACGAGCGTCTGCCCGAAGCCATCTCATCTCTTTCACGCTCTAGACTAGCTTCTTGCTCAAAGTTAGTACTCTCCACTTGCTTTTCACCACTGCGACCTTTGCGTTCCGATCGCCTTCGTTCTCGACGTTGAGCTCGTCTATCTTTCTCTATCTGTTCCTCCGTCAAGTCAAACTTGACACTATCTCTGGTAGACGCTCGACGTCTAGAACTGTCCTCGAACTCGTCATCTCGAGTTTGCGAAGGCGTCGGTGATGAGTTCCGCCTCCTTCGCGGCTTTTCGTCTGAGCGTGTCCGGTTCTTTTGAAAATCTACCGGCAACTGCTTGGGAGATTCAGTCATTGGTGGTTGTGGCGGATATTGGGAGAACACAGGAGTTCCATTGGGATTGTACATAGGTGGAGGAGCTGAACCCTGCCTAGAGTAAACAGCTGACGAAATCGGAGCAATAGGTTGTGGATGTCGCAGAGGGGCTGACTCTGTCCCGGCGGCAAGAACGGGGGGTGCCATGCCAGTCAATGGAGAGATTGCTGAGGTTTTGCGATTAACCTCGAACGCATTTGAATCCGACATAGGCACAGGATCCAGTTGCTGCAAGGACTGTAAACTTGCATTGCTTTCGGCAGGTCCATATCGTCCAGAAGAAGATGCTGCTGCTGCTGCTGCTGCTACACCTACAAAACCTAATGCTGCGGGTTCAAAGCGTGAGGGATCCAGTGAAGGCTTCTTCCGCGGTTTCTTCCCCTTGTTCCACCGCCAGTCCCATTTGTCCGTCCCGTCATTAGATGCGAATGACTCTCTGCTTTGTCGAGCGGACAGTCCACCACCATACGCTAAGGCAGAGTCAACGCTGGACTCATCGTCAGATTCGTCTACCCAATCGTCATTTCCTTCGTTAGACTCTGAAGGTGGGTTCTGCAGGTATCTCTTGTCATGGCGTCTGGGCGGCTCGCCACGCGGTTCCTTTACTACCATCAAGTCAGCTCGTCGCTTACCTTTTCGGTCCTCTTTGTCTCCTTCTGCTGCAAGGGCAACACCAGCAGCCGCTAATCCTAAAATCTCGGCATTGACATTGCCATCGTCTCTCCCTTTGCGATCACTGCGCCTGTTCCGTTTCCGGCGAACAGAGCCGGCCCCGAACGCCAAGTCGGCATCGGAAGAAGATGAAGATGCGTTTGCGAAGTTGAAGAAGCCTAACCCTTTCGGCTTTTTGCCTTTTCTTCGATTGGCAGAAGGTGAACTGAAAAAGGATGCAAAGCCAAGAGCTGCGGAATTCGTTGTAGAAAGATCCACGTAAGAATGATTGGGAGACACTCGCTTCGAGTAATAACGCTTCTTCGGAGAATTGCTCCTGCTCCGGTGGCTGGCCGCTGCCGCCAAACTACCAGCTGCAACTCCAGCACTGACTGCAGCGGCCTTACTGAATCTGTCTGACGGACTCGAGTCTCTCCCTCTTCGGGACGGTCTCTCTTCATACAGCTCGCCTGTCTTCTTGTCTTTCCGGATTCTGACGTCACCGTCACGCCTTGAATTCTGACGAGAGGAGGACCTATCATCACCAGAAAAATGCTTTGTCTTGCGTGAACTCGACCCTCGTTCATCGGCCGCGAAGGACACTCGAGTTGAGGCTTCCGGACGACCAGATTTGACGCTGTAGGTATCGTCAAAGCCATTCCTCCGATTAGCCGCAGCTTCACTCATTTTCGCCAGGCCATAACCTGCCAGGCCAGTCGCAACCCACTTCTTGCCATTAGACCTTCTCCTCTTCTCATCCTCTGAGGAGGGGTATCTATTTAGCTTGTCGACTCGCGTGCTACTCCCATAGCGCGCATCAGAAGACCGTCGATAGTAGTGATGCTTACGAGGCGCGTCTCGCGGACTCGAGCCGGGATCAAAGCAGTATTTGCAGACTCCAATTGCCTCGGTGTAAGCTTCGTACTCAGCGACAGCAGTTGGATCTTGGAAGAAGTCCACGATCTTAGCAAATGGTCCCCTTCGTCGCCGTCGTTGCTGCATTGGCGGCTGCGACTGAAAATTTGGCGGTAGAGAAGAAGACTGTCCTCCATTTTGAAGTCCATATGAGCCGGCAGCTAGGTTGTCCATCGAGTGATGCTCCTCTGTAGTATGCTGACTGGCATAGTATGCTCCGGCACCCGCTGCGGCAATGCCGGCTGCGGCAGCCCCATACAGGGGCACGTTTGAACCTGAGAATGGTTTCTGCGAAGCCGGAGGAGGCCTTATAGAGCCTTGAGTCGAGGTCTGCATGCCCTGGATCCGAGTTTGCATGCGCTGATTGGCAACGTTACCTGAAGGAGCCATATTTGAACCACCTTCAGTAAGGTCGGGTTTGAATTGGGTGGAGAAATATTCATTAGCTTCACCCATCCTAGCAGTAGCCCCAACGCCAGCACCAGCAGGCGTAGCAGGTCCTACGCCTGTGGCAGAATATCGAACACCTCCAGGTCTCTCTTGAGGCCCCAGTCGACTCGTAGACGTGGAAGGCTGCGATTGTGGGTCGCTCCTAAAGTCAACAGTGCCGGCGTAGAAAGATGCGGCTGCACCGACCAGGCCGAGAGAACTGGGCTCAGGGGGCGGAGCTGCCTCAATCGTCGCTTCATGCAAATGTGCTTGACTCGCGTCTGTGACGATCGAAGGCGCAACTGGCCTGACACCCGGTTGCTCTGCAACTGATTCACCATGATCGCCATAGTATTCAGCAGCAAGACCTGGCGGCCTGTACGGTTCTGCGAAAGTGGATGGAAATTCTCCGGGGAACTGATTTTCGATCATTGAGGCTCTGTGGTTGTCAAGAGCGCGTTCACTATCCGTGCGCTTCGGCTTGTCGTCCTTTCTCGAGCTCCGCCTTCTCTCGTCTCTGTCCGAACGCCTAGTCCGCCGGCTCGCCTTTCCGTTGTCACTATCACTACTTTTTTCTCGCCTCGCGTCTGAATCTCTCTTCTTTCGACTTTCTCTTGCGGGTTCGCTGGCTGAGATGGCACGTTGGCTTGTCATGCTCTCGTTTCGATTCCGATCAGGAGGCCTGTATGGGAGATTCGTTGGATCGGTAGTATTCGCGGTCGCATAAGTGGAGGCGACTGATGGTGCAGCTATCCCGGGATAGGGAGTCCGTGATGTAGAGGAGAAGCTGGTAGAAACTGGATTGAACTCATCATCTCGGTCGGGATCGTTTCTTTTGGATGACTTGCGCTTCGAAGATGACGAAGGTGTAGAGTCGGATCGTCTTCTGGTACCAGACATGTCGTCATCGCCGTTGCGCTTCGAGCGACTTGATTGGGGCATGATCGAGATTTGATAGATGACTGCCTTTAGCAGGTGTGCAAAGTGATGGGTTCCAGTCGCGGCGGAATCGCCAAAATGAGTCGTGCGACTCTGGGTTCCACTTGTATTCTCGTCAAAGTTCTGGTATGAGGCGCTCCAGCATGTATCACAACGAGCATGAAACCAATGTTCGTCACTATAATACGCTTAAAGCAGCCATCGATCCAATCAATATTCACACGCAATGAGCGCTGTGGTGATTGATTGTTGGACGTTTGCCCTGCGTAGTTCTGGGCAGATGGGCTCGGGGCAATTGACGTGGCTGGAGCAGTGGCGAGCCACCCCGACAAACATTTGGGAACCAATTGCAAAGCGCCAAGCTACTCAAATCTCCACCGAAACGATGGGGGCACTCGTCTCTAGCAACACGAAGATTGAGTTTCTACGAAAGATGGCGACCGTCAAAGTGAAGGCGACTCTGGAACAAGATGTACTTTTGGAAAACTTCAGCTCACTGCATTCGATGTCTTGCTGGATTCTCTGATTCCAGGACTTGCGCAGGTAGGCCTCGACCATCTTCAGCTCGACAGGGGTCCCCGCTTGAACGGGGTTTGGAAGCACAACCAATCACAGTATGAACGACACAATTGTTACAATCATTCGATTCATCATGTACATCAAGATGGTGCATATACCATAGCCTCCAGACAAAACGCCTCATAGTTCGTCCTATTCAGCATGCGGTATTGCTGGTATGTACTCGGCCCACGTTGCTCAATATGTCTATTGAATTCATAACGAAACCCCCCCCTCCCCCGAAGAGTCAAGCTCCTTCAAACAAAAGCTCCTCCAGCGCCAGTGCCGCCTGACCCATCTCCACCGTCGTTTCTTCGTCCATGGTCCCGTGCTCGTTGTTGTCGGAACCTACTCTTACTCGCTTCATAGTCTTCGGGACTCTCGCTTCTAGCGATTTCGTCAGTCGCTGAAGTGTATTCGGGAGTGCGCTGTGGAGTTGGTCGGAGATTCGTCTGCAGGGTCAAGTTCGAGGTCTGGGAAGGGTTGAGCGCCGCTCGAGGCTGTCTGGGAGGAGGTTGGTGAATGACTGGTTGCGACTGTTCGTACTGGGGGACATGTCGTGGAGGAGACTGTGGCGGACGGCCACTCTGCCGATTCATCACCTGCCAATCATCGTCTTCGTCATCTTCATCATCTTCTGATAAGGGGATCGAGCTATGCACATAAGATGAGGCTTTAAGGTCGTAGGGAATAAAAGATTCTGATGCAGAAGAGCTTGATTGGGAATGGGAAGGGCGGGGTGGGGAGTGTTCTTCTCGAAGCAAAGCAGCATGAGAATCACCCTTGACGAGGCCCAATCTTTCCTCTTCCGTCGCAGACTTCATTGCCTTCTTCTGTTCGTGAGAGGTGGAGCTGGCACTTCGAGAGCCAAGGCCCGCTCGAGAGATGGGACGGTTTGCAACGCTTGAGGGCAGGTTCGGTGCGGACGAAGTGGGTCGGTCGGACGCTTTTGAATTTCGGTGAAAGACATTTGTGAACGAGAATTGACGGTGCGTTGAATGCTCAGGCCGTTCTGGGGCTAAACTATCCTTATTGTGACGTCTAAAGGCGGGTGATTGATCTCGTGGGCTGTTCGGAAGAGGCTTCGAACGGGGAGAGAGTATCCCCCTTTCGGTTCGTCCTTCCCGGAGGCCGGGGGGAAGACCATAAATATGCTCTTGAGCCTCTTCGAAACTCCCGGGCCCGTAAGGCACGATGGGAGTATCTGGTTTCCCAGATTGGACATTGATCTCAGTCAGTGGCATTGGATGAATAGGACTCCGAGGATCCCCAAAGTCGGACGTCGCATGCCTCTGCTGAGAACTGAGCACGCTATGAGCACGATCTCGAAGGCTTTCCAAAAAACCGTGACTCTCGCGGACCTGATGTTGCGCGTCCTCGTTTTCGGTCTGATCCGGGAAACGTGACATGCCGAGGGGCGGATGTATGGTCTTGCGTCGGACTGGGCCTCCAGACTCGGCATCCCCGATGATAGTCTTTCGCCGTCGCAGGCCGTCCCACTCAACCACTTCGTTTTCGCGCAAAGGTTCCAGTTGATCCCTCAGTTTGTCTTCGCGCAAGCGGCGGGCCTCCTCTTGCTCCATTTTCTGCCTGGACACCGAAAGCCTGCGGATAATAGCAGCAGTACCCCGAATGGCGTCCGCTTTTGGCTCGGTCTCGGGTTGTTCCTGCTCGGCGACTTCTCGCACCTGGTCAAGATCACCCTTGAAGACTGCAGCGTCGGGCACGTCTTTCGCAGACTTGGAGAGTTGCAACAGTATGACTCCTGTACAAATTTGCAGGAATCCCATGATGACGGTGGCAATACCGACGGGAGTGCCCTTAAACCCTTGAAAGAGAATGGATGACGTGACGATTGTTGCGCTGGTAAAGAAAACGTAGTATGTAGGTGTAACGAGAGCCGCATTGAAGATGTTAAGAGCTTTCTGCACACTTCATCAGCACCTTCTATTTCCTCTTCCGGAGTCTGTACTCACGTTCAGGAAGATGATTTCCGTAACGAGCGTGGTAATAACAAAAACCAACAAAACGTAGAGGAACCACTGGTTGAATTGGGGCTTTCCACTTGCCTGTGCGACCACTGCCGCGCCGAGTCCTTGGGTTGCCACCACACTCAAGCCTCCAATCAGACTGCAGATACTCAGGTACACCAGCATGCTCTTCTTGCCGTAGCGAGGTCCTACATAGAATGCTATGATGACACATCCCACTATAATGACTCCAGCATAAGTCAAGAACCCAGGCGCAATGACGAAGCGTTTCATATCTTGTATCGTAGCGACGGATGATTGTTGCGGCGCATTCATTACAATTACAACGGATCCAACGATGCAATTGAAGCATCCAATCTTGCCGACGAAACTGAGTCTTTCCTTCAGGAAAATGGCAGACAAGATGGTGGTAACGACGACAGACAGCGCTCCGAGCGGCGTAACCAGAATAGCATCGACAAAGGCATAGGCGACAAAGTTGCAGATCTCTCCGATAATCATCAAAGTCATCCCCGTCCACCAGTAAGTGTTCTTGAGATATCCATAGCCTTCACCCGCCTCTTCGTTGTATTTTGCATTGGCCTTGAGAAGGCCAGTTTTCTTCAGTACAAACGAGATACCAATGAAGACACCTGATGCAATCGCAAGAGTCAGGCCAATCGCTTTGTAGACGGGTGGGCGTGTATCTTGTGTGGAACCGGTCCCCGTGGTCGTGGAGTTCGCTCGGGCGATGATGTGGTGGGCTTGTGCCAGGATCTCTGGAGTAATCTCCATGCTAGACGCGATAGTAAGGCCGGAGCCTCACCTCGGTCGAGGCTTCGATTTAGAGGGCTTGCTGAGGCAATCAATTGGGTATGGTAAAGTCAGGAGGCGGTCGAGTCGTGAGAACGAGAGTGGAACAGCTGCGATTGATCGGCCAACGTCTTGGAGTCGCGCATACATTGGGCAGAAGATTAGAGTGACAGCTCGAGTTCTTTTTAGAGACTTCCGCAGGCAGAGTCTGTTCGGTAGGTCATCAAGGGAGGGAACATGGGGCGAGTGTCAAACTGGGGAAGTGAAAGTCGAGAATGCGAGACTCTGCGCTATGTCGTGCTTTGACGATTGCTTGCTCAAAGTCGGCAGGTTTGGCGTGTCTAGAAATTGAGCGTTCTGGGTTGCGATGATGCAGGAATCAATGCGACGAGGTTGTGTACCAAGTGTTATCCGTAAAAGGGTGTGAAAGTGGGAATGGAGCGGTGGGTCCGTTCTGGGTCTTGAAACTGGCTGGGCAGACAACTGACAAGCGAGGGTATGACGCAAACAGATGTCGATCGAGAGACCTAACTAGGGAGAATAGTGAAAGTTCCCTTTAGGCAATTCTTCGAAGTACCAAGTACATCATACAAAGGCAGAGTAATTCTACATCCCACCCTAAATCTTCAGCTGCAAGACCAAGCTTGATCGATTGTTGCTCAGCCACCCCGAATGCCCACGGCGATAAACTAACTACAATGAGGCTGGGCTGCCGGGGCTCTTGTCGCAGGTTGGGCTTCTAGACCTTAGACTATTTGGGGAAGTCCCAACCCTCAAAGCCATCGCTGAGCAATCGTTTGCGACAATTGATGCATTTTTCTGTCCTTCAACTCTCTGAGATGACTGGAAATAAAAGTGATACTGAAGAAAACTCCCCAAATCAACTTGTGACCTGAAACCCCACGTTCACTGCTGAGACATGGCCTGAAACACGACTTTGGGGCTGTGACGGTCGTTACGCGTCAAGGGAACACAGGCCACTCAGAGGTTCTAGATAACCCCCAAAAATTCAACATTCCATCACTCTTTCTTGTCTGGGTGAAAGTGATCACATCCTAAAACGTGCAGAGCCAATTGGACCCAAGCCCTCTCTAACAACATGACGTGCGATTCTCCGCCTGGTCCGCAAAAGACAGTGCTGCTGAAAATAGAATTCTTGTCGTGTGCGTTGTAGTTGTGGACGGATCTGCTCTTATCCGAAATGTGTCTGGAACGGGCCTGGAACGGGACGAACTCGCTGCGTGAAAGTATTGCGTCTAGCAGTCAGATCAGGCGTCGGCGACCTCCGCGGCCGCAGCTGTTTCTTGTATCGAGTAATTCGTTTCCCGCAACAGATGAGGCGCTTCAAATGACAGTGCGGCAATTGTTCAAACAACAAGCCTAAGAGATTTAGTTCAGCCTTCAGTCATTGCCCTAGGTCAGCACATTACTCGAAGTGGAATCCGAGAATTCATGACAAGCCAGAAAACAAATTGGACCGCTATTATCTGGCGCTGAACTCTGGCTTCCTGAGTTTGTTCACAATAGGCGGAGGCCCGTCTGTATCCGGATAAGGGAGTCTAGGGTTGACATTCGGCCTGGTCATTGGCAGAGGGTATCCCGGATCATTGATGGGCATCTTCGGTGGAATTGGAGGTGCGCCCGGTCTACCATATTGTTCCTCCGAGCTCCTCCCTGGCGATGTAGTCTGCTGTGATCTGTCGAATAGCGCGTAGTCCGCACTCGGCCTGTACGGCATCTCTAGAGACGCTCGTTGAGGTGCGTCGGGTGGAGGCACAACAAATTTGTCCTGAGAAGAGGACTCGTGACTATATGGGTGAGAGTAGCCTGTGCTGGGATTTGATGAGCCACGTGAGTGCGGTGGTGTATTGTGAATGGGTGTGTCGTTTCCAGGGAGTTCCACTGCCGAATGAGAAGGTGGAGGGACGGGCGCGGATGGAAGTTCCTTAGGACGCTCGGAACGACTCTGGCGGCCATGATCATGCTTCTCCAGCCTCCGTCTTGTCAGCTCGATTTTGGCGATCTTGACAGCTGCATCGCGAACCATCTCCCGGACTTCAGGTTTGGCAAGATATCTTCTTGTGCCCGTGCTCATTTCGGAAAGGCGATCCCATTCATTCATACCGAACTCGCCCACTCCGACTTCGACGTTCAGTCGGCAATAATTCTCCGTTGGAACTCCTCTCTTGGCTAACTGGTGATTTAACATGTCCATATGAGTATCCTCGCAGCCCTCAATTTTCGCTATCAGGCGTCTTCTTGCTTCGGCGAAGTTGCCGACGCTGCTCCCCACGAAGCCTTCCCACCACTCGTGCTGCTTATTGTTGGTGCCTCCTGGCCTCTTGCCAGTCCCAATACTAACGAAAATGCCAATATCTCTGCCTGGCCATTCATTCACAGCAGCCTCTTCCAATATCTGCGGGCTAGGATTGTACCTCCCAGCCCCTTCATCGTGAAAGACGCTTTGCCCCACTTTGATAGGCTTGAATGCAAGTCCAGTGGCAGACGTAGCGCGCCCAGCCTGCCAGATGGTACAGTTTGGTTCTAGGGCTGACTCCTTTCGTGAGTCATAAGAGCGGAGGAGAACAGAGGAGCCATTCGTCGGAGTGCCTTGGAAGACAGCTGTAACGGCGCTGCGTGGAAAACGCATGTTAGCAGTGGCTGAAATGTTGTATGGGCTATCCACTTACGTCTTTGTCCTGTTCTCTCGACCATCGTACAGTGATGCATTCGGGTTGCCCCACGTTGAGATTAGCCCCGGTGAAATAACCGACTGCCGTGTGGTGATTGGGCTCGAGGCACCCAGAGTGCGAGTACTTCGCATGCTCATTGAGCGCTGGGGTCCCATGTCGCTGACGGGACTCATGGTTTGGAACTCACGGCCGCCGGCAGCCGTGCCATCGTTTCCCTCTTCCTCGAATATAGTGTGCTCCTTGACACATTCTTTGATAGCTTCTTCTAGCTTCGAAGCTTTGAAGAGCGTAGTCTTGTAGGGTATGCCGATAATGGTCTTGTCCGTCTCGAAGACCTTCCTCGTCATGCGCACATACACCTCCATACATGTCTCCAAGTCCAGGCGCAATCGACCAAGCATGAGTGCTATCAGACCACCCGTACCAGTTCCGGCAATGAGGTCGAAGTATTCGCATGGTTTTGGGATTTGGTCTCGTTTGGGAGCTTCGCCTACGGTCTCGACATAAGAGCGGTGCATCAGCTCTTGAAGGATGATAAGCATCGAATAGCCGCGGACACCGCCGCCATCTGTGAGATTTTGTCAGTAACTTGTGTGAAGTGTGAGGACGTTCTTCGAGGCGCATTCACCTAATGATAGTATTCGCAACGGCGGGCCCTTGGTCGTGTCTTTGCGACGAAGCCTGTCTCCGTCCATTTTGATGCGCTCGTCGTGTTGGCGCGGACAAAGCTTAGGACTGCTTCGGCTGGTGCTTGCCGACTATCCTATCTCACAGGGAGAGCGCGTAGTCTCTAGTTGAGAGAAACTCGTGCGTTGTATATGCGAACAATGAGCTGTCTTCGACGATTTGTCACTCGGTATCTTTTGATGGGTTTGGCTGTTTGAGTGGCTACGTCAAAGAAAGCGGCTAGCCCATGCGCCCGAGGCTTGGTCCAGTCAGTGATGCAGGTTGTGGCGATGGGTCCTTTGCGGGATGGAGCGTTCCTATGTCAGGAAGCACGAACTGGTCGACAGATGGATCAAGATCTACACGGCAGGATGGTAGCCGATGTTTATTTGACATTGTTCTCACATCATTGGGCGTTGGTAACGGCGCTTCAGCTCAGGGCTGGAGTGGCGGTGCTGAGAAGCTTGCGTATCACTCTTCCGACAGGCATCATGGCAGGTTCAGAATTGCCTCACCGCTACGTCGAGCATGTCATAAGTGCCCAGAGAATCGTGGCCTTTTAGGACCCTTCAGCCGCTTGTGGAACAATGGCGAGGCTTACAGATTTTCCATTTCAGCAGACGCAAGATCGGACTCATTCATCTTTTTTCCTTAGCAAGACCGCTAATCCCCTTATCGATAGCAGCCCCTGCAACCTGGGAAGCTGGAGGGGCTCTTTGCAAGAGTGCAAGGACGGATAGGCGCCGGATCCGTCAAAGAAGTTCTGGGCTCCGAATGCGTCTTCTGACTTTGCATTTTATTTCTGCCTTCAGTCATGGTTTGTCAGAAGCCTCCGTTCTTGCCCCCGTTCATACGGTAGCATCTGGTGGAAGAAAGATCTTCCACCACAATGGCGGGCGGCCGCTTATATCAGTGGCTCTAGCGGCTGACCTAGGCTAGGACATGACGGAATCTGACCTTCAAGTGCGGGGACACGGTACTTCTCTCGGTCTCCTCACGCCCTCACGCTCCCATGCTTCACGAATCACACCACAAGGCGTGCCTGGCTTTGTTTACTTGCTCCCGATTTCGGTCTGCCGAGCTCGCAGCCGGGTATTCCAACCGCATACCAGCTCCGACCTTTCCCACCCGAAACATGTGACGCAGTGGTGTCGCTCCCTTCCTCAGAGCATCTGCGTAAGTATATATCCCGCTGTGGCCTTCAATTTGTGCCTTCCATCTTTACAAGTCTCATCTGTGATTTCCAATTTCTTTTCGAATCTCAAGATACAATCGAGTCTATCAAGAAAGCCGTATCCTCTCCACATAGCCACCTACCAGACCCTTCCAAGCCCAAACTCCATCATGCCTGACTTTTACAACATCACCGAGAAGGAGGTTCAAGAAAAAGTCTACAGCCATATCAATGGCTCGATAGAGGAGATTCTGGACCGATACTGTGTGTCCGAGCTGTGCAAAGGCTGGCCAGTGTACCGCGATCACTCAGAATGGAACAACTACCGAGACATCTTTGCTGAGAAGGACGCTTTCATATGGACTAGTAAGCTGCTTCACGACAACACAAGGGAGAAGTGAACTCTGACAACCTGGTCATAGCATGGAGCGGTGGTCTGAGCATTGAAGACTTCATCGAGGTGTCGAAGCGCGGTCGGGCGAATGGCGACTTCATCATGCACCGTGAAAATGGCACTCTGGTCGACTTGAACCCTGCCACGAACCGTGCAATCGGAAAAATGAAGGCCACCATTACTCAACGCTTCACCATCCAAGGCATCGAGGTCGACGTGGAGTGCGACTCGCAATTTATCTTCTTCGCATTCAAAGCACCAACCTCCACCTCAGGCGGAAAGGCAGTTTGGAAGACTCAGTACGTCAAACTGTTTTACGAGAAGGATAAGATGATCCCAGTCGATGGTGTCACCGTTCCCAAGATCGAGAAGAGCGAGCTACAGCAATACCCAATGGGTTACCAATGGCTCTCAGTTGCGCAGGCCTCGTTGGGCCACAAAATTCTCCAGGGTCTTCCAACACTGAACAACCAGGGTTTCAAGGACTTGAACAAAGCGATGGTCGACTGGTTGGAAGGCAAGGATGTGACGGAACCTTTGGGAGTGCCAAAAGACTACAAGCCAAAGTTTACATGAGCTATGGCGGGAATTGGACTTGTACTTAGGATTCATGTATTTGGAAATCGCCAAAATTACAACTTTTCTGCCGCGCTTTCAATCTCTCGGGATGTCTTTTTTTCAGACGATGCAGAATGACCTTTTTGATGATGGAATCGACTACCTTTTCCCGAAGCGGCAAGGAAATCCCCGCTCTGCTTTTAGATAAAATAGGACGGGAACACGGCGAACAAGGCGCCTCACGCTTTGTAACAGCGCACGTCTCTCATGCGAGGGGGAGACTTCACCCCTCCGCCTGACCTGGCCTGGCCTTGGTATTCAGTTGTTGAGCGATGGCGGGGCCGACATGGACAGATTCTCTCTTGGAGTGACAGCAAGCTCTAATCGCCAATCCGTTGTCATTTCGGTTCTCTGTGCCTCCTTCAATCCGTTGTTGGCTTGTCTCCCATTTCCTCCGCTTTGCTTTCTGTGCCCAAGATGAAGATCAGCCAAGTAAGTCGATTGATTGGCCTCTCTGGACTTTTTGGCAGCCTTCATATCGCCCAATACACTGTCTCTTACCGTCTCATCCCTCCCATCATCCTACTGACTTTCACTCTCACTCTCAGCTCTATGTATACCCCATTAAGTCCCTCCGTGGCCAGCCCATATCCTGCGGCGAAGCAACCTACCAGGGCTTCAAGTATGATCGTTGCTTCATGCTCCTCCGCGCCTCCGATCTCAAGAACATGCACGTCTCTGAATTCACTGAGATGTGTCTATTTACCACCCAACTCATCTACCCAGATTCCGACGTGCCCGACTCGGGCAAGATAGTCGTCACCTTCAATCCTCCTACAGACAACTCAAACGGTTCGAATGCGGAGCCGAAAACGCTTGAAGTCCCTCTCCAGCCTTCACGTACGCACCCTTCTACTGTCGACGTCAAGATGCATTCTAGCCCCACAAAAGCCTATAACATGGGCGACCCATACAATTCGTGGTTCAGCGCCTGCTTTGGCTACGATGTTATACTAGTCAACATCGGCGAGAACCGCCGCGAGGTCCTCGGCAATGTGCCGCCAAACGCTGCTGGCAGGAATGGACCCACAGCGAGTGCAAAAGGATCTTCGTGGCTATCCAATATAACGTCCTACATCCCCTTTGTGAATACCTACGCTGGCGTGAACGAAGGAATTGGCTTCTCCGATTGTGCTCCTTTCCTTGTCGTGACGGAGAAGAGCTGGAGCAACGCCCAATCCCGCCTCCCTGAGAACGAGACCCTAGACATCACCAAGTTTCGGCCCAACATTGTCGTTGCCGGGGCGGAGCAAGAATTTGAAGAAGACTACTGGGCAGAACTGGCTGTAGGAGAGAAGTTGAAGATCGTCTTGACCGCAAATTGCGCGCGGTGCAACAGCTTGAACGTGGACTATGCCACGGGGAAGGTCGGAACAGGGGAGTCAGGGAAGGTACTGAAAAAACTACAAAGCGACCGCAGGGTGGATCAAGGCGCGAAGTACAGTCCGATCTTTGGGCGATATGGGTTCTTGGATAAGATGCCTGCTGGCTCGATGCTCAAAGTGGGGGATGAGGTGACGGTCGTGAAGAGGAACGCGGAGAGGACAAGGTTTGGTAAGTACGGAAGTGAAGTTGACCTTTCGAGTAATTCTTGGGATAAACTGATTGTGTGATTTCATAGTTTGGCCGAATTTGAGTACCGACTCATAGTATTGATCAACGACGGGAGACGTCTCCTGCTCAGGGTCTCGAGCATTCCCATTCTTCCACTAGGCCATGCCAGAGCAACTAGAGTAGCCACTTTCATCACAAAACCTCCGCAGTCAATCCCCATCAACAACCCCCTTTCCTCTCTCTTAAACCTCGCAGCACAAACGAAAATGCCATTTCTGAGGATCTTACTACATTTACCGGACTTGCTTTACATTGTCTTGCTTGAGCACGTTTGATATTAGAGGCGAGGCAAGGCAAGGGTAGGCAAGGCGAGGCTAGGCAATGCGAAGGGACATCAGTGAGCACTGGACATGAATTGTGGAATATTTGTGCTTGCAAGTACATGTCACCGTCTACATTTTTGTCTCTCCTTTGATCGTACTCCCTACCAGTTTCAGCGCCTCGGTGGCAAAGGCGATCATATTCGCTTGGCGGTCTCCTCCCAGCCCTGTGTCAACCTCACGCGATACTGTCCCGCTCTCACTCGCAACAGCCAATGCTACATAACCGCTGGCGAATGGCGTCAGTAGAGCAAGGCAAGAAACGCCAACAGGGCAGACGGAGCCAGACTTACGGCGTCCTGTTCTTGGTCGTTCCGCCCGTTGGACCGGCTGTTCCACTCTGCAGTGCATGAAAGGCTCGTTAGCAGGGGGTGATGCCCAAACCAATTATAGCTCTCTTAGAACGTAAATGGACATTTCTCACCTCACAGACAGTATATGTCGAACCCAGCTTCTTCCTGACGTTCTCTGCTAGTCCGGAAACCACCTCAGGAGTCGGCCCCTTGTAATTGTCGATATTCGCCTGCGTCCAACCAGCAAACGCGACTCGGGATTCAAGCGTGTAGACCTGAGATGACATACCCACCACTACTCAGACCAAATTTTATCTTGCAATTTCTGTCCATGACGCAGAGGGGAGCCACAACAGAGTGTGTTGTTGTGTCTGAAACCACATGGAGAACAAAAAGAAAGGAGAAGAGGCATAACACACCGTAAGTCCGCCCTTGTAGAAGGTAGACGCACCTGGCATGGCAAGCAAAGCCGCCGATATGAGCCCGCCAGCTGCCGTCTCCGCCACGGAAATTGTCTCTTTGCGCGCTTTAAGCAAACTCGCCACCTCTTCAACAATGGCCTTGAGGGGCTCCGGGGGGAATCGGTCGGCCATTAGTAATGCTGGTATAGAAGATGAAATGCCGCGGGCTCATTTGATACTTCATCTGACAAAATTGACTCATTCCTCAGGTCATTAATGAAACGATTTGGAGAATGCCCGTGCGGAGAACGCCATGACGGGTAATATACCTCGTCAGGACTGCATATGAGGAGGAAAATGACCCAGGCAGTGTGATTATCATAATGATCAACAGAATCACCATGCCACGACGTCCCTCAATCTAGTCTTTATTGCATCTCGACTCCTATCGCATTTCGGCTCCACGTCAAGTCCAGTGGACACCAGGACATTGGTCACGAAACATGCCCCGTGGGCCCCCGCCTTCAGCGTAATCGAATTACCCAAGACTTTCCGATTTGACATCGCATTGGTTTCGTTTGCACTTGATTGTTCTATTGCCATTCGTAGCGATATAACATTCTTCATCGATCGCCACAATCAGCTGCTCCACAACAGGACCTACACTGCAACGCTCAGGACCTCAGGCTTCTAGTTGACGCTTCAGTATGCTTCACTCAAGGCGATGTCTTGCAAGGGAAATTAGAGGAGGACATGGTCAAGGGGCATCATCAGCTACGCGCGGAGCTCGATAACGACCTCTTAAGGCATTAATGTGTCAGACAGGATCGGACGCTTGGCGCTATGACACCCGCTGTAATTACGGAATATGGTACTGCCAGTGTTGACAGGATCCTAACAGTCCCCACTAGGGCCTAGGTATATGGAGACCGAGTGAGCACATCTTTCAGTACAGAAATGAAAGCAAACAGACGTAACTGGGTAGAGTTGTAGTATTTATTGGGTTTTGTGGTTGTATGTGGTAAACGCTGGTTTCGGCGACATCTTCACCCAGATTGAGAATATGGAGAAAGGGTGGAGTCGTCTTGTTATTTTGCTTCCCATTTGACAATGACAACAAGCTTTGCTCAAGCACGGCGTGCGCAGAAACTTGGACGCTGTCACAGCAATTATATGCTAGCACTAAGCCGGTGGAGCATGGAGAAGAAGACGACGGAGGAGAAGGAGGTGGAAATGAAAACGAAACCCCTACTGCCCATGACTTCCGCGACTACTAGGCCGCTATCTACAGCGGCTGCGAAGACGTGCTGTGCGCGGTCCCGCCGCCGGCACCACGCACTCGAATACGCGGGCGCGACGGCTTCGGCGCTGACGTCCACAGCAGTAGCCGGGGCGGCGGGCTCGAGGCAGCGACACTGGTGGCGAAGTTGACGCGGTGTCGTGAGGACCTGTTTCTGGCGCTGTGGCGGATGGGGGAGCCGGTATGCGGTGGTGGGACGGCGATCAAGGAGATGGAGGTGCTGAAAAGTCACCTCGAGACATATCAGGGGGTGGGATGTGGGAGGAGAAAGGGAGTGAAGGGGGCAGGGAGCGGAGGCGGGAGCGGGATTTGTGTGGAATGGGAGGAAACAAGTGAGAGGTGGGATGGTTGGTTGGGGGGTTTTGCTTCTAACACTGCATGGCGGTCGTTGGATATGTGAGATTGGACCCTCTTGCGACGCTGCAGGGGAACTCGGGAGTCTTCTGCTCTGAAAAAGGTTCGTGATGTGTGTAGTATAGTGCACTGAGATAGGGTCGGTTTTAGCATAGCTAGTCGCCTATGTTGGCAGAACCGGTGAGTAAGTTCAGGAGCTTCCAAGTTGACGCCTTCAAAAACGACCCCCAGGCGCCACCTTCGCATCTCACTTTGTGGTAAGGCTGAAGAAGCCGGGGTAGCAGTAGTGCTGCCAGAAATGGAGTGGTCCTAGTCCTTTCGTGGTAGTTGCCCTTCGCGAAGCCTATTCGATGGTGAAAGCCACACCGACTCACTTAATTTTCCCAGAGCATTTCAATCTCATTATCCTGGTTTTTCTGACGGGAAACAGTGGCTGTAAAGATTAGGAAATGTGGCGTCTTTGGTGGAAAGTTTGAGCAACGCACCAATGCAGGAGGAGGATAGTCGCGTCTGCAGTCAACTTTCCCCGATGGCTTGGCCACTTTTTTGCTGTCAGGGGAACGTTTTGGATTTTTTTTCGCACGTTCTTGTGATCCAATATTCGTTTTGCTGAACATTTGCTCGTGGACGCGGCCTGAGCGGAACCGCTGCCACGGTATTGGTGGGATCAGCTCGACCCAGCTTAGCATATGATGCCAGACGCCAAGATTTCCATGCACCTTATTGGTATTAGTACGGAGTACAACGCTTCGCTTGTCGCTTCAAAAGTTTTCGCCGCCGACTCAGGAGTAGCTTGGAAGGCTTTCCAAATAATGCCACCCGCCAATCCAGAGTAGCGAATGCAAGAGAGTTGCCCCAATGGGGCTGGCCAGCTCGGCTTTCTGAAACAGGAAAAAGAGAGGAACTAACTCTTCAAACAAAGCGAATGGAATTCGAACCCTGGCAACCCTATTCTCAAAAGGATCACGGGTCAGGTTCTTGCAAGCCACCTTCCTCATTCGTCATAATCAGAGTGCTGCTCCTGACACTATTAGACGTACTATGACGAATGCTATCTAATCGTTTCTTGCCCTTACCACCGAGTCAGTAAGTCACACCAAGCAGCCACCAACCAAACTTAGCTGTTCCGTCGTGAATTACGGCTCGCACCTGTAAGCATAGGGCTTGCAATATTCAGACTCCCAAGGCGGAATATAGTCGAAACGGCTCGATGGAAACCGATGGGCTCCCTACTCAATGTCAGCATTACGGATGCTAATGTGGCATATCAGTAAGACAGCTTGTCTTTGTCACCTAGGCGGTCTTCAACACCTCGACCCAAAATAAATTGAGGTATGACTCGCGTAGACCAACACGGGCTTGTAGCTATATCCAAAAGCCGGGGTTTGGTTGCATTCGTCTCTGCTCAGCGATGCATGTTTGCACAATCCGATTGTTGACGGATGTTGGCGGGTTCAAGAGAGCAGGAGGGAAAGGCACCATGCGTCGGGGACGTACTACTCAGGACGCCAAAGTGAACTTTAGTTGCAGGAGCAAGACCGTGTCCGACTCGACCGCGAAGTGATAGGGGTTTCCTGAAACGCGTGGACATCTCTACAGTAATACACTCCCCTTCACTTCTTTTGCAACAGGCCCGCAGGATCGCCCAAGGGGAAGCTATCCGGTGCGGCATCCAACCCAGGATCTTACGTCCTTGCTTGCCCTCATGGCTTCTTCCAAGACAGCTGTCCACCAATTCTCCATAGTAGCTATCTAAGCGCCGATGCCAGCCATATCCTCCCGTGCTGAGGGTCCTGTTTTAGGCTAGATATCGGCGCATCTCCATTGGTAGAAGCAGGTCAGGATGAAGAGCGGACCGAAGATGTGGTTGACGCGATCGGCGGGGTAGCTGCGATGGTTTTGGAGATGAAACTGACAAAAGCTAGCTGCTTTGCTTGAAGTTAGCCCGGTTGGTGTTGTATCTGAACTCGGGTTCCCATGGTCGGCCACTCGCTACGGAGAACATGCACCAGATTCTCCTATTTAGGAGGATAGGATACGTAATATGCACTGCCTGCAGCCACCAAGCACGGCCTCTTGGTCGTTGAGGGTGATGAAGCTGAACTGCTAGAAGTGGGGGTGCCTCTCGGGAGAAATACCTCTGCTTTTATCCTCAGTTTCACGTTGGGCAGTGGAGATTCTAAGCTTCACCACGACATGTGGATCACTACCCCAGTAACGTTAAAGGGATATGTTCGATCCCATCTACATTGCGCTCTGGCTGTATGGCGATTTGCCCATTCACTGGAGAGCGCTGGGCTAAGAGATCTAGCCGTCAACTCAACGGCGCAAGTTTCAGTGCAGCACTAGTACCCAAGCCTCGGCCATTGGAGAGAGTCGAGGATCCAGAATTTCAAATCGTAAAACAGTTTAGGATAGAGATTATTCGCCACAAAGCGGGAATGAGGTTAAGAATCGGTGCGCCCATGAAAATTCAAGCGCGCCAATGAGAGACTCAACGCTAAGGGATAGCAGGGAGATGGGTGAGGTCTTGGAGGACATTTCGTTGAAAGGTCACGACATATGAGAATTACGCATTGGGGAAAGGATATTGGAGAGAAGCGTCTGCAATCTTCGAGGGGAAAAGGGGTGTGCTCGCAGACCCGAACAGAATGGTGGCTCGGTGTTTCACTTTGTACATATTGATGCACATCAAAGAGACGATCACGTGATAGGGTTCTGATGCGTCTCATGCACAGTAGATTTACAACGACGGTCATCGCTGCAGCAAGGGTCTGGCCTCTCGAAACAGCACGAGGGCGAAGTGGGACGAATTGGAGAGTTGGACAGGTAGGAAAATATGGACCATTATTCTTATTCGATTTGACTCGAGGCCTCGAAAAAGCGGGAGTAGAAGCAAGACAAGTGGGAAAGTTGCGGATCGCTGGAAGGGAATGTCCAGGCAGCCGGGTATTCACCAACTTTCTAGAATCAATCGACGGCCGTCTCACTTTCCCATTACTTGAAATGCTCGTACTGCGCCCGCCGAGTGTTTTGGTAACGAGTCCCATTGTGGTCGCAAGACAGAGTTCCAGCAGCCGCAAAGCAAGATCGTCGACGAGCCCCCCTTCGTTCGGCACTGGCTGGAAATTCGAAGGGGCATTGTGATTGATGCCATAGAGCCCCGAACTGGGGCCGTCGTCAACGCCTGACCCGGAGACGCAGGCACGCATGCAAGGAAATGGGCGTTTGAGCCAAGCAAGATCTGCGATGTCATCTGCTCATCTTGCTAGCCTTTGACCAGATCGTCCTCCCCCCGCCCCCCAGGGAGACAACTACGCAGTAATGGTGGCAATGCCTTCATCTACAGTGCTGAGGCCGCCAATTGAAGGGGATATTAATAGTGATGCGGTGATTGACTCGTTCGCCCCCGTAGAGCCTTTTACCCAAAAAGGGAGCAGCCCCGTGTGCAACGTCGCGGTACTCCGCTGGTCGTGTGTAATTTAGCTTCGATGGACATCACAGTCCCAAGCTCCTTTGGAGCAAAAGAGATTAGGAGTGCTCCATCGCCGCCACCTATTTTTCATGCTTGCCAAGCAAGTCTGGCAGCTCCAACGAGTGAGATTTCTGGACGGCTTCAGCAACGAGAGCGCGGGCAACCAGACGGGTGAGTGGGTAAGGGGGCATTCCCCGTCCCAAGGCCCAAGTTCTTGGGCTCGGGCCCAGCGATCTCGGTTAAAGCTGGGCACATCCTGAACCAACCCCTATGGGGGTTGGGGAGTATGCTTGGCGGTGGCTGCGGGGGGACAGTAAATCCCCTGCAAGCCGCACCTAAAAAAGCAGGCCTACTGTGTACGTGCCGCGTGGACGGTCCAATCAAGCTGTATCCCAAGAAAACGATAGTTTCACGTTACTTTTGGGGCCTTTTTCCCCAAGCAATAAATCATCCAACGCACAAGCGCAGCGCTGGCGGCTCTTGGCTCGCAGCGGTCGAACTTTAAAAACGCTTTGGCTTGACCCGGTAATTGGTCCTACGACTCATGAAAGAATCTACCAAGTCTGACTATGCAAAGGCCCGACGAATGAAACACGACAATGCCCTCGCCGTTGCAGCCACTGCCATGAGACGCTCGAAGACGCTGTTACTTCCCATGAGTCGTCAACATTGCTTGTCCAGCTCTTGACTCGTCAGCGCGTTTGATGATCGTGCGATGACATCATGTTGTCGTTTGCGAGCCTTCAAAAGGCTGTCTTTCCCGCCCAACGAATGGAAGCATTGGCACCTAGGACCTGTATTATGACAGAAGACACGGGATGACCCAGTGCAGTGTATTGCTTGCCGAAAACTTTTGTCCTGGCTGCCGCCACACGCCCAACAATGGCTGCTTCCTTGGCGAAACGTTGAAATCCAACCAGCGAAGCCCCAAACCTTGGCCAAGCCCGTATGGTCCTTTGACAACACACGCATTGATCTAATCTTGACCACTGATCTGGAACCGATGGATCGACACCGTCACGGAAGGGCGCTTCCTGCTAGATTGATGCTAGATCTCATATGGTCACGTATCGGCCGCTAGGAGGGTTGGATTGCACTTCCCATAAAGGAGTATACGAGATTGAATACGGAATTTGGGGGTAATGCACTACGCCGGGATCGTGGCCTTTTTGGTAGCCAGTCACAAGCTTCTGTGATGACTCTCAGCGGGATTAGGACGTGGGACCGGCAATCCTTTTTCCCAGCCCGCACGTGGCCATTGCATGATGCTTTGGTTATCATGCTCGAAAAAGTGGATCAGATTTTGATTGGTACCTTTTGTCCAAACAAAATCATTTGGTATCGTTTGGTGGAATGTTACGCAGAGTCTCCCCCAAAGTGGGGGGAGTTTGCCTTACCTCATGGATGAATGTCCCATTTACTAAAAGATGACACTAACCCCAACTTGCTCACCTTTCTTATTGCACTACAAAGTCCGGGTGTTTCGCGAAGCATTGGTAACCCCCCCGGTCCAAGAAGGTCTGTCGGAGCATTCTTCCACGTGGACGCGGGAAGGAGCTGATAGCCCAGCCATTATTGGCAGAGCCGTGCTGTGGCGTCGATATGCCGGCTCAAGACAGCCTGCTACGACGATTCATTTACTGTAAAGGTGAATCATGCATGCGCCACTGGAGGGTCTAGCAGGCACAGTGGGTTCTCGTAAAGAAGGTGACGCTGGTTTAACGCTTGGAATTAGATCTAGAGCTGTTTCTTCACTTGGCTGAGGTGTGGGTAGAGGTCTTTCGTGGCCAAAACTATGAGGATGAGGGATGCAGGGGGACTACAAGTCGATCCAGTGGGATTGTTGGAAGTGGCTGGAAAAGGGCCAGGGCCCTGGCTTTTTGGCGGGCTCGGACTGGCTATCAAATGCCACCGCCATCACTTTTGTGCCAGGGATGGAGAGGGGTATGGACCCATCACACAGGTTCCGCCCCAATTTTGGGGGGCGGGCTTGTCGGCAAACAGCCCCCCCCAGCGGCACAATTCTTAAATGCCGGGCGAGTCGGTTTCGACAACCAGGCAACTGGGACAGCGATACGAGCAAAACCGAAATGGCTGTATCTATGAATTTAACTGTCATTTGACGGTATCAGAAACGCACTTTCTCCAGGTCGCCTAGCGTCCCAAAAACCTAAAATCCCAGATCCACTGCAGCAAGCTCTGGCAGCATCCCCACTTAGCTAGTAATTGGGCTCCAACAAGCTTGAAGCCCTGCCCGGTCGTCTGTTAGTCGGCCCCCCCCCCAATTCCCCTCCTTTGCGTTGCCATGCCGCCACACCATGACTCGTGAGCTTTTTATGTCCATTCTCGATCCACCCCATCCTGGCACCTTGGAACTGGATACTCAATTTTACGCCTCACTTACCCTTAACCTAGATGAGGCAAAGGCCTGTTCTTCTCGAATCCAGAAAGGCTGAACCCCGTCTTGGGTAATACCTACCGAAGCTACGGGTCTCAGCCATTCCGCCACGTCCCAGCTGTGTGGTTACACTTCCTCAGTCTTCACTGACCTTCTCTTCTATCACCTGCAGTCGTCCCCTGGACAACTCTTCTGTATACGCAATTGACACACCCAAACTATTGCGTCGGGCTTTGGCTTTTCGTTTCCCCCGCCACGACCTATCTCAACCTCCATTTCGGAGCAGCGCCTGCTGCGGCGCTGTGCGCTTCGTTGGTGCAACGCCATCTATGTCAATCTCCTTCACAACACCGAATTTACATTTGCCTTTCCTAGCATTGGCACCTAGCTAATTGGGATTTCCGACTTCTTGGATACTGCAGTGGAAGTGTTGGACGAATCTGTTGAAGGAGCCCGGCGATCTTGGTGTGCAGGACAGCGTAAATGCACGACTCGTTATTGCGCCGATACAGAGCTTTTAGAATCCGATATACGACGAACTTTGTTACGCGTACTTTCAAGCCTATTTATTGCTCAGACAACTGGATTCAGACAGGTCAAATGGGCGGCACGACTGGAATGCAATCACGATGGAGGACATGAATGAATCGGAGGAGAGGCGGTTGAGCCAACATCATTACGCTCATTCGCAACCTAATCCTGCACTTCGTATGCCGCCAGCCGACGCTGTCTCGTTGCACAATTACCCGCCACCACCACCGGGCACCACCATGCAATATAGCTCGACTGCTGGCTGGCATCCTCCACCATCACCATATGAAAGTCACGATCAAAGGCCTCCGCCTCAAGATTTATCCAACCAGCATCCCAATGCCCCACATCCCTACGCACCACCCAGCCGCGAGCAGTCTGTCTACGGCCCCGATCCTTCCTACAGTCGCGCAGGCAGCATCTCTGCTCCAAACCGGTCGCCGAACGATGGGCATCCCCCCCACTTCCAAGCAGTGAATGGCAGCCTTCATGAAGGCCAGTTTCAACATCCGCCTGGTAGCGCAGAGTTTAGGCCTAGACCTGGCTATGGACCACCTGAAAACCCACCTAATGGCACACAAACTCCCGGTCTTCATATTATGACTGGCCACGAAGTCATGTCAGGTCATCCGCAGCCTCTACCACCCTCGCATTACGGACACCCTCCGTCGGCTGGCCCACACCCAAGTCCCGTCTATCAGCCAGACTATTATGGCCAGCATCAGATGGGACCATATGGTGCCGGACAGCGGCGTAAGCCAGTCCGAGCTGCTCAAGCTTGTGATTCTTGTCGGCAGCGCAAGGCCAAATGTGACGAAGGTCGACCGGAGTGCCAGCATTGCAAGGACAACAATCTCAAGTGTTTCTACCGAGATGTGCCTCTTCAAAAGCAGGACAAGCAAGCGCAAGCGATGACAGAGAAGCTTGATACCATGAGCGAGAACATCAGTAGAATGCTTCAGATCCAGGAAGAACAGGCCAGACAGCTCAACATGCTACAGAGCCTCCTTCCGGTGGATAAGAAGTCCGGCTATCATGCTGTACACCATGAGCCGGTGGATGCGGCTGGCCGTACGCCGCCAGTGAAAGACGAACCAAGCAGCAGCTTCCAATCAACCCCGAAACAGGTCTCTTCGTCCGGCCCGAATCAATACCACGAAAACAAATCCGACCCATATACGAGTGACGAGTTTGCCTTGCCCGTGAAACATACGACCGCGGCCCAAAACCTTTTCTCCTGGCCGTCTGTCAGGATACTGATGCCGAAGGATAGACCTGAGGACTATACAGAATCGTATGTGATGGATCTGGAATCGAAAAGAGGTCTTCTACGTTTATACGGGTGTGGAGAAGGCGAAGACAAGAATGATGGTGGAGCTGGAGCACCGAGCCCTGCCAACAGCTCCGACAGCAGTCGAAACGAGGATGAGCAATCAGGCGCCTCACCAAGTGGCGGTGTTTGGGGGACTGGTCAACTGCCAGCCAGGAGCCCAGGGCCGGATCCAACAGGCCGAGATCATGTAGGAGGCGTAAGCCCAAATGGTGGACTTGTTCTCGATGCCGATCTGGTCGATACTTATGTAAACAGTTATCTAGCCAACATCCACATCCTCCACCCTTTCCTGGAAATCAAAGTGCTGCAGGACATGGTAACAAGATTCAAGAGACGCTATAGCTGGGGATATTTTCCTCTGCAACACAGGGGATTAAGTACCGGTAAACGAAAACGTGCGGCGGAAGAGTCTCCCGGTCCACCGAGCGACGCCAGTTCTCACAATAGGTCATACTACTCTAGCAGTTCCGGCGTGGCAGAGGTAGAGCACTCTATCACCAATGCGATCATCCTACTTGTCCTGGCGTTGGGCAAAATATGTGCTCATAAAGCTCCCCTACCCGGGCCGATGTCAGATGCGTCGATGCCAACGTCCAATCCACATCCTACCTTCTCCGAGCTCTCCGCATCAGCATCGGCATCAGCACCAAGCTCGCCAAATATCCATCTTGGAGTCAAGATGGGAGCGCCCGGTTCCGTCGTATCTGGGCCAAGCGATCCTAGAGGCAAGAACATGGATGTCATACCTGGACTGGCATATTATGCCGTGGCTGCCGACATCCTTGGTGAGCTGCCCGGTGGAGGCGACGTGTCTCACATACAAGCCAACCTTCTCGCGGGCCTGTATATGGGGCAGCTAGCCCGAATCGTGCCGAGTCATTTCTATATCTCCAATGCGTGCAAGGCCTGCCAGGTTCTAATTGAGTCCAGCGAGTACAAGTCACCGACTATCAAACCAGCCCGGAAAAATCTGATCAAGTTTGCCTTTTGGACCTGTCTACAACTGGAGAGCGACATCCTTGCGGAGGTGCTTCTACCTCCCAGTGGGATCACGCGTTATGAAGCGAGGATGATATTTGAGATGCCGAACGGTGTCACCTTGGAGCCCAACCCAGATGAAGCCAATCCAAATCCTCTCACCAGCACGCCTAATATCTTCAGAATACTCCGATTCTACTCGACACAGATACAGCTGAGAAGAACACTCAACGACATCCATTCAAACCTGTACAAGGATAAGGACAAGGAGATGCCGTATGATCAAAAACCGCTTCTCAAGATTATCGAGAATCTGAATATCAACTTGGAAGCTTGGAGGTCGTCCCTGGGAGACTGGAATTGGAACGATCTCGACCACCTGAGCCCCGACATTAATGTTGCTCGAATGAGAGCGAAATATTACGGCGCTAAATACATCATCCATCGGCCTGCTCTTCGATATCTTCTAGCATTGCGCACCGGGTTCGGGTCCGGATCCTCCTCGACGCCAGGGAGCCGCCCATCAGAGTCACCCGTTGTTGGTCCGAGTCACAAAACCCAGCACCCATCCCCAGCTGTTCAGAATAGCCAACCTGGCACCTACATCGCCCGCAGGTCGACCGAAATGGCCCCTCCGAACCAGAGCTCGTTTGACAAAGAGGTACAAGCAGCTGCAGAAGCTTGTGTCATGGCCGCTATGCGCAGCACGACAGTGTTCGACCAAGTCCCCCCGCGAATAATCATCACCAACATCTTTGGCACTGCACACGCGTAGGTCCTCATGTATCCATTGCATTTTTTTTTTCTCCGCCGTGTGCTGATCAGCATCTTTAGTCAATTCGGAAACATGCTCGTCCTAGCCGCGACATTCAACGCGGAGCTAACATCGACTGCGACCGGCAAACCGCTCGTCGAGGCGTCTGAGCTGAAAAGACTCCTGGATCGGACGATCCGATTCCTCAAACTCAGCGAAGCAATCTCTCCAACGCTGGAGCGAGACGCCAAGATCCTGGAACACGTCCGGCACGCCCTTTTCTCGAACCAAAGTTTCAGTGCTACCACCAGCTTCTCTTCGGTGTGATCATGCCAAAGCTTCGTCAAATCTTTCTGCGTCCCAAACATCATCAACCATGACAGTTCCAATCTTCCCAAATATGCCTCTTACCATTATCACCAATTCTTCAAGCATTATATACCCCCTACAAACCGGCACAAGACCTTTTTTTTATCATCTACTGCACTTTCGGCGGCGTGGCATTCTTCTTTTTTAGGTGGCATTTGTGGAGCGATTCATCCTGCGTTGCGTTGCGTTTGCGTCAATTGAGCACAGCCCTGCCACTCAGAGTGGCTGGAACACGGAAAAGCTGTCGCCTGCTCGTTTTCTTTTCCTTTTGTTTACGACTGTGCACGGCCGATCTGGGCAGATACTCCATGTCACCTTTCATCGGCGGCGCCTTTGTTCGTGTTTTTTTGGGTGCATCTTGGAGAGGTCGTTGATAAACATGCTATCCGCTACTTTTCGGGACCTACACATCACACACCCGCACACCTACACACTCTCGCTCACACTCACATTCATACATCTACGCTAAGGTTCTCTTGACAAATGCTTTTGTCAAGTGAATTTGGACCATGTATTCCTACACTATACTATAACATACCGTCTTTGAATAACCCTCATCCATCACAACATCTGACGGAACGGGGGGTCACTTACGAAGCCAGCTGTGGCATGCATGCTGAAGTCAGCCTCGCAGGTGGGGCCTGTTCGGGGCCGGTTGCATGAGGAGCCAAAGCCGGGACTACTAGCGTCGTGTGGCTGGGATAGACTTTCAGCCAGGACAAGATAGTGAAAGCGCTACTTCAGCAACCCCCCTTTTTTTTGGTTTGGCAGCGCCCATGCAAGCCCATCGCAGATGGGGCATGTGGAACTCATCATCCTCTCATCCTCTGCGGCTGCATAACCCGCTAGCTTGTCACAGCTCCTGATAAGTAGCATTAGGTCAATTTCAAGCGTCGGTCATGTATCGCTTTTATTCGTCTTCTCGACCATCGATCGTGTATCATTCGTCGTTTCTTTCCTCCCCCCTGTCCAAATTTCTAATACCCATCCCCAACACGCTCCGCTGCCCCTTCATTGCCAGCCTCACAACCTCGTACCGACTCTCCGGCTGCCTCCTGCCTTTCTCGATACTGTCTAGCACCCACCGCACGCCGACAAACTTGACGCCCTTTCCACCGATCTTTGTGACTTCTTTCTGGATTTTGCCTGCAGCCAGCCTTCCCTTGTCACTCAGAATAACATGTGTGACTGTCCTCCGCCCGAGGGCGATGGAGATGTTGGCACCGTGTTGCGCAAGGAGGTGCTTCAGCTTGTGGTCGGAGATGTGTGGAAGCGTCGAGCCGTTGAGGTAGATGTTCAGACCCGAGAAGATCTGTGGCGGAGGGGTTGGGTCAGGAATTCGTGGCGGTGGTGTCGTCGAGGGACCACCGCCGTCTGACTTTTCTGTCGCCACGACCGTCGACCAGCCGAGAGCTTTCCTCAGCTGCGGATCAGACTTGGCCGTCGAGATCAACGTCTCGTCCGTCGAGAGCTTTCCCTGCCAATCCTGGAGTCCCTCACTTGTGCCCTGACCCCCACCATCCTTGCGTTCTACCATCGCCTTCTTCTTGCTCGTGGAGGACTCTGCCGTCCCTTCGCTGCCCCTCTTCCTCGTCCCCTGCATCATGTCTCTGATATCCCGACACGCATCCCCCCGCAGCCCAGGCGTGCTCTTGCCCCAATCCCCATTTCCTTTGCGTCCGTCACGGCTGAAGTTCTCGCTGCTAGCGCCGACGAGGTCGGAGATGTGCCGCGCCCCGCCGCTACCCGTGATGTCGCGTAGTTGGTGCGAGAGCTTGTGGGTGCGCGAAGCACGCCAGCTGGTGGAGCTGGAAATACTGCTGTCGGCGTGCTGGTGGCCGGTCGAGGTGGAGTTAAAGGGGTCGAAGATTTCGCGGGTTGGTTGCGGAAGAGGCGGTAGTGGAGGATAGGGGGGTGGCATCGGACGGGTAGGGGGACCTAATTCGAAGCGGAAGAGTGGGTTTTTGGTATTTGGTATTCTAGTATTTGCAATGTGGGATAGCAGAGACAAGGATCGGGAGATGCCCCGCGGTACGCTAGGGGCGCGAAGTCACGTGACTCAACCAAAGGCCAAACTTCCGCTTATGCGATAATTTCTTCTCCAACCTTCGAGGCGTTTTTGTGCTTGTTTATGCCTACCAATTACGAGTACGGTCACCATTTGGCATTGAAGCTCGCCGCATTAACTGTCTATACGAGAGAGTGACTGCGTGAGCTCCCTGGCAATGGAACCAATTACTTGTCCAAGCTGGACTTTGTTCTCTCTGAGCCGTCCTGGGCGCATCGGCTCATGGAGGGGCCCAAGGACGATATTAAGCTTTCAGATCTAGCGCACTGCATTATATGATAGTGGAATGTACAAATAGGTGATATCGACATGTACGACTAATGTAATATTAGCTCGTTCACTACACAGAGTACCTCTATGCACTTCAACTGTTCTGCACACATCGAACCCTCCATGATGTCGAAGGCTCAATAGCTTACAATCTCATATACTGTACATATCATTCCATCCTCCTAAGTTTACTCGAATATCGCTAACAATGCAGCCCCCACTTCGTCCCCATTCTAGCCCAATCTCACACACCTTCATACCGAGCCTCAAGTTCCCATCTCCATCCCCACATCCACACTACCAGCAAATTCTTCCCTCTCCTTCCGCAACGCCTCTTTCACAATCGCGCCACACGCCTTGGCGTATGGATTCGTTTGGACAGACAGCTGCCGGGCGATCTTGTTCCCGTACCGACCACCGAGTGCAAAGTCGCGGCTCGCGAGCTCTTCGAGTGCTGTACTGGAAAGACAAGTAAGTGTGGGCGGGAGGGCCACGTGTTGCGGCTGCAGTTGCGACTGTGGATCTAAGGTGGTGGAGGCAGCTTTGAGCAACAGGTAGCCGCGGTGCGTGTGTGCGTTCGCGAGGAGGTCTGCTTGGAGTGGTGAGACTGGGGCGGTGGGTGTTGAAGGTGTGGTGAGTGTGATGGCGGTGTTGAGGTCGGAGAAGAGTTGGGTTGTGGAGGGAAGGGTGGCGGTGGCGTAGAAGTCGGAGGGCGATACTAATGCGAGACGGAGTCTGGTTGCTTGTGCGCGATTTAGGTACGCCGGTGCATAGACTGGGTGGGCGGATATGAGGGAGGAGAGGTCGTGGATGGCGGTTTCGATTGCTGAGGGACTTGGGTAGGGGTGGTTGAGGGGTCGGATGGCGAGGGCTTCGCGGGCGCGGAGCGTGGGGAGGAGGGTTGGCGAGATGTTTGGGAGGAGTGGAAGGGAGGATGAATCTGAGATTGAGATTGTGTTGTTGGAGGAGGGTGATGATTCGGGGTCGAAGAGGGCGGAGAGGATGGCGGAGTCGTTTTGGGTGAGTTTTGGGGTGGGCATAGTGGTAGTGGTAGTTGTCGCCATTTTGGCAGCTGTAAAATGGCAAAGGACTGGGCTGGGTAATCTAGAGAGGAGGCATCATTCGTACAACGGAGGAGACTTGATTTATCGATTGAGAAGAGACGCCAGTCCTAACGAATTGTGGCGGCCGGAAAACGTTGATCGGCGTAGAAGATTGAAAATTTCAGCAAGGACGAATGTGTTGAATTGGGCGCAAGGCATTCGAAGATGCTTAGAAATTGCCGTTAGAATCCTCAACACCGCCGTTCTGTCCTGCGGGAAGACTGGAGTTCATCATGTCCTAGCTTGCCGCGCCTGAAATATCCGGGGCCTTCCTTCGCTTTCCGTTGTGAGGGCCACTCTTGTCACACCTCCCGACACGGCCGCCTGTAAGCTGATTGCGGGTCCCTTTTGCCTCGGACGCGTGACAAATGATATGGCGGACAAAGAAAGTAGGTGTTATGGAAGGTGCGGGACATTCAAAAGCAAGGCTGCCGCTGCTGTGCAGAGAGGGATCCATAAAATTTCTACAGGAGATCTCTCCCTCTTGAAAGCCAGGCTTAAATACCCACAGGACGACATAACCGGAGCACCAATTCTTGATTGCACCTCGTCGACACAATGGCTCCAATCGCTATCTCTCCGCCAGTCTCCCCGTCCCTACTACAGGCGCAGCCTTCAGACAACTTGTCACAGTACAAAGCTTATGACCATGTCCACTGGTATGTCGGCAACGCCAAACAGGCCGCAGCATATTATGTATCGCGCATGGGGTTCGAAAGAGTCGCGTACCGAGGGCTTGAGACCGGTTCCAAGACGGTAGCATCGCACGTGGTCCGGAATGGAGCCGTAACCTTCGTGTTGACTTCACCCTTGCGAGCCTTGTCGCAGAGTTCAAGGTATTCTGCAGAAGAACAAGCACAGCTGAAAGAGATTCATGCGCATCTAGAACAACATGGAGATGGTGTAAAAGGTGATTGCCTCCCCCGGCTGAAATTGTACGCCATGCTGATGAACTGGCAGATGTCGCCTTCGAAGTGGATTCGGTTGACGCTGTATATGAGGCAGCAGTGCGCAACGGCGCCCAAGTGGTCGCTAGTCCTAGAATCTCCAAGGATTCCTATGGCCAAGTCAAGATGGCCACCATTAGGACCTATGGAGACACCACCCATACACTCGTGGAGCGCAAGCAGTATTCTGGAGTCTTTCTACCTGGCTATCGTGGCGAAAACGGAAGCAAAGACCCACTTGCTAGGTTCTTGCCCTCTGTCGGGCTTGAAGCCATAGATCATTGTGTTGGAAACCAAGACTGGGATGAGATGGAGAATGTTTGCGACTAGTAAGCTAAGCGCTTGCAGTCACCTACCGTGAAGCTAACGCAGACGTGGCAGCTATGAAAAGGTGCTTGGCTTCCATCGATTCTGGAGCGTTGATGATAAGGACATATGCACGTAAGCTAAAGTCCGTTGACTTACGCTTTCAACATGGCTGATCCACAGGCAGGGAATTCTCGGCCCTAAAGTCCATAGTGATGGCGTCGGCGAATGATGTCGTGAAGATGCCGATCAACGAGCCAGCTCATGGAAAGAAGCAGTCTCAAATAGAAGAGTACGTGGAATACTACGGAGGCGCTGGCGTTCAGCATATTGCACTCCGAACGAACGACATCATCCGGGACATCAGGAATCTGAAAGCGAGAGGCGTCGAGTTCATAAAAGGTAAGAATGCAAGAGGGAACATTGGAAAGACGAGAACTGATCCTTCCTAGTGCCTGAGACATATTACGAGAACATGAGAATGAGACTGAAACAACAGGGCATGGTGTTGAATGAGGATTTTGAAACCCTAAAGAGCTTGGATATCCTGATTGACTTCGACGAGGGGGGCTATCTTCTGCAGCTGTTTACCAAGGCAAGCTCAACAGCGGTCGTATCTATGATTCAATCAGTGGCTGACAAGATCGCTTAGCATTTGATGGATCGCCCGACGGTTTTTATCGAGATTATACAGAGAAACAATTTCTCCGGCTTTGGCGCTGGCAATTTCAAGTCTCTATTTGAGGCGATCGAGCGGGAGCAAGAACTACGAGGCAACTTGATCTAAAGCTAATGCAAAAGGCCATCTGAAAGATTAACGAGGCCCCTATTGAGTGGGTATGATGGCGCTCAGAGATTCTAGAATGCCTTTGCCAGTTTGGCATCTGATGTGAACCTTTACGATTTGTGAAATGTATAGCATGGAAAGTGTTATGAAAATAAGCGGCGTTTGTGAGATAGAGGGCAAATATTGCCTCGATTGAATTGCTCAATCGTCACACTTGACATAATCGATACGATCAAGGGCATTCGTAAATCGGCTTTGGGCCTTGAAGATTGTACGGACTTATTGTTGTATCTACTTGCTACCGCACTTCCTCTCCTTCGCAGGCCGTTGTGCCCGTAAATCCCCTTCGGCCAAAATGACAAAAGAGAAAGTCAGCCAAAGAGGTGGGCAGCAACAATCGGTAAAAAGCGGCAAGGCTTCTGTCTGTCCCAACTCTGTCGTAACCAAGGCCAAATAAGGTACTCAACCCTGCAGCCGAGGGCGTCCAGCAGACAGATTATGATACAGTGATACGCAAGAGTAGCGAATCTCCACTGCCCCGAGTCCCTTTTGAAATGAGAGAATGCATTTGGTGAGGATGACGAGAAGACGCCCATTCGTCGATCGCGGCGTTCTGCGTTACAAAGTCGTCTGGGGGCAACCACGTGTGCCAAGTCTGCTTGTTAACCAATGGCTTGACCTATACAGTTGCTCGGAATTTTTAACGGCTAGGTACCAGGTATGAGGCTTGCTTTGTGTGCTTCCTGTCAAAATCGACGGGAACCGGCCCCAAGCCCATCAGTCGTGATTGAACAAAATGCTCCATCTGCGAAGTCTTACAAAAGCTGGCCGCGCATATGGACCAGGTACCGCAATAATCGCGTCAGGTTTGGCTTTCGAAATGCGCGGCACTGCTGTCACAGTTATACCGGGCAACGGATGCCACTTCCCTCATACTGCGTCACGCAAGTTTGTCACTAGATCTGATTCATTCCGGTAGGAGATTCCAGATGAAATCTAGGCCACCGCCATAACCAGAGAAGTCTGCCGTCCCGTCCGGAGGGAATGGTGCCATGGACGGGTCGAAAGGAAGAGAAAGCCAGTCATCGCCTGGCATTTCATCCAAATCCGGATAGTCCAGGCCGTCGCCATTCGTGGCCCATGAGGGATAAGTTACAATATCACTGCTCATCGGAAGCGGCTGTCTCTGTGCGCTCGGGACGAACCCTTGGCGAATTTTCCGGACGTGGGTTTCCAACAGCGTAGCATACCTGACCGCAAGATGTACTTCGTCGAGGTTCGACGTCTTTAAGGCCTCAATACTGCGCTCAAGAATATCGAGAGCGTACTGGAGTCGTGTGTTTCGAACGCCGAGGCTGAGCGCTTTGAGCAGAAAAATGGATGATGTTGTGACCCGCAGGAACAGCCTGACAGGAGCGAACCGCAGCGTGTCAGTTGAGGCTAGACTGATAACTTTCCGCAAGATCTCGCAGCTTCCATTAATGACCTCTAGAATGAATCCATATTCTAGGGCGTCGATACGTCTGTGCGATAACGCCCCCGCGTCAGAGTCGGAAGCTGCATCCGCCAGTGCTCTTTCACAAGCAGCCTGCATACCGAGAGAGTTCATGTAGATTCTGACGTAGTGATATTCGATAAAAAGCGTCTCTTGATACGAACCTTGATAAGAATGTGCCTCCAAGTGTACTCTCCGCCAGTGATCAAGCAATGGCAGGAACCGCTGGAGGAGATCGATATAGCGACCGGTGCGGAGTAGCTGGCTGGTGTGTGAAGCAGAGGGGAAGAATGTATCGGAAAACGACTTCATCAATCTGGTCAATTCTATCCATGAGGTCATATGCGCTTGCCATTCTCTCGAGCCTGCATCTGTGGAAGCAACCTGCCGAGAAACGACCTGGTTCATACTCTGGGGAATCAGAGAGATGTACCCAAGACGGGAGGCCAGATGGTTGACGTAGACATAAAGGAGCTTTCTGGCCCGCACTCGGCGAAGAGCAGAGTCGTCTACTTCGGTTGAATGTGTGTCTTCATCAAAAATGCCAAGTTCATGGGCAAGCGTCACAGCGGAACCCAACAGCATCCAAGACATTCTATCCGACCGTCGAGCAGGCTCAATGACGTCATCTAGCCACTGGCCTGCTGCCGAGGTTTCTAGATGCCAGTGATTGCCTGAACCGCAATCGTGCTGTGTTGCAGAGTGGAGAAGTAGGTCAGAGTCCCATCCATAGCCGTCAGGAGGAAAATGCAGAGATCTCGGATTCCATTCAGAGAGGAGGAGAAGGGCTTCGACCGTACCAATGCTTCTGGTCTTTGGACTCGAACCTCGCTCTTGGCCAAACATTGTGCGGGTGAGCAGGTCTTGGCAGTACTGCCACAAGCGGTCATGAAGAATAGTGCTACGTGATACGCCGCCAATGCCCGGGAGGATGTGGTAGCGGGATGATACTGCTAGGATAGTGCAACATAGGACAGGTTCGTCTGTCAGTAGTTGGCGGTGGTTGACATGCTTTCCGTAAAAGTCGCTTATTATCGGAGAAAGTGGACACATGTGCTTGAAGAACAAGTCGATATAGGTGATGGCTTCTTGTGCAGAAAGCCAACCTTGACAGACGAAGCGGCAAGAAGACCATAGTTCAAGCACATTAGCAGAAGCGGACGAAAGCGTTACTGCTTGCTTCCTAATGGCCGCGATGGGCGACGTTTGAGGCTGAGGTAGAATCGTAGACTGACCAGACTGCGCATTACTGGCACTATTCCGTTCTTGGTGAGCAGCAGCTTCGAAGAGGATATCAAGAGCTTCATTGCCTCTGGAGACTACCGTTCGCATGACCGAGTCGTCCAGGCCGAGCTTCTTCGCAATTACAGGCACGGGTGGACTAGCAGACATGGTATTGCTCGAGTCTCCGTTCTCGTATCCTGTGGACGGCGCGAACTCTGGGGATGTCTGGTCACGCGAATATCTCCGCGGTGTATCACGAGCGTGCTCAACTTCATGTAAGCCGACTCTTTGGCGCTTGTTCGGGTTCGCGCTTCTTTCAGCGGGGAATATGCACTCCCTATGCTCGCGACGGCAACGAGCGCAAGGCGGCTGCCCGCTAATGCCCAAGTCACATTTAGCTTTCCTTTTTCGGCACGCCATGCACGCCTTGTAGGCTCGCTGATATTCTCTCTCTTTTGTGGAATGTTCTGGTCGATCAAGTTTTGGTGAAACGATTGGCGCCATTACCTCTGCCGTTGCGTGGAGTCTGCCTATTGCGCAAGACTAGTCAGATGTAGTCGGTGTGTTCGGTAAAGGATTGGTAGGGCAAGGAGAAGCATACACTGTTAGTTCATCAGCTTGTCTCGAGTTTTGTTACTGCCTGCGCATTAGAGATGCATCCGTTCCTGTTCACCGGCAAGCAGTGAAACACTTTTTTGGGGCGGGCGGCTAGAAGCGGGGGTTCTTTCGCCGCAACGAGGGGTTGCAGAAAGATTTCTCGATCATGCAATGAAGGAAAGAGGTTTCCGCATAGAGAACAGTTCAAGATATAGACTTCAGAACCCTAACCCATGAAGATGTTACTATTGATCTCGAGGAGTCCTGTACGGAGTAGGTTGGGAGAAATGGGGAGTGTCTAGCTATTGTCACGCCTTGGAAGGTTGAAAGATACAATCATGGCATGTGCGACCTATGTAGATCCGCGTAGTAAGATGATGAGGATTATAGATTTAACTAGGTCCCAAGGCTGGAGAGTGATATAGGAACACGCAGGCCGAGGAGCAGGGTATTGTACAATCAGTCGGTAAAGACAAACCATCGAGATGCTCAAACGTATTGTTGCACTCTGACCCGTGACGATTTCCCAATTGCCTCCGATGGATTCAACCATGCTCCAATATTCGTGTTCCCTAGGACTCTGCGTTTCTGTCATCCACGAGTGCCCACTGGTAGGCCTGCCTGCATAACGCAGAGGCAAAATTCAGCGTCGTTGCTTATTCGCGGCATGCATCAATTCTCAATTGCCCGAAAGTACTCGTTCTTGACGCTTTCTCTTCTCGGCCATAACCAAGCGAGGCCTTACTCCTGTCCAACCTAACCAACTCTTGCATTCGATCAAAATCTAGACTGAATTCCAGAGCATTATGCCCCAGCTGGCCAGTCAAACTGTTGCTAAATCGCTCAGGCTCAGTGATAAAGGTGAATTCGGAGCAGCCACTACTTCTTGAAGCACTAGCAAGAGAGTTGGCTGTATTGCTTGTGCTCGTTATGCTGTCTCTGTTAAGCCGGGCATCGGATTGAAGATTTTCATTACGGCTTCCCATGATGACGGCACGTTCGCCATACTGCGAACTAACAGGTACCAGAGCAGCTGATTCAGTCGCAACAGCAATCAATGCATTAACTGCGTGGACCATGCGAGCCTTTTGCATCTCGATGGTGCGGATCCGCTTCGATTGTTCGTGTATCTGACGCATCTGTGCGTCCAGCCGTCCTCTCATAGCGTGCATGTCCGCGACCATTGCTGCTAAATCGCTGGTGGAGAGGGGTTCGTTCTGGACCTTGACATTTTCGGCGCTAGCGGTGCCGACCACGCCTGTGCCATCCTCTTCGGATGATGGTGTAGAGGATTCGCTAAGGGGTGGGGTTTGTGTTCCGTGGATGTTTTGAGAGTCAGCCACGGCTGCCTTCGAGTGAAAACTAACGTGGCTGCGCTTCGATTTTCGAGCCTGGCGTATTTTCATGGGTTCGACCACGCTCAGGATAGGCACAGGGGCTGGAATAAAAGCCGGTGAAGGCATAGGACTCGCACCAGGGCTGCCGATGGTTGCTCTGCTTATTTGTGATGCAGCATGACTCGGTGGCCGAGAGGACGGGGGACGTGGAAAGTCCTCGGCTGCCAGGCCCTCCTGGATGCTCTCATGTTCCCTTCGAATCGCTATCTTGTTTCTCCTGGCGCGCGCTGAAGCTACGTCTTGTAGTCGCTTACTGTGAATCCGTTGGTCTCGGGTTGCACTATCTGTTGCATAGAAAGTTGGCACCAAAGCCAGAAAGTCGTAACTCTGAACCAGTCTGGGAGATCTCAGTTCAGTGCTCAGCCCTCCAGAGGCAAGGTCAGCACCTGTGACATTGGTTAGGTTTGACATGTCGTCCGATCCCTTCTGCGAGGAAGATCGAATAGAGCCTGATTTCTTGACTAATCTTGATGTCCGTTGCGGGGAACCGTGAAGCGAGTCTTTTCCTTGCAAAATTTCATTCAAAGAGGCAATACTGGAGTTCCTCCGACTGCGGCCTGGCTCCGTCGCCATCCGCTGCATGGAACGTTTAGATCGAGAGGAGGCACTGCTGCTAGCGTGCCTCAGCTTTTCCTCAGACTCTGGACTGGGGACTTCAGGTAAATCGGGCAGAGGCCTGTTGGGGGCGTCGCCTATTGCCTTGCCTGAGGAAACAAATCCCGAGTGTAATTTGGCCGGTCTGGTGGACGGCTTCAATGCAACAGACTCGATTTCTGGCAGTTTGGGTGTCGTTGGTAGCCGATTATTCCCCAGTGCTTCCAAGGTTATGGCGGTGAGTGTATCCGTGCTTGTGGTCGGCGCTGGTCCGAAGATAGAGAGACTGCCCAATGACGATTGTCTTTGAAGGTTCAAAGCCAGCATCCGGTCTATGGGAGCAGCAGTCTCAGCAGTCTCTGGCGGTGTCACGGCCGTTGCAGCCGGACTTGGAAGCCCACTGCGAGCGTTCTGTACTGATGGAGTTGTGTCTACACGTAGTGCTCTACTTGAAGCGGCGGTGCTGTATTTGCTTGAAATTCGAGGTCCTGGCTGAGGCGCCAGTGGTAGGTTGGGAAGTGATTTGTTGGAATTGGGATTGGAGGTCTTCCGAGCAGTGTCCGCGCTTGAGTCAATACCACGGGGTCGCTCTGGTGTACGACGCGGCTCTGCCGCAGATGCTGAGGTGCTGTGCTGTTCACGCTTTTGCTGGGCCCCAGTGCTGAGATCGCCAATTGAATCTGTATTGATTGTAGGGAGAAGATTGCCGTAACGATCAGAGTGATACTCACTTAATACGTCTCGGAGACCAGCACTGCTCTTCTTCACGTCCTCAATGTCTTGCTTGCGCAGAGCCGGAATCTTCTCCGACCATTTTGGATTATCCTCGACTGCATTGAGATTTATGATAGCATCAGTATTTAGCTCAGGAGGCTTTTCAGGTGTCTTCTCTACTGCGTCCTTCTGTGTTCTGATGTCTTCCATGCCTAGCTTCTTACTGAGCTTTGCAGCATGTCTGGTTGAAGCTTTTCCAGGGTTGGGGTCTGGCGCCGGCTGCGCAAAGCTATCACTCTCGTCTTCCTCCTCTAGTTCGTTGAGGCTTGCCGTTGGCTCTTTGGTGGCCCAGTTGCTTGTATCTGTGATTTTCTTCACAAACCGTCCCAACTGCTGGTGGACGTGTAATTTGCGGTGGGTATTATTCCCGCGGAAGCTATGCCAATTGCTAGTGCTGAGAGATCTGCCCAACCAACTAATTTTGTGGTCTCGCGCGGGTGACTTTGCATTGGAAGAGATGTGACTATGGCTAGGGTATGCTTCGGTATTGGAGGCTACAATAGTGGCTGGTAGAGGCTGTGACTGGAGCAGGTCTTCGGAAGCACGTCGACGATTCACGGTGCGCTGGGTGTCTGCATTGTCATTGTCGATCCATTCTGCGTTGTCTTTAGCCCACCGCCGAGACTCTCGGAGGTCATCGTGGGCACTTTTTGGATGTGGTTCAAGCTGGTTGGGGCCATTCTCCGCAATTTCAAAGGCCACGACCGATCTTGGAATTGTTTGGATTCCTGCTTTACCAGTACCGGCTCCGTTTGCTGGGGGCGACGAAGTGACCATGTTAGGCGAGGAAAGGTTGCTCGTAACCTTGCTTTGCATCGGGTTCCGGGAGCGTTATTTCGGGGGCGCCCTGGCGACCGCAGGATGGTCGCTCGGTACTTGCTTAGAAAGCCTGAATCACTTCCAATCTTTTTGTGATGCCAGACAAATTTCTGCTGAAAATTTGAGCGACGTGCTCGGCAATGCAGTAGGTCGTGATTTCGTGGTACAACTCTGTCAGGTCAAGTTGGGGTGCTGCGCCGCGGGGAGAAATGAATGAGGCTTCCAGATATGCGATCAGAGACGGCAGCCTGCATCGAGATCAGGGCTTCGAATGTTGCAAAGTGGTGGTCAGAGTACCAGTTAAGGGACACAGATGGGTGAGGTTCGGCTATCCGCTTGGCAAATTTTGTCTGGAGGATCCGGTACGATACCCAGTGTCAGAGTTAGACCTCAGGGAGTGAGGGTGGGACAAGTGAACAAATGCGCACTGGGTTGCAGGGCGTATGATAACCGAGCATTCCTTCGTGCTTGGTCCGTGTTGCTAAAGCTGCCGTCTTTGTTGCCGGCAAGTGGCCAGCTCCAAGACAGAAAGAGAAGGTAGGAGGAAAGGGAAATCATGAACTCGAATCCTGGAACACATAACAGCACGGCAGGATTGGAGAAGGAGGTACATAGGTCAACTGACAGGGTTCACCCCCCAAAAAGGCCGGTAGGTCTTTGAGTCAGGCTGCAGTAACCGGATGCCTAGCCGTCAGAGGTTACAATGCGAGTCCTGCTTGCACAGAGAGCAGCCTTCGCTAAAAGCGGGTGCTGGTCAACTTTGAATGGGGGTACTTTGGTCGAGAAATATCAATGCAAGGAATACTTCCGGCTTGTCTCCGGGATGAAGCATGTTGCATGACACACTAGTACGTGAGTTGCTGTCCAAAAATCTGGAAGATGCCATATCCTTGCGATCATGATGCTGATGGCGATAATGGAGCAAGGGCTGAGCGGCGATCCTTGCTGTTTCTCATATCACATCTGACGGACGCACTGATATAGGGACGGATGGAGAGGGGTCACTGTGGGCAAGCCGCACACCCATGGCGGCCAGGACTTCTGATCTGCGTTGCGATCTAGTCCGACCGTTATACATACTTCCATTCCAGTGGTTCATGCAAAGCGTGGCGTGGGGGGTCAAATTGACCTCGGAGGGAAATCTGCGAAGGCTGATGTCTCATCGGCCAGCATATTTTTAGGGTTGCATCGGCGCAGCTAATGAATCCTGGGCTGAACCGTTTGACCTCAAGAGCCGACGAGCCGGGACGTCTACTTCCTCTGGGCCGAGGTACGGGCGTGGCCTAGTGAGGTATTTTAACAGACCTGCCTCTTGAAGTCATTACTCAGCAAGCCTACTGACCGCTTTGGGGCTTAAGTTGCCTATCCAATGCTTAATGCAGTTAAAGCTATGAAATCCCCGGCACCTCAGAAGCTGTCCTTGCCATCTCGGAAATCACCGACGTCCAGGGGACTGGCTTCCATTTCGCAGATTCCCGCGCCCCCCTGCCCAAGCTTATGCAAATGCGCCAATACATGCAATCCTTTGGTGCCACCCGCCCCCCCATGAAACTCCCAAAAAGAATGTTCCTATTTCTTTCTCATGAACATATCATCGTCAGTGGGTCTTTTCTTCTTCACCACAGTGACGCCGACTGGTGGTCTTCCTAAACCTGGTCTGGCTGCATTACCAGTTCGAGCCGGGCCGTCATCCCCAGATTCCAAAGGCCCAGATGCAGAAGATAATCTCTCTTGCGTTTGCGGGCGCCGGTTTACCGCTGCGGCTGAACGCTGGTCATTGGCTGAATTCGCTAGACCGTCGGATGTTTTCTGGGCTTTGGGTCCCCTAGGGGCATCTGGTGGTGGCTCTGCCCTTTTCCGCTTCCCTTCTGTGACAAGAGACAATGCACCGGAGCCTCTCCTCATTCCATCTGTTAAGCCGGTTGATTGCAGAGAGCTTTTGACAACGGGAACTCTAGCTGTGTGCTCTCTGAGCTGTTTCGCCGCCAGTCTTTCCCGTGCGCGATCCTTTTCCCTGCCAAATTCCACCTCCTGTCTCCTCACCCTTTCTTTCTCCTGCGCACTTAGTCTTTGTTTCGGATCGAGCTGGCAACCCTCGCTAAGATGACCTATTTCTCCACATTCTAGGCACCGCGGAGTGGGACAGCTGCGCTGCGTATGTCCAGGAAGTTTGCAACGGTTACAGTTTCCCAATGACGCGGCACGCGCGGCAATATTGTCACAGTTGTGGCTGAAGTGGCCTTCAGAGCCGCAGATGTTGCACATGGCGTGCGGGTTTAGCCCAGTTCTACCACCGGAAGGTCCATAGACACCTTCCTTGGATTTGAGTTCAGGTTTCGGCCGTTGTGCCTCAGGCGACTTGTCGGCTCTGGGTGTAGTAGCTGGTATAGATGTGGAGGATGAACGTCTTGAGACTGAGCCACCTGGACGAGACGGCATCGCAGTAACGGTGCGTTGATCAGCTGCGGGATCTCTAGGTGAACTGTTTTCCTTGAAGTTGACTGATGGACAATGCGAGATCGGTACGCTCCGCGCAGAAGGCTCAGAGGGAGAAGGCAGTGTAGTTGAAAGCTTCCGAGACCCCGTCACCACCACATCATCGGACTCAGTGTCTAGCATTTCCACATCATCCTTCATCATCTCTTCTGTGAGGAGCGGACGGCGCAAAAGCGATAGCACGTCCCCGTCCGTGTACACATTACGTTCCTTCGCGTCCTCGACAAGGCCACGCCAGAACTCACCTTGAACGAGAGATTGAGAATTGCCTAGCACCCAGAGGGAACATTTCGCTCTCGTTAACCCAACGTTCATCCGCCGAACGTCATTGAGAAAGCCGATGCCCTGCGTTGACGCTCGCACGCACGAGAAGATAATGATTTCGCTTTCCCTCCCCTGGAAGGCGTCCGTTGTATTGAACTCGACCGTCGACAATATGGTTTGTCCATATCGTTGAGAGAATCTGGTCTTGAGCTCCTTCAACTGACCCTTGTATGGCGTGATGATGCCCACTTTGCCTCTGAAATCATATTTCTTGCAGTCTGTGGTCAGACGATCATACAGTTGCATTGCAACATTCAACTCGGCAATATTCACCAACGAGTGGCCTTTTGGGGCACTCTGGTGCATTCCCTCAACATCGAAGAACCTGTAAGGGGCAAGGAGGCTGCTGTGATGCCACGGTCTGAACCTCAACTCGGCCATGCCATCGCCGTCCTTCAACCGGTTGTCATAGAATGTCTTGCTTGGGAACAAACTGATCTCTGGATGCATGCGATATTGTATATCTAGGAGATGAACGTCTTTCTGGTGATTTTTCTCCATCCGTGCAAATAAACTCTGCTCGTACTGGAAGCGTGCAGCCTCACGGGACAGGACCGTTGGCGGGAGCTGCTTGGGATCCCCAACGAGTATACACTTCGAGCAACCGTATTTCAGTGGTATTAGCGCCGACAACTCTATCGACTGTGCTGCTTCATCGATGATGACAGTGTCAAATTCGACGTTCAATCCTTGAAAAATCTCGTGCCCACTTCCGCTCAAGGTTGCGCAGAGCACGTGTGCCGAGTCAAGGATTTCTTGTTGCATGCGCTTCCGACTGAGTTCAGCATCGCGTGAAGCAGTCTTGGCGCGATCCCGAGCACTATCAATCTGCAAGCTCAACTCAGCCTTCTTTCGCTTCAGCGCATCGAATTGAATCTCTTGCTCTGGTTTCACCGGCCGACCGTGTGATCTGGACTCGTCTAGCTTCAACCTGAAAGTGTGAACCTCATCTGAGATGGCTTTGTGTTTCATCATTATATCGTTGATGTCCCTCTCGCCAGAATCCTTAGGTGCCGACAGGTTGAGGCGCGCACTGACAAGTTCCTCAAGAGTCACATCTTTGACATTGGCGTTGATAGCGTCACTCCTGCCCAGCCGGACCACCGACAAGTGCTCTGTCGTTCCATTCATCATCTTTACACCGGCCTTGAACCGCATGACCAGCTCATCCACGGCGGCATTGCTTGGCGCGCAGACAAGAACTCTTTTGCGCGCTGGTGGCAGCGCAGAGCGTGCACTCGTTGCTTCGGATGGTCGAATGACACTAGAGTCCTTGCCATTAATGAACCCTGTCATTATCGCACCAACAAGCGCACAAATCGTCTTTGTCTTGCCCGAGCCTGGTGGACCTTGAATCAATGTGAAGGCGTCATTGTCAAGAGCAGATTTCACAGCTTTCGCCTGGGCACTGTTCACTTCATACGTTTTCATGAACGGCTCCAGCTGCTGCGTTGTGTAGTCAAGTAGAGGCGATGGCCTTGCTTTAATGATCTCATCACCGAGATCGTAGTAGGGCAATGCCATAAGGGCTCCATATTCTCGCTCAAGCGGCGTCAAAGAGAGGATCTGAATACCCCACAGGGGGGAACTTGGCGCCAGGGTGGGAAGTAGGGAATTGTTCGCCGAGCTGACACGGTACACAATCTCGACTTGTCCTTTCTTTCTTCCGATCTCTTTGATTCGAGCAAGACAATGTGGCAGATTAGGCTCGCTCTCCGGCTTTTTGCCTTTTGAGAGCAGCACGACATCCGCAGTGCTTAGACCAAGTTCCTTGCTATCTGGGAGTGACATGATTGTGCTGATCTCGACGAAATTGTCAACGCTCAACCTGTTCGAGACTTTTATCTCAAAAGGTTTGAAATTGCCGTCCTCTTTCGCCGATCGGAAGCTCTGCCAAGCTTCCAGAATGAGGAGTGGCAGGAAGGTCTTCTGGTAGTCCAAAATGGTCTTGAACGTGTTAGACACTAGTGTGTAATCATCCTTCGCAGAGCTTGGCGGAAGTTCCTCGTCTGCGAAGAAATCCCAGCTGAGTATGGTCTTGTGCAAATCTGAAAGATCTGGCGCAAGACGGGCCCGCATGTCTTTTTGAGACCTTACCTGTTTTATTTTCCTAACCGGGCCCGTCGCTGTGAGGCCTTTGCCTGACTTCATCATTCCCTTGAAAAGCCCCGAATCGGGCTGTAGGAGGGGTTTGGCCCTGGGTCCGAAAAGCTGCTTGTCCAACTCATCTTCCGAGTCAGACTCTGATTCGGACGATACCATCAACGTATTTTGCACAATAGAGTGATCTTTGCCCTTCACTCCGAGACCATTCAGGCCGGAGCCTTGTCCCTTGGTCTGTGCACCAACAGCACTCGTACCTTTGAGCAGCGCTCCAGCTTCTCGTCTCCTAGCTTCTGCCGCAGCTGTTTCTCGTCGGCGAGTTTCCAGGAAAGCAGAAACATCGTCCTTCTTCTTGGTAATGGGTTTCAACGCCTTCAAGGGAATGCTCTTGGACGAAGTTTGCTTCTTCGACTCTCGCTCTTTAGAGGCGAGAGGGGCTTTGCTGGTCTCGGTTGCCGTGCCGGACAATTCGTAGAAGTCGCTGTCCGCAATGTCTGCATCGCCAAAGTCATCAATGCTCTGGGCCCGGCTAGAAGTAGGTGTTGCAGTCGTTGTTCGGTCGCCCGTGCTGGCATCCACCCATTGTTTGAGTGTAGACTGTTTCTTATGTGAGGGCATTTCCAGTGGCTTCTTGTAGTATGCTTCCAGCGCACGAACAAGTTCTGCTTTTTGTGGTCCTGACAGCATCGTCTTGATTGTGGACTTTGTTGCTATCTCTTCCACGTAGGCCAGAGCCTCGGTAGCTACCAACATTCCATGGTCCCCTAGTCGACGGAGCAGCTTTGTGACCAGCTTCACGAGAGTATCAACAAGATACTCATCCCGCAATCGAAGCCATTTGATCATGGTGTCTAGTGTGGCTCCAGGAGATCCAAGCGCTGATTCCAGCAGCGTCTTTGGGATTTGGTCAGCATGGTCGGGCTTCGCGGCGGTTAAGGCACTGGCGAAAACGTCGTATTGCTCAAACAAAGCCTCAGCATACTGCATTACATCTCTGCAGACTTCTGACATCATGCGCTTGTCGTGAACTTGGAAGGACCACTTCTCAGTTTGCCTGAAGACCGTTTTTAGAGCCTGCCATTCGTAGAGCCAGTAACTGGAAATTGCGTGATATTCTCGAGAGTCTCGGGTGTCAAGTCCACGGATTCTCAAAACACCTGTTTGGGTGTCGCACAGCACATCCAGAATGTCCATGCCGGTCTTCATCATTCTTGGGACAGAAGCGAACGTTCGCATATTGGCGATGCGACGGAATGTCCAGGATAAGCCAAATACAGTGGTACCAAGATATGCGCCCAAAAGATGCGCCATGGCCTCCTTCCTTCCTGACACGCCACTAATGTTCTTAACCAACTCGACAGCCGCTTGATACGTGTTGATATCCGCCGAAAACAAAGCTGAGACGAGTGGCATGCTTGTTTCCTGGAGTTTGAACAATTCATCAAGGTGCTCCGGCGAGAATTCAGAGATACGTTCCAGCATGCGCCCAAAAAGACCAGTCATCTTTTCAAAGATGAAGTTAAACTGACGCTTTTCACGCGGTAGCTCATTAGGGTCTCGACTGAGAAATGGCTCTAGGCCCGGCAATGAAAGTGTGCCTAACAGTGCAGCTGAAGACAGTTTTACGTCCTTGTCGGCGAATGCATCAAGAACAGCGTTCCATATGTCGGGAGAATAAGAGGAAGAGCCATGCTGGAGCTTTTGATCCTTCGACAACATCTCGAAATCTGCCTTGAGACATTGCGTTTCAAGAGCTAGAGAGTTGCGTACGACGTCGAGAGCCTGTGCTCTTAGGTGCTCGCGGTTCTCTTGATTGACCTCTATAGAGACCGCGGACAAGATTTGGTCGATATGCTGACTAACGGTATCAAGCGTATCTGAAAGAACAACGCGAGCCACAGATTGCCTGGTTTGAGAGTCGTCTGTGAAGCTTCGAAGCGTCTGAATTAAGACATCTAAAGCAGATTGATGGCAGCGGAATCTAGCATCGACGGGAAGGGTTTCGTTCTGCGATCTCTTGAAGAGCTGCGTAGTCAGGGTCCGACATGCGGGTGGCCGGTTTGCCGGTTTGAGTGAAGCAAGGAATGGGCCAATCCAGGATAGCATATCATCAGACCCGGAGGAAGCAGAGTCAGCCTTCGTCGATACATCCTGTAAGTGCTTCTCAAAATCAGGGCTCTCAAAGATCTGCTCGATTACTGTTGAAGACGAAATGGAGCCCATAGATCCCCAGAAAGCCTCTGGCGCCTTCTCGAGAATGATTTTAAGCGCCTGCAGGATAAAGCGAAGCCCCTGCTCCTTTCTTGACAGATGCGTCAGCGCAGTGGTAAAGATGTTAGGCTGTAGATCACAAAGACTATGGGTAATCTGCTTTTGATCAAGCTGCTGCACAATGAATGTCAATGCCACCCAAAGTCTAGAGATAGCGATGGGCGTTGAAGATTCGCGCAGCTGGCCCTGCAGCGTTTCCTTGATAGTCCAGCCCCACTCAATGTCCGTAGGCGGCCTCAAGAAATGAGACCATGTGTAGGCCGCCCAGTCGAAGCGGCTCTTGCGGGAGTCAAACAAGAAGCGGGTGGCTGCAGGCATGTAATCGCGCGTTTTGAGACGGTTCCTGCTCTGTATAAGTCTGAAGGGCTCATCGAAATGCTCTAGAAGTAATGTGTCGTCCTTCAGAAATGCGTCGCAACTCAAAGCCTCAAAAATAGGGAAGATAATGGTGGGATCCACGCCCTTCAATGTCCGCTTTTGCTCCGGCAAGCTTCTGAGCTTGGCTGTAGCGCTCGTTAGTCCGTGGATAATCCTTTGAGTATCTCTGCGATTGATGATGTCGAAGAAATCGACAATCTCATCCTCCTCGTATTCCTCGCGCAGCTCTGCCAGTAACCCAAGCTTTGCGATATAATATTCTCGGATGCAAAGGTCACATTTTCCCATAGCCTCATCCAGGCGTTCCCATATGTACCGCTGGTACTGCTCACTTTCTGGGCCATCGAAAGCCAGTAGTTGTAGCGATGAGACGAATTTTTGCCTTCGTGTTGTTGCTTCGGCTATCTTGACAAGTGTGTCCGTTTCGGTCTTGACATCCTCGTTTTCCTGAGGCGGGTCCTCTTCATAACGGCCATAATCGTCATCATTTTGTCGAGGGCATAGGAGATGGAGGTCACGAGGGAGCTGTTTCAATTCTCTGCACGCGGGATTTGAATTAGCCAAGCTCGAGTAAGAGTTGATATCTGGGTGCTGGTTTCTGGCTTACTGCAAATTTGTAATGAAATGAGCCATGACCGGCAGACGATCTCACAACTTATGGGTAACGTTCTGAGTAGAAAAAGTAGTCTTCAGCGTCCAGGTAGAAGTGAAATACCCAGGCAAGGAAATGAATATGAAAGTCCATGGCACAAACACCAACCACGGCTTGCCACTTGCTACAAAATTTAAGAGAACGTCTGTGGTGTTTTGAGAAGGAGCGGACGCTCAGTATGAGCGGGAGGTCTACAGGGCTTCGAAGTTTCTCAGGCCGAGACCTCTGGCTGAGGTTAGGAGTTTGTGGTCTACGGCAAGGTGGAAAAGCTATCATCGGATGATAAAAGTCAACGCCAAGAGATTTTCAAACGAGCATTTTAACTCGACGCGCGTGCCATATCACCGTCAGTGGCACTTGAAACCAATTTGAGAATCATATACACCTTATAGGACACTCAGTTCACGATTAGAGCTAATGGCACAGAACTCAACCTCGAGTCTTAATATCTTTAGGCTTTCGAAGACAAGAATCTACGTGCGTGCCCAGGTGGCTAGCATGCATCCAGACACTCTCACCACTCTTGGCCATATCAACGATTAGAAATCCTCGAGATTGACCTTTCTGGAACAGGTCTTGCTTCTGGTGTATGGAATTACGCCCTAAACGCCATGCCAAAAAAAATTTCAAAATCCAACGCATTGATTGCATCGCTCATAAATTGTAACGGAAAATCTTTTTTCTGAATCGACAGCACAAACAGCCGTCGCGATAGATAAAGGTTGAGGCGTCATCTTAAATCAGACGAGATGTCTTGTCGCCTTCTGCTCACAGGAGTGCGCGAATTCGATTGACTAGATTCGATGCGAGTTAAAAGTGCTGCCGAGGTGAAATCTCTGCTACCCTCAAAGCTCGGTCTCAAACGGTCCATCGACTGTCGCGTGCGCTCGAACGATGACGGAACGCGTTCCAGGGAAGGACGGATATTCGGCGGACGGGGCAGATCAGCCGAGTGCCTTGTTTGGTCGGTGCCATCGCTACCGTTCTGACTCCGTTGATTACGTGTGGTGGCTTCCGAGGGTGCGTAAATAGGCCGCTGAGATTCTGGGATGCTTGCAGTCCTCTTGAGAGCACTAGGCTGGTAATCGGGCGGCTGAGTGGGTGAATCTGAAGGACTCGTAGAGACAGGGGCTTTGGGAGGAACGTAGGCTTCGAACTGATCGAGATAGTCGAATTTGCCCTGTCTGACTTGTTCCCGAATGATGTCCACGTCCAAAGGTCGATAGTTCTTTTGGAAGAATTTGATGGAGAAGCGAGGCAGCAAACAGATGACGATGATGAGCAGTGTCAAGGCCCAGAAGTTGAGCGTCCCGTAGACTTCGGAGGCAGACTTGTAGAACGCGAACGAGCCTTTGAACGAAGAATAAATCCCGGTCCAGGTCCAAATCAAGAGGATACTGATGGTAACAATGAGGCACATCAACCAGTCCCAACGGTACGTGTTCAGGAGTATGTAAGTATTAACCACAGCAATTGTCGCGCAGGCAATGTAGACGCCCATCCGCTCTGTGTCATCGACACCACGGCCGTTCTCCGTCACAGGAGTGGCGGGAGCGAAGAGTAGATAGCCCATGAAGAAGCATATCATAGATTGGTATATTCCATCGGCCATATAGAGCCTTTAAATCTTTTAGCTAGGAATCAACCTTTTTGGTGGGGGGGCTACGAAAAACTAACCAGAATTTCTTCTGTGACCATTCCAATCGTTCCATGCCGCGTCGATAAAGCTGTGGGACCGCAAGGGAGACCTTGTCACTGACGTCTTGGTCGAGGACGCCTAACAAACCGACCGGAAGCGACGTGAAGACAAGATTCACGAGTAGAATATAGGTGTAATCAAAAAGATACCGCACGTCGAAGTTGGTGTAGATCTGATACCAAAAAAGAGCGAACGTCCAAACGATATTCTGGAAAAAAAAGTCAGCACAGTCCCATCGGAACCAAAGACCTGTGTGGTTACCTTGTAGAAGAAGTTAGCAATACACTCTGCAAGCCGCCTATAGGACCATCTCCCGTGTACAAGTACAAGTCGTTGCAGGAATCGGAATTGTCCAATGGCATAGTCAGCCGACATCACAGCTTGGCGCCCTTCTTCACCTGCAATGCCAACGCCAACGTCTGCTTCTTGAATCATCGCAACATCGTTTGCTCCATCACCGATAGATAGGGCCATTACGTCCAGGCCGGCTTTGACCAGCTGGACAACTGCGGCCTTCTGAGCAGGACTAACTCTGCAGCACAAGACCGATCTGCACTGCTTACATAGCAACAAGAACTTCTGCCGGAGATGGTCGTGCAGGACAAGCTTCAAGGTCTCGCCATCGATGACGACGGCATGTGTCGGCTCTGGAGGCTCGTGGTTGAGGCGTGCCGCAGCAAGCTCCTCATCGGAACCGGTCATATTGAAGTTTTGGAGATGTCGGTCCAATGAAGCTGCAACAGCTTCCAGGTCGCCATCCTGCTGATCGAAGACAATCAAGTCCATCTCGTTGGATAGGAGGTTGCATGAAAATCCAATATTGATAGCAGTTTCCACCTTGTCCCCCGTCAGTACCCAGAGTTTGATACCAGCGTCGCCCAAAAGCGCGATTGTGTCTGGGACTCCATCTTGAAGTCGGTCCTCAATGGCAGTGCCTCCTAGCAACATCAAGTCACGTTCAATGCGGTCTGCTGTCTCTTCAAGCTTCTCCTCACGATCTAGCAAAGCCTGCGCAGCAAGGTCATGCTCTCTGCTCCATTCCTCGTACTGTTGTTCGTCAAGATCCCTTTCCGCGACACAAAGCGTGCGGAGGCCTTCTCGAGCAAACATCTCCAGGTGTTCAGCTGTCGATTTTCGCAGTGCTTGCTGTTGCTTAGGCAAGAGGCGTGAGTAAATCATGCTGTCTGCTCCTTTGCAGAACAACTTGATTCTGCCATCAGGCATCCGGATTATTGCACTCATCCTCTTTCGTGTGGAGTTGAATTCCAAGGTATTCAGTACGCGGTACGTGCGATCTTCGCCCATGATATTCAAATGGATGTCATCACTGGACCTCCCCAACACGCTGAATCCACAGTCTCTTGCCGTTGCTACCAATGCAGCTTCGTCTGGAGACTGGGCTTTGAACTCTATTCGGGGAGGATCGCCCGGCGTTCTTTCGGTGATAACGGTGTGACAAAGGGCAAGAGCTATCATGAAATTTTCGTTAGCCTTCCTCTGCTCTTCTCCAGAGCTGCCATTGAGATCAGCGACGAAGTTGGGTGCAACGAAGGTGAGCTCTTCGTCCCGCAGATAGGGGTTATCGTGCATCGCTCGGAGCCGTTTGAGCATCTCCACACGGGCTTCTGCAATCTGTGCTCGGATTCTCGTGCCTTCTTCTTCGACATCGATGCCTTGCCGTCGGTGTAGGCCTGCCTCCGCCTCAGTGTAAGCTTCGCCGTAAGCAACACCATTGATGGTACACTTCTTGAATTCCATGACGTTCTGAGTCAAGGTACCCGTCTTATCTGAGAAGATATACTCGATTTGGCCGAGATCGTCAGAGATATTCCATGATTTGGGCGTGCATGGATAGTCGAGCTTTTGATAGTACATGTAGGTATCGGAGAAAATGAAGAAGGCCTGCAATAACCTGACTATTTCGAGAGTGATGTAGAGTGAGATTGGAACCAAATTTTGGAACAATACCACGGCAGACCAGAAGGTAATGAAGCCATCCAGGGATGGTTTGCCACCAATAGATCCAAATTCAAAGTAAGCCTCGGAGTTGGTGCCGTGCGACCATGTGACCCCCTGAACGATGCCGGAAATGAGGCACATAAAGAACAGGATGATGAAGTTGTAAATGACGTTCCAGTTGAGATTCTTGGCCAGGCGCGCGCGCTTACGGGGTGACAAGCCGGAATTGAGCATGATTTTTGTCTCTCCGCCAGTGAAGACAACGATGCCTAGAACCCACTCGGTATTCTTCAAACTGCACCCTCGAAGAAGCAGGTTGTTGATGTTAATTGGTTCAGCCATGTCCTTCGTCGGTCCATCGGGATTAGCAGGATCTCGTTGTTGCCACCTCGCCACAGCACTGTATTGGTAAAGGTTCATATGCGGGCCTTCACTCTCGATGACAAACTCGGTTTGCTCGCAGTCTCGGGCGTGGCGAACTCTACGGCCGGCTTGTAGGGCATGGCGCACTTTGAGGTTAGTTTCCCCATCGAGATTTTTGGTCTCAACGTAGCAAGCCCCGTCTGGATCAGACGTGGATAACACCACGACATCTGCAGGAATCTGTTCGTCGTTATATACACGCACGAAGTCGCCCACTTGCACATTCTTCCAGTAGTCGCGCTTGAAGCGCGCTTTCTCCGGGATTTGCTTCGTGCTGTCAATAAAACTGCCATAGTCTTTTGTTGGGGCCAGGGTGCTTTTGCGCTTCGCTGAACGGTCCACACGGTGAGAAGATGGCGCATTGGCGTTTGCCGCATTAGGATCGATGAATCCGTTGGTCGAGTCTTCGAACGAAAATGCTGTTTGAGGCCGCCCAGGCACGGTCAGATGTGTGCCAGCTTGAGCTCCCGGTTTCAGACCAGGCGAAGGCACAGGTGTCATCTGGATATCGTCTCCCTCTGGCTTACTGCGCGTTGAGTGGAAAGAAGTCCTCTCAGAGTATGTCGAGGTTCTTATAGTCGGGTGGGTCTCAACGGAAGACCTCCTTCCCTTGTCATCATCAAGAGCTGGAGCCTTCTCGCTCTTCGCCTTCCGGAAATTGAGTTGCTTCAGGCTCTTGTAGGTAGTGACTGCAGCTCTGGTACATGCCTTTTTGACCTTCCGCCAGAGGGATACGTTATCTTCCGACGAATTGACATTGTTCCAATCCATAAGCCGGTACGTAGGAGAATTGTTGAGCTCGTTATCAAGGACAGTCCTCCTCCAGTCTTCAATGGCATCTTTGATAGCAGTAAGCGTGATGATGACAATCAAGGGGACTGAGCCTAGTCCGGGGTTCGAGGCGCCGAAAATAGAGAAAATCTGTAATGAGCAATCTTAGCAGGTGAGTAAATTGAGTCGGACTGGACTGACATACACTGAGAATAATGATGAAAAAGAAGTAGATGTTGGCAATGTTGTGGAACTGAAACCACAAGTCCTTTGGTATGAAACTCAACGGCGTATATTTAGAGGTCCGTATCTTGTTCCGTGCGTAACGCTGCTTGATATGTCCTTGTTCATCTTTTGCTTCGTCGGGAAGAGGGATGTTCACATAGATCGTTCGCGGTTCCGACCAGGTCGTAGAGCCGGGATCCCCCGCGGGTGCCTCCTCAGCATACGGCCTAACTTTGGCGTTCTGTGCCTCGTCTGTCGGGGCAGTGGGTTTATGTCTATTAAGGATAGACAGACGTTTCCGCATGCCGCTCTGGCCCGGGGCTCGTTGGGTGGCCCATCGCATCCTCTTGACCGGTTTCGATATGTTATTTTCACCCTCGAATTGTATCTTTGCCATGTCGACTTTTGATCACAAGCCGAAGCTTTGATTGCGGTCTATGCAGACCGAGGCTTGACGGTTGTATTTCGTGGGGACTGAGAAGGCGAGAGAAGGAGGAATTGGATAAAGCGGATGCGACCGGCTCGAGGAGGCGAGAAGAGGGAGAGGCGGGATAAGGATTGAAGACGTGTCAAGGCACCGAATTCATGCCTTTAGACAAGTTCCTCGAATGCGGGAAGGAAGGGTCTCGAAGAACACCAACACATTCCAAAGGCGCAGTCGGTTCCTGATGCCGTTGCTCCCTGAATAAATTTCAGGGTCCAGCACCCTGACCTCCCCCAGCGGCTGCGCAAAATGGACGCAAAGAAATGAATCAATTGTTTTTGGATACTGCACTTGTCCACTGGCCTGAAGTGAATATTCCTCCAAAGTGACGAAGATAGAATGATCAGCCTTTTCAGCACGAGTTGACAGTTGCTGACAGGCGTTGTTGTGAATCCTAAGTTAGATGCAAAACCGGTCGATTCGGAGCTTGGCGAGCCTTTAGTCAGCATGGATAAGATCGCATGAAAAGACCGAATGCGACCTTAAAGAGGCCTTTCGGCCTAAGGGTAGAGAATTACTCAGGTTATTACCATGCTTACAAGCGTACGAGTGCCTGTATTTATTGACACATACTCTGTTCAGGCCAATTGGAGGAGGGCACAACGGTTAGAGGCTCCGAGACCCGTGGATGGACTACGCCAAGCCGGCCAGAGGTATCGCATATGGAAGCACTACAGCCCAGAGTCCGAATCGATGCTTTGGGAGACTTCGTACAGATAATAGCAGTCGTAAGAGTTCGAGCAAAATTGCTTGCCACGTGACTTTTGTCGATTTCGGCATGGATAGTGATTCTCGGTTGATGAGACTTGACCTACAAGGAGAAATAGGCAAGGCAAAACGGATCAAACGGAATCATTACGGCCACAACTACTTAAGGAAGTGGGACATAAGAGCTTTCCCGGACAGTTGGCACGATCCTAGCAACTGCTTCCGGTCCTGCGCAGACAATTGACAGTCAATGTAAAGCGCGCTTGACTCGTGAAGGGTCTAAAATGACAACGTCGCTAGAACGGATAGAAGTGACAGACCAAATTGTGTGCCATGGCTCGCCCCCTCGGCGTGAGAAATCTTGACTTGGCCTACAAAAACATTTTCTCGTTCTACCACTGGAGCATTCGTGTCTCCACCCTCGCTACGCTTAGACCAGACAAAGGAGGTGTGCGAAATCAGTGCAAGCATGCCGTTTGCTGTTGCATATCATATACGACTGGGTCGGCATTATATGGACTATGAACGGCCTTGAGATGCATGCTGGCTTTGGGGACGGTAGCAAATGCGAGAAGAGTGTGTTGGGGCCCTTCAGCTGTCTGTAGCCGCCTATCCTGCATGCTACGTGCTGCCTGCCCTTTGCTGTGTTTGACATGCATACCTCAGGCCAAGTTGAGAGAACGAGTGGGGTTGTAAGAACGGCAATGATGATGGATAGACACCATGTCTCCTATGATTTGGAATGCGTCCAGTTCAAACGTATGTAGACTTCTTTCAAATTTGCCGGGCAGTGATCAAGGGGAATGTAGGGCGTTAACGTATGAAATTGAGAGAGGATCAATCTGAATTGAGCACACTCACTACCGGCAGAGTGCCGTGTGGGAAGAAAATCCCAAGAGCCAGGGTTGCGGCCCTTGGTCCTGATGGCCTGTGACCATGCCTTGAACCAAAACTGAGCCTGCCAGATAGTGCTATATGCAGAATCAAGAATGCCATCGTTTTCGGGCCAAGATCTAGAAAATCTTCAGTGTTCTCAAAGTCAAGGCGGTGATCGGCGCTCGAAGCCCCTGTGGCTCACCTAGTGGGCTGATTGCAGAGCCGGGGTGATGGTTGCAAGGTGGATGATGAGGCGGTGCGCTCCTTCTCCCTCTTGTGGAGGATCTGAGACAAATTCAACTGTCCTGACAATAACTCCACCAAGATCTTCGGCAGCTTTGGTACTCATTGTGAATCTGTCTCATCTGTGTATAATTGGCTGCATCTTAAACGGGCTCTTTCCTGATCAGGTCTTTGCATGATAAACACGCGGAAAAGAATAACGCCTTGAAATGCCAAATCGGTCGACAGGCAAAACACAGGGGGCCTGAGGGCTGCGTGACGTATCCAAACAAGGCCGTGCTTTGTGCCACATGTCGAGATCCTTTTGGCAGCCGTTGGGGTGAAGTTGGCATTGACCAGTGGCTGACGAACCCTTAATTTGCGGCCCAACCACCAGCGGTTAGTCAGGCCCAGCCTAGCTTCTAGGAACCCCTGTGGCTGCCAGGGCAAGTAAAAATTCTTTTCCCTCTCGCCCTTCGAAACTTTCATTCGAAACACACTTTGAAAGGAGTCCATATGCATGAGATCTGGCGGCACCGAAGCCACGCGCGAGTGATGGCAGCGGTATTCCTGAGCGTGCAGTAACGGGGCCTACAGCTCCATCTTCCAACAAATTTGGTGCTTGGCCGCTAGAAGGAAGAGGTGAGCGTGATGTCCGGGTGTCGTACCGCAGCTTCCATGCCTTGTCTTAAATTTAGCCCGTCAATAAAGCTTCTTCGGTCGCCGGAAACGCTAAAAGGGCGCCTATCATAGGTAAGGTCCGGTCTTATTCAGCCTAGACCAGAAATTATTAGGATTAATTTTGGGCAAGCTGGGAAGAATCAGTCCCAGCGTCCCTGACAACGGCGACTCCCAGTCCTGGCACAATCTGCCGGCTCCCAGAACCACTGTCGATCATTAACATGATTCGTCTCAGTAGCCCCCAGTAGACCCGTCCGAGTCTCAAGATTGTTGGAAAGGTAGGTGGCGTAGATCCAAAAGCACAATGGATAAGCATTTTGGCGTTGAAACGAGCGACAGCGGCAATGCTCCACAAACATCTCGCACAAAGTAAATCTAGACGTGCCGATGACGAAACGAGGGCTTCCTCAGGATGTTTCAGTTCCGCTCAGTCAAACAATATGTGCTTCCTAGCTGCCCGTAAGCGAGATGTTGAGATAGGGCTTTACTACCGAGGGCTCCACAAGAAGCTCTTTCGCGAGTCACAAAGTAGCTGCATAGGTACACGTACGCAATGATGCATTGACATCCAAGATGATAAGCTAAGGCCAAAAGTCAATGCAATAGACTGGAATTTTTGTCCTCCGTTGGGTAGCCCCCGTCACCTAGCGGACGGCCCGTTGGCTGGCTCTCAGCGCTCTATCAGTTGATTGTCCGGCGCCCTTTTCCTCCATCTTCCGGCCAAGAACTAGTAGCCGCAGCTTTTTCCATCGTGCAACCAGCCCCAACCTCCATTTCGCCTTCTCAATTCCGCATCGTCTTGTCCGTCAAAGCCGATTGCCAATCGACGTTGAGAGGAATCGACAAACCCCTACATTCGTTTGATGTGCGTCTGCCACTCTATCTAAGGTGCTTGAATGGATCTCTAGGCCTCTTTTCATTCATCCCTTTCGCGGCCCACCTCGAAAGTCGAGCGCTGTTTTCGACTTTCGACTCTTGCCTTCAATCGAAGTGTCAGCTTCATCCTGTGGACTCATCGTTCCATCAATCCGTCGCTCGCTCAATCAGATGGCCACTACGGAGATATAATTGGTGTAATTCCACACGTTCGTTTTCACGCGCATTATCCTTTTCGCCACTGCAAGCTCCCCCTGCCCGCAGCCTCCACCTCTTGTTACCTCCGCAAAAGCCAGCACAATCGACTCCAACGAACCTTCCTCGTCCATCCTAAACAATTTTGAAGGGACGAAGCTTGTAACCAGCGGACATGGCTCCTTCCCCTCCTCGATTGAGGATATTGTCAGGTAAGCAGCTCAATGACCGACAAGGACTTGGTCTTCCGCAACTATAATGAGCACTTTGAGCCTCAACCACCCTCACATCACCCACCCCACGCACCCCTTCCTAGCCTTCACCCTTACAGACCCAGCGCTATCGTAATGGCAATGAGCTTGGAACTAAGAAGATATTGCATAGTCGGCAGCAACGCCGTGTCGGCCTTCTTATCGTGGAGGCTACAAGCAACAAACGCCTGCGACGTGACTTTGGTATGGAAGGCAAACTTTCAGGCAGTGGCACAATACGGCATATCATTCAAGTATGTGGATACCGTTCAACTATGGGTTCTCTACCGTACTCAGAGAGACTTACCCCTATCTCGCGCAGGTCTCAACGGTTTGGGAATGAGCGATTCATACCTCGTTTTGGTAGACAAATCTCCCTCGCCTTTTCAATGTTCCATCCTGACTAGCCTCCAGTCGTTCAAAATCCTGAAGACGCAGCATCGCGAGAAGCTGCTTTCGATTACGTCCTCCTTTGTGTGAAAGCCTTACCGGACATATATGATCTTGGCGATGTCATAGCATCGGTGGTCACTCCTCAGCATACCTGCATTCTCGTCAATACAACCCACACACTCGGTGTCGAGCAACGGTTAGAACAAAGATTTCCAACAAACGTGGTTTTATCGCTGGTATCGGGCGCCGATCTTGTTCAGCTGGGATCGGCCGAGTTCGAACATAAGGGATCAACGGATATATGGGTTGGGCCTGCAAATCTCAATTCCTCAATCCCCGAAGCAATTCAAAGGGATATGTCTGAAGCCCTGTCAATGACATTAACGACTGGCCAAGTCAACTGCAGGGTCTCAGATAACATTCGGCAACAACAGTATGAACGCATGATCGGGTCAGTGCTCTCGGCCTTTAATTGCCATGAGATCAGCTGCTAATGCCAGACAGACCCATAGCTTTCCACCCTATAAGTGTTCTGTTCGAAACCCCGTCGCACGCGGACCTGCTCCAAAAGCCAGGCGTGCATGACCTTGTGTCTGATGTTATCGAGGAGCTGCTGGAGATTGCTTCACTCCATCACTGCAAATTTCCAGCCGATTTCAAGGCGAAGACAATTGAAAACATGCTTGTGCCAACCTCGGATCCAAGCACTATGTACCAGGATTTTACAACTCGGCGACCAATGGAAGTTGAAACCTACCTTGGTGCTCCACTACAGCTGGCGAACAACGCGGGAATAAAAGCGCCTCGTATCCAAACACTATACGCCCTGCTACGCCACGTCAATTCCGTAGCAAAAGACAAACCGCCGCCCGCCTCACCTGCAATTGGGCAGCCGCCTTCTCGAATCGGCGCCGCACCACCCCCACAACGCCCCATGAATGGTCCGGGGAATGGTCCAATGAACGGTAATGGTCGAGGCATGCGAGGTCCACCTCCAAACGGCATGGCTATGGGTCCACCTGGAAGACGCGGCCCGCCACCTGCGAACGGGTTTCGACCGCAAATGAATGGTTACCCTCCACGAGGCCCAAGTCAGCTCGCACGAAGGCCGTCCTTTGAAGAAGCCAATCTAGACGAGTTCAGCCACGTTGTGCTCTATGATGATATCCCTGAAGGTGATGTTACCGCTTATGGCGACGGCGTCAATGGCGCACCCGCTGTTGGCGATCTCGCATTGCGTGAGAGAGAGCTTATGCTCCGGCAAAGAGAGCTGCAGTTGAGGGAACAAGAGCTGGCAATGCGAAGAGGGAGCGGTGGGAGGCGCTTCTCCAAAAACAGACAGCCAGATTTTGACGACGACGACGATGACGACTATTTCGACCCTACGGATTCCCGTGGTCCGCCTCTTCCACAGATTGACCCCGACAATTTCGACATGATGAGCGTGACCTCTCGCCGGCACAACAAACGCGGTACAAACCAAGGCCAATTACGGAAAAACATGTTCGAAGGTGGCCCAGGTATGCGCCCAGGCACTTACGGCCGTCAGTATGGTCGTAACCGGGCCAGTGCTCAAATTATTACAGACATGCCTGAGCTCGGCACCAACATCCTCGACAATCCTATGGTGGGCTTCTCATCGGACCGTTACGCCACCGTGGACAGAAAGCAAATTCGCGACGAGTCGCGAACAAATTCACTAACTGCTGGCCGACTTCAAGAAATGGGACATGCGGGTGGCGCATATCCACCACCTCCGAACCGGAGGACGAGTCAATCTCCCGGAAACCCTTTCGGTCCGGCGGGCAGGGGCATGGGACGACCGTCACCTCCAAACGACGGCTATCCCCAACCAAGGCCACCGCGCAACGGTGGGCCTTCCCCACCGGGAGTGCAAGCTCCTGTCGCCAGATATCCCCCTGGCCAGGGAAATTCGGTACATCCACAGCAAGTCGAGCAGCAGGTTGGGGTGAGCAAACCCTTCCCGCCTCCCAAAGGTCCAAAAAGTCTGACTGGAAGTGCGAGTGCTAGCGCGGGGAGTGGTGATAGCGGAAGCGCTCACCTAGAATCCGATCCATCTGCCCATAGCAGCACAAGCAGCTTCATTCATCGACAGATGATGAGCATCCAATGATCCGAGAAACCACCTTCGGGCACAATGTGGCGAACTTGAAGCACCGAGCTGAAAGCCGAAACCGACCGTCACATTGCCCGCTTGGAGGGGGGTTTTATGTCCCTTCATTCCGATCCAGCGCAACAGCATTATATATTCTTCTGCGCGCTCGTCTTTGCGAAATAACATGGATAAATTTTTAATGGTTGTGTTGAGTTCGTGACGAATTAACGAGCTGGCTGCGCATGTGGCCACGGGAGGGGGAGATAGACGGAAGAAACAAGTCAACGGTGGTGCACAAACAGTGAATAAGCAGCCTAGGAATTACTTTACTTTCTCCGTACATACAAAGTCGAAAGCAGTTCCTTGGGATTGGCAGTCGGATTTTCCTTGCGTTTTGCATTTTCATTTGCGGATTGGGAATGCGAGACAGGTTCCGGTCTTACTTTCAAAAAGTACAATGGCCTTTTGTATTACATATTTTGGCGGGCATACTCAGACACGAATACAAGGGTGCTGAATACAATCCCTCTGGATTGCACAGTAGCCAGCGAAAACAGACGATTGTGGACTTCGGGAAGATTAGTCAGGGCAATAATCAGGTTCAATTGTACAAAACGTTCTCACCTGGCCTCTGCATTGTCTCTTTGCTCCGATCCGAACTTCTAGACACGAAGCATACAACTCATCCAAGCAATTAAAGTATCACGTGCCACCTTGGCAATTCCCTTGGGCAATCAAGCGCAACTTGGCTCCCCTTGCAGACCGCTACCTAACACTACGAGCTGCCTGATCATATCCAATCAAGCTCGAGCGCAGCGTGGTCCCTATCTCCGCATGCAACCTTTTGCATCTCCGTTGTGGTTGAGCTCGAACTCCCTTTCTCCTGAACAGGGCCGCTCTCGACGTACGCAGGAGCCAGAACGGCGACAATAGTCGTATTGGATGGTTTATGCACACTCCAGACTCATAAACCTTACGACCCGCCTCTACATCGACTATCCTTAGTTCGACCACCCGGCCTTATCGCCAATTTAATCACAAGAATGTCCACAACAAACACCAACCCCACCTCACGCGTCTCCTCAGCAGCTTCCGGCCCAAATACCTCGATATCCTCAAACAAGAGCCGCCAATATGCACACCTCCACGCGCAGCTTGCGCAACTGAACGCACACTTGGCAGATACCGAGAATTTGGTGCGGATGACAGCCGTGCAGGCACAGGATATGCGATTCTTAGGTGGGTATATTGGGGCAATGTTTATGGGAAGCGCAAGAGTACTTGGGGAGGAGAGCGTAGGGAGGGCTGAGAGTCGTCAGGAGGGCGGGGAGAAGGGGGCGTCAAGGTGATCAATACGGAGGGATAGACATTAGGCATTCTGGAAGATGCACGCCTGACCTTTTGGAGTGCGAGTAAGGCAGTCCCCGGTACAGCGCCGATGATATCGATAATCCCGGGGTCTGGGCGGCATTCAACCTGAACGCTATCTAGCAGCATTATGGCGCTCCTCTGGCTACTGCACAAATCACTGATGAGCCATTCCCAACATCCCTTCCCCAAGTGGTAATTCCGAGACAGCTATTCGATCCCGGATTGACATTTACCTCATCCCGCGAGTACGAACGTGGCCTAAGATGTGGCTTTACACATCTGACTCAAACAAATCAGCTCGGCTACCGAATTTCCATACCTGATACAGCCTACTTTGACCCAACCCTTCTGATAGGCAATTTCAGACACTAAGTAAACGCCATAGAAGAGTTCCAACAAGCGCTATCACAGGTCAGCTTTTATATGAGGCAGCATCATGCTCGATACGGTTATATCTTCGCCGATCGAGAGCTCGTCGCGATACAAAGGCGAGAGAGATGGGCATCGCGTTGGACCCTGTTGGCAGCATTCTGCGGGGCCCCCGCAGACGCCGGGAGCTTTTTCATGCTCACCCATACCGTTGTTCCCCCCGTCTACCCACCAACTCAGCGCAATCAGAGTCTAGACGACAAGACGTCTTCACACGGCAGACGGGAAAGGTTCACGAGTAAAACGATTGGATTGCCCTGCTGAGAATGGGAAACTTGTGGAGGTTGCAGGGACTATCGTAGTTACATGACAGCCATCCGCTGCTCCGCTAAATGCTGACAGTTGTTGAATCTGCGACTGTGCTGATGATATATTTACCATGTTGGAGCTTTAGTACTTATCCCTAAGCATAGAATGATTGGAGCCGGAGGAGCACAAAGAGTGAAAACCGTAGAGCATGAATCTGTCCCAAAGCTAGCAAGACGAGTATGCCACAACATCCGCCCGGACGTGAAAAGCGTTTGGAAGATGGACGGTAGTAGTATATGCTCCAGCCTTCGCTTTCTCTGGAAAACGATGGCTAAAAAGTTGGGCGGCAAAATTCGTGCAACCGAGTATCCCTGCTAAACTGGCTTGATGGTGCTGACTGCTCGTTAGGTATGGCTCGCCAACTCCTGTGCCGACGCCTTAAATAGTGTTGGCTGCTGGGAGGGCGTCTATGGCGATGGTATTCCCAGACTGATTGTCCGCAATAGAGGCAATGAGGTCCGATATGGGAGGTGGCAAGTTTTGATTCCTTAGCAATAAAATTACTGACGTCGTTACAGTGAGGCGTCTACGTGAGGTAGGCGTTGAATATCTCATTCCAGCTATCTTACATCGCTTTCCCACATCGTTGCCCTCCCGCTCATTGACCTATTGTTGTACGTCATGTCTGATGAGCTCATTCAAATGAAACCTTCAGAGATCATTTTGGTTGAAGAACTGAGGAAATCTGAGAGAGAAGCAATCTTCGGGTCATGGTTCGGGGCAGACATTGTACCATGAAAGTGGTAAATGGCCTCTACCCACACCTAGGACTTCACGGGCCTCTCTAACGGATAATTGGCAGTATCACTACCTAGCTCCAGCGTCCTATGATCCTCCCAACCGCGACATCAACATTTTTCGCTATGAAAGAAACTCTTACCAACGGCTAAAAGCCAAGGGTTTCTGCGAGCGCGGCGTCATCCCCGACTCCTACAGAGTGAGATTCACACCTGGATATGTTCCGGATGATCTATGGCCTCTATACGTTAGTTCTGATTGGGTACGTTGCGGATATGCATCAGATGGACCTTTCGACCTTCTCGAAGAGCCGGCTAGCGTGCCTCCGTGCTATTCTTGAGAGATCCATGACGCGACGGTCTATCACGGTGATGCAGACCTTAGGAACATGATGGTAGTATCTAGCAAGCTGGACAGAGTTCTCTGGATCGATTTCGATTGGGCACCAGCCCTCCCAGAGAATAAACCCCTCACATCAAGGCAACAAAATTGGATGGAAGAGTAGATTCAGAGAATGGGACTATTTCATTAATGGCCTGGTATGTTCTCGGCGGATCTTGACTAATATAGTACTAACAGTACATCCCAAGCCCAAGACTATGCAGAAAGGCTCATCGTCACCATTCCAGATCTGTCGTCTGAGCTCGGGTATGAAGAATGAAGAGTCCTAATGGTCATTTCAGACAGTCAGATCAATCTGTGCTGCAGTAGATTGTAGGCATGTGACTCATTCTCTGTTTTGCGTTCCGCGGTTGGGGTTGTGAGGTTCATCAAAGAGATACCGACTGGTTCAAGTTGCAAAGGCCAGCCTTTCATGGTATAATTGGATGGACCAAGACAAAGGGTGCCGGCCGTCACTATTTGCTGTGACGTAATTTTGCAGGAACGCGGTCGCGATTGCAAAGTATCCTGTGACCTTTCTCGCTTGTCTATCTGCAGTTGTCGCTCATGCCTGGCAAATTGTGACATCACAGTTGAACAGGAGCTTGTAGGAGTAGCATGTGCAAACAATTCTTCCACTACTTAAACTGCTGCCTGCTTTCATTTCCACCATCCTACCAAAACAACCACAACCATAACCACCGCAAGCCACAAAACTTCACACCAGTTTCACCAGTTTATTACCCTCACAATCATCCCAGAAGCGAGGCTCACTTAACCACATCAACCAGCCATCATGTCCGATACAGGTCGCAAGGATATCACCGATCGTAAGTGCGGGAATCCTCTATTCACCAACGCCTGTTGTGCTTATCCCTGACACTTCACAGGGGTCTCTGAAACGCTCACTCCCGACTCTCAGAAGTCTACCGTCGACAAGGCCAGCGAGTCTACCAGCGACACGTACGACAGCATTGCTGGTTCTCTTCAGCCGGGCGACTCCAAGTCGACCACCCAGAAGCTGTCTGATGAGGCTAGTTCCTATATCAGCTCAGCTAAGGACACTGTCGGCTCTTCCACCGACTCTGCTAAGGACGTCGCGGGCTCTGTTATTGACGGCAGCAAGAGCTATGCTCAACAAGCCTCTGACACTGCGAGCTCTTACACCGATTCTGCCAAGGACACAGCCAGCTCCTATATAAGCTCCGCCAAAGACACCACCGGCTCTGCCATCGACAGCAGCAAGAGCTACGCTCAGCAAGCTTCCGACGCTGCGAGCTCCTATGTTGGCTCAGCCAAAGGTGCTACTGGCTCTGCCCAAGATACTAGCAAGAGTTACGTCCAACAAGCCTCCGACATGGCTGCTGGTGTTCGAGACACTGCTCAGAAGACTGCTTCCGGTATGTTCTCAATATCTTAATCCTTGATTCCAGGAAGCCGCTGAGGCATCAGCTACCCGAAAAGCCGATATCATATGCCATGCTAACACATCTCTCAGACCTTGCCAGCTCCATTTCTGGTGAAAAGAAATAGACCCCATTCAGCCACCCTATCCACTTTCTTCGGTGCCGGTGTAAAGGCTGGACAAGCGATTGCAGCTTCCATAGGGTTACCTTGTTGTTAGCATGAGTATTCCATACAGGATTTGAAGGATCATATGATACCCAGGGGGGTGAATTGACGTCGCGCGCTTCAAGGGCATTCATAACGATAATGAGCTGCCCCATAGACATCCCGAGCTTAAGAATGACATAGCTAGACACGATAATAGCCAGACAGCATCTTTTGACATACCTGCGTCTCTGCCTCACTTGTACCACTATTCTCATTTTGAGACGTGGATTGGTGTTATGCTTGGCAAAATGCGCTGCCCCACCATCGCGGCGATGTTCCACTGTTTGCCCCCGCCTCTTTATCGATAAAAGCTCTGCTGCGGTATAATTCACCGGAACCTTCACAGATATTGTCATTATCCAAGCCACTGCTCTTCCGATTATTCACGGCAATGGTTTAGCATAGTGGCAGACTTCAAATTTTTAGCAGCACTTGACTAGCGCCCAACTTCGAGGTTCAGATGCCGGTGTTCGAAAGTCTCAGGCGAAACAGATCAGGGAAGGAAAATGAGGGTCCTGAAAATCGGCCAGACTCTCAAGGTTCGGTGCTCAAACAACTTCTCCGGCGGACCAGCGATGTATCCGTAAAGGATGAAAAGCCAGTTGTAAGTGTCCTTATTAGTCGAAAACTTCTTTACATAGTTCCTGATCTGAGAAAAGGCAGGCGCTTCGTATGATCACGGCAATTCTAGTAGGGTTGGTGCAACCTCTCGTTCACAGTCTCATCAGCCGCCCTCGGTCTCTCGGAAGGCTTCCGACAACGACAAGGAAGTTCACCCACAAAATGACAGTGATACCACGAACGTTACTGCCAGCGAAATACACTCAGAATTGTCACCTACAAGTGCTGCTGATACCCTGACTCGAACTTCGATGACCGATCCGGCATGCACCACGGAGCCTTCAACGGATGCGAATGGTCTGAGCAGAGACGATGTGATGCATCTTTTCTCCGGCGCACCCCATTTTGCACTGGAGAAGGGAATTCATGGCAAATCCTTTCCCCAAGTCTTCTTCCCCTGGGGCAATGACCTGGACGTCGCAGATTTAACAGGACGTCGATGGATGAAGCACGAGTCTTTTGCACTTTGCACTCTTCATGCACACCTACCCGTTCCAGATGCGCTCGACTGGCAACCAACATCAACAGGGCCATTAAAGAAGGAAGATTCCTGGAAACGGCCAGCTTTTGAACTTGGCATCTTCGAGAGCCCAAATATGCTCGCCATTGATGGGAAGGAGCCTGGCACTGTTGCGATGAGATATTTCCTTGAAATGCCCGTAGCTGACAGGTTCCGCACGTCAAAGCAAGCGCAGAAAGACTGTTCAGCTCGTTTTGCAGACATCGCCAATATGTCGACCACAGAAGCGATGAAAGCATTCTCAGAAGGCTCTCCAACGATTGGCAAGCATGCACCGTGGCAAGACCGACTGCAATTGATCAACGGTGGTCCGCGTGCGTGGAAAAGAGTGGGAGTGCGTGAGATTAGCATGCGGGCTATTACGGATAGATTGGCATTGATTAGTTCGTGGCATGAAGAAGTGGTCAAACGGGGCTGGAGAGTCACAATCCTTGACAAGCAAGATTGTCAGACGTTACACGAGGAGCTCTTCACAAACTTCTTGTTTCCGCCACCGAAGTTGCCGAAGGAACCGGATCTGCACAGTATGAAAAGCCAACTTGACATGCTGTACAAGGTTCTGACCACTCCCGGCATTTGGGTTGATTTCAGCTTGGTGGAATCCCGTTTACATCTTTGTCGAATGCTGTGGGTAGTATCGCCCCCAGAAGGCGAAAATAGAGGTAGAGACGAACTGGCCCCTGGTATGGAAAGATGGTGGCTTCTCGTCCAACTGCTTCTGTCGATTGAGTTGGTTCTACGCCTAGATGCTGCGCTGAGACTTGGTCTGGGCGAGCGCTCTAGTGAATATCACATAACGCCGGAAGATATTCACCATTTCAACAAACTGCGGAACACAAAACTCGATTGGGATTTGGTGCTCGCACGCAGATTTCTGGATCATCTCCAGGTGGTCCCAGCTCCCAGCCGTTTGAGTGATACGGCGCCTATTATCGAACCAAAGAGATCTGGCTTGATGTCGAAATTTAGCCACAGGTCTGCAAAGTCAGTCCAATCGCTGTGCAATGACGGCTTTGGGGACAGTCTCATCCTTCCTCGTCGGCAGAAGATCCAACGGGACGGTTTACTCCGGTTTGCAAGGCTCATTAATTGGCCCAACTTTGACCTGTTTGCGAGTCGCATGTTACGAGAGCTAAATGATTCGTCTCTGGCTACGCAGTCATTCCTAGCAGCCGCATATGGAAGACCTATACCTGGCGTATCCACGCCATCTAAATCCTGCGTTCCTGGCACAGTCGAATTGGAAGTCGCGACAGAGAAGCGTCCTGGAGGTTGGCTTTCCAGATCTTGGCTTACCGGCTTTGTGCTACCAGGAGACACGGCCTCCCACCTCCTGATCTCGACTCTGCTTGAGAACGACCCACAAGCACTGGCAAAAGCCGGTACAACAGCACTGCTTCAAGGTGGCTTCATTCTCGACGGCCAAAGCTGGTGGAGCAAAGCCTGCGTTGTTGGACGCGTACTCGCTCCTAGTGAAGGCGTCTCAGAATGCATGGGTTGGATTAGCACGCCTGGGCTATCACCGATGAGCAAGCAAGGTGTACCGCTCCCTAGTCGGTGGGTGAAAGTTGAGACGGCGCTTATGCCAAACCTGCGAGAGAAGACGAGAATACACGATGGCGCCCAAGTCTCAATTGAAAGTAGTCCGCTCGGAAAAGGTCAAGGCAAGGTCCTGGCTAGTGAATTTTCCATGCCTGGCATTGGACTGGTTGATCATGGCTCGGAAATTGGGATCAGTCTAAGTAACGTGGTGCTGGAAGAGACTCAATCCCAAGCGAATTCAAATGCTCGGAGGCTTATCGACGAATCCCTAACAGCCACGGTGCAGCTGAAGGTGAAGGCAATTGACGAATCATCGCCGTCAGAGGTAAGCTTCAGATTAACATATGACGCATACTTCGTCTCGGCTGATCCGTGTCGGCCACCTCATGGCCATGCTGTGCGTACATCCCCTGGCGGCGATGTGCATCCAACTCACGAGCACGGGGAATCTCTTCCATCTCATCCTCTACACCAGACTTACAAATACATTCTAAAGACCGTGCGCGATCTGGTAGGTGCTACACCGCCCAATCCCGTCGACCACAATCAGGCGGTATGGATCATCGATGCCAGACGTAGTCGAGACAAGGACATCTTCGCCCGAGCCTGGTGTTCACAGATTGGAAGACACGCCATCGTATCCAGGATTGGCACGACGTGTCTGAGCTGTTCTATCCGAGAGGCGAAAGCCATCGAAGTCGGAGTAATAATCCGTGTAGGCGGATACGAGTAATAAACGCTCCTTGACACCAACGAAGCTGGCAAGGTATTTGGTACTAGTATTTGGCCATGTTTCAATTCCTCGAATAGCACAGGCTTATTTCTCGCCACTTTCATTTTTAGCTGAGCTTAGCCGGCTACTGTTTCGCCTTTTTGTCCGCGGAAGCATCTGTATGAATCGAGACTGGCAAATGGACGAAGTTAATCGAATGGACAATGTCGGGCACAGCTAAGCCTGAAGCTCTCCTCAAGTAGCGTTGATCTCTTGCCCCTTTTATCTCAAGTCCTGTAGATGGGAGTATTGCTGTGTCGTTAGGGTGGATTTGGTGGTGCCGGAGGGTACTTTTGAGGCACATAATCATAGTTGTTCTCGCGTCGTAATGGCTCGAAACAACGACGTCATCACAGTCGATCCGCCAAACTGGCCCACATACTGTACCTTTTCAGCATGTGACAAATAATGCCAAATCCAAGAGCAAGTGGCTTCGGTCGCGGATATAGTAACACGCCTGCAGATCATGATGTGGATTTTTAGAAAGGCAAATGTTGCAAAGAGCCTTTGCGTCTTTCGATATCTGCGTCCGCAGCTGTAAGTCCCATCCCCGGGCATGCCTGAGTAGCATAGTTGCCCTCCCTTATCGCGTATAAAGGGATGGGCGACAGGAAGATTGGGGCGCGGCAGTCACCAAGAAACCTGCAAGTAGCAATCTGACACGGGCTTGGTGCGAGTCCGGTGGTGGCCCGTTGGATGCCATTTCCAACACAGTCGAACCTTTCTGGCTATGGGGGGAACAAGTCCCCAGGAGATCGCCTCAGCACGAAATTATTGATCGACTCCCCAAGAAAAAATCAATGATCGCCCAAGCAAGAAATCAGTGATCGTCACACGCAGATTTTAGCCTACTCAGCCACTTGGGCCTCCCTGCGATAGGTCCGGAACAGTCATCCTCCGGTCCGTCGGTAAGCCACGTGAGAGTCCTTTCCCAAAACAAAAAGTGCATGTCGGTTGGACGGCGGGTTCGCGAAACGTCATCGACAACTCGACGTGGAGGGTCGTGGGAAGAAATCCGCAATGAACCTGGCACGAGGTGGGAACTCCTGTATTTGTAGCTTTGGCAGCGACAAGTCTTTGGCAAGCATACGCCGCCTAAAGTTGCATCCGTCGACCTTCTACATCGAGCGCGTCGAGTATGAAGTCCGTGGGTAGCCGGCCCCATTCTGATCGCCTATCCAAAATAGTAGACTTTTCGCACATGTTTGGGACTTTCGAAAAACGTGGGCCGGGATTGGAAAATTTTGCCAACAGTGTCCAGGAGGTAGCTGGCACTTGAATGTTCCGAGATGTCTCACCATAACTGGCTTTAATGCATTTAATGCATTTTCAGCGGGTATCAAAGACCTCGTCTGCCACATCAGCACAGAATTCCAAGCCACCTCGGCCTAAATTGCCATCGCCCCGGTGCATGCCTTGTCGACTCATTGGCTGAAGACTACTTCGGAGCCACAAAATCGTCAAATCACATTTCACCTGATTACGGATATTGGCAATTCAAAACAACCCGGTAGTTGGCTAATGTCATGGATTATGCCCCGTTTTGTTGAACTCAGTCCTCCTGCGAAAACAAGGAAATGCGCAGAGACCACACAGTCAAAAGGCCGAACCTGGAACACGAACATGTTGAGGGAGGATCCAGGGTGGTCCCTGCTTGACTTGATTAGCCGCCGGCCAGGCCGGCGACGAAACGAAGAAGGTAAAGCCACGCGAGCATTGATTGGGGACGCTTCTTGCTGCCGCCACTCTTGGCGACCCTCAAGATCTGCGGGCATCACTTTTCCCCGTGCCCACGTCCTTTTTCCCACTTAGATCTGTGCGAGCCAAAGAAAAAGACGAGTACCCGAGTCAGCCACACCCAACCAACATTTGAAGCGCTTATTTTCCGTCGACTTGTCCAAGAACTCAAGTGCGCCGGGAAGGCAAAGTCGTGATTCTAAAGTCAAGAGTCGACGACTCCACCATCCTTCTGGTAAGATTAACTTTTGATTGTCCCAGTACCCACCACGCAGGGACTGGGTACGAGCCCCAAGCGAACACTCCCCCACTTCCTCTTCAGGCCCAAACAACTCTGGGTTTCGCAGACTGCTTGGGAAACGGCCCGCGGTTGCCAGCATTGCAGATCTCATGATGCCACGCACTTTTTGAAAGTCTCCAGTGATGTGGATTACAGAAATCGAAGGTATCCAATGACATGACTCCCTAAAATCGTCATTACTTTGTAGGTAATCATTGGTGGGATGTTAGCAAGCTCTTCTTGGACCCCTAGCTCTGGCCCCTAGACCCACTTCCACAGACCAGGTCAGTATCGTCAATGGCCTGGAATCTCGCCTATCTAAGCCTTGTCGAAATCAAGATGTGACGAGAGGAAGCCTTATGTTTGAGATTCAAGATCATCCGTCAGCGCCTGAGTAGCGACGCCCCACCTCGATGAGGCCTTTGCTTTTTGTCGTCTGCTCGTAACCAATGGCCTAAACCGGTTTTTGCTATCCGAACTAGATACAGACGCCAGGTCGCCTCCAATTCCACTGGGGCGCTCGTTCCGCAGGGACTAAGAAAGGCCTGCAGCGAAAGTAACCCTGAGGCGCTCGATCCTAGCTCCTTGCGTCCAAACTACTACTATGGCACGATTTTCGGCGGGGGTAGGATCATGTTGGCTCTCAACCAATCTCAATCGACGGATCGTCATGAGCATGTTGGGTTCTTCACCATTTCAGTTTGCGACTTCTTCCCATCGGATGTGCGGCACCATTACGTCGACCTTCTTTCTATCTTGTTTCTTTCAATGTCATTCGCCGTCAATTTGTTGTTCTGTCAGTTGCTACTAGAGCACAGCGCTCGGGAACGTGCCACGCATGCTTCGGTATACTGCCGCGGCCCTACAGTGCTGAACGTCCTGTCACATGTTGTTATTTTCGCTTGCCACACCATCTGTCTCTCCTCTGGCGGCACTGGTTAACGATCACTCGGCTCAGGTAACGTAGTATCGCGGTTGGCCGAGAGCCTTCGGCCCCTGGGTCGGCGAAAGCGACCACCCTAGCCATATCGTCACAGCAGCAATTGATACATCGGCAAGACATTCAACCTGGAAGTACACAGCGCCCTTTGGGTCGTGTGCCTCTTCAAACCGCAACACGTCATCTCCCGTCGACTTTGTTAGCCATCGTGGCCGAGTTCTGTCATTATCAAATCTCCAAACACAACTTTTTCGCAGATGTCTGGTCGGTCCATCGCATTCCGCTGATCTTGTCCACCTAAATTTGTTATCGCGCCTGCGTTATGCATGGCGGGTGCCTATTTTACAAGGTCGTCTAGCAAAAAGGTCTATACAAGATTCCAGACAATAGAATCGGAAGTGGTGTCATGGAGTCCATCACAGAATTGCCAGACAAGGCAAACCCTGTGGCGCAACATTCGCCCACCCTTAACGACGCAAATCCAAGCCAGACAGATCTTATGACGCCCAAAGCTCCAACATCATCTCCAAACACGTCCCGCCGGAAAGGTTCCACGAAAACGGCGCCCCCTTTCTCGGTGAAGCGGGCAGCATCAAGTCCGAATGTTCGATCAATGGCAGGAGCAGAGGCTCTGGCTGTGTCCATGGCGGAGAAGAGGCGTAACAAACTGGGTTATCATCGAACATCGGTCGCTTGTGGTCAGTCAGCTTGAAAAGAGGATATTCGGGCACCTACCGGCTGACAATGAGGTAGGACACTGTCGAAGGCGCAAAATTAGATGTTTGCTGGCACCAGAGGATCCACAAGGAAAATGCCAAAACTGCATTCGCCTGAAAAAGGATTGCAATTTCTTCCCGGTCGAGCAGCACCAGGAATCAGACCAACGTCTTCCATCAGAGTCGAAGTTGGATACTTTGTCCAGCGAAGCAGGAACTTCCGATTCCTCCTCACCAAGCTTTTCAGGAAATCGCGGTCCAGAGCATTTTGACCATCCAAATCCTAGGCTGCAACATTTGCCCTCGTCTGCGGGTCATCAAGACGTCCAGGTCGTCGATACTCTTAGTAGATCACTAACAAGTCCACCAACTACAGGTAAATCTGGTAGACTTGTACGCGCATGACAATCAGCTGATCAAAAGGGGCAGGTCCATCGTCGGCTCTTACCTATGACACCTCCCACAACTACGAGCAGAATGGAAGATGGGCGCCGCCGTTCCTGCAGCAATCTCCACAGGATGTACCCGCTGCGAGGTCGGCTACTGAAGAATTACCTTACTGGAGGCCGCATCAGGTTTCCATGCCGACCACCTATCCACAATACCCTTATTCCATGACGCGCAATGCTGCTTCTCTCGTTCAATCACTCCAGCCCAGTATGGAGCAAACTCCTGATTCTGGACTAGGAGACCTTGACAGCTGGTCTACTTCATCACATCCCCCGCTCCGATCGATGTCACTTATTGGTCCTGAGGAGCTCCCATTTCACTACCAAAGTCACTACTATCTCCACGCCCCCAATGAATTTCACCCAAGTACGGCAAATTCTTACATGCAACAATCCCACCTTTCGAGCAACAACTTGGGCATGTCAGGATCCGACTTTCCTCCTCTCCAAACAACAGGAACGGGGCCCTTCCAAGAAGCTGGTACTCAAGACGTGAACTATGTGTATCCAACTACTTGGAGCTCCATACCTCCGAACGAGAGTCCGCAAATGCGCCTCCCTGTACAGGAGCACTTTACGCATGGCTGGCATGTAGGCCCTTCTGCGCTGGCACAGGGGAAAGACGAGGGGACAGGCTCTCAATTGCCTCCGTCGTCAAATCCAGTCTATATGCCACACCAAGCGAACCCCGGCTGAAGAGCCTTCACTTTTCACTTCGACTTCGATTAAGGACCCCAGAACTTTTTTAGTGCCAAATTTTTACTTCCACACCAAAACAATTTCAACATGTGCGGGATATGTGATGGGCCCGTCAGTTCGACCAAAAGCAACGCGTTGGACTAGACCGGTGCCTGAGTACCTGTCACGCCATAATTTTTCCAGCATGGAATGATATGCGATCAGCACACTCCTTTGGACGACTATCCCCACAACTGCCTTTTGCCAATAATACACGTCAGATCTTAGGGTGGCACATATCAGATCGGTTGGAATCGACGCAATGTACATATATTTACGCAGCCTATACGACATAATGCTTTCGAACGACCGGAATTGGAAAGAGGGGAAGGAAAATCCTGGACATAGTTGCTGGAAGCAACGCTTTGAACGATACTGAAATTTTTGATACCCAGCGAGAGCATTTGCTTGTGCCGCATACGACTTTCCTTAGCTGCATTTTTCTGATGCAGTTACTGGTTAGCTAGTGAGTCAAGAGGCGCATCAGATACGGCGTAATGATGGGCCCTGTGGCTATGGGGCTGGAAAAGGGGAAGGGCTGACCTACTGGGAAGATTCGACAGGATAGAGAAGACTAGGAAAAATGCAAAAGCCCTGCAAATCATACTCCTCCATGGGATTGTGCTACCCATCACGTGTACCATCGATCGCTCCACAGAAGAACCCATCCGACATAGCGACGTTTTATGATGCGAACAGGCCCCTGTTTATCCACTTCACAACGTGAGGCGACACCCCCACCACGATGGAACCACGCCCTTCCCTGCGCCCGCCGACCTACCCGACCCCTCCTTCCCTGTTACCTAATTACCCCCCCTTCTCCTGCACAGACTCACACATAACAGGTCCCACCAACAAATTGCAACCTTCTTCTAAACCCCTCCCTACCATGTTTACTTCTCCCTCCCAAACGCAAACTAATGCAAATCGCCCTGAAGCTTTCGGTTTTCCGCAATCTCACCCGCAAATCATGGAGGCATTTTTCCCTCTCCCCCGTCCGTAGGCTGGCCACTTCCCTCAGCGCAGTGAAACACACCCGCAGACTGTACACACCGGACGACTAACGTTGAGACCCCGAGCCCCGAACACGAATGAATCTTCTAGAGTCTACCACGTGATACCTGGCTCGTGAGCCGAGTTGCCCCCTTGCAGCCAGGCAATTGGATCTGGGATCATATACTCATTCCTCAATGGACTTTCTCTGCAGGGATTGTTATGTCTTCATAGACTGTAAGGTAGTGCTATCGCCCTAGCGCATTGGAGCGTGATAGAGAGGTATATGCAAATCACCAACACAACAAAAGCTTTGCGTAGGCACCCATCGGTGATGTGGAAAATGCACAAGTGAAAGGAATCAAAAGAAGTCGCCTGTAATTAGCGTATTTGGTCATCAGCCTCTCCACTTGCTTTTGCTCGCCATCCTTGCCTTTCATGTTAGCAAGAGGAAAAGAACCTCTGCGCTAGACAAACACCAACGCAGTTTATCCCCATGAACCAATACCTCCAACTCCTACAAACTTCCCCCGACGTACCCACGCCACTTCTGCTGGTCTTTCTCCCAAGCTAGTCAGACGGTCGCTGAATCTCACAGCCCCGAGTCTTTCATGCTCTGCTCGATGCCTCGCTTCTTAGCCGCATCTTCAACTGTGAGCTCGCGCTCCTTCAACACCGCCTCTAGCGTATCGACAACCTTGTAAAAGCTGCTTGCAGCGCCTCGCTCTTGAGTGAAGCGTGCGATGCTGAGGCTACATTTGCGGCCGTGTTCTAGCACAGTGAAGAGATGCGCATGAAAAGCCACCTGCTTTAGATGGAGATCTGAGTTGTCCATTAGCAAAATCCTCTCACAAGACAGGGTCGATTACTAACAGTTCACATCGTCTACCCTTCCCCTGATTAGATCGCCGCATCCAGGACGCTTCTCGCTTACCACATCCCTCAAGCCGTATTTTCGCCAATCCTTAAGTACCTTGACAATCTCTTTCCTGGCCCTAGCTTTGGTGACAGAAAGAGTCATGAGCTTGGTAGCTGGTTTGACATGAAAGAACTTTGCAAACCAGTTCTGCGAAATGTGGATAGGATGTCCTCCGTCAACCGCGTTGCCAGCTGTTCTGCTCGGACTGTAATTCCTGGCCAGCTTCTTAGCCTTCGCGGCGGTGCTACCCGTTACCAGGTTTTCCGAGCTCGCAGGCTCAGACTCCGTTTCGGAGAAGTCGTTGATAATTTCATGACCATTGGTGGCTGGGTTGATTTGCTCCTTGGATTTGCCTCTGCTAAACATTTTCTGGAACCATTTCGGCTTTTTTTCAACTGTAGCTTCCACTTCGTCACCGTCGGTTGTCAAGCTCTTCGCTTTGGAGAGGTTTGATGATGCTTGCGAATGGCTCCTCTCAAGTTCATTTTGCCCGAACTTGACTGGTGAGTTCTTCATGGGAGGCATTGGAAGTCCATCAGTAGCTCCAGGTTCGTAGTTTCGCTTGAACCATGACCATTTTCTGTTCCCACCAGGCGAGCCAATAGCGCTGCGTTTTCGTGGAGAGACGGGATCTTCTTCAATAGTGTCAAGCTGGACCGGGCCATAGAAACGTGACTCATATCCGTCATGGTCGAAGTTGCCGTCCAGCGCCTCACTAGAACCATTGCAGAGAGCGCTGGCCGAAAGGCTAACTTTATTCTTGCGAATTTTGAGGGGCTGGATTTTCTGTACTGGCGAGAGGGGATCTGGCGAGACAAACCGGATCGTCGCATCCTCGAAGGCCACCTTGTTATCGGACTTCGCAGGATCAGATGCGGCTCGAAGGGTTTGCAAATCATGCTCAAGAATCGCATGTTCTCGGGAGCGGCAAAGATCAATGCCATTTGGGTGCCTTGGTAGTGCTCCAATTCGAGAGGAGCCCTGGGATGAGACAGGGTTCGGATCGGAGGCCGATCTCTTGTCGATACTCTCAGGTCGGTCAGCTTCTATGAGTCGACCAAGATGTGTGATGGTGTCTTTGATGTATGCTGGAATTGGGGCTGACCTCTCATCACGACAGTGGTCCAACAGCCGACGACGGATGTCCGCAAGCTCGCGCAAGGTGTACGATCCAAGTGATTCAGCTGGTGGCTGTGGCAATGGACGGTTTTTGAGTTGGTTACTTAGTCTTGCTGCCGCTGTCTGGCTTTGTGTAGAAACTGAAGTAGCGGGTGACTTGTTAGGCCGGCTTTGGCTCATCGTGCTAGAAGAGATGGATGACCGGTTGAATGCCTCCTCGCAGATCTTGCCAAGCTCAGTACTGACCTTCCTCGCATCATCCTTCCAGTTATGACTTGCGGCACGCGACTTCCGCATATCAAGTTCGGATGCGGGTTTTCGGGGTCGAGTTACGCGAGATGGCGTTGAAGTACTGGGCGTGCTTTGACTTTCGATGAGCCCTTGGCTTGTCTGTGTCGCTAGCTCCGGTGTCTCCGCTTCAAAGGAAACCAATCTCTGATATCCACTAAGCTTCCTTCTTGTTCCACCAGTGCTGAGTGATCTTTTTCGGTGGTGTTGGAAGCTGACATGACGTTTGTAGCTTGCTGATTTCCGAATACCCGCATCGCCGTGGGCGCGTCCGGAGCTTGCCAATGAGCTCTGAGAAGCCCCAGGAGTGTAAGGATGCCTCTTCTGATGCAAAGTCTTCTCGAGTTCCTGCGAAGGTGGTGAGGAGAGCTGATCGGTTTGAGGTCGACTTAAGGCCGGGGGTTTCAGACCTCCAGTGTGGCTTGTATTGCGTGCTCGAGACCCCGCAGAACCTTGACGTACGATGAATGTTGCTTTGTCTGCAGCCTTGCTAACGATAGGCGTTCGTGATGCTCTATATGGATCGTAGCTTCCCTTTGTCGTTATACTGGCCGATGTTCCAGGGTCTTTGTAATAGCTGTCTCGTTTGTTGCTCTCTTCACTAACAATAGAGAATTGCGACCGTCTCCTATTGTGATTTCGGACCTGAAGATTGGCTCCCCGTTTGACTACTGGTTTGGGAGGGGGTTTTGTAACGTGGTGGTAGTCGCTGGCAGAATACTCAAGTGGCGAACCTGGGTAGTTCTCCAGCTGCTCCTCTCGGAATTTGACTAATGCCCGGTAGAAAAGCTTTTCGTGGTTTGGTCTATGCAGAATCGGTCAGCAGTCAGATGCGAATCCCAATGGCCGCGAAAGAATGAAAGGAACGGCCATGAAGATAGAAAACACCAAAGAGATCAAAACGTACTCTTCACTTAGCAACTTCTCGATCAATGTTTCTTGTTTCTCACCATGCCAAAGCGTCTGCAGGTTTCGCACCAACTCTGCATCGATGTCGGCACGCTTGCCTATTCGATGCCCACAATCCTCGGCATTTAGTGGAGGCGGCGGCCCAACGAGCTCGCCTTCTGCCACAAGGCTCCGGTGATATTCTTCATACTTCGTGAGGAGTGGATGTGCCCAAATACCAGCCATCGAAATACGGTCTTCGGGTTTCTTTTGCAGGATACGTTGGATAAGGTCGGCCGCTTCTGCGCTCAGCGATGGAGGCAAGAAGTATTCACCCTTCTTCACCAAACGGAGTGTTGTAGTCAGATCGCCGCCATCGAAAGGTAGGAAGCCGTTGAGCATTGCAAAGAGAATAATGCCAACGCTCCATATGTCGGCCCTATCACCACGATACTTCCGCCCGTATATGATCTCTGGAGCTGCATAGTGAGGGCTGCCGCAGGAAGTATTGAGCCATCGATCGGCGGGCTGCAAGGCGGCCATACCAAAGTCTGCTAATTTGATGTTGCGCCTTGAGTCGAGCAGGATGTTTTCGGGCTTGAGGTCGCGATGGCAGATATTGAAGCGATGGCAGTATGACAAGCCAGCAATGATCTGGCGAAATAAACGGACAGCCTCTTCTTCAGGCAATGCCCCATAGCATTGGACGTAATCAAAAAGCTCTCCGCCTTCTACATACTCCAGCACCAAATACCTAAATCGCACGATTAGTTTTTGTCAGTCATCGCTCAATGAAAGGGTTTGGACGTACAGTTCCCCCCTGTTCTCCCAGACGTCGTACAGGTTGATCACGTTCGGATGCTCAATCAACTTCATTATGACGACTTCTCGCTCGATGCCAAAAGGCATCATCCGAAATCCAGCGGCCGTGATTGGCATTGAAGCGTCTCGGTCCATTTGCGCCACACTCGCGCTCTGCACAAGCGCCGCGGATTTCTTAGACACGATCTTTATGGCCGCAGACTGCCCTGTCATGGCATGTTTTGCTAGCCTCACTCTCCCTGTAGCCCCCTTGCCCAACGTCCTGCCGAGCTGCCATGGCCCCACGTGTGTCTTTCGCCTTGATTTTGCAGAGACAGTGGAGGCCGTCGAAATGGCAGAATTTCGGTTAGATTTGGTCTGTCCCCCGTTCGCAACAGCAGAAAGGCGCTTATTGTCTACTGGTGGCAGTGCTGGAGGAGGAACCGCGTTGTTTTTGCTGCCGAGTTTGCTCTCAGGTCGCAAGGAATCATGATGTGGCATTTGAGGGGAGGATCCCGTAAGGAGGTCGACTGGCTTTGGCATGAAGGGCGCCTCCGTCGTCCGAGTCTCGTCGGATTGTCTCTCACTTGGACCTAGCTGTGTCTGTGCCTGCTTCTCAGCAAGTGCTGGTCGTTTTGTGGGGCATTGCCTGGCTTTTGATTGACGTTCCATACCTCACTTTCCCAGTTTCCAGACACAAGTGCACGCTGGTCCGACACCTAGCGTGCCTTTGGTCTAACTTATCTAAGAGCCGACAATTCCAATTTTCATGGACCAGCGACCTGACGCTTTGGAGACATGGGAAGATGCTGGACATGCAAAGTGCTTGGTGATAGTCTAAGGACGGCCCAAGCTATAAGCGATGTGTTGTATGTGCTGAATGAAAAGGAATGAGGTTGAGGCTGTGCGGGTTTGGGCGGATGCGGCGACGACCTGTCTTGACGGTGTTGAAGTAGTTTGTTTTATCTGTCGCTAAAGCTGCCAGGTGCGTCGAGCTACGGATTGGGGCAGACTTGAGCCGGAGTCGAAGAAATACGATCACTAAGGCGCCACCATCAATCATACATCCTCAACATCGACGGGATTGTTCGTCGTGCTACTGATCTCCCATATCTGTACTGACCTATCTGTATAGGAGGCAAAGCGGAATTCTGGACGAATGGAGTTGTTTGTTGTGGATCAAATCGGTGAATTCCAGTCACCGAGGCCAATTTGGAGGGGCCATCGAGGAATGCGGCAGCACAGTACCGTCTAAAAGGCAGTAATGGCAAAGTGCTCTAAGGAATTGTCCAAAAAGCAGCGTCCACCGAGAGGGAGTGACTGAGTTGGTGATTAAGGTGGCTTGCAAGACGGACAAGAGAGGGCGTGTTCGTGCCGCTCACCTTCACCTTTACACACAGTAATTTCACTCCTATTGGCCAATTGCGCCTGCCTTGTGCCTTTCGAACCCTACCGACAGGGAAGAAGGCGTTTGGTTCACTGGAGTTAACATCCATTTGCAAAATTGAGAACCGAGTCGAGACTGAGAGATCCTCGAAATGCTGAAAGGCATTTTTGCAAGCAGAACGTTACTCATTTACTTCCCTTACCCTCTTCCTCAAAGGACACTCTTGCCCTTTCACCTCATAGTCGTCTAAAGGTATGCTAATTGCCGACAAAAATTGCTGCTGTCGACAGCTAGAAAGCGACAAGGGGCCACTTGCCATCTTAAGTTCATCGTGGTGTGGCTAGGGACCTCTCAGAAAGGGATTTCCAGCTTGAGACAAGCTCGCTTTAGTCGCAGTTTCCTTTGACTGTGTAGTAGCATACAGACATATCTCTTCTCAGGGGGTTTTGTCTTCCTAAGACGTGATAAGAACCCGAGGCTTGGTACGCGTCCTTCCCCACATTTTTTGCGCCAGCTCGCCGGCGCCGCTTTTGGCCGATTGGTCTGGAAGCAGACGTCACCAACCAAATGATGTCCCCATCCCATGCCGTTACGAGTACGGCGAGGTTCGTAGCTCTCAAAAAAAGGCCGCGCAATGGCGTAGCCTACCAGCTCCTAGGTGCATAATTCAATCTTCCCCCCTTTGTGAAAAAGAACGTCCAGCCACATCCTCTGTCTGTTGCAGAAGTCAACTTCCATTACCCCTCCTTGGAAGCTAGTCTTCCGTCGTCTTTTGTACGTGTTATATAGAACCCCCGTGGGACTAAGTTGGCCTCACAAAACTTACCACTCCGCATTGCTAGCTCGAGCATCCTCGGAGACTCCATCTGACTGACTTACACTTGGCAGGAACCGGATTCCTGTAAAGAGACCTCATCATGAAAGCCCTTACCCTCCTTCCATTGGCAGTTGCTGCCACTGCCTTCGTCATCCCGGACGAGCAGACGATGAACTCTTTGTCCCTCGACTACCAAGAGACGCCGGCTCGTTCCCTGTTCGACAAGATTCCTAGCGCAGAGGAGGCGTGGCAAGAGCTTGACGAGGTTGTCAGCGAGGCTGCTGGTTGTGCCAAGCACGTGTTTGATGAAGCAGTTGATCATACTTTCACCGCAGCTGTGAAATTCGGCGAGAAGTTCGAAGATGCTCTGGCAGGCGAGGCTTGGCTACAATCTGCCCACTATGATCTCGATCTCTTCACAACTCAAGGAGAAAACGAAGACCACCCGCCTCATCACGGGCCACCTCCTCATCCTGGCCCACCTCCTCACCCTGGCCCACCTCATCGTGGCCCACCTCATCACCGAAAGCCCCATCACCCACCCCATCACCACAAGCCGAACCTGACACTCTATGAGCTCATCTCCAAGAGCAAATACACCACGAAGGCCGCGAAGCTGATCGATGAGTTTCCCGAGATCGTCAAGGCTCTAAATAGCACTGCCCACAACTACACCATCTTTGTACCCACTGACAGAGCGTTCAAGAAGATTCCAAAACACGCCCCAAAGCCGTCCAAAAAAATGCTCAAGGCTTTTCTCGAGTATCATGCCTCAAAGGAATTCTTCCCAGCGAGACGGGTCTTAGCGAGCACGACTATCCCAACAGCGCTCAAGGACGAGGCCATTGGCGGCTTTCCACAACGCCTCAGCACGCAGGTTGGTTTGAGAGGACTCACTATCAACTTCTACTCGAGAGTTGTTGCCGTTAATATCTTCGGCACTAACGGCGTCATTCACGGCATCGACTCGATCCTTCTGCCACCCCCCAAAGTCGTCGATATCCTCTCGGCCTTGCCTGGCGAGTTCAGCACTCTCGAGCTTGCATTGGTCAAGACCGGCCTGTATCCCGAATTCAACGACACATCATCCCATGTCGGCGGAACTCTATTCGCTCCATCGAATAGCGCATTCCGGAAGCTCGGACCTAGGATCAATGCATTCCTCTTCAGCAAATATGGCGTGAGGTACTTGAAGGCACTGATCCTCTACCACGCGGCACCCAACTTTACACTGTATTCCGACGCGCACTATGCGCCAGAGCGACAGGTTAGCATCCCCAGGCGTCGCTTCCACGTTGACCTCGAAACGGGTCTTAAAGGAAAGTCCCTGAGTGTCGACGTCGCTCGATTCGGACGTCTCGTCGATATCAGGATTAATGGCTTCAACCATGTCTCGATAAGGGACGGCATTGCCAAGGATGGTGTCATCCAGGTCGTACCTAGCGTCTTGATCCCTCCCAAGACCCCTGGTGTGTTCGAGGAATCTTCGGATGAGCTTACAGTGGAGGAGCTTAAGGAAAGGCTTGAGCCTCATGTCGAGGAGGACTATAACATGGAGCTCTAGGAAGCTGCTTCAGGCCAGATATCGGCAACTACAAGGTAAAGCGAGGTAAAATAAGGGAAAATATCTTCCAGATAGGGTGAATGTTGGTGTACATGATTTCCGTAGCGACAATCAGCTTAGCTACACGATCTCCAATGGGCCGTCTCGGTAGTACTTGGCAATATAACTCATATCCTACCAATGCTTTTCGCTGATTTGAGCGTCTTCGACATCCATTCCATCAACATACCATCTTCCCTCAATCCCCTTGTCCGGATCGCCCACTCCATCTCCGTCTCGGCCTAACATAATGTCGTTCCCAGACATCATCCTCTTCTTCATCTTTCCTTCTTCCTGCTCATTCATCCCCTGTCAGCGGCTACCCTCGGAGCGCCCTCAAGCGCGGATCACTTACATTGAACGTCCAGTCCTCCAACCCATAGCACCTCTTCCACTTCATTCCGTCGTACTTGTCCCGATACTCGTACCAAAATTGCACGGCAATCTTGTTCATGTCGCCTTCCTTCTCGCCACCAACAGCAAAGAGTTCCTTGCGTAAGCGGTATTCCTGCTCTTTCTCCCACTTCTTCGTCAGGAAGCCAATGATCTCGTCCGTGCCTTTTATAAACTGGCCTCTATTCCTCCAGATGCAGTCGGAAGTGTAGCCTTTTGAGACCTGTGTGGGGTTGCACGTATTCCACATTGCCTGTGCAAATTTCACCTTTTGATGTGCCGTGGCGATGGTAAATGGAGGCTTGAGGGCAGCCATGGTCACGGCTGTGTGTGTAGCTACGGCGTGTGTGTGTAGCTTCGGCGTGTGTATGTAGCTTTGGCGTGTGTGTGTAGCTTCGGCGTGTGTGCATATGTGTGAATGAAGAATTTCAAGAAGAGTAGGGTGGGTCAGCATCTGTTAGATGTTCTTGGCGATGCTATTACTTCATCAATGGAGCCATTTCAAAAAAAAAAACAGCATTCCTAGCCCGCCGTTAGAGGTACGGAACAAATCACAACCACGAATTACGTTTCGGTAGAGCTAGGATGGTTCGAATCTGCAGGTCCATGGCTTATGACAATTGGGACGAACTATTTCTAGGTTGAGGCGGTTACAAACACGCTTACTACGCAAGCATTCCCTGGAGCGGAAAACCCGTCGAGCTTGTGATAGGATAGCGAGGAGAACCTTGCTCCTTTCTCCCCATCATCTTTACGACGACATCACAACCGATCTTCAACGCATACTGACTAAAGCCCAAACCTACTCCAAGTTCCGCTCGCACTCTAAATTGGTTGTTGACGAAACCAACTCCCCATGCAAAAAGCAATGGAGCGCGGCGTTATGACGATCGTCCCCGCCTCGTACCGGTACCTGTCGGAGCCAGGATAGGTGAGCCTAGCTCGCTGTTTTTAAAGCCTCCTCACTTGAACAACTCGCCGCTCCATGGTCTTACTGTAGATCGGCGAGACATTACACAGCATTCTCATTGCAGAGCCTTTTAACTACGTTCCTCTGCCAGGTATATATGCACAGAGCTGATAGGATGCCACCTTTGAGCCGGTATCTCCGAAGCAAGGTATGCTGACATTTGGCTATAAGAGAAGGATAGCGTCTCGTACCATTTATTCTCTTTGGGGCCTGACTGCAACAGCTGTAGCCATGGCACAATAAAGAACCATATAGGATAGTGTTGCTAAATAGTATTGATGTTGAGCTGTAAGCGACTTCCCAACAAACATTCTGAAACTTCCGCTCCCTTTATTGGTTTCCTTGAACATTTAGTGGGACATCTTCATCCTTGATCCAGACAGCCTACTACAATGTCTGACCTTTAATTGGACCCGAAGCTCGAGGTCGACAGCATGTTAATTTCACAGCCACGGGACTGGCGCGAACCCGCCTCTCCCCGCCAGAGCTCTCTTCCCAAATTTCTTCTCATACCACTTCCTACTCGTTACCGCTCGCGGTGACATAGTTATAAGCTCGTTGATCAGGAACCAGAGCGCCGGCGTGTTCCAACCCAACCCCAAACCTCCGCCCAGGATCCAATAGCCCGTCCATTCGAACCATTCCAGCACGTAGTGCGGCGAGAGAATGTACTTGAACCATCTAGTAGCGGGCGGAATGACATAGACTTTGTCATAGGTAATCTGCGCTTTGCCCTCACTCTTTGCTTTGCGCCTCGCAGCGCCGCGGCGGAGAGCGAACAGTTCGTTCTCAGATGCGATGTTGCCGGCTATGCCGAGGAAGAAGATGACAAGGCCGATGAGCGACGTCAAGGGTGAGAAGGATGATGCGGAAGGTGTCAATGACGAGTAGACGAGCCATGATGCGATGCAGGCCGAGTTTACATATTGGAAAATGACGATCATTGCAGCAATACTGGCATGAATAGGACTCATACTCGGTGCGAGGAAGAGGGGAGTTATGACTGCGCGATTGATATAATGCAATACATAGAGCGCAGCGAGGAGTTCGTTTTTGGCCGGGAGGCCCGTACCGAGGATGCTGGAACTCGAATTCGGAGGCAGATGGAGTTTGGATGGGAGGGCGAAGACAATGAACAGTAGGTTGAGCGGTCCGACAAGCTCAGCGGCGCACCATGCGTAGCGGCCTGGGAGGTTGAAGCGCGATTCTGTGGACGTCTTGCCCATATACTGGTAATTACCCAAAGGAGTCCATTGAGCTATAGCGAACTGTTTGAAAATGGTGCGGAATTAGTACACGAAATTCTAGAGGGGCATCGTTCGGATGATTGGCGGATAGGAGAGCAAGCATAACGAAGGTGGAGGTGACAGGATGAGTTATAGCAGAGTGGATACACTGCACATGGAAGAGATCGGGTTTCCGGTGCAAGTCCCGGGCTCTGAAAGAGGAACATACAAGTAGCGTCCATCTGAAGCCGGTAAAGAGCAGCTTGAAAGCCTGCGGGCTGGGGGGAAAGAACTCGGAAGCTTTTGGCAGCAAGGAGAAGAAAGAATCCATCTTCTGGTCCGTGAGGTCACAGCTTTACTAAGCCAACAAGTTGTATCACTCGTCGATCGCTTTTCCAATAGCCTTTCCTCGATAATGTTGCCAAATCCCCAAGCTCTTGCCTCGGAATAATGACCCACAAGGAGCCGCCAAGAGTGACCCCCTGGAGTCATCCCCGAATTTGTTGGCACGTTAATGCCCCCCTTTTTTTATTCGTCCACTGCATCGCGCTATACTTTAGGCATCCTAATGCAGCAAGTCGGGCTGCGGTTTTCCGAGTTTACAATTGCAAGAAGACATCGCTGAAACACCCCCTGCGTAAATGTAGTCCGTAGCTGCTTATGAAATGACAGCCTCGCGCTTTTGAGATCTTTACCTTGATTCTCTGGACGTCCCTTGTCTGTTCTTGCAGCCTGCTTCTAATTAGCAGCCAAAACAAGGAACTTGGAATTTTCACATTACCAGGGTACTACGGCACCTCTCTCAATGGGCGTTTCGCGTATCTTACTCCTATCAGCCTTCTCCCTGCTTCTTTCGCAAGGCTACTGCCTGCCAGCACCGCTCCCGCCATGGCTTTCCAGTGTCATACCGCAGAAGGGCGCTACGACAGCCGACGAGATCAAATGCTATAGCCTCCCTTACGGCGGTATCGGCTTCCTGTCCCATTTCCTCACCTACTGGACAATTTTCTGGCTCGGCCATGGCCGCAAGCCGTACTTCCCATTTTCCAGGCTCAGCGCTGGCAAGCTAGATGTCTGCCTTTCCATCTTGCAAATGGTCACCACTGTCAGTCTTGCAGCTTTCACAATGTCCCGCTGTAGAAGTCGCTGGCAGTTTGTATTGATCGCAGTGTGGAAACTAGTCATGAGTCTAGTAGTCGGCATCTGGGGCTTCGCCGCCAGCTTGAAAGTAATGGAGGATGTTCCCGGTTATTATCCTATTACAGAAAAGCATTGGGAGTCCGAAAGTCGAACCATTTGGGTTTTGATCCCCTACGGCCTTGCCGCCATTGTCGGCCTCGTCGGCCTCATCTCCCTCGTGGCGGAGAACATTCACAACCCACTGGTCTGGAAGATCACCGCAGTTTTCGGCTCCGTGGTTGCAGCTGCAGGAGTAATCGGCCTCCTCATCTGGTTTGTCGCGGACGATTTCCATGAAAGTTGGTCGCGTGCATTTCGTGGCACTGCTGTCGGCGTTTTCGGGATTATGCCAGCCGCAATGATCATCCTGTGTGCGTTCTATAGTGACTGGATATTGGGTGCTCTCGCTGGGAGTCTGGTGGGTGTTCCAAGTGGTGACAACGGATATCTATACTGGGTGAGTCAAATTCAAATGGAACCACGTCTAGAACAAGCTGACACTCGGTCAGACATATTTTGCTGCCAAACGATTACCATTCTTTCTCACTTGAGCCTCTTGGATTGCAGAAGCGCGAACGTTCATTGGATGCTTGATAACTGTTCCTATCTTGTAAATGGCACTCAGCTACATGGTACCTCTTAGGCACCTTGCACACGTCGGGGATCATCATAATGTATGTTACGCATCACTTATGGGTTTGTAGATTGTTTGTCATTCGTGTTGGGACTCAGCGTTGCGATGGCCTTGAGACCCCGCGGCGGCGAAGAGTGAATTGCTAAACAGATGACACTTTTTTGTCTGTCGGTTAATATTTCGCAATGGGGAAGTCTAACTTGAGGGTGCGACTGGAAAGACCCGACTCTAAGTTCACATTTGTAAAAGTCCAACGCTTGAAACACCAAGGGTAGCTTCCAAGTCCTGCATTGGGAAAGGATCACAGCACCGGTCGGGAGACGCACAAAGGAGAAAAGAAGTGCCTCGAAACCAACTTCATTTGCAGCTCTTTGCCAAGGCTTGAAATCAAGACCACCCAGTTGCCCAACCCAACCATCATTTAAGCCAGCCATACCTCGGGCCTTTGTCAGAAGTTATAGGTTTTGTGTCGTTTCCGTCTCTTGTTGACTCCGTGGATCAGCCCCTCACCACAGCGCCCGCCGCTCTCTTACTTGCAAGGATTTCTTCTCTCCAAAGCCAAGCGCTGCCCACAACTGCCCCCGGCCCAGCAAAGAATGTGCCCACGATAGCATATGCGGCTAGCCTTGCCCAAGTCTCGGTTACCATCTCGGCAGCCTTCAAGTCGTTGAAGAGCAATGCGAGCCAGGCGTAGCTTGCGATAAAGCAGGACAGATAGTCCATTTTGAGAAGCATGGCCATGCCTGAAACAAGGCTCAGATCGAGAGAGCGATTCATGACGCTTCTGTACGAAGCAGAGAGGAAAGGGAATGTGGGAGAAAGCACTGTGGAGAGTGGTACAGGGGAGGTGAAGCGGATCCAGTTAAATGTCAGTGCTGAAACAACAATGAATGTGATAGCTGCAATGCGAATGGACAAAAGGTCGGCAGTAGGATTGTGAAGCCGTGCCGAACGTGTTGGATCGTTAACCAAAAGTCTGGTGAACGCCCAGTGTGTTAACGTGACCAAAATGGGAAACATTTGCCAGATAGCGTTGATAGATAGGCGTGTCGGTGCAGATGGACCGAAGTACATGGCAATGGTTGGGGCCAAGTAGGCAATGGCAATGGCAATTAGAGCCGTGCGAGCATATCCCACATTGATGAGTCTCATGTCGGCGGCGAGGAATTGAGACAGAGGTGATTGGACATAGTGGAGGAAGTAGTAGAGGGGGCCGATGCTGCCAATGCCGAACAACTGGAAAGCGATGCCGAAGAGAACCGGAAAACGTGCGAAAGTCATGACGTTGGCCCGGCGGTGGCTCTCAAGGACCCAGATCAGGTACAGCGGAGCGAGATCGACAAGGAAGGAGATCATTTGCAACCTCTGAATTGGGTCGATGTTCAAGACCGAGGGAGAGAAGGCGATGATAGGGATTCGCCAGATGTTGTCGAGCCATGTGAGGCCTCCATAGTAAGTTGGAAGGAGTGTATATGTCTTGGCGGAACCAAAGTCCAAGTTCCCGTTGGCGAGAGCGGAGCTGAGTTGAGAAAGTACTCCATCCTGAGAAATCACGCTGCCCATGACAATGTGACAGAGGTAGCCCATCCCCAGTATTGGCAAGGCAATCATTGCACGGTATAAACGGCTTTCTTCATGGCCAACTCCGTAGTTTCGGTTAAATGGCATTGTCGCCTTAAAAGACCGTTCTGGGTCTGGAAGATACTCGAGCTTTTCCGCACCTACGCAGCCGTGAGCTGCTAAATTGCCAAACCAATCTCCTGTGTACGGCGAGATGTATAATGCAAACACCCTTTCTGAGAGCCCTTTCAAAGCTTCAACCCGAGTCATCTTGTTTGAGATCTCGAAAGTTCCTTTAGCTCTCACCTCGCGGATTTTCTGAAAGGATCGTAACGAGTGGGTAACTTCTTCGAATGAGGGCTGCTCATAGGGGCCGTTGCTTAGCAATCTCTTCAAGCTGTTTGAAAGAGCCGCGGCTGACTCAATGGCCGCATTGCCGCCTTGGCCAATGTTTGGGGTCATCTAAAGATGTATCAGGAACGAACGGAGACCGGGTAGTTGTCTCTTGCATACCTTGTGAGTGCTGTCGCCCAAGGTGACAAAACGACCCCAAGTCCACGTCTTGTAGAAAGCTTCTTCCAACGGAGTTAATGCGTATGTGGCCCGAGTCTTCAAAATATCTCCAAAGGTGATTGCATTTGTAATCGGGAGATGAGAATGAGCCTTCATCTGGTCTTCGGCATCCTGTTTGGTGAATCTGGGTATCTCTGGAGTCCGGTAGCTCCTCTCCATCTTGATGAATTCGAACCAGAACGTTCTTCTGTCCTTCCCACAAATGACCAAAAATGAGGAATCCTTTCCATAGGCAACTTGAGTCTCACCAGGCGTAAGGCTCTCGACGTGCGTCGAGATTCCGAAGAGACATTTGTACTCGGCGATCATTCCTATACAAATTCAGTGCTTAAAACCCCCAAGTTAGTGACCGAGCATACCATTTTTCTCTTTCGTGCTGATGCTCTGATGGGCGTGACGCCACATTTCCTGACGGACAGTAGAGTGTACGCCATCCGCTGCTGCTATAATATCTCCATGGTACGAAGAGCCATCCTGACAATGAGCGATGATGCCCTCAGTCGAATGGTCGACCTTCGAGATCCGCTTGCCTAGGAGGACCTTGCTTTTGTCTGGCAAGTGTGTGTAGAGGATTTCGAGCAGCAACTGCCGATCTAGGAATGCAAGAGGATATCCATTTCTAGAAGATTGAGGTCAACGGGCGTGTGAAAGGCCAGGATGTAGACCTACCTACCTGACTGCGAAGAGTTGCGGAGCATCACTTCTGTCAACTACTTTCCCTTCGTGCCATTGATTGATGTATTCGACCGGTTCGATTAATTTGAAGATGTCATCATACATCCCCAGCTGATCTAAGATTCGGCCTCCCTGCGCAAGTATGCCTATTGAAGCACCCACTTGAGGTGCTATCTCGTCACGAGCCTCAAGGAGGATGTAGTCGATATGCGCCTGGCTGAGGGAATTTGCGAGGGTTAGGCCAGCGATTCCACCCCCAGCAATAATGACCTTGAAGGAGCCTTTTTCTGACATATTGAGAGAAGGAACAACAGCCGTACGGTTTAAGGGATCTTGAAGATGGAATGAAAAGAGGCCAGAGGTAAGGGAGGTTCGTGAACGATGGCGAATCGCTTTAAGGATATGCTGGGCATTGTGCTCCTGATATGCCTCAGAGCCCCGGTACGAATGTGACGGCCAACTTCGACTCCGAAGCAGTGTAACATGAACGAAGACCAGGGCTGCAAGAGTTTTGGTTTAGTCGCGCCAAGGACTGATAGAGCGTGGTAAATTGTGCAGCTTTCTCGGCCAACGCCCGCGAGGGCAGCAGCTTTCAGCCATTGACGTGATGACCAGCTAGGCGTCACCCTGGTGATGCCGAGGTATAGCAGGAATTGGAAACTACAATTGACCACTCATCTCCTTGTGGCGATCCGCAAATGTCATTAGATATCTGCGGATCGATGTTTCATTTGGTGTCGTCGGTCAACGTAGATGGTGCGTGCGCGTCATTACAACACAGATAGTGTACGAATGTCATCGGACAACACAAAGAGTGTACGAATGTCGCTGGGCAACTTTGATGGTGCATGATACCGTAGCGCATCTCCACGGAGGGGTGAGCTTGCTAGGATCTGCCTGTTGCGATATTTTTGGCGAGCATTTTTTCCCTGCCGAATCGTGCTTGGCACCTTGCCAGGACGTCTGCATGTATCACGTAATCCTTGTATTCCCTGTTGGCCGTCTGGGACGGTTTGGAGCAAGCTTCGAGTTGGATATGTAAGAGCGTCTAGGTCGCATCCGGCTGAACAGTAGTAAGCCAATCGCCAACAGCTCCGCCGCCTTTTTCAAGCCTGGCGTTCGTGTCTGACCGCTTCGCAATTGATGTCTGTATTTCAGCTAGGCATCACTGGGTGGCACCGGCTTATCCCACAATCCCAAACATGTGCTCCGTGTCTACCTCAGCCGCAGTTGGTCCAATAGAGCTCTCCGTCCGGAATAGGCATGAGGACGCTGATGTTGTTCCTATTTTGGATGATGGAAATGACATACTCGCTGCGTCTCGTCTTGCTGATTCAACAGTCCCTGACGGGGGTTATGGTTGGATTTTGATCGCGGCGTGCGGCATCATCACCTTCTGGTTTGTCGGTGTGTTTCAATCCGCTGGGCCAATTACACGTCGCTTTGCTGTCAAAGAGTCCTCAACCTGACCCCTCACAGGCACGAGTTATTGCTGGGGAGTTCTTCAAGCTGCCCTTGTTGCGCAGAGTCTGTCATCCCCGAGCACCCTCTCCTTTGTAGGGTCGTTATGGACGGCATGCATTGCAGTGCTGGCTCTAGTAAATGCAAGGGTCATCAGGACTCTCGGTGCGCAGAAGACAGGTCTCTTAGGCATCGGACTACTTGGGCTCGGTGAAATCGCGAGTTCATTCTCAACAAAGAGTGTGGGAGGCCTGTTTGCTACCACCGGAGTGGTCATGGGGATTGGGACGAGGTAGGGTGTTCTTTCCTTCGTCAGCCTAACTAGACATACTTGTTCGCTGTGGATTGATTCGGCTGAAAACGCCCACATGCAGTCTGTGCTTCATGGTATGGTCTCCTTCCAACCTCCATACTTACTCATTTCATTGACCACCATCAGGTTGTATCCGTGACACCTGCGCAATACTTCAGCAGAAAGCGCGGGCTTGCCAATGGCATAGTATACGCGAGCGGCGGGCTAGGAGGAACAGCCATTAGCTTCGCCATGGATGGCCTGATATCTCGCCTTGGCCCGGCCTGGACGTTCCGAATCATTGGATTCATGACCCTCGCAACAGGACTCCCAGCCGCCTGGCTGATTAAAGAACGAGCTCCAATCAAGTCGACAGCATTCATTGACCTGTTGGTAACCCCCCTAGAGCCCTCAGTGAGAGTGTGGAGGCTGACGAAAGAATCACTAGTGCCCTCCTAAAGGACGGACGATTTGTTATAATATTCCTCAGTGGAGCACTTGCAACATTCCCAATTCTGGTAAATGATCCCTGCCGTGTGCGGAACGTCAACGTCTAATGAATCTTAAGGTCCCTCCTTTTTTCCTGCCACTCTATGCGTCTTCACTTCATCTAGCTTCTAGTGCCGGCGCTGGTCTAGTTGCAGGCTTCAATTTCTCCTCTGCCGTGGGGCGACTCTTTTCAGGATTACTCTGTGATCTGATTGGGCCTTTGAACTCACTCTTTCTGGCGTTGATCACGTCTGCGGTAAGTATGTTGGTCCTGTGGCCGGTCTCAACTTCATTGGGGCCGCTCATCGCCTTCGTTGTAATCAACGGAGCGGCGAACGGAGGCTTCTTCGCCGTCATGCCCACAGTTGCAGGCAGCGTCTTCGGCAGCGCCAGAGTTAGTGTAGCTATGGGAATGATCGTATCGGGATGGGCAGGCGGGTATCTCTTAGTGAGTACCATCTCTTGGCCAAGGTTGCCTTCCCCTTTCACTGCTTATATTGACAGGGTGCTCCAATTGCTGGGTTCTTGTTGAGCGCATACGGTGGAGAGGGAGCGGGCATCGACGCCTATAGGCCTGCGATATTCTACGCTGGCTCAACAGCCCTTGCGGCATCGGTTTTGGTGGCTTTCGCAAGATTGAGATACAGCACGGTTCTCTTGAAAAAGCTATGAATGGACATCATTACGATTTTCAGACAACGGAATTTGCCTTGCTTCTGGATGTCATGCCCCCCCCGTATACACGAAATCTCGTTATCATCTGACTGTTCGTCCTCGAAGAACCCTAAGCTGTCCCAGAGTCCTTAAACAGCCAATCTATGATTCGGTCGATAGTCGGATAGGCCCATCTCCCTTCACATAGCAAACTGGCGCTAAATTCCATCTTCACATCGAATCCTAACGAGCCGTAATAGCCTTGACTAGTTCCTGTCCATCGTCGTAGCCTGCCTTCCGCGGATATATTCCGCTTCGGTGGCCTCTCGAATTCGTATTACTATTCGGGCCCAAGGCCACAAGCCAGCAACGAAACTGCTGGTTCGGCAGCTTACAGTACAAGACTTGTCAGTAACGAGCTTCGATACCCTGCAGAACAGGGATTAAAATCATCAGCTTCAAACTGGGTAGTTACCTTCAAACGTTACCTTTTCTCTTGCTAGCTCCTTCACAATAGTCTGTATGACATCGGTGCGCCAGCTCTTAACGTTCTCAGTAATGCCCTCAGATTCAGTCATCATCCGCTCTACACCGGCGTCGATGAAGCGTTTACCGAGCTGAACGACTTTGAACAGGTCAGACGTCCCTGTGCTTTCAAGGTCCCGTGACAGTATCTCCGCCCGCCCCGAACTGAACGCCCAGCTCGGGCTTCACTTTCAAACCATACGGTGGAGCTTGTCCACGAGCCGTAGCCAGTCTCCTGGTGGAAAAGGAGAGGAAGCCAGATGAGAGCTCGATTACGTCAAAGCCGACGTCCTTGCATTTCTGGGGATATCTGTCGACGACGACGAAGGCCTTGGGATGGGTGAGGAGGTGCTCCATGAATCCGCTAGTCGAGACGTAGACATCGTGGCTGTGCGCCAAGTCGATCACTTCGCGCAGTTCCTTTTCGGAGAAGAGGGTGAATGATCCGCCATGGTAGCCCATTGTCTCGAGTACATCGGATAGGTATCTCTTCCCCATGACCGAGTAATACGGTCCACGGATCTCAGTAACGCCATTTTTACGTGGCTTCGGTGTTTTTAGGTTAGCGCGAATAAATCTGAATTCGCTCTCCTTGTCTTGTAGCAGTACCTGGGGTTTCCGGGCAGCTGTAAGCTGACCACAAGTTCAGAAGGCAGATCAATCGGGCTGGGTCAACACCGGGGCCTGGAACAGGCATGCAGTAGATGCCAAAGGTCTCGGTGGGCGAGCTGACGACATGTTGGCATCATCACTGTCACTATGTAAGTTGGACAATTGGTAAAGTAGAGGAGATAGTTAACGTGGGAAGTGAGGAGCAAGAAACGTATTGTCACAACATTTGATGTCACGAGAGGGGGTGGCGTGTTTTCCAGTGTGACATCACAGCCCAGACAGGAACTCAGGGTCCCCTGAAACTCAGGTGGCCTGACTACATATATACTCGCGACCAAAAGAAAAGTATAACGCTCATAGAATCACGTTCTCACATCCTCTGAATCGAAATGTCCGACCAAGTCCAAGACAAAACTGGCAACCTCATTGAGGTCGGCGACACTGTCTTTACGAAGATCCGAGGCGGCCACCGTGAAGGCAAGGTAATTCCTTCTCCCGTCTTTCGTGACGTGTGTCAACAATGCTGAAATGTGAAAGGTCGAGAAGATAGTTACAACTAAGGAAGAAGCCGAAAAAGAGGGCGTGAAAAACCCTCCCAAAGTAGGTTGCTGTCCCTTCTACGAAACAGACCAGTAGTGGAAAGGAGGCAAACTGATGAGTTTCTGATTTCGTTAGGTGATCTTTACCGACCAACATAATCATAGGGTAGGTCACAATCCGGGTACCCTAGAAGACTTGGACAAGCAGAAGTGATGCACATGAAAGCCAATTGCAGGACTGAGGGTATTCGCTAAGCGCTCGAGATCATGTCCAATACTCACTTGGTGTAAAGAAAGAAAGGCGACAGCATAGGTCATATTTTCCGAAGGGCGTTGCGACTATGTAGTGTTTTGTTTTCACAGAGTTTGTTTCTGGAGGAAAGACAAGCCGAATTTTGGGACAGGCCAGAACAGCTTGAAGTGACGTATGGCCTGGGCATTTACGGAGCCACGCCTGTATCTTTGACTCTACCACTACCACCGAATAGACTTGGAAGACATCTTATGCGTGAAATTTCAAACATTTTTCAAACAAAGGACGGCCCAAGGTTTCCACATACTCGCAATGTCAGCCAAGATTGCAAAGACGATAGCCCGGCAGAAAGAGAAGTACGTGTCTCCGACCCATCTCCCCACAAGCTTAAGCAGCTATTTTACCTTGAAGGGCACATCATCATAACCTCTTCCTCCCCCACCAGCACAAAATATGGTTGAGTGACCTCTCTCACGTATGCATTTACAGGATCGCCGAAGGCAATTTCTACGAAGCGCACCAGCAGCTCCGTGTCATCGCATCCCGCTACATCAAAGCCTCCGACTTCTCTTCTGCCGCGGACATCCTCTCTCATGGCTCCGTGCTCCTCCTCAAGGCCGGCCAAGGCGGGTCAGGTGGTGACCTCGCCGTGATGCTCCTCAACGACGTCTACAATAAGGCAGAATGGGAGTGTAACGAGGCCAATAAAGCGAGATTGCTCGAGATTCTACATGCGTACCCCAAAGATGAGCCGACACGGAAGAGGTTCGTGCAGGAGATGATCACATGGAGTGGGAGGTTCGGCGAGTTGGAAAGAGGCGATCCAGAGCTTCACCATGCAGCTGGAGCTTTGTACGCAGAAGGTTCGTTCATATGCCGTTCGGAAAGCGGGTCTCATGTCTCTGAAAATCCTCACAGAAGGCGAAGCGTACGACGCAGAACGACACCTCCTTCTGGGAACCCCGTCGTCCGCTCCAATAATCGCTGAGCTGCACTACAGATGGTACACATCCGACTCGCCCCACCTAGCTGCCCTCTACGCTTCCCGTTCCATCCTTCCCTACCTCGTCCTCGGTAACATCCCCTGCGCCAATACCGCCCTCTCAACCTTCACCTCCGCCCTTACGAGCGCAAATCCTACCCTGTTCACCCAGAGCATCGAGTCCTCTAAATCCAGCATCCGCGTCTTCCCATCCTTGCCATTGCTCAACTTTCTCTCGTTGCTTTTACTTGCTGTGCAGAAGGGCGACAGTGCGCTGTTCAAACAGCTCGGAAAGCATTATGCCGTGCATCTGAAGGAGAATGAAGACGTCTGGGCTGAGGCTTTAGCGAATATTGGCGAGATATGGTTTGGTATCAAGATACCTAGGCAAGGCGGCAATCCGTTGATGGATATGATGGGGAGTATGCTATTCGGCGGCCAGAAGCCAGCCACGCCAAAGCAAGCGACTCCGAGGTCAGGCACACCAAAGCCCAAGGCAGAGCCGAAGAAGGTCGATGCCGCTGCTGCGCCTCCGACCATGGACCTGGATTAATGGTGATGCGTCGATTGCTTCGAATTAGTTTCGTATAAGCATTTGATAGCGGTCTTGGAAGTTGTAGGGAATAGACGTCCGGCTAGTGCAGCCAGTACTGTACCGCCTAGTGATGATCATCTGATTGTGTTATCCCCTTCAAACATCCACCGGTCCTCTTCCAGGCTCGCAGCCTTCTTCCTCAGGCTTGCCTGCACTAACGCTAGTAGTTCCTCACTCTCTGGTCCTAGCGAGCTGCTCGGCCCTGCACTTCCTGCCCCGCCATGTCGAGTCGCGTGTCCATGCGCTCGACTTCGACTCCGATACATCATCTCGACCAGGCTCTTCTCAATGCGTTCCTTGTCCTCCTTTTCGCGCATGGCGTCCTCAAGCTCGAGCTGGGACGTGTAGTTCGGATCGTCTACGTCTGCTGCGTGCTGCTCTGAATTCGGGGGTGAGAGACGGAGATGTGGAGGGAGGATCGGTATAGTGGGGAGCGAAGGGCGGCCGTGGTTGTCGCGGAGGATGATGTCGTCGCCCATGATTTTGCTGTTGTTGGTAATGACGTTGTGGTAGATGGCGTGAGAGGGCGATTCGGGTCCTAGCTGGTGTTGGGAGGTGGGTGGAACGGACTCAAGATCCAGCGTGGAGGGCTGTGTTGCGCCCATTGCCGGACGGCGGGAGAGGTGACTGGAGAAGAGGTTACGCCGGACGGATGAAGTAGAGGCGTTTGTCAACAGAGGTGGAGCGGTAGGGTTATTGGGTGCTGGCGGTGCCATGACTGAGGTGGTTGTTAGGCTGTCCTAAGGTGCTCGTTTCAAAATGTTTCTTCAGAGATGGTCTTGCAGGAGGTTGGATTTTCACAGATGATAGTTGAAGCTTATAGCAAGTCTTAGATATCAATACTGAAGGGGAAATGCGGAGTTGACCTGAAGAGTTCAGACTTACAGGGCTCTAGCGGGTACCTGCTTATACACGAGCCCGGAAAGTTAATTCTCCGCCCCAAAAATAATGGAGCCAGGCATCCGAATACAAGGGCGGCTCTTGAGGCTAGACGCCATCACTCCGACATTAAGGTTGGGTAGGTAACAAGGTGAGTCTATCCTGTGCTCCTTCGCCACAAAATTCTAGCCCCTGCTGGCAAACAACCGTACTGCCTTCCAGGCACTTTTGTCACAGTTGCTGCTGTTTTCGTTCTGACGGCGATGTATACGGACAAGCTGCCATTGTCTGGAGTAATTCCCTGCTTTGCTGTGCCATGTCTTTTCGCTAGAGCTTTAAGAAGCTTCAAGTGCAGAGTTCGCTGCTACCGTTCTCTTCGTTACTCATACACGCTGGATGAGAACAGAACTCATCAAGACATAACCATGCTAGTAATAGCCAAAGCAGTCCAATCCAGCGCTGTCAAGTCGGAGAATTTCTTGAAGGGGGTAGGGTCGCGTTCTTCCTCCCAAGTACTTCCACAACCTGCCTCGCCGCGCGCTCTCCCAATAAATATGCACCGGTCGCCGTGTCCATCTCCTCAAGCGATGCGGTATGCTCCCTAGCAAACCAAAGTCGGCCCTCCGGGAACCCTTGTCTAAGCACCTCGACATCTCGGTCTGCCTTAGTCATTCCAACCTGAAAGTTGCAGTAGCTGCCGTATCCAGCCAATTCATCTTTACACCATGCAGTTGAGAAGATGGCTGCGGGTTCGCAACTCAGGTCGTCTTGGTCATAATTTGGTAGGCAGGAATAGTAGGGGTGGAAGAAAGCGCGCAGCGTGGAGTGGTGGGCAGTGGGGGAGAAGTCGTGGACGAGGGCGATAAGATGGAAGGACTGGGCTCCGTGCATGTAGAATAGGAGAGTGGGATGAGAGTTTGGGTGTTCAAAGGCGGCGAGGTTGTAGGTCTCCTGAGGCCCTTTGTGTGGGTTGGTGGAGAGAGTGTAGTCTGGGGAGAGCTAGGCAGAGTACCCAGCAGGCTCTTCGTCCTCGGCTGTATTAGGGGGCATCCAGAGTGCGCGGGGAAAGGTGATGTAGACCTTCTCGAGATGGCCCACAGATATTGAGTCGACTGCTTGTAACAATCTCGGTTCAAGAGAGGGAGTGAAGCGTGTTTGTGAACCTTCAGCCAGCCTAAAGGGGTTGTCATCACTACGCCGTCAAACTGCTGTTTTGCTCGCTATCTGTGGTCATGGTGATCGAACCACCACCTGATCCAAACTGGTGCAATTCAACATGAACGACCTTGCTGTTTAACCGTACTTCTGAGGCTGACATTGGGATTCTTCTGATCTCGTCTAGAATACTCGCTAAATTGCTCGCTACAATTAATTCCTCTGATCGGCATGTGTTAGTTTGTTCCCACCTTATTGGAAATGCGCCTCCATACCTCCAGCACAACACTCCTCCATCCACGCGAACCAAAGACTCTGTCACTGGACGGGAATCCCAGTATAATTGCCCACATCTCGGACGTTGCCAGGAGAAACCATTCATCTTCTCGACCAGGAAGAAGTCCGGCTGCTCCGGATTCAAAGTAGTCGCACAGGCTTTCAGACTCAGGGATACTCATCCTGTTCTGAACGCTGTGGTGAAATGCTTCTTCGATGATCTCTCATTGGACATTGCAAAGAGCTTTTTGCTTTGGCATGATCAACCATAAGCCCCGATTGGTTGTAAAGGTTGATCATCTCATTTCATGAGCGCAAAGGAGCATCGCTATTGATGGGGATGCTCAGAATTGGGTTATTTCCAGAGGTATGAATCCATTGAGGACCCCTTAATTAGGGGAAATAGGCGTGAGCTTAAGAAAGAAGAACCATAGTGGAGACAAAATCAGACGAAAAGACGTTCCTACATATCTACCGGATATCCGAGTTGATTGCTCTGGCATATCTAACAGAGTAGTGTCAGATCGCTAGAAACGACGTACAACAATAGTCGCCCCGGACGAAGGGAGGCATACTCTGCCTCCCACCCTACTTCTGGCTTCAAGGATTGTAACGTCGAACCCATTTTCGTGCAAGATTGTAGTGCACTTCAAGCCAGCAATGCCAGTGCCGACAATACATAAATTGGGCCTCCCACTGTCGGAGTTATGAAGCCGGTCAATTTCCGTCCTGGGTAGCATTTCGGGACTAAGCCATTGCAGAAACACGTTGCAATTTGTGCTGAAGTAATCCAGAAGTCGTTGCCGCAAAGAGGATGACAAGCGACAAGGCGCAGGAGAAAGATGCATGCTGCGGGAGAGGTGAGCAAAGAAAAGGATTCAACCTGATCTGCGCCCAATGCCTTTCAATTTGCCAGGAGCGAGTTGGGGGCGCGGGGGCACCGGGGGCCAACAAGTTAAGCCTGGGGGCCTTTCCTACGGAAGGCTCGGGACAGGAGGAGGCCAGGGCGTTTCAGGTCCCGGCCAGGGGGCCCCACGCCAACACACGTGCCCCTTTTCGACTCAAAGAACATCCGGTTATTCTTTCATTCAACCACGATTCGCCTCCAGTCGCCGTCCCAAATGCAGCCCGGTTCTCATCTCTAAGAGGCCTAGTTGCAAACGAGTCTCCTTTTGAGCTTAGATCCTGGGAGATTGCAGTACGCACCGAGAAGCATAAAAAGAACAGCTTCATTCAGGGGCGAATCGTAGCGGCGATTACTGTATAGTTGGTCAAGCTCGGTATAACTCCCAGCCACCAGATCTCAAAGTCCCGGCGTGATCATTTACAAATTAAGAATGAGCTTCGGTTTCAGTTTGAGCGACGTCATTTCTCTCTCAGCGCTGGCATGGAACTGCTACAAAAGCTGTCGAGACTCATCCGAGCAGTTTCAGCGAATTTCGGGAGAAGTTGGCAACCTGAAGGCTGTTCTGGATGAGACGATAGAGGCTGTACAAGACAATCAACCATTAAGCCGGACACGGGAAGAACGGCTCATGAGGGTGATGGAGGAGTGTCAGCAGGTCCTGATTGACCTGGAAAAGCTCCTCAATTCTTACGAAAGCATGAATACACAGACTCAACGGACTTGGGATCGTTTCAGATTCGGTATGGAGGATGTTGCCGGTGTGAGGTCTCGACTGATTTCCCATACAACAACACTGGGAGCACTCAGTCAGGGCATTCTGAGGTAGGCCGTTCTGATTTCCCCTGCGCTGTCCCTTCCTCTTTGATCATCGCTCCTCTGAAGGTCTACCCAACCTGACGATAACCCAGTGCGGGGGTTGCAAGCCTTCACAAGAAGCTGAACAAATATGCAGCCGAGCACCGTGCTGGGTTTCGACAAGAGTCTGTATTGTCGTTGCGGACGAATACCGCATCTGACAACGTAGACGATGACTGGCCTGAAATTAAGCGCGAACTGCAAGACGTGGGTATCCCGTCTTCGGCAATTGACGAAAATTGCAATTTAATCAAGAGCTGGCTTCGACAGGCTCTCCAGAATGGTCTCATGGACGAAGGCGCCAGTCCGGCCAATGCCAGCCCTTGCGCAGAGACACTAACCCCGCCAGACCTAGATTTTGTGCCGCTCGAGATCCGTAACGATTCACCTGGTACTTCGGGGACTTCTTCGAATTCGGGACTCGGGACGCCTCTGAGCTCAACTGCCTCGCTATTGGAGCGAAGAACAGAAGCGCCTGAAACGGAGCTCAAAGTCACTCACGCCTCTTCGCTGCCGATCACTAATGACGTCTTTAACACCAAGTGGAGCCAGTATCGAGAGCAGACTGGGGAAAATCCTGATATCACGCCATCACTTAGACCGACCATCAAACGCCACAAGTCTTCTCGAATCAGTTCGTTGATGTTCAAGGTCTTTTCGAAAGACGAGAAGATCCTCGAAGCAGCGAGTGATGGTGATGCCAATAGGGTCGAACGGCTAATAAGCCTTGGTGCCAACGTAAATGTGAGAGATAGATGGGGATGGACAGCAATGTCGATGGCAGCATATGGTGGCCATGTGGAAGTTGCCAGAGTTCTCATTAGCCACAACGCACAGCTAGATAATGTGGACGTAGATCAAGAAACGCCACTCATCTTAGCAAGGAATCGGGGACACCGAGCTTTGGTTATGATGATCGAAGAGGAAACGACAAGGAGAGCCACAGAGGAAGACTGGCCGACAGCAACAAAAATACGAGACAGGATACGCAGGAACAATGTGTTGGGAACTTAGCACGGGTATAGGACTCTGCTCATGCTTTTGGTTCGTGGTGGTGCCGTCGATTTCGCACTCGGTGCGCAAACGTCTAGAGAATTAGTGACTGATGAAGTTGGGAAAGCGGCCAGGCTTACCCTGCGTCCCCGTTGTCGAGCAGTGGACTCCACAGCAATCTTCGAGTCGGAAATGTCACAAAGGGCGGCAACATACTGCCCTCTTTTTAAGTGTCTTAGCGACCGATCTTTAGAATAAGATCCCACGTTGATGCATATCTCATTCAAATTGTCTCTCAGGTCACAACCCCGATTTCGTATCCCAGGAGTACCTCCGTAGATGCTCCATCCCAACCTCGATTGCCACCAGTGGAAATCATGAACCGACATGCTGGGTCAAAGTACAGTTGAGAGATGACGCCGGTCCTGTGTCCAGGAACAATAAGGAAAGGGACTGTGGATCTCGCCGATTGTGGTTCTTTCAGATCATATAAGCGTAGGATATCGTACGAAGCACATATTAAGTGTCTCCCATTCGGCATCGCTTTCACAGACGTTACTGGCCCACTACCTTGTGGGAATTTGAATGTTCGTTCAGCCGATCTGAGACCTTTGCGAAGATCAAACTCCTCAACCGTGCAGTTCCGTCGTCCAGCATAGATGTAGTTGCCATCAGGAGACCAACAAGCACTCATACACCAGGGAGGTGTGTTTCGAGGTAGAATTCGAGCTGTTGGATTGGGCTGTCTTCGATCCCAGACTCGGATAGTGCCATCGATTGTGGTAGCAAGGAACGTTGAATCCGATGTTGGCCCTGCCTCAGAAGTAGCAGACCTCTCCTGAGCGTCGAGTGAGGTCTCAAGATCCTCAGCATGCGGAAGGCCATTCATGACGGGTGCTGCTAAGTCATCGGCTACCCCGTTGGTTCTAGGCGCATCCTTCACCGTTTCCGGCTCAAGCGTAGAATGGATAGGCGCTAGTACTGGTTGTAGGCTCTCTGCCGCGTCTGTCATGGTAACGTCTTGCCCACCATCTACCACAGGTCCGTTGCCAGCTGCTTGAGTGAGCTCGTCGTCGTCCTCACCATAAGCATCGTTCAAAGGACCGCCGTTAGAGATGACAGCCCCTCCGTCATCGCCAAATAAGTCGTCATCGTCGCCGCCGCCAAATAAAGAGTCTGGAGAGGCTGCTCGAGGCACCTCATCCTGTGGCGGTTGACTTTGATCTCTGCTGCCAATACCATTGGCCATCGCAAAGGACCCGGCGCCGTTGACGTGATTGTTTGATGAGTACGTACCATTTGTGATTGGCTCCTCTCCCGACTCCTGTGGGACGGGAACACTAGATACTGGCCGTGGCTCGATTGATGATATTTGTCCAGCGCTGGCTCCGAATGTGGTTCTGACTTGCCCAACGTTTAAATCCCAATCCAGAACACTTTTGTCCCAGCTACCGGAAAGCAGGCTCTTCTCGTCAGATGATAGAGAAAGCACAGATACCGCTGACGTATGTCTTCGGAGAAGTGCGATTTCCTTGCCTTCATCATGCCGTACTGACTGTAGGCGGATGCTGCCAGAGTCGGTTCCAGAAAGAAGCCAAAGACCTTGATTCTGTACGGCCAGCGAGTAGACTGGGCACAAAGTCGTGGTCTCTTCAGAGGACTGTGATGTCGTATTTCGACTCGGCACGTCCCAATTCTCCCAATATGTCATCAAAACTCCAGCTTTGACAACACTATCCACGAAGGGGTGTCTTTGAGCGACAGTGAGCATCAGCTTCCCATTCACAGTCTCCACCCAATTGTATTTGCGAATGTACCCATCAGATCCTCCACTGAAAACCCATCGCATGTCTCCCGTAGCCGTGATGGCATTGATGGATGTACTTTGTGGGGCTGCAATGGTTGGTACCATGTCGTAGGTCGATGCGTTCAATATTTCAGGTCGTATGCTAGGTCGTGTGGGCATGATGAAGGGATCTTCGGCAAGTCGCTGCGATGATGATCCATCCTCTTGTAGCGCTTGATTTGCTTGTGTATCTCGTTCTCCAGTGCCATTCTCTCCATCGGAAGCCTGGCTCGAGTTAGACGGACTGTTTGCCTCGCCGTCGTCATCGATGTCTCCTTCAAGGTCACCGTCCGCGTCGGCATCGTTCTCGTCCGCCTCCCGCATCGTGTCGTCGAACTCATTTTCGGAGCTGCCGTCTTGAGACCCTATTAAGCGTAAGTGGTGGAGAACTTCAAAACTTGTGGATGCCCTACCAGCAAGGTCTCGGTCATCGTCGTCGTCGAAGGTCGGCATGATGATTTGCTCTCGAGTAGCAGGAGTATTCACGACCGGATTAACTGCGACAAAGCAGTTCGACAATGGTGGAGAGCAGCATTGAAGGAGCCAGCCCCGCGGTAGCGAAGGACTGCTCCTGCACGAAGGTATAAAGGTGGGTGAAGGGCAAGAAATGGATCCAGCACACTTTCAGAGCCTGTAACAAATGCAATCCGGTGGAACAACTGAAGATACACCCCGTGATCCAAGGTTGAGCACGAAGCTTGGCTGCTAGCGGTGTCCGAAGTAGGTTTAGCCGGAGTCTCGAATTTGATATGATCTTTACACGCCGTTGTGTGGGCAATTCTCCCCTCACCCTCTTCACGAGACGGAATTTCGCCAGAGTGCATGCAAGTGGTGCAAGCTGGCCTACTCGCTGTCTCGGAAATCTCCCGATAGCTGCACTTCTGGCAATCGAATGACCTCGCTAAAGTGCACTTTTAGATCACCAAGCAGGGAGTAGCTGCATGCCAGCTGAAGCAAACGGACCTTACAGCATATGCGGCGGAAGTGTCCGGAACATAATTGACATGTCATGGGAGATTCAGACAGCTGTAGAACTGGTTCACTCTACCGTCAAGGTGATTAGAAATCTATCTTGAGTAATAATGGCGACTGATCTGTATCAGCGTCGGAAGAGTTGATGTATTCAGACCTGCAGACACCTGCTTCAGAAATACTGAATGATTGTTTGCCGGGACTATCTATTGCTATCCGCAGACTCTTTGAGGAGACTAAAGAGAGTCCTCCGCATCCCGTCTGCTATTTGACTGTGGCACAGGAGCACTGCTTCAGGCTGGAGAGCTCAGAATTGTCCTGAGACAGGGGAAAGACTTCTTGGAACGCTGCCACATACTTTCATCGCATTTAGGGCCGCAAACAAGTTATCCTGCAGGAATCCAGCAACTTGACGCGTGCGGTGGAATCCGTTGGAGTGAGCTTTGCGTCTGGTATAAGACACTAGGGACCGGTTGCCCCAGGCTTTGCGTTCTTTCTTGGAAAGGTCAGAATCTCAATGTGCTTGCCATTTCAACGCGCCGACAACACATTTTGACAACTTCCTCACCAGATCCGTTTCCTCTTGCCAATTCCAGTAGGCGCGACGGGACAAACTGAGCACTATTATCCGCCCATTCTTATGCTCAACTTGAGCCGCTCACCGATAAGGCACGCATCTTCCCTGCAACTCGATAATCGGCCTTTCTGGCTAGCTCTTCCCGAAATTGTTGTTGATTTTAGTAGAGTGTACGTTTCTCGAGTCATTTCGGCTACCTTCGCCATTCACACCGGTCGCCCACTACACAATATCGGCGAGTCATAGTCATCGCAAACAAAGATGACTAGGGCTGGGCCACGGGGTGGTCGTCGAGGACGCAACTTTGCGAGAGGTACGAGTCTCCCTGGTGGTGCCCATTGCTGCACAAGAGGTGGTTTCGGCCCACATCTCACCGTATTGAAAGCGAGGATTCAAGTTAATCCTTGATTTTCTGCTAGACAGCCCAAATTCACAACGTCAAGTGCTTAGAAGTGGCGGTATGGAGCAGGGTGAAGGTCAGTCATTCCTTAGTCGTGGTGCAGCGAGCACGATACCCTCCAGGCTAGATCGGTAGTGTCAAGTCGAGTTTGGAGTTGAGGATTGAATGCTCCGTGATGTCCTTCTAGCTTCTAGGTCCAAAGTCTTCGTACTCAGGTGTGCTGGCGGAAATTCGTCGCAGCCTGGCGACTGAAGCCATCACAGATGAACCAACCATTCATGCATTGAAGCCTGCCACAATTCGCCCATATCTCAATGCCAAACATGACCTATGTTACTGACGGTTGAAAATTGATAGACCACGAGATCAACGCTCACCTTCCAGAACGATTTCGCGGCGGCGCCCGTCCCACCTCCATGAATCCAACATCTTCATCTTCAAGAGCACCAGACATCAAGCTCAACGTCGGCATTAGAGCGTATGCTCATGCAGCAGACAACATCTTGAAATCATCATCGAGTCGTTGGCTCTGCCAGCCAGAGGTTCCAACCAGTGCAGAAATTCTACCTGCAGGAGACGACGACGTCGTACTGCCGGCAAACAAGATTGACGGACCCTGGAAATCCAAGGACAAATACCTCAAGGCACATTACAACCTACTGCGTGAAGATGCGGTTAGCCCTCTTCGGGATGCTGTGGAAATCTTCCGTCAGAATCCCGATATGATGGAAATTGACTACAAAGGCGTCTCGATTTATGAAAAGGTGAATTAGTCATGGGAAATCAACATTGCAACACTAACACCCTAACAGGTCCACATTGCTGGCTTCACCTTTGCACCTTTAGGCGTTGCGGCCAGGATTCGATTCTCTACAACGAGAGCGGGCAAGGCAATTCTTTGGAGATATTCTAAACGCCTTCTTGCAGGTACAATGGTAGCTCTCACTCCCGCGAAAGACAAATTCAAGACAACGTGTATCATTGCAATTGTGGCAGCACGTCCAATTGCTGGGGTCGAAGACACTCCTCCACAAATCGATATCTTTTTCGGCCGGCCAGAAGAAATCGAGATAGATCCTCAGCTAGAGTGGACAATGGTAGAAGCGAAACAAGGCTACTTCGAAGCTACCAGACATACTCTCAGAGCGTTGCAGAAGCTCAGCCATGAGAGGTAAGACTCTTGACCAGCCTCACATGATAGAATGCTAACAAAACCATAGTTTCCCCCTATCTGAAGAAATATGTGCCCTGTCGACGGACATCGCAGCGCCGTCGTATGTGTCTTCTCAGCCAAGCATTGACCTCACGACCCCATTCTACGGAAGCGACCGACAATATGCCATGCAAAATGTCAACATCCTGGAGAATTGGCCACCAGCTCCAGAAGAAAATCTCGACGAATCTCAGTGGGCTGCGTTACAGCAGATTCTGACAAAACGTGTGGCCATCATCCAAGGGCCTCCTGGAACGGGCAAGACCTACGTGTCTAAGATAGCCTTGCAAATCTTGATAGAGAACAGAAAAATTGGAGATCCACCAATCATCGTTGCGGCTCAGACGAATCATGCGTTGGATCAACTGCTCGGCCATGTTGCCAAGTTTGACCCACAGTACATTCGACTTGGTGGGCGGAGCACTAAACCCGAAGTCAAGAAGCAAGCTTTGTATGAGGTCCGACAGCGTGAGCGACTCCCGACACTACCAGGAGGATTGCTCGGAAAGGCCAACAAACAGATGGAGACCCTAGCTCAGCAGATGAGGGAAGGCCTGTCGCCGTTTAGTAGGACCGAAGCGCGCAGCCCGTTCTCGGCGGCAACGCTATGTCAGTTGGGCGTGCTGAGCCCAGCTCAAGCAAGTTCTCTGGATGCTGGGGCTGCTCAGTGGGTCACAGCCGGTAGTTCGGAATCAGAAAACTCCCTGGCACTTTGGCTGAACAAAGCACTGCTCCCATTCCAGGTCGTGTACAAACAAGACGACTTTGGCTTCAGTGAAGAAGAAGTTGACCTCGAGTACGAGCAAGTCACCGAGTTGCAAGCAGAGATGGGTGTCACTGACGATGAAGATGTCGAAAACTTGCGAGGGGCTTGGTGCACTGTCGAGGATAATTTCACGGTTGCCAAACCTTCACCGGCTCTGCTCAGAATTGCCCAAAAAACTCTCTCCGAAGCATCTGACATGTGGAAGATCAAGGATAATCTTCGAGGCCCAATTTACAGCATCCTGCAAGCAGCGGCGAAGCAAAAGATTCTCGACAAATTCAGAGAACAGGCCAAGGCGTACCAGGTCCTTGTTCGCGACCTCAAGGTTGGCAAGTGGGAACGAGATGCTCACTACCTGGAACGAGCCAACATCATTGGCATGACTACGACAGGTCTAAGCAAGTACCGGCCGCTGGTATCCAGCCTGAAGCCAAAGATTATCCTCATCGAGGAAGCCGCAGAGGTGATCGAGGCCCCCGTCACTGCTGCTTGTGTTGAGTCACTGGAGCACCTGATTCTCGTTGGAGATCATCAGCAGCTACAAGGTCACTGCAACGTACAAGAACTTGGTGACGCGCCATACAATCTCAACGTCTCCATGTTTGAGCGACTTGTCCGCAACGACATGCCATTCAGAATTTTGCTCCGACAGCGACGAATGGATCCTGAGTTCCGCAGGCTTTTGTATCCCATCTATCCACAACTGCAGGACCACCCAAGCGTTGTCGATCGACCAGCATTGCCTGTCGGCCTTGGGAATCTGAAGTCCTTCTTCTTCAACCACGACTACCCTGAGTACAAGGACGGCCAACTCTCGAGCTTCAACGACAGAGAAGCCGAATTCATCGCAGGATTTTACCATTACTTATTGCAAAACAGTGCCGATCCTCAAGGAATTACCATTCTTACATTCTACAACGGCCAACGAAAGCGGATCTTGAGTCACCTCAAAAGTCGACCCCAAATAGCTCACCACTACACCAACGTTGTTACTGTCGATTCGTATCAGGGCGAAGAGAACGGCATCATCATTCTGTCTCTTGTGCGGAACAACGAACATGGTGAAATCGGGTTCCTCAAAGTCGACAATCGAGTGTGTGTTGCGTTATCTCGTGCCAAACATGGCTTCTACATCTTCGGAAACAGCGGGCTACTAGCTGCTTCTTCACCGCTGTGGTCCAAAGTCATTGATATCATGACCAAAAACCCGAACCGTGTGGGCGATGAGTTCCCTATCGTGTGCAAGAAGCATGGCCGGCAGACTTTGATCACATACCCAGGGGACTGGCGATCCTCTGATGGCGGTTGTGACTTGAAGTGCTCGGAAAACCTGCCATGTGGCCATCCATGTACTCTAAAATGTCACCCCTACGCTCATGATTCCATGGCCTGTCAGCAACCATGCGAAAAGGTCCTGTTGTGCGGTCATGAATGCGTGAAGATCTGCTTTGAAGACCCCTGTTTCTGTAGCTGCGATCAATCAGCCCTGGGTACTATAACATCTCACGCGGAGCCTCTAGGTGCCGGCCAATCACCCAACAATCAAAAGGAAACTCCGGGAAGGGGAAATTCGGGAAACCCTTGGACTGTCACGAGATCAGTTGATGGAGATCAGCGCGGCAAGCGAGCTGATAACAAGGAAGTACGAGGCAATAACAGTCAGAATAGCAATGGAGACATTCCGTCTCCAAGCAAGAACTATCCACTACTACCGCATGGCTCTCAAAGTGTGTCCTCCGGCAATGAAACTGTAACCAAAGCCCCGACAGCCATGAGCATGAAAAGTCCCTCTATTCAATCAGGCACGTCAGCGCACTGGTATTCGCCAACTACCTCTGGCAACTCCGTGTGCGCTTCATTAACATCAAACGACCTTGATTTCGGACTTGGGAAGGGATCACAGCATTCTCCGGAGAAGCAGACAGAGATGCTTGCACATTGGACAACCTACGCGGCGGGAGGGGTCAAAAATGATGATAGCCAACGAGAGAAGATTTCAGCTGCTGAAGCTAAGCATGGCATGCAACAACAACTGGTAGAGGTTTCTCTCATTGATTTCGAAGATCCTATCGATTGTACGGGAAGGGAGAATCAGAATCTGGGGAATGTTGAGACCACGGTAGAAATGAAGAACGGAAGAAAGAAGTGGACTCAGGAGTTTCAACCAACCAACAATGCAAAGCATGGCTTTGACTACATCACAGCACCGAGTATCGGCAGTTCAACAAATGGTCAGAGCAACGGTCAACAGAGCTGGGAGGATCTGATGTATTGAGCGATAAAAAGAATAGGACTTAATAAAGGCCCAAGACATTAGAGTGAGGACGCAATGCCTTGACTACAAGGAAGCCCTAGAGTCGGTTTGCTTGCCCGGAACTGTGCATGAACTCGTGGCATCTTCAAACCGCCACTGTGCAAGCTATGCTAGTGTTTTCAGATTGGCTCACAATTAGCCTGCTTGTGAAAGAACGAATGTAGAAAATGATGGCTGATTGCTTTTGAACTTGGCATCACCCCTCTACTGCGCGGAATAGGGCCCAAGTGCCAAGTTGCCACTTCGAGCCAAAAAGGGAAATGCGACAGCTATCGCCTACTATCAGCCCATTCCTCTGAAAAGTGAGATGGACGTTGAGGGAGATGCGTGAATGAGGAGCAGGTGAGGCTGGTGTGGTGCAGGCTTTCGCTGATTTCAACACGATCGAGAATTCTTAACGTAGACGACCACATGATGCACGCTTGCACATCTGTGATTTGGCAAAGAGGGGCGTAGTCCAAAATCCATGTACCACAGCACAGCATTGGGGATGAGGAAATGGTTGACGAGATGGCCGAATGTAATACCAGCTTTCGAATAGGTCCGAAGACGCCACCGACTCCCCTTGAGAGAAAGTCAGGTTATTGGTAAACTGTAGGTCGACCAGCTATGTAGCAGGACAATCAGTTAGCTCCGAGTGGGAGAGGTAAAGCGGCACAGGCCCTCTCGTCATTTGCTCGGTAGTGGGAGCCGAAAGAGGCAGCTTAAGCGGGATCAGACCTTCATGAATCACTTTCAGCAATGGCATCATACCCTCACAGATTACTGCGAAGGAACTTGTAGTGCATCAGAGTCTATTTTCAGGCTATCAAACCGTATCGTAATCCGCCCCGGTACTTTCGAACCAGATGAGCCCGGACGCGGTGACATGTTCCCAGCGCAAGTTCGACCCAGGGATCGCCTCTCGGAGACGAATTTGTTGTCTAGAGAGGATACACTGTACGATAGGGAAGGTATGGCCTTGTAGCGCGGAGACGGCTTCTCTATAGCAATTCAAGAATTTGGCGTAGATAGCATTAGCAAGCAGATCATTTTTGAGGGGGGCCTTGCTCTGCCATTTAGACGAAGACGCAGCCAACACTCCTGTGATCGTAGCCCATCATGCTACAATCACAGGAGTGGCGCGGTGGTGACAAGTCGTTGGTTGTAACCGACCACGGCATTTTGCTAGGCAGATTGCTGGAAGTGCTGGGCTACTTCGGGCGATTCTCACCAACACTTCCAAATGTATGGATCTAGGGCTCTTGTGCCAAGCTTCTACAGTTTTGAGCCTCCCCACCGGTAGGTACGGTGGCCCGCAGGTCGGAAGGGTTATTAGCGTATTCAGTGATTGGCCCATTGCCTCACCTATGCTTAATATTTATGAAGTATATACCCATGAAGTGCCTGCCCATACGGTGCCTGCCCATGAGGTGCTTGCCCATAAGGTACCTGCCCATGAGGTGCTTGCCCATAAGGTACCTGCCCATGAGGCGCTTGCCCGTAAGGTACCTGCCCATGAGGCGCTTGCCAGTAAGGTACCTGCCCATGAGGTGCCTGCCCGTAAAGTGCCTGCCCATGAGGTGCTTGCCCATAAGGTACCTGCCCATGAGGTGCTTGCCCATAAGGTACCTGCCCATGAGGTGCTTGTCCATAAGGTGTCTGCCCATGAGGTACTTGCCCACGAGGTACTTGCCCATAAGGTGCCTGCCCATGAGGTGCTTGCCCGTAAAGTGCCTGCCCATGAGGTGCTTGCCCATAAGGTGCCTTCATCACGGAAGCGAGATTGGATATATCCCTCTCTAATTGCAGCAGTGGTTTGCCCGGCATCCGTCGGCCACAAGGCTCGAAGAAATGGCGCAGTAGCGCCCGGAGAGTTTTCTCTCTCTCGGGAGCCTTAGCATCAGGCCGACCAAGGAAGTGTCGAGGGTGGAATCCTTGCACAACATAGAAATCATGTGCGCGATATTGAAGACGCACCACACGTTTCTGATTCGCGGCAGACTCGGAAGAGGCGAGCTCCCTGGCAAGGCCCGTCGCGTGGTCACCCATTTGGGTGCGACTTTTATTGGTCTGACATTGGCAAGAAATCAGTATTTTGGGTTTCAAGCGGTCCAAAACCAACTCCATTAGCTTATATGCCTCGCCTATGGCTTCAGAGACCCCAGATTGTGATTGTGAATGGTCTTCCATCCACTGCTTGCTAAGCAAGGGACAAATATCCAGGATGATAACATCATTGACGGTCAATCTGAATGCGTGTAGGACCTTCTCAAGCCATGATAGAGTCCAGCAGTTATCCACCATATCACGAAAACTCTCCTGGTCGTGATTATCAGATGGATTTTGAAGTAGTATGGTAGGAAATCTTGGGTTGCCGGATGCGAGAGTCATAAAGTTCTCTGCTGCTATCCTAGGGATGCCCCATTTTTCACAGTAAGCAGTGGCTCGTGTGGAAATGCTGTAATCCGCAGTTATCAATACATTGGTTCGAGCTGCATCAAGTTCCCGCTGGAAAAGCCTTGTGACACGAGGATCGTCATACGTGAGTTGGGAGTCTATGACTTGGATTGTAGGTGTGTTGATGTGTAAATGTGCAAATTCAGATACCATTCCGTCCAGGGGATCTTGACTCATGTTGCACTGCGGGCCAGATGGTGCTACGTGTCAGTGTTTCCGGGTGACTGAAGTGAAAATACTCTGTTGTGAAGATCTGGTCTGCGCAAATAGGCATTAAGCTTGCGTGGACCTTGCGCCGACCTTGCGCCAAGAGGAAGGCCACGAGCTCCAAGTTACAACGAAGCGTCCTGTCAGACGTTCATTCTTGGAATAGTCTAAGCCCCCTTGCAACCTGGATGGCCCAAGCAGGCAAACCTCCCATGCTTCCGGCGTCGTGAGGCGGATAAGGGACGTCCGTGAATGGCTGCGCGTTGTCACTTTTGCGGCGAACAATTTCAGAGCTAGCGTATAGGAGGTGCCTAGGCGCGCGCTTTTGCCTATTGACTTGTACTAGCGGTCGACCAGCAGTGACCCACTGACGAAATCTATTCCCTAATTTGGAACACGAATGGCGTACAGCATCTGTACCAATAGAAGACTTACTTTTGGTGCTACACTCGCCCTGCCCATTGGTTAATGAAGCTCGCTCCAAGCTGCCCATACGAATGCTTTCCAGGTCAAATGTTGAACTTATCAGTCCGTCCGAACTGAATTGATGCAATCATTTCTCAAACCCCTGGTGACCCAAGTTTGAGAAGTGTGGTAGCAGATGAGAGGGGCGGGCCCTTGTGGGGAGGAGAGGAGAGAACATACCTTGGTAGAGCGTCGGGCTGGCAGATGAGGGCGGGCTTTCGACGCCATCCCCGACGCGGCGGGCGGTGAGGGCGGCCACGGGGCCGCTAAACCGCATTTCGTAATTCACAGGAACAATTTTACAATATTCTTGATGGTGTTTCGACGCGACCGAAGAGCACCTTCTCCCCGACTCTTTCACAACCATGGCGTCCCTCAACCTCTACCTTCTGACGTTTAACTGTGCCCGAACCCTGGTCCAGCCGGATGTCTTCGCTCCTCACCTTTTCCATGCTCTTCCTCAACCCCAATACCTACCGGATATCCTGGTCATCTCTCTGGAGGAAATCGCTCCAATTGGCTACTCCTTTCTCGGTAGTTCGTTTCTTACGCCATATTTCAATGCATTCCGCCAGACTGTCAAGCTTGCAAGCAAGAACACCTCCTACGTCAACATCATTTCACGAAATGTCGGAATGACTGCAATCATGGTTTTCGTGCGGTATAATCTCGTGTCGCGTGTCTCCATGCTCCGTACTGCCGGCGTTGGCGTTGGATTACAGGAAATGGGAAACAAAGGCGCTGTTGGTGTCCGGATGGCCCTTCAAACCCACTCAGATGCCGACGAGGTAATGCAATTGACTTTTGTGGCTGCCCATCTCGCGCCGATGGAATATGGTCTCAAGGAGCGGAACGAGGACTGGAGAAGCATAGTCCAAGGCCTCGTCTTCGTTCCAGATGCTTCGAAGAAAGTCATTGCACAGGATGAGCAGGAAGAGGACGTACCATTACTCCAAGACATGCAAGGAGAGTCAAGCTCGAAAGGTGGAATGTACGCACCGGATTCGTATCTCTTCTTTTCTGGAGATCTCAACTACCGGACATCAGAGACAAGACCTACGCTTAACGACATCAAGCGCTTTCCGCAGCCAACAACCGATTCTAATGATCCAAAGCACTTTTCTCACCTACTGCCGAAGGATCAACTTACCCAACAACTTCGGGCCAATAAATCGCTACATGGCCTGACGGAAGCGCCGATAACGTTCCCACCAACGTATAAATATGCTACCGGTCTTCGATTTGCGCCTCAAGGTGATGATGCGCAGGAGTGGAAGTGGGCACTGCATCGTTGGCCTAGTTGGTGTGATCGCATACTCTACTTAGACCTACCATCATGGATGCGTCGAAATAGTGCACCGACCACCACAATCGAGGTGCATAGCTACAAAGCACTGCCACTGTTTTCGACATCAGATCATCGACCGGTCGCTCTTTCTCTTTCAATCCCACTCTTAGCAATCCCACCTGCGGACGGAGCAATAGATGACATACGAATGCAGCCGCCGTTCTCTCTCGACCCGCATTGGAAAGCTAGAAGAGACGTTGCGAGGAAAAAGGAGATTGTGGTCGGAATCTTGGCATATCTCTCACTGACCTGGGAAGGCAATGGTCTACTCGTCGCAACAATCATTGGAGGTATTGGTGGTTGGTTCATCATTAGCTCAATGCCTTTTTCTTGATGACTATACTGCCAAATCGATTCATCTGACCTTGTTCGCGAATTGCGGAGATCCATCCCATATGCGAAACTTCATGTCTGACTTGTTCTTGAAGAGCACTTCCTTAACTTCAACCTTCTGCAAGCATGCTCTATACTATGGAGTCTCACAAGCCAGATCTGGCACTACATAATCCCGGTCATGGGGGCCATTTACAGGCATGCGGCTCATCGCAGGCGTGCAAACAGCGTGGCCGTCGACGCCGCCAACCTCATGGACAGCAGCATTCTTAGTCAACCAAAGGTTATCCTTAGAATGCCATATCTCGAATACAATCTGCAATTGGAACCGTTGCACAAGTGGCGTTGCAGATGAATGACGACATTACTCATGGTCGAGGGTGCGGATTACTATCCAAGCCTTGGCAACAACATTCTGATGAGTAAACAGGAATTATGCAGATTTTTGCATTTCCTGGCCAACAACGCCTCGTTACTCATCCTCCAAAGCTTGCACATTAATTGGGTCAATACATGCTGCTGTTGCAAGCGCGTGATTTTTCGCATCTCCTAATGCCGAATATGAATGCTATGGCTGTCAGCCATATGCACACTTGTGCATATCGCTGCATAAATCTTGCGCCGCTTTGGAAAGACGGCCGCGTCTAACTAGTCGCGGATTACTTCAAGAACAGCCATGTATCCAGGTGTCAGGTATAAAGCTCGATCATTGTCAACGAAGAAAACGACGATCAAGAAAACATTTCAAGAAAGATTGACTTCAGGACAAGCAGCACGATCCCAAAGATTCTTACTGAAAACCAAGACAAACCTTTCAGCCCTTCCCTTCTGACATGTCGAAACCTTTGGTACTCATCACAGGAGCCACTGGTCATATCGGGTTCCGAACACTCGTCTCTGCTCTCCAGGCCGGCTACCGCGCTCGTGTCTCCAGCCGCGAACTCGCACGGGCTGAGACGCTAAGGCACGCCGAATCGATCAAGCCCTATCTTGACAGCATTGAGTTTGTGGAAGTACCAGATTTCCTAGCAGATGGTGCGTTCGACGAAGCTGTACGGGATGTCGACTACATCCTTCATCTTGCCTCACCAATCCCAACGCCCGAACTCGCTGCGGATGTCAAGAAGCACCTTCTCGATCCTGCCATCAAAGGAACAGTCGGCATGCTACAGTCTGCAGCCAAGTCAAAGTCTGTAAAAAGGGTGGTCGTCACCTCCTCCGTCGTTATCCTAGAACCCAAGCCAGGGAACTCTGCAGCTGGGCCCTACGACCTCACTGCGATTCCAGACGCAGACAAGGTTCCCGCGGATGAGTGGATTGCATATCGTGCGTCGAAGAGACTTGCATATCACGCTGCCGAGGACTTTATGGCATCAAAGAAGCCTACGTTCGACCTAGTCAACATTCTGCCGTCCTATGTCCAGGGTCGAAATGAGCTGGTCACCAGGAAAGAAGATGTTCACAACGGATCAAACGATGTCATGGTGGATCTTGTTCTTGGAGCGAAGGGTAGCCGTCCGAGGAGGGCAAACACCGTGTTTGTGGACGACGTGGCGAAGGTGGAGGTCCTTGCTCTGGATCCCAAGCTTGCGAAGAACGGCGACAACTTCATCGCCGCAGGGAGTCCGTCTGGAATGGGCATCGAGTGGAATGACGTGACTCAGATTGTTGGTAAGCTCTTTCCTGATGCGGTGAAGAGTGGTATTCTGCCCTTGGGCGGAGATCAGGAAACCGTCCCAGTCAACTATGATGTCAGCAAAACAGAGCAGGCTTTCGGCTTCAAGTTTGCAGGATTAGAAACGCAGGTCAAGAGTTTGATCGGGCAGTACGTTGAGCTGGCTTCAAAGTAGAGATTTAGACGAAATTCCCAATGATAAGGTTACACCGCCAGTTCTGATTCTTGAAACTGGAAAAGCATTCTTCAGTGCCCAATACCCGAAATTCAGCGTCCGTGGTCTCCAACATCGATATTTTCATTTGTGCGATGTCAAAATCCCCTTCCCCATCCAACGCAGCTATGTCGTGCAGCCAGGGCCATCTGCTGGCAATACGTGGTCTGGCGTCAACTCAACGCACAATCTACGCCCAAAACCAGCCTCCGACCTACCCCTCTCGTCAGGGTGCAGAAGTCCATCGACCGGCGGTGAGAAATTATGGTGTGTGGGCTTCTTGATTGATTGAAGTGTATTTTCGTAGCGCCTGCCGGGCCCTGGTGGTGTATGCAGGAGCAATGGGTTTTTCTTGGGACCCGGTTATGCGTGAAATGGGGCACCCGGGTTGAGGGAGTCTTCGATGGTTGCATGTCGTGGCGGGCGGGGATTGGTGAGGGTGGGGGGGCAGGGGAGTCGTCGCCTAGACAAGCGCCGTGGCGTGAAACCGGGAACTTCAAATTGGGAAGGAGCGTTGCAGGTTGGGATGATAATGCGTCGCATACCTTTTGGAACATGTGAGTGATGCGGGCCTGTCTGTACAGTCTCAGCCTTGTAACTTGCGTCTCTCCATTCTGCCCATGGACTTATGGTAATTGTGTGAAGTGCGGAAAAACGGTGCACGCTTTCGGAAACGAGATGGAAGTTTTGCCTTAGATTTGTTATGGGGCAATCCTTACACTTGAACAATCAGGTACTGTATCTGTGACCTATGCCAGACAAGTCAAACTCCATCCTCCCTTAGTCCTTGGTGAATGTCCTTATGCGCCACGCTATGCTCCGTTCCTGATCCAACCAGACCAGCGTTCCGTCCTCTAATTTCAATCACTATCCAAAACAAGCGCATCATCCACGCTTGCTCCCGTCCCAGTACCCATCCCACTCGAAGCCCGACTCATCATCTGCGCTCCCCCTCCCTTTGGCGTGAGGCCTCTCTCAGGTGTCACACTGCTCCTTAGCCAGTAGCCGAGTGGTTGCCCGTGTACCTTCTGGCCTTGCCGGTAGGGTAGTGACCCAACACCGTCAACCTCCTCCTCTTCTTCTTCATCATCGGCATCCCTTTCCTCACCGTCTTCATCTTCATCGTAAAACTCCTCATCGTCGTCACCGTCTTCGTACAAGTCTTCTGTATCGCCGCCTTCGAATTGGTCATAGCTAGTGTCCTGCGGTTGCTCAAGGGACTCTTGTACGTCATCATCATCTTCAGCACCGTCACCATCTTCAGCTACCTCTTCATCTGGCTGCGGGAGATGATGCTTCGCCTCAGTCGCTCTGGCCCTGCCATTGGTACATGGTTGTCGCTGGCGATGAACTCGATCCAATTCAGCGTCATCATCGAGCTCCTCACTGTCCTCGTCAGAATGCTGTGGAACGTATCTACCGTCTTTCTCGCCCATTTTCCTCTTGGCCCTCTTTGTTTTCTCGGTCGAGCGAGGAACTTTAGCAAGACTCCGCGATTGCTTCTCAACGTTGAGTTTTGCAGCACTCTCCTTCGACATTGCAACTGCCAGATAGTCTCCTGACCCGCCAATAGGCTTTGTGGCAAGTCCATGTGCACCAGTCCGGCGAATACGCTGCTCGGTTCTAGAAAGGCTGCGACCTGGGATTTCCGGACCTGGCAGATACTCATAGCCATTTACCATGGCCAAACCGCTTGCCGAAGGGTGAGGACTAGATGTAGTGCTTGCTTGAGATAAACTGCGCCTTCGCTCTTCGTGCTCTTCGATTTCTTTCTCAATGTTGACAGCATACGTCTTGTACCATTCGGCGCCTTCACTCATGGTCTCACGGACTTTGCGGGCCTGGCGGAGAAGATCGTCATCCTCGTCTACCATTGCAGCTGGCAGAGTTGTTGCCTTGTGTGGGGCGGCATTGGGTGGTGTCCGTGACTGATGTAGGCTAGATGTCTCAATAGCCCTCGCCCCTTGTGGAGAGAATCGTGGTACTGGTGGTCTTGCAGTTGCGGACAGAGTCCGAGCCCTGGTTCTGCTAGTGGCAATAGCGTTCTCCTCTTCTCGGTTTCGCTTTCGCTCCAGGCTGGTTTTCGTGTCCGGTACCATCGGAGTATCTGGATCAATGCCGAGAGCTTTCAGCCTGAAATAATCTGTCCTGGTTGTGTCTTTCCGACCAGAGGGTGGTCGTCTCAAATCTTGGGACGCCCCTGGCGGGTTGAGGACAGAACGACCAGAGTAGATCGATGAGCGAGATTGAGGAGTCGTTTTACTGGTAGAAGTTAGTCTTGTTGTGGATTTCGATGAATAGTAGAGTTCGTCCGCGCTGCCCATCGTTCTAGATCTGCTATGGCCTTTAGCAATCTTCCTCGGCGTTTCTCTGCTTTTAGGAGTCTCCGCATCATCGACATGTATGCCTTTCCTCTTCTGTCCGGTGATTCGCGGGCTTGTCGATTGGCGAGCGACCTCACTGATTTCTTCAGTTGGGCTACTTTGATTTGACTCGTTGGTGCTGCGGGCTAGCATCTCTGCCTGGATGTGTTCCTTCTCTTTCTTGGCATAGAGAATAGCTTCCAACTCAGCATCGCCTCTCATTCGCCGTTGTCTCTCTTGCTCGAGGGCTTTGAGCCTCCTCTGACGTTGTTCTCTGCCCTGGCGATTCCGTACACGGCGGTAATGATCGGCTTTCCACCGGTTGAAATATTTCTTGGCCAGAATCTGGTGACGTGCCGCTCCTGTGGTCGAGGATGTGAGTGACTGTTTCCTGACAAGCCTTAGAAAAATCAACTTACTGGCAGCAAGAATAGGCTTTTCCCGCTCATGATGTTGCATGATAGGCTTCAGAAGATCTGGCACGATGAACTGAAGATATTCTTGCATCAAACCAGCTGGCTGCAATATGGATAGCCGAGCAACGGTCTCTGCCGCTGTATCTTGATCGTGCCGCGAGATTGCTGGCTTGGGTGCAGGCGGATTTCCATGTGCAGCAGACTGTCTGAATGCATTTCCATGGTCGCCAAATATGACAGGCCGCTCCCGCAGAGGACTCGAAGCGCGTGGTCTCGGGTCGTGTTGGGAAATAGCTTTCAACTCCTTGTGTTTGGGCTGGGGTTGGATCGATTTTCTAGCTTTTGGGGGCACGGGAGGCGCTGGGTATTGTGAAGGCAACAGTTTAGGGCTTCCAGGGACGTTTGGAACTCGAGCACTGGACGTTTCCGCCACAGAAGGAGCGGGAGTATTCAAGTTAAGCGGTTGGAGTTGGGTGTAAGTCGAAGAGGAGGGTATTGATGGAGGCCTAGAAATTGAATCGAAAGGCGGAAGTGGCTTAGAAGCAAAGATGGCGGTGGTTGGAAGCTGGGTGGTATTTGTCTCAGTGTCTCGAGGAGACAATACATGACTAGTGCTTGATGTTGTGAAGGGACTCTCGAAGCGGAAGCCAGAGTCAGTTTTTGGCGGTGGGAATGGAGGTACAGCCTTGGCCAGATCTTCTGGGACTTCAAGCGGTGTAGGTCGCGGTGAAGGGGGAGGTTTTGACGGTATTGGTTCTTCGTTGACATCCCCTAACCCTCCCCGAGGTGCTGGAATAGCTTCTTGGGATGTAGTTGGTCGATTGGGTGCAGCGTCCCGGCTTTCTTGTTGTGACTGCTGTGAAGGTGGCGATGGCGATCTGTCTAGAGACTTTTTGTCTGCTTTAGGGAGTGGAAATGCCTCGTTCGTCTTTTCAGGAGGATTTGACGTGAATGTGGTAGGCATCGGCGTGTGCGGAAATCTCGAAACGAAGAAGGGAGTATCGTCAGGGTTTTCTACACAAGATTTGTCAGAAACTGTCTGAAACGTAGCACTGGACCCGCCATCCCTTGCAGTCTCCGGCATGGAATTTTGGCACTTGAAAGAGCGGAACGCATTCTAAATCTTAAAAACGGTCGTCTGCGTCCAGGTGCTTCAAAACAGCGGCCCATGGACTCTGAAGGCCAAAAAAGCCAGAATCCATATCTTGTAAGAGTTTGTTGGGGATGCTATAAATATATTGTTTACCGAAGCGCGTAATAACTGTAGACGTTCTACGATGGCTGAAAAGGTGGATAGTGTGTATTGATGAGGAGAAAGTGAAGGTGGAAAGTGGAACTTGAGCTTACCAAGAGGTGATATTTGCTCTTGCCCTTTGTCTTGTTGCTGCGCAGATGGCTCAACAAATGTTGAAGGTACTATCGATGGCTTGCCAAAGGAGAAAGGAGAGCTAGTGCTTGCCGGCGGAGGGTTGGTGGAAGTAGGCTGTCCAAATTTGAAATTAGGGAATTGGAAAGGAGCCGTGGCTGTTGTAAAACTGGTTGATGAGGCAGCCGGAGGTTGAACTTTCGGTTGAAAGGGGTTGGTAACAGGAGTTGAAGCTATCTTGAGACCTGAAGTTGTTGTGGAGCTGGTTGGCAAGAATGAAGGGAACAGCGATCCCGATTGCGTTATGCCTGTTGGAGTACTGGATGTGCTGGTTGAGGGTGCGAATGGAACAAAGGCGCTTGGCTTTCCAAACGAGCCTGTGGAGGTCGGCCAACTCGGTTGCGTGGTAGCACCAGGTGTGAAGCTAGATGCTTCCGGATTGAAGATTGAGGCAGATCTAGTCTCGTTAGAGGATAACGGTGCTGTGCTCTCTTCCGGGAAGAAAAGTCCTTCGCTAGAATCCTCATCCATTGCGTTTGACTGTTCGCCATCTGGTTGCGGATCTGCTTCGATCAGACCTTCGCGTATAGCCCGGGCAACTCCGATTCCGTTAATGACCGCGACCAAGGAACGCCTGTATCGCTTCACCTCGACAATGTTGTAAGAGAAGACCTGCTTGCTCGGTGTGAAGGATTCTACTCATGCATCAGATACAATCTGTTGTACGATGGGACGGAAAAGGGTGGAAAACGCACGATCCAATGGCGACGATTGACTTGTGAAGTCCAGGTGGTAAGTCCCCTCGGCACTCGTCTTGAACTCCAGGCCGTAGCCTCGACAAAACTCCAGTGTCTGTTCGTCATCGTCAAACGTCAGGGCATCTGTCAATTCATCCAACGTCCACTCTTGATTCCTGGTCTGTTGACCAAGCGGGCCTTTGTGAGATTCCCATAGGTTTTGAAGCGCCATATACCGAACCTGACCGAAGTAGATTTCAGCAACGCAAGACATCAAATACGACACAGCTTTCGACTTGAGCAGTTTCCAGAAAGCGCCCGAGTTGGCTTGTGCGATCGAGAATGGCGCTGTAGGCTTGAGCGGCCCTTGCTCGAAGAGAGTGTTGGTGGCAGCCGAGTAGAGCCTGAAGGCGGTCTGTACGCGCTTGTCATTTAACAGCTGTGGAGGCCACGACTGCATGCGGTCTTCCAAGTCTGGGTGTGATGACTGAAGCTCGAAGATTATGCAATAAGATCGAAACTCCGCCTCATTCGGGAACGTCAGCTTGCCTCGATTGTCATCATAGTAGTACATTAGCGATAGGAGGGTATTGTTCAGCTGTTCTCGTTCTTGGTGGGCATCGAAACCATCGCCAGTCAAGTTGTCGGGATTTGACAGTTGGTGCAAAGAGAGGATGTGAAATCGAGCGATCCTCTCAAAGCAGTCGACAGCAAACCGGACATCTTCTTCCTTGGAGACTTGTTGAATTGAGAAGTCATTCCGTATGCCTCTCGTTCGGTCCCACACAAATTTGTGAACTGCGGCAAGTTGTTCTGCGCCGCCGATCACGTCATCCAGGAGGTAATTCAAGGTTGCTTTGAGGGTCGCAGGAGTACGAATATCGGAGGGAAGTTGCTCGTCGTAGCCTGCAGCAGATCGCCGGAATCTTTTGACCATTCGCTCCTCGGCGGGTATATCGCGACCGGTCGCCTCGTTGGGAATCTAAAAATTGGCCGTCTTAGCATCTTCCCTTGAGGAGAACGTTGGGTGCAATTGCGAACAGACCTTTTCCGGTTTCTCAACCATGTTTTGGACAATTCTCTCTACCCTCTCAAACTGCGGGCACATATCCGTACACGTTCCCACTGGTGTAATGGCCTTATCCAAGCTTGTCTTCTTGTCTGGATCGGCTAAAAAGCCATCTCGAATCGCCTTTGCTCTTTCACCTTCTCGTCTTTGTTTGAGCTAGAAATGAGGGCGCAAAAGGTCAGGAGTCTGCAGGGGAAGTACAAAGTCAGTAGACTAGATGAGGGACGTAAACTCACATCTTGGAACTTGGCTGTCATCTCAGTCATGAAGTCCTTGTGAGGGGGATTCGCACGAGCGGTGGTAGTCGAAGGTTGAACTGAGGGAGCGCTTGCACGGTTCGCCATGGTGCCGCGACCTCGTGTCGATCGAGATGGGCCTCGCAGGGTAGATGAACGGCCTTTGCTGGGTAAGCAAGTTGTAGATGGAAGCTGCATCGTTTGCGACAAGACATGCCTCCCAAGACCAGGTCTCGAGCACATTTCTAGTCGCTTGCGAAGTATGGACGGGCATTGTCTCACCTCTGCCAGCTCGAACGCTGCTGGAATCGCCCCTCTTGTTTAAGTTTCCCGTTTGCAGTCCTTGTAGAAGACCTTCGGCTTTTGGATTCGTGGCTGACGGAGTACCTCTTCCGCGACTTCCACGTCCTCTGAATTGGCCAGATGAACTACCTTGCCCTGCGCCGCGACCTCTTGACCCGGGAGGAGGTGTCGATCGACCGCTCGCGGTGCCTCCACCATGAGGCCCACGCGGTGGTGCAGACATGGCTGCAAACGTTGCTTTCGATCATCGGCGAAGTGATCGCGCGGCGGAACGTAGACTGGCAGCTGCAGGGAACATAAGGTCAAGGGCTCCAGTGGTGCAAAGTGACGTGGTGGATGAGATGTCTCTTGTTTATTCACAGAGTCCTTGAAGCATTCCGCAGCGGCTTGCTGCTTGGCCGCTAGCCATCCGGCCGCAAAAGCTGAACCCGCAAGATCAACTCACTCACGTCACTAACAAGCCCTTGCGAGATGTATTCATCGTTTAGCATATGTCCATTGACTAATATCATCTATACTTCAGCTACAGACCTCCAATCTGCAATTCCTGATTTTGTATCTCTCTTGCAGCAATCATCCAAAATGAACAGTGCCATTTTTGGCACGTACCGAAAACCCATCAGCGCGACTCGCTGGCAGCACCTCCCCTATCCCTTCTCCCATCCCCCTACTTCCCTGTCATGATTATACATGAAAAGCAAAGTCTATTGCAAAAGACCCGAAAGACGTTATTGATGAGATTCGTGATCGCTGGCCAGCCCGAAAGTCCAAATCCCATTTTTGGGTGCCCCAAAAGTCGTCCCAGATCGCCAAAGGATGAACTGACCAAAACATGACATCGTAGGAACAATGCGCCGCTGCACCATCTTGTCCCAGGAGAGTAATTGGTCTTTTTGGAAAAGAAAAAAAAGTCAGAAGCTTTTTCTTACCCCTACCTTGCGCCAGCGATCATTTTGGTAGATGACTCCTTCGTACGCAAATGATTCCTGCAAGAAAATAAAAATGAGACGCTTGATAGTTGGCGCTGCTCTTCATATACCAGCTGCCTCTTGTTCGAAGTCTGAAAGCCCACGCATTCGCGCTTGATACAATTGTTCGGTGATTGGGGGACCGGATATGCCGTTGAGGTGCGAAATGCAAGTTTGACTGTTTGATGCAGGTCTGTGAACTAGATGGCTCCATCGAGGTGTGTCCATCTCTCGTGCTTCAGAAAAGGCCGTCTGTGGTGGATGATGATCAAAGATGGTCATATGGTATTGAATTGCCTGATGTGGATCCTGCTGATGTACTTGATAGGCACAGTCATCGAGGATCGGCTGTTCGCTGGTGGTCGACTGCATGGCAGGTGCTTGACTGGACATTCCCTGGTATTGCGTCGGAAAACAAAAGTCCGGCGGTTCCGTCACCGGCCAATGGCTCATGGGGGTTGGTTGTGGAGTAAGGAGGGCGTTGGAAGAGAAATCAGCTCGTTGTTGAAGTCCCGAGACAGATTCGTTAGTACGCCGGTACAGGTTGTGTTCAAGCGCTTGGCCGTGAGCGTACACGCTCATTGGGACATATTGCGGCACACTCTGCAGGTTTGAGTGATGATTGGCCGGGCGATCATACGAAATTGGCAATTGTTCAGAATAAGTCGATTTCGTCATAAATCGTCCTGAAGGAGCTGTATCGTACAAGAGACGATCTTGATGGTCCATACCGTGCATGACCTGGTCCTTGCTTAGGTGACTATCGGTAACTGGCGAGGATAGCATTGAGGAAGTTGGTGTGAGCTCGGCTTTCATGTCTGCAGGCTGGTCGTCCTCGGCCTGAAAGCCGCGAGGTTCCGGACACTCGACCGGATCGTCGTCGTCAATGATGTGCTTCGGCTCTCCCTGAGCCCGCCTAGTATCTGAGCTCCGATCGACAACCATCTTATGGTACATCTCCGGATCTGCGGCAAAGGTCAACAACGACCAAAAAAAAAGCAGTTGGCTGAGGAGCTTACCATTTCCTTCAAACTCAACCAGCTCCATATACCTTCTGGTTGTGAACATGTCTTGGAGGATAGACCAGGACTTCGGATTCTTCAATTCTGCAACATACGGCTTGGTAACTTCTTCCAGATCCTTTACCATTGGCGCAGAGCCGGTGTCAACGCTGATGAGGAGGTCCGTGCCAGTGTGCATGATGAGATGAGTAAGTAGCGTGATCCGATCTGGTTACAGTCTCGTCAACGACCCGATAGACGTCGAAAGAGACACCACTCACCACTCTTGTTGATATGATCTGGTTCCTTGTGAGTCATTCCGGGAGGCCACCATTGAGGTTTGGTCGCCTCAGGATCTTTGGGATCTCTTTTTCCACCATTGTAAGGATGGTGGACTTGCTTTTTGGGCTCGATCTTCTTGATCCAGCGCTTGGCCAAGAACCTGCAGTCAATCTGCTGAATGGCCTGGAAGCCCAGAAGGAAAAACTCTCGACACTGCTCCACGTCGCCAATCTGCAATTGGATGAGCCTTTCCGAGGAGCGGCTGGCATTGTCAGAGTCCTCATCTCCAGCATTGTCACCTGGGTCGGAGGCGGTAGGTGTGACAGAGGAGCCCGATCGCCGTCGTTTCGCGTGTCTCGCGAAAGGATAGGAGATACACGGAGCCTCTGGCTGAATTGCCGTCCTCAGTGGTGATGCAAGATCTTGCTGAGCTTCAGCGGGAGAAGTCAAATCCTTCTTTGCTTCGACTGTATGTAAATGTTAGTGCAGTCCCCATGCGAATCTGGTGTCTGAGTAGTAGCCTGACTTATGCATTCCAGGAATCTTGTCAGAGCCCCTCCCACAATATGGTCCTTGTATGATCTGAGGGACGCGGAAGACTTAATTTGGGGAGACCCATTGGCAGAAAGACATATCGTTACAAAGTACTCATCATCTGAGGTCTCTTCGGTGGGTTTGGTTGACACTCTGGGCCGTTTCTAGAGTCACATGTAAATTTCCCGCTTGTTGAGACTCCTGGAACTTCATACCGGCTGTGATCGATGAGTAAGACATTTTGCCACTCCATCATTTGGCGAGGACTCATCGAATAGCGTGCACTTGGTGGTGCGATCCTCTGAGAATATTTGCACCATGTTGCTTGTCGTCTTTGGTAGATGCGTCCGGCATGAATGAAGAGATCAAGGTGTGGGGGTCGACGAATTGACCAGAAATGGTAGGTTAAGCTTTTGGGGGGGACTGTTTGGGGGGGGCATAGCTATCAGTCTCGACGTTCAAGGTCAACTAAAAAGAGTTCGCGGCCCGCAAGGCCCCTAGGCTGGAACGGTGCACGGCTAGGACAAGTCTCCGCTAAGTCGCCAGCTCAATCCGAAGCCGGAGAGTTGTCATCCTCGTAGGCATAGGATATCTTGCATTGAGAACGGGGAAGGGCATGGAGCACTGACCAGTGGAGGATCTGTTGCCACGTCTGACGCCTGTAATAGGGTAGTGGAGTACAGGAGTCGAGTGTCGGCCAACGGCGAACGAGGGGCTTTTCCCACCGCTCGAACCACCAAGATACAAAAAGCAAGTAAGCAATTCACCCAACCAGATAGAACAGAATGAGCGCACTCAAAAGATGACTCAACAGCAGCAGAAAAGACACTTCTATATCAGCCAATTGAGTTGGGAAAGCAGAAAACTAAAAACACAAAAGCAGCCCCAAGAACGATCCCGGAAGGTCGAGTTCCCTTCGCGCAACAAAGTTGGAAAAGGAAATTCAACAGCTGCAGCGGCGATGCTGGCGACGACGACAACAGTAAGTAGTCGGCGGCAAGCAAACAAAATTTTTTTTCGAAGAAGCGGCAAACGGCAGGTAAGCGAGCTATGCGACTGATGGTAAGATTGGCGGGGAGAGACTGGAGAAGCAAGATTCGAGATTCGTGATTCAAGATTCGTCGGAGGGACGCGAGAAAGGGCTTAGGTTTAGCGATTGCCGATCCAGCCGGGGGGGTTTCAGACCAAATAGAAATAGACAGCACAGCAACTCCCCCTACCTGTCTGTCACTTTGCGCCCCTTCTCCGCGTGTGATTCGGTGTTGCTGGGTGCATGTACAACGTCAAATGCGGCATTCCGAGAGGTGGGCTGCAAGGCAGCAAACGGCTCCGGGGAAGGCCGTCGAGACATCCGTCGGGTTGTCCTGCAGCCAGCCACTGTAATCAAAACACCCAAGTTGATGATTTCCTTCGAAATCCAGCGCTGCAACTGCAGCGGTAGTAGCAATCGCCAAATGAGTGGGAAATCCGAAATTCCTGGTCTGCCATGTGCACTAGGCAGGACAACTAAAACGACGTGCAACCAGGGAGCATGCATCCGGCCCATGCGCTGCGCTCCTTTGTCGCAGGGACAAGGATAATTGATGGGCTGCTCGCTAAGATGCGCATCTGGGTTCCTACAGAGTTAACTGGTCTAGACTATCCCGTACCGCTGTCAAGAGGGACTTTGAATTCAACAGAGCATTGGAAGTGACTAACTATCCCTGGATCGTCACCACCAACTTTGGTTTTGGCGCAGCCATAGCCGGCGCTGAGTATCCTGTGCTCGAAGCTAGGACAGACGGAGCGTAGCGAAGAAGGGAATATGGTCTCAAGGAAAAAAAGGCACTGTCAAAACGTTAGAGCACTTCTTAGTCGTACCGACAAGACGACTTAGGAGCTTTGGTGAGATTTGACGTTTGATGGGTGGAGATCGAGCACAGCTGGAGCAAATAGAAACCCAGCGTGTAGGAGGAAGGCCCAAGCTGCCGCAATCTTAGCAGCACTCAATTTTGAGAGGTATCTACAAGGATATCGAGTTGACCCGATTTGAAAGGTCCGGTACATTTCTTGTTCGAGTAGACTACCTGACGCCCACTAGCCCTAGAACGCCCTGCATCATTCGGAGAGGAAGGCGCTTTCTCAAACTCCGCAAAGAGCTGGTTTGGCGCCATTGGACAAAACTTGGTCGCACGAGTGCATTTGTACCTGCCGCCCCTCAACCTTTGTCCCCCCAGTACCCAGCATCGAAACGGATGCGTACTCGGGTAAGACAGTGACCTTGGGGTAATTTCATGCTACTTTTGCTAGAGATCTGTATGTCAGGTATGACAGCAGTAGCTTAAAGCTAAGGTTGACAACATTCATTTTACCAAACTTGGGCAGCAAGGAAGTGGTTCTGCGCTTGGACCACAAGTCGGCTTAGGCGACCTGAAGGTATGATTCAGCCGAAAAGCCTGGGGCAAGCCATTGCCGTCATTTCGCCTTCGCGCCACACTTTAGCGTCTATTTTGTGGGGGAATAGGGAGGGAGGAGGAGAGTGGAAAATGAATCCAAGCAAATCAAGATGGGGGGATCGGATTAGAATGGAATTTTCCGCACTCGAAAGCCCCACATAACCCGTCACCTTTTGACACACAAAACCGTGAAGGCCAGCTGAATTCACCAAAACACTTCTCTTTGAAGCGCTTTCTATATCGGTTGCTCTTAGATGGAAGATGAAGAGATAGCATCTGCACGACTGGCAGATGCTTCCACCCTTCTCTCCATATTTGCACGATTTAGTGTCAGCTGAGAAAGCCGGATTTATCGCCCACCCTCCACTTCATATGGCTTACACCAAATCGCCAGATTTTCGATCTACCAATCAAAGGTACATGCCTCCCGCTTCTCGAAGCACAGATGGCGCCACTCTCCTGAAAGGGGCGATATGCATTTTGTAAACAACATCCCGTTTGAGAAACACTGCCTGATTGGCTACTTGGTGGCCAGCCTCACGGTAGACGCTAATGCCCCATCCATGACCCACCCGATCCAAGACTGCTACCTCCCGCGAACGCTATTGGGTCGATGTCGGACTATCGAGGAGCCCGGCTTCTTTGACCAGTTCGTAGAACAGTCCTTTCTGGCGAATAAGTGCATCAGGCGTGTCGAATTCAGCAACCTCCCCTTGTTGGAGGACTATGATGCGATCGGAGTCTAAGATGGTATTGATACGGTGCGCGATGGTGATGATCGTCCGGTCTCGAAACATGCTGCTCCGCAGAGTCGCTTGCAAAAGCGCATCCGTCTCAACATCTACGGCAGCCGTAGCCTCATCGAGAACCAAAATGTTACTTGGCGTCAAGAGGGCGCGAGCTAGCGATACTAGTTGACGCTGCCCTTGGCTTAGGTTGGATCCTGTAAGCGAGTACCCGTCGATCAGTTTAGGTTCGTCCCCACCCGATCTGCAATCCGGAGATCGTCGGCTAGACCGGGGCACATACCTCCTTCATGTACGGCCGCGCTGAGCTGCCCTGGCATACCCGAGACATGGTCCTTCAATCTGGCATGGTCTGTACGCGTCAATGTTAGCATCGGGGGGGGTTTCATATCACATGCCGTACGTACCCAGGACGCTCCATAGCTCGGTGTCATCGTGGACATGCCGTGGATCTAGGTTGTCTCGGATGGTTCCTTCAAAGAGAGCAGCATCTTGCGGGATGATCGCAAGTCGCCGTCTGAGGTCGAGTAGGCCAATCGTAGAGATGTTTAGTCCATCAATGCTTTAGGGCAAAGGCGTAATTAGTCGTTGAGATCTTGTTCAACCAGTGGGAATCGGGTGACTTGCCTGATACTCCCAGATGCAGGCTCGATGATGCGGAACAATGCTAAGGTCAGGGAACTTTTGCCGGCACCTGTACGCCCTACAACGCCTACCTTTTCGTGTGACTTAATGCTGAGCGATATGTTCTTTAAGACGAGATTTAGTCCCTCACGGTAACGAGTGCTGTAGTTCTCGAACTTGAGTGCACCATGTGCCGGCCACCCGAGATTGGGTCGATTTTTGAAGATGACGTCCGGAGCCTCGCTTGGAAGGTTAGCATACTCGAGTACCCTTTCTACTGAAATAATGTTCGTTTCGACTTCCACAGTCTGACGGACAATCCAATTTAGTGATTGTGTGATTTGTAAGGCATAGCTGCAAAGATATCAGACACGAGACGGAATTAAGGCAGAACGGAAAATTTCTCACCTCATGGATAAGCCAACCATTCCCGGGGAAAGTCCGCTTCTTGTGGCCACTGAAATGGTGGCCAACATTGCGGCGGCGAGAATGATGACCGAGCCAATAAATTCCAAGCGAACTGCGAGCCACCGATTGGAATTGATTGATGGGAAGTAGGCTCGAAGGTTTGCATCCATGCGCCATTCGTTCTCCAAGGCAAATCTGCCTTGTTGCCTGTAGGCTCGAATGGTTGTGATCCCCCCAAGAGACTCCTGAAAGTGCGCATAAATGGGGCTGCGGCTAATGCTGTCAAGGCGTTTCAGCTCCCGCGAAGTGCGTAAGTAGTATTTCTGGTATGCGAGATATACTGCACCCAGAGGGAAGATTAGCACTAGGAAAATCGGGGTGCTTGCGACAATGACGCCCATCGTGAACAGGGCGCGGGCAGTGTTGACAAATAGCATATTGAAAGTCCGGGCAAGAACCTCATCAACGCGGTAAATATCACTTGAGAATCGGTTGAGGATCCGTCCGGCAGGGGTTGTTTCGAAGAAGCTCATTGGCGATCGGAATATTGCAAAGGCCATCCTTTCATGCAGTTTTCTCGATGCCTCGATGGAGCAGAAGATCCATAGGATCAATGTCTGCAAGACCACGAGCGCGGCCCCGCCGATGCCAAAGGCAAAGTATATTCCAATATACTTGCCAACCTGTGGATTTGACCTGGTTCGTTCGTTGACCTCGGACCAATTCTTCAGCCAGAAGCTGCCACCGATTTGCGCAGTTTGAGCGAGAAGCAAGGCCATCAGGTAGATTGATACCGCGCACAGATTACTGGTCTTTGCATATTCACCATAAACATCCCATTTGACTTTGCCCTGCTCGGATTTCTCTGCGTTCTGTTTAGTTTTGACTGCGCCCCCTTCTTCGTCGATGATCTTGCTGCGAGGACCCTTGAAGCTGGCACTGCTGGCACGCCGTAGGGTGTTAGCCCTCTGAAATTGATCATAGCTCGATTTCTGTCTCATCGTTGGACTTGCGTGTATCGGTTCCAGCTGGCCGATGTCATTTGCATCTTCTTCTTCTTCTTCCACCACCTCCTCCGGGTCATCCTCGGCACTTGTCCCCACAGCTGTGACTGACTCCTCCAAGATTTCGCTTTCTCTGCTTGCTTCACTCGTGCTTGAAGACTCTTCTTCATCGCTCACTGTTGACCCGAGAAGGTTGGCAATTTCGCCTTTCATCGCCATGAGCTGTGTGTAGGTGCCCTTTTCAAGAATTGTGTTGTCCCGAAGGAGGCATATAAAGTCAGCCTCCTTCAAGACAGTCAGCGCATTCGTTGCCAGAATCCGAGTCTTGCTGGCAAGAAGTCCGTTCGGGCCGAGGACCCGGTTGATCAGATGCCTTCCAACATGCTGATCCACAGCGGACAGGACATCATCGAGTAAATAGACGTCAGCACGGGCATATACAGCTCGTGCCAAAGTCAATCGAGCCTTTTGCCCACCCGATAGAGAGATACCGCGTTCGCCGACTTCGGTTTGGTCACCATCGGGCAGTTGACGGAAATCGTCAAGGAGAGCACACGCTTCTATTGTCTGGTTGTAGAAATACGGATCCCACCGATGGCCGAACACAATGTTCTCCTTGACGCTTGCATTCATGACCCATGGTTGCTGGGCCACATATGCGACGCGACCTCTTACCACCACTTCTCCATTGATTTTCCACAAATCTCCCAAGATGGATTGTAAAAGCGACGACTTGCCTGCTCCTACACGGCCAACGATGCAACTGAGTTCGCCCTTTTTGGCAGCAAAATTAACGTTGCGTAAAGCGACCTTGTCCTGATTTTTGTCCCAGGTAAAGGTAGCGTCTCGAATCCGGACTGTCTCCTCGCCAATGTCGGTTACCGCTTCTTCAAATCGTACAGCATCTTCTTGGAGTTCATCAGCTGTGAAGTAGCTCGTTAGTCGACTAACGGCGACGGTGGCCTCTATCACGGAAGTGATCACCATAGGCAGGACCGACAACGGAAAGGTCAACAGGTTGAACAACGTCAATGCGGGAAAGACAATGTCGGTAGTCAATGGCTTGTTGTTGGTTAAGACGAAAACGGCGAAGGTTGAGCATGACACGAAGAATGGAGTACTGGACCAGGTAAAATTGGCGATTGATTGAGCCGCTCCAATTTTCCTCAAAGTATTGAGTTCCAAATCGTTTCGAATATGACTCAGCTTATCCATAAAGGCAGAACTCCAGGCGTAGAGTTTGATACTCTTCATGTTGTTCAAGATTTCAGTCATCAGGCGTGTTCGGGAGTCTTTGTTCTTCATCTGTTTGATCTGGAGCGATTTCATGATCCTGGCGATGAGCCCGTTGACGGGGATCATGACGAGCATGGCCGCAATGCCGGCAAGCATGCTCAATCCCACGAGTTGGTAAAGCGATAGCAAACAGAGAATTATCTGGAACGGTGCGGACCACAATTGCTGTGCATATTGAGTCAAGTCGGAAAGCCGCTGTTGGTCCACTGCCATATAGTTGACGATGTCACCCGTTGACTTGGCTGCACGGCCTTCGTTCGACAATTTCAAGGATTTGGAGTAAATCATGGCAGTCAAAGAAGATTTGACCCTCATTCCACTTTCGAATGCTCTTTGGAAGTACTGGTGCAATGCGGCTGTTTGTAGAACAGAAGTCGCAAACATGGCTAGCGCGATCGCTACACCCCTGACTGCTGGTTGTGGCTCATTCCCGCGCATGTACGACTCGGTGAAGTTGATCAACAGCCTCAGAAGTTGTGGCTGCACGAAGGCCAATACATCACTGATGGTCTTGACGAGAGCACCTCGGAAGTATGGCCCTCCGAATGCTCGGAACATGGCCATCCACAACGAAGGATTTTTCTTCTCAAGTTCAAGGTTCCAAGCATCTTGCAGTTGATTTCCCGTAACTTTGGTTGTGTCACGGCGCCTCAAGTTCCAGAGATCATCTTGCGTAAGATAGTGCCTATATCCATATTTCATCAAGGGGGTCATCCAGGAGAACGTGAGGATGGAGAATACGTCCGCGTATTCCATTGGGCATTCGTCCTTCTCCCCCAGAGCATCGTAGGCATTCTGTTGCTTCGGCACTAGGTACTCAAGTATGAACTCAGCGATAGCCAGTGCGAGACTGACAGTAAATGTCACGAAGTATGGCAAGCGAGTCCTGTACTCGCCGCGTGCGACTAGAGATCTTAACTTCACCCCGTAGGCAATGAGAAAGAAGAGCCAGTAGAAGAGTGCGACACCGTTCGGTTGTCGGCTCCTCCAATGCTCCATATACTGAACAGCGAAGATAAGTACTAGTGATGCCAGCGTCGCGATGGAGGTCCAAAAGCGGAAATCTTTGAGCCATGTTTTGGGGAAGGCTTCAATCTGGAGAGCAGCCTGGAGGACGGTTGTTAGGATGAGGGCGGCAATGATAATCTGGGAGCGAAGATGTCAGTTTTGTCCTAGCTTCATCGTATGCGACTCACGAGTTTAGCATAGAAATGCCAATTCTTGGAGACCTCTTGTGGAACTCGTTTCTTGAGCAAGAACCAAACCGCCCCAGCTCCGCCGAGGAGGCCCCAGGCGGCCACAGATATAATCCAGACATCGAGGAAGCAGGGTGTGAAGTCGTATCGTATGGGGCTTATTGGTCCCCAACCTTCGCTGTCACTGCATAAAGGCTGATATTTCTTCTCAAACAGCTGGCTTGCAGGTGATGCTTTGCCGTCCAGTAGCGTCTGCTGCACATTCTCCACCCGCATATCAAGAATACAGCCTCACCTGCTCATGAAAGAACTGGTTGGCCGTTGAATGTCTGTATAGCTTTGGCAACAGGAAGGCAGTAGTGTGGACTGAAGGTGAGTACGATAATTACTGTCTTGAAGGTTGTAGATTGTTTTTCCCACCATTTGCCTGGGCGGTGTCCTAATCCTTGTCTAGAAGCCCGCCACATCGGTCGAATCGGCGTCCGGGTATAAGCTGTCTAGGTGAGGGGAAGCTCAGCCCAGATGCCTAAGCATTGGATAGCTTACACATCATGAAAAAAGGCCTTATCCCGCCACGTGCCTAGTTAGTACTTTGCTGCGAATTTGCTTACAGCGGTCGACATCCTTGATAATAGCATGAGTCAGATTAAAAACTACCCGATTTTTGTATTCATATGGAAAAAGTGGTATTCAGATGCGGTCTTGCTCGCCAACGCCAACACTCATGTATAGCACCAAGGAAGTTCAGCTGATAGTCGTTACTCATGGCCCTTATAGAGACATATAAACCTCTCCCCTGCTTGATCGACGACTTTGGGTGCTCCCATGGTAGCGCCGACATTTCCTCAATCATCCCCTGATTATCGGTGATACTATGTATCTGAGGCCACAGGTTTCGCTGAAGGACCAGGCAAAGGCCCTCCCGGCCTGCGACTCAAGCTCTGGCTCATTCGATCGAGGTTCTGACTTGCTCGTTGTCCAGCATGAGTATGCTGATGCCTGCTACCTCTGTTTGTTAAGGTTGAGACATCGTGTTTGCCTGGTACAAGCCGCTCAGTTAGCTTGCTTGATCAAAGGTTTGGGAGTCCGGAGGTCGTGTTCTTACCATCACAACAAGCCCTGACATTCTCCAACTTGTCCGCCTCTCGCTCTTGCTTGAGTAGCTCCTTTCTCAACTCCTCTGCACTATCATGGGCGCCGTCGGAGACAACACTCGCATTATAGATCGAGTCCTGGTTGCTAGCGTCGGTCCCGCCAACGGTCATCCCTGGCCCTGCTTCCGACGTCCTGGTTCTACTTCGACTCGTCACGGACCCTAACATTCTGCTGAACCGCGAAGACACACTCCCCCGCTGAAGGGCTTGGTCGGGTTCTTGGCTTCGTGAAAGTCGATCCGTTGGATTATGTCGGACAGTGCTTCTGGATGTAGTCGAAGCATGCTGGGCTGTAGTGGGTACCATGTTTGCTGGCAGTGATTGTCGAGTAACCTGTCTGGAGTCCGCGTTTGGGGCTGACGTGCCGTGCGTCGTTCGCGAGTTGTAACTAGACATGCTGAGTCTCGAGGAATTTGTGGCTTGCTGGAGACGAAGGTAGCCAGGATTGAACTCATTGACATCTTCGGCGGTCAATCCTCCATCAGGGGCAGCAAGCCCCCCTGCCACATAGTTCCTGGCTTCAGTTGTTTCCTGCCCCCGCAAAAGGAGATAGGATAGAGCATTGAACCAGGTCTCATGTCTTTGTCCTGTAGCCGCAGTAAACTTGACTTTGCGCCCGGGGGTGATGACCTCAAGAGACTTCCGGTGCAGACCAGGTGGCATGGGATTGTCATCAGAGACAACTCTGACGCTTTCGATTGCCACACTCTTAGCTTTGAGCTCCGATCTGCCTGCATTTTGTGGGTCCTGGTCGCTCCAATAAAGAGTGCGCGTATAGGGATGCACCCAGAAGTACCGACGGTGTCGAGTAGTGGACATTTCCGGGCGACCTGGCTTTCGCGTGTATTTCCACAGGAATTCACCGATCATTGTCTGGGTTATAGCCTGTATCATACGAGGATCTGTGCCAGGACCTGCCTCGAACGGTCGACTTGGGGGGAGTCCTGATCCGTCCGTTCGGATATTGAACCGCTCATCAAGCTCAGAAGCAAACGAAGAGACAGATGACCGGCGGGAAAGCTGAGACCCTGGACGGTGTCGGCTTCCATGCGAGGCTCGAGGTGTTGTGCCACTCCGCGTAGGAGATCCAACTGGAATGGTCTGATCCGCTGGCGTGCGAGGACGGCGATAGGCAGAGGCTGGGGCGATAGGAGGGCCCATGAGAGATGAAAGGTGGCTTGAGTTCTGTGGTTCACCAAGAGGCGATTGCAAGCGTCCACCGGCCCTGGCGATCGCAGTTCTGTGGTCGGGGGGCAAGGGAGGGTGTGAAGACGAAGCAACAGCGGCCTGGAAACTACTTGCGCTCGAGGGTCTTTTTGAGGGACTCGGGTCACGGAAACTAGGCATTTCACCAGTCGAAGGCCTCTCCTTGGACTTTGATGCAGTCTTCGACGAGGTGGTAGGCGGCACGGCAGCTACAGCCGCCTGAGAAAGCATGGGTGGAGGCGTAGATTCTTGGGTACCCGTCGGAGATTCCCCGCCAGGTACATTCTTCTGCAGTGCTCGGTCAATCTGCTCAGACGTCAACAGTGTCTGTGAGGACTGATCACTGCGAGAGACCGAAATAGACTTGGTCGTATCTGTCTCTAAGCCGGCTCTCTGATTTGGTCCATGTCCACTATTTCCAGAAACGTCCTGCAACGGAGGACTATTCGAATCGTGTTCCGGAGATATGTTTTCTGAGCCCGTGCTAGCCTCATCTTCCGCAATTACCAGCCCGGCGCGCTCCCTGGCTTGTGAGAATCCAATCGCAGCTCCAGTGGAAGCAATCACACCAGCGTCTACAGCACCCGCGGCAGCTTCGTCTCTGCGCTGCGTACTGCTCTCACCAATGTCATGGTCTGTGCTAATTGTGGTTGGTGAGCTTTTTGAAGGCTCCTGCGCAGGTGCTTGAGGAATCGTTTCCAGGTTGTGGATCGAGGAGTACGACAGAGAGTGGGTGCTAACGACAGAAGAGAGATATGAGGTCTGGGGTGTGGTTGGGATTGTTTGATGAGACACGATATTGGAGAAACTTAGAGAAGTTGTCTGTTGTTGGTGCGAACTCGACGGAACATCCGCGCGGCCTGCATCATTGTGTTCTTCATCATAAGCTTCATCCCACATAGTCTTTGGTGGTGTAATGGTCGGTAAGTTCCTGAGTGGACTCTCCTGCTGATATTTCAACGGCGTGTATTGTGTGTTCATGTCGGCCCTCAGGGGTGAATTGTTCATGCTGGGCGGTAGAGGAAAGTCGGAGGGAGAGGGTTGAGGCAATCCTTCTTCAGGAGGAGTAAGGCCTGCTGTTGCTCCTCCTGCAGCGGCGACTGCAGCACCAGCGGCAACCCCAGCTTCATCGACCAGCGTCGCTGGGGCCGCTTCCGGCTGCCAAGGTTCTGTCATTGTGCCACAATCAATCATCGCAACCTTGAGAGGAGTTGGTTGCGAGGGTTGGCTATCACTCTGGTTGCTCTCAGTGGCCGCAGTCGGAGTTGGCCTGGGCGAGATGATACTTGCTCTGCCTGGTGTGCCAAATTGGCTATCAGTGCCCGCATCGTTGTATCCACCAAGCTCTGCGAAGAGACTCTGCTCTCCCACAGGAGGACTTTGATCGTTTCCAAAACTAGCAGGCGAATCTCTCATCACATTTCGGAACTGTGAACTCTCAGGTGTCAATTGAGATGGGTTTTGGGCATTTTGCAATGTTGCTCCCCTTCCAACCTTAAGGCGGTATTTTGGCAGCTGTGCTTGTACGGGCATCTTCAAGTCTCCTTCTTCGCCCGCAGAAGTGGAGGCTGTACTCATGAAGGAAGACCTGTCGCCGGCGTTCTTGAACGCAAGTGTGGGTTGATTTCCTCTAGCTCCCCTAACAGTATTCCCCCGCCTAAGGTCTTCGGTCTCGGTCAGCTCGTCCGTACTTTCCCCAGCGAGGCTTTCAGCGCCTGTCATAAACTCCTCACTCTCGGTAGTGTCTCTTTCATGGGCAGTATCAAAGGCTCCTTCAGTGTCGTTCGCAGTCTGGTATGTATCACTCATATCAGTCGCGCGACCACTGCTAGTACCTGAACCAATAGCCAAGTTACGGGATGCGGCGGCAACGCTCGGACTGTGACCAGCAACATGATCCTCCCAGTCCTGATCTTCGAGCTCCACATCGGTCCGAGCTCTTCTGCTTCCTCCAAGTATATCTGGGCGAGCTGGTTTCTTGAAGACATCAGCTCGCATTTTCTGCCGTTTATTGCCACTTCCAATCCCGGAGCCATCAGCGCGCCGTTGTTCAAGCTCGTCCCTTGCATCTTGCAGCATTCGCTTCAGCTCTATCTTTTCGGTCTTCTCGCGATGTATGTTGCCTTTCAGATTTTGTATCATACGGTGGGCGTGATGGAGCGAGCTTTTTAGCGTTTCGGACTCTAGACCGCCATGCCGGGGTGTACCCTTGGTAGGAGAGGGTGGCGGCGAATGCTCATTGTCGCTGATATCTCTCGAGTGGCCTTCTTGCTCCATCAGCAAAGTTCCGTCCCCTTCGACATCTCGATTCCAGAGCCGGGTGGCCATGGCTTTCGCTAATTCCTGATTTTGCGAGGTGAGTTCCTCTATCCTGCTTTGCAGAGACGATCGTTCCGCGTCTGCGGCATCGACATTTCTTCGCAGAGAATGCAGTTCCAAGTCATGCGCTTTCTGTGCAACAGTATGCTCTTCTCCAAGTTGTCCATGAGCTACAGTCAACTCTTCGAGATCATTTTGCGCTTTGCTCTTCTCAGTCAGAGCTGCGGCAAGGGCAGCGTTGAGCTTCTTTTCTCTTTCAGCAGCTTCCTTTGATGCTGCAATCAGCTCGTGGGTTTGTGTCTCCAAATTCCAATTCTCATCTTTGTATCGTTGCTCACTCTCGTTAAGGGCTCTGAGACGTTGTGAGAATCCTTCAGCTTCATGGTCGAGCTTGGCTTTTTCCAGGGTGAGAGACTTGAGCGCTTCGTCTCGCTCACTCAGGGCAGCTTGTAGTTGACGGACCTGAGCTAACAGAGAGGTACTAATGTCAGCAGCAAATTGAACATCATGAGCTCGACTTGTTGGCTGATTTCGCTGCTTGCGACCTGGTACTGAAACCTTTGATGGCGAGGGTGTAGCATGGGTTGAGAAGGTTTCTGAGCCCTCTGTTGCTGGGTAGTCTTCGGAGCTCACTGCCCTAGCCTTTGGGGCCAACAGGGCCTTTGCAATCTCCCTTCCAATATCGTCGTGCTCTTTCTCTATCTCTGCCAACCTCTTGCGTAACTCAGGGGAGACCTCTGCCTCATCTTCCTGTGTCTCAACCTCTCTGAGTCGCTCGGAGAGCTCTTGCTGCTGTTGAAGTAGGGACGTGCCTAGTCTTTGAGCGTCTTGTAGCCTGCGATCAGTCTCGGATAGGTGTGCTCGTAATGTGCGTTTCAGTTGACGTGGAGATGCATGCGACGCTAGGCTCAAGGAGTCGGAATCGAGGGACGAGAACCGGTGAGCCGGTGCAGTTGGTGTATCGGCATGGTCATCTAGGAAAGGATCGCTCTGTGCGGAAGAAAAATGGCCGTTGCCGTTACGAAAAGCTGATTCAGGACCGTGGACTATAGCGGCGGCCATTGGTGCTTGACTTTGGGGCTTCAATTGGTGGTCAATGGGGTAAAGAACATGCTTCTACCTTGCGAGGGCTTGAAAATGCGGTGGTCGTGCGCTGCCTAGGGTCTAGGAATCACGCAATAAATGAATTGTCTCGTTCTTTTGTTCGACGAAAACGAGTGAAACGTGGCCCAAGCAGATGAGACGAGTGTTGTCGAGATTTGACGCGTCTCTTGCTAGAAGGCGGGGATAGGAGAGTTGACAACAAACTTGTCAATGATAGTGCTGCAGGTCTCAGGAGTAGCGAAAGGGGAGTCAAGAATTAACGATAGAGTAAAAGAGCGTGTTGAGGACTGTGAGGAGATGAATAACATAAACGGTCGTAGATGCAGTGGAACATTTGTGGCTTTTGGTCGTAAACAGGGCCAGTGCAAGAACCCGCTAGCTAATGCCGCAACATCATTGGCTACAATGGAAAACAAACAATGGACTCCTCTTCGCAACTATTCAATTGTCTTGATCTGCTATAGTTATCAGAGAGCTACTCCTAGTATCACTTTACACTTCAGGTGACACTTGATTTTCGAGCACGGCCGCCTCTAAAGAGATATCAGTGTGTCGTAAAACAGCCATCAAGAACGGCTGAAGGGACCAGCATTATCAGAATGTGCACTCCTTCAATGCTACTCCTGGGTCTAAGCAGGTAGGTTTGGTAGCGCAGGTTGAGCAACCATTGCAGCTTTTAGTAACTGTCATTGTTCGGGGACGCACGCTCCAGGGGGACCACAAAATCAACAGCGAAGCTGGGACGATTCCAACTTCGGAGTGCGACATTCGACAAGGTCAACAACAAAATCTTGCTTCAAGCTGTTGCCCTTAGAGAGATTTCACAAGCCAGGTTCACAGCCAAAGATGAAGAACTAAGGCTACACTTCGTTGCATTGCTCGGAAGGTCTTGAATATCACTGGTCGAAACATCTGATGAGGGTCCTTTCTCCCGATGCGCACTTTAGATTCGACCAGGATCCGCTGCCTTTGTTGTATGACATAGCCTAACAAGCTGGCCCCACGGCGGCGTTGAGATATGGACTGTGGGCGGTGTGAAATGTGAAAGGAGGACAAGGGAGCCGGCTGCCGCAAATCCAAGCTTCCACTCTCCGACGTGTAAGTCGTGATCTATTATCACATGCTTTTGATGAATTCATGCACATGAGTAGTCATCATGTAAACAGAAAAAAAGTCTGGCGTCCGCGTGGCGAGTAATTTCCATGATCAGCGGCTAAAAGTCGCCGTTCCGGCGATTGGCTTGCGAGGCTTGTTCGCTCAACGCTAGTTTGATTGGCAACGGCGAAGGAGCAATGCACTTTTCTTACCTTTTCCTTTTGCTTTCTTGCTTCTTCTTTCACCCTCTCCTTCCTCCTTTGCATTGCACTGCTATACTCGTCGTACAACCGATCCCTTTCCGAAAGGCATGCCTTCAGGTTCACTCTTTTCCTGAGGATTCTTGCTGTCCACTCTTTTCGACTTCATCTTTGCTGCGATTTTCAATTCACCACGTTTCCGCCGGTTTACTGCGTCGAGATATTGTGTTTCGGGCACATAACTTCAGCAGTGCAAGGTTCCCCAATAACAACGCACCCATAGCGCCCCCTGTGATGATACCTCTCCCATAATTCACCTTCGTGCTTGTTAGCACCACCTCATCATGGACTCCGAAACGACTTTTACACCACCGCACTTTGATCTAGCGGTTGCTCTCCTCGCACTCGTCCTCCTTGCACTATGTCTCATAGGCATACTCTATTACCTACGCCGCCAACGCAAAGCTCATAAACGCAATCTCCTCCCAACCCACCATAGGTGCCCTAGCCAGCGCCGGGTGACCATTTCCGCTACATCGTTCTTGGGGGACGCCGAATCAATATACGTGGTTGACGAGAAGGGAGATTTGACAAACCACTCTTCAAGCCTTCCAAGTAACCCGGTCCCCGAGATTCGAATCACTTTTCCTGACGAGGAAGGTGCTGATGGCAAAAGACAGAGTGGGCGTGTGGTTGTACTCCGTATTGCGGATTCTGGAGCTGTGGGCATGGAGCCGATGGCAAGGGATCAGCTTCCTCCTTATCAACAATATGATGCCGAAAGATTTCGCTCCCTTGATCTTGATCGAATAGGAGGATTGAAGGAGAAAGACGATGCAGGAAATTGGTCTTGATCATCACAATTGTTCTCGGGTTTCGCAAGTCGAATCCACCCTTGAGCTGGGGTTCCGTTTTTTACCATTTCTGTTGCTTGAGCCGGTCTCCAGACTTCACCTTTCAACCTATCAAGCGAATTTGCTGTCCAATAGAAGGATGATCATCTGGCTTTCTACGCATAACGAACAGGGCTTGCATTGGTGGCCCAACATATCCATAGGTGATATTATCTGGATACCATTATTGCGGCACATGATATAGCCACGACCACACAAGCTAAAAATGTATTATACTAGCTGGCCAAAGGCCACCACAATACTGCATAGTCGTAATGCACATTGAGCACCGATAGATTGATAGACTCATTGCAATCTGAATAGTGGTGCCTAGGTCGCTGCACTTTACAACCACTGTTTTAAATTGGCCTTGGATCAGATTGTGATTGCACCCGTTTATAATACGACTGACTGTAAGAATCAGTCTGCTGCCTGAGGATTGCTGAGGCTGAGGTTGGTGCAAAATGGAAAACGCCGTCTATGACGTCCCAGGCAAGGACCGGGAGAACAGGCAGCAAAAGCTAGGTCAAGCACACAATTAATCCTGCCTTGGCGATGTTGATTAGAATAGCTTGCAGACGGGCGTGGAGATGATGCACGCCATCACGCAGCAAATGATCTCATTCCCAGCTTTCGCATTCCTTTTCCGAGAATGCTGACGATGTGTGGGATCGCCCCAAAAGTACGCAGAAGGTCGTCCCCAGATTTCTTAACTAGAGCCTTAGCACCATGTTTTGACGGCTTGTTAACAGGGCTAAAAGGACAGGCGAGGGCAGCCTGGACAGGCGATCGAACGGGCGGCCCCATTTTTGGCCCTATCGAACCCTGTGGCTTGCACAAGCGCCACGCTTGCAACTCAAATCCGGCAGGTCTGACACGCATTTGAAGATAGATCAGATTCACATTCACCTTTGCATTCACAACCACCATCTAATCACCTGCGCATCTCTTCTTTTGCATGATTTAGGGTTGTCTTTCGATTCGCTGTCTTCCGCATCTTAGCCTTGTGCGACATTTGACTTGGAGCCGGTTCCCTTCTTTCTCCCACTAATCCTTTTCGACCACATGCCCTTCCTGCAAGTGTGCGCCCACACCCACCAAACCGGCTGATTCTCACATTCCTTGACCTCTTGGGCCTGCATCCCTTGCTCACCGCGCATCGAAGAGGTGGAGAACAAAGGCAATAAATCCTTTTGGACCAGCGCTGGTGGGATTAGTCTCTCGCCCAGCCATGCACGCAATCTGCGTTGCGGCTGCCTGCTGAACCGACTTTTTTGCTAGCAAACGAAGGGATACATCACCTTCGTTTCCTTGCATTCATACTGGACATACGACTCCCTAGCCTTCTCGCTTTCCTTTATATGCACATTCTCCATACATTATCCTGCCACTCTACTCATGTCAACAATCTGTAAAGTACTCGCTCCCTCTGGTACGTTGGATGTCATTTGTCCAACCTAGCATCAAGTCGAAGACGGGTATTGCTAACATGTTTGCTACATAGTCAATAGCTTCCGACAGAGTCCTCCGACGCCCGCTTCTACGCGCCACAGTTGTTTTCACATTCGGCGACCGCCCCTTGTCCATACATTTCACCCGCAATACTTTACCTACAAGTGATGGCATCCAACATGAGCAATTCAAATACCTCACCAGTCGTATGAACTGTTAAGTCCCTAAAATATCTGTCAAAGGCTAACACTTCGAATAGAATCGGGGCGATCGGCCGAACAGTTTTGATCGAGTCCCCACGATGAAACCTCCGTTGAGACTTGGGAATGGATTCACAGCAAACAGTAATCCCTGGGATGGCAGTGGAAGTATTTGGGGGAGCAGCAGCAATCCAGCTACATTCGTGGATGGCGCTGCCGATCTGGAACTGCGTAGTGGTAAGCGAGAACGTTACTTCGTGTCCCCCGTGCCCACTAATGTTATTTCAGGCTCCGTTTCCCACTCTAATGGAGGTACTCACCACTTTCGAGGCAGAATTAGCTCTGGCTCTTTGCTGTCTTCCTCGGAGTCAGACTGCTGGAATGGTCAACCGAATTTCCCTTGGAATACAGCAACGAATGGCACATCATTCGCCGTATCTCGGCCACAAGGACAAGCACTCTCGGCGGTCCACCTTCGCAACGGAGAGTACAAAACAAGCACGGCCGACCCACAGCTGAATGGTCGCGACTCATCATCTTTGTTCCCCATTGATCAATATAGTCATTTTGATGCCTCGAACTACACCCCTCAAGACCCCTCTCGTCAGTCGACGAGCGTATCTCAATCGCGGAACATGACTTCTACCAAATTCCTTCATTTCAATGTCGATCATAAAGAGGAGGAAACGCGACGGAATACCAACAATGCCAGTTTCCGAGCAAACAGCTCAGCAATCTCGACGCCATCAAGTCTTCGCTTTCTCAATAGCAAAACGGAATCGCCCTCACTCCTACATGGCAAAGTCCGCCCCAACAACGCGCCGACAAAATCTCGCAACAATTTCGATCTACCTGATATGCTGTCTGGATTGTCGAGGCCACCCTATCCCTCCGATCTTTCCTACAACTCCACTTCGCATCTATCCCACCATCCATCGGCCTCCACGCATAGGTCATTCTCAGGCGTTCAGGACCGGGCCCTGCAGTATGATCGCTTAGAGGATCAACTGGCGGCAAGGTTTCACAACATGGACTTACAAGCCGAGACAATGTCACAAGACCTTGCCTCCAGGTTTCAACCTCAAGGTCACTTGCAGAGAGCACCACACAACCTCGACAGATCTTTTGAAGCCGGCCTCTCTCGTCCTGTATCTCATAAAGGCTCTGAAGATATGGGCCTAGCTGGCACCTTTCCTGCTTCTTCCGATGGGATGGCTGAAACAGGCTACCCATTTTCAGGAGACTACTATCGCAGCACGTCTTTCGGCGAGCGTGGATCATCGTCTCCAACAGCCAGCGACTACCGACGAGGGTTGAGTACTCCTCTTTATTCAACGAACGGTGGCACACCACCTACTCGTCCAGAGTCAGTACGAAGCGCTTCCGGTAGTGGTTTCTCTAATCATGCCTCCAACAGCCAACTAGTCCTACTGGATCGCGAATCAAGAGCATCACGACCGTCTTCCTCAGAAGAGCAGTATACGATGTCAAGTGCCCCGCAAGCTCGCATGCAGTATAACCAGCCATACGAAATCGGAGGATATCATAGTCCATTACGATTGAACCCGCTTGCACTTCCCTATCCACTACCGCCGTATCACGGTCTGACCAATTCGTACCCCTCAAGATATCCAAATCGAGAAAATGATGCGAGTCAGATAGTTCGTAGTCCTCTTCTCGAAGACTTCCGTGCCAACCACAAGACAAGCAAGAGATATGAGCTCAAGGTCAGTCCATTTCATTAACCTTGACGTCTATACACTATTACTAACCTTGAACAGGACATTTACGGGCATGTTGTTGAGTTCAGTGGCGATCAGCACGGCTCGCGGTTCATCCAGCAGAAACTGGAAACAGCAAACAGCGATGAGAAAGACCAAATATTTGCCGAGATTCAGCCCAATTCTCTTCAATTGATGACTGATGTCTTCGGCAACTACGTCGTCCAGAAGTTGTTCGAGCACGGCAATCAAGCGCAGAAGAAGATTCTAGCAAACCAGATGAAAAACCATGTCATGGATCTTTCAACCCAGATGTACGGTTGTCGAGTTGTGCAAAAAGCTCTCGAGCACATCTTGACCGACCAGCAAGCCGCCATGGTCAAAGAGCTCGAAGCCCACGTGCTCAAATGCGTCAAAGATCAAAACGGAAATCATGTCATCCAGAAGGCTATCGAACGTGTACCTGCGGAGCATATCCAGTTCATCATCAACGCTTTTACTGGCCAAGTTAACCGCCTTGCCGCACATCCATATGGTTGTCGGGTGATTCAGCGGATGCTTGAACATTGCGAAGAGCCCGCGAGGCAGTCAATCTTGCGCGAATTGCATGCTGGTGTATACTCACTCATCACTGATCAGTACGGCAACTATGTAATTCAGCACGTTATTGAGAAGGGAGAAGAGCAAGACAGGACGAGAGTCGTTGCGACCGTCATATCACAGCTGCTGAGCTTCTCCAAGCACAAATTCGCAAGTAATGTCGTTGAGAAGAGCATCCAGTGCGCCAATGCCAGCCAGCGTGCCGAAATCCTCCGAATTCTTACATCGCTCAACGAGAGGGGTGAAAGCCCTTTGCTAGGCTTGATGAGGGACCAGTATGGCAACTATGTAATTCGTACGTTCATACGCTGTGCTATGTGACGAATAAAATTACTGAAATTTGCTGCAGAAAAGAGCCTCCGCGAGTTTGGGTTCAAGGATGCGGAGCGGAAGCAATTGGTCGAACATTGCAAACCAGAGTTCGAGAAGCTTAAGAAATTTAGCAGCGGGAAGCAGGTTTTGGCACTCGAGAAGCTGATATATGACGACGACTTGGAATCGAACCTGAGCAGCAGCCAAAGCTCCACAATCCCAAGCACAAACACGAGCACCGTTGAGGGACCAACCACCTTCACACTTCCACCTCTGCAGATTTTAAAGCAACCTCTCGCCCCCGAATCAGTCCCTGCCATTGCTTCCACACCGATGTAAGCTAGCGCGGGCAGCTTCCACACGTGTTGACTTCCACATAATTTCCACTTTCGAAATACGATTATTGCACTCACGAAACATTACCTCTCGGCGCATTTTGTTCACTGTTTGTTTTTCGTATGATATCATGAACAGAGCTATAGCACAGCATGGCGTGGGGGTTCTGGGAAGGACAGCTCAGGTTTAAGGGAAAGTACCGAATGGCGTCGGAACGTGTATGAGGCGATGTGTAATTCGATCTCATCACGTCTGCGAAGTGCCAGAATATGTTCACGAAGCGAGGAATGATGGGAAAGTGGAGTTCCTTTCAGCATACACACGGGCGATGATTGTTGATACCCGGATAACGACCACGAGTTCCACGAGTTGCATATGTGGAGTTGGCGTCAAACATTACTTTTTTGCGATTCTAGACTTTCACTGAAGGAGCAATGAGGGCTCTACATTCAAGCCATAATTGATGGTTACTATTTTCTAGACGAAATGAGAAACTTTCTTTCACCTCGATTTCATTTACTCTCAATCCATGTCATTAAGTACGCGCCCTTATAGTTAGAGGGCTTCCGCCGGGTAGTGAGGTGAAAACGAGACGCATGTGTGAGAAGAGAGGGAAGATGGAATGAGGTAGGGTTGGGCGGAGATGCCGAGAATGAGGGTTCGCATTATAGTGGACGTCAGACGTTAAAGGCCGTGGGCTTTTGGGCAGTTAGGCAGCTATGCAAGTATGTTAAAGGTGGAGGCCTGTTGCCTTCTATGGGTTGTCTATGCATTAATCATGGCGAATATCATTGCGGCTCATGAAATATACACCTTCCTAACTTCCTCCCACGCAAAGACCTCTCCCGTCGTGGGATCCCGCACTTTCCCACCACTCACCTCTCCTGCTCCACCTTCCAGCTTTCTCTGCAGCTCCTCCAATCTCCGCCGCCCATATATTCTACCGTTGGGTAACACGATCGGATCTTGCTCGACGTAGCTCTTGGTATGGTGTGCATAGGGTAGATTCCGGGCGAGCTCGTTGAGCTCTGTGCTGCAGATCGGACAGACACTCGAGACAGATGAATGTGGGTTTGAGGACGACGAGGCTAAGACGGAGTGGCAGGCCGGTGTCTTGAGCGCAGAGAGACCGGCACTGAGGGCGATGTGCAGAAGAGGTCGAGTTGGGAGGGAGAGTAGTGTGTGGTGGGTCGTGATGAATAGGTTAGAGAGGTATGTCCAGCGGGCGGGTGAGAACATCTTCTACAGAGGAGTCAGTTTGCTTCAAAGAACTTTTGGGGGGGGTTGTATACGCACTTTGTAGGGCTCAAGAGTGGTATTTGGTGGTTGAGCAAGGAGTCCAGCAGCATGAAGAATGGCCTCATTGTGTGTATCGTTGTATGGGACGAGGAACTTCTTTGCGTGCAACATCGCTTCAAATTGCTTGCCAGTCCGTATCAGCTCAATGTACTGTTGTAGTCGTAGCTCGAACTCAAGGTCGTTCTGGCCAATCTTCCTCAGTGCAGTTTTGTTTTCTGTGCACCACATGAGCGCATCTTTTGTCTCGCCTCTTTCTAGGCTGTCCGCGACTTTCTGGCATTGCACAAAGACGTCCAGATCCACCAAATCTTCGATGCCCTTTTCCTTTGCGAGGCTTGCCGCGCTTTTTGGATATCCTGAGCGTAATAGGTAGTCCACTATTAGCCTGTCAAGTCTCACCCTCGACCATTCATCGTATTTGACGTCTGCCAGACTCGGTATCTCATACAGATCTTGGAGATGTTTTATTCGCTTCTGGGAATGCGCGTGTATTGTTTGCTCCTCCTCGTGCAAAGCCTGGAGTTTTCGCTTCAAAGTCTGCATACGCGCAATCATAGCATCTAATGAAGCAAGTGTCTGGTCGGGTGTCTGTGTAGACGACAGAGAGGCGTTGGCGGTGTCCTTCAGAGCAAGGATTATATGATCCTTTTCCCGTTCAACGTAGCGCTGGGTAGTCTTGAAGTTGCGGCGTACGAGTTCGTGAGGGAGACGGAGGAGAGGTTGGTCCTTGTTTATGGGGTCAGCCAGAGCTACAGATCAGTCCATCTTTGAAGGGCATGGGGAAATACAAGGAGGAGATGGCTGTCAGCGTTGAGCTTGATAGTCGTGAGCTCCGCTGCCATGATGATAGGCGCGAACAATGCTGCTCGTTCGCTGTACTCGGAAGAATGCCAACAACTCAAAGAGCGGTTCTTGGGATGTTCGGAGCTCTTGCAGAAGATCCGCACTTGCCTGAGACCACGCGGGGAGCTGCTTGATATAAGTCTTGGCGCGATAATTCTCTTGATAACTATTTGCGCAGGATACTTTTGCTGGGCTGGTTTCTTCACCCCAGTCCTGCAAGTCGTTCATAGCCTGAGTATCTCGCAAGCCGGTTACGTGGCAACCATTTATAACGTCGGTTATAGCTTCTTCGCCATTATCGCTGGCCTTCTTATACACGCGACGGCGCGCTTCAAATGGCTCGCCTGGATCGGACTCCTTATCCAGCTCCTAGGTAGTGGCTTGATGATCTACTTCCAGCATCCCGACAAGAATCTCGGGTACGTATGCATGTGCCAGATCTTCATCTCCTTTGGCGGAGGCACGCTCTACACGTGTGGTGATAGGGCAGTCATGTCTGTGGCAAAACACGCGGACATCGCTACGTTTCTCGCACTAGTGGTTTCAAGTCTTTGTATCGGATACGGGATTGGGAGCTCGATTTCGGGTGTGATTTGGGTGAATACGTTGCCCGAACAGCTAGCGCTCTGGCTTCCGGACTACGCGCAGGGAAACTTAACGGATATTTATGGCAGCTTGGACGTGCAGCTGAGTTATCCAGTGGGCGATCCGGTCAGGGATGCAATTGTCAAGGCATATGGGGTTACTCAGCAAAGGATGTGTATTGCAGGCACAGTTTGTTTTGCTGTTGGATTTTTTGCCGTCGGGATGTGGAAAGACATCAAGGTTAAGGATATCAAACAAGTTAAAGGGACGACCTTTTAAGCAATGATAAGTACTTCTTTCTACATTCTTACATGAGAGATGCTAACAGTGTATCACAGTCTTAGGCCGGCATGGGCTTCCACAGCAAGCCCGTACTGTCACAGACGTGCAAGTGCAACGGTTAATTCGGGATATCCTTGCTTCAGAGCAATTGCATCCCAGGGCTACAGTTACATAACACTGCCAATCTCGTCACCTAGATGTCTGGGTCGCTGGATAGGGACAGAGTGCAATCACTATCATTGCTGCGGCCTTATTGCCTCGTTGCCGTTAGCCCATAACAAGCCTGGCCTTAGCACATGATTCACCCTCGAGTACCGTACCGTGGTCTTTCCTTTTCTTCCTCTTTCTCTAGTTTAGCCAATTTGTTAGATAGGTAGGGATGGAGTAGGGTAACTTCGTACCAAATATTCTCAGGGTCGCGGTTGTTCTTCACCCACCGCTGGTCGATCCGATAGATGAGTCTCCAGGGACGATCGGGCGCCCTTTGTAACACCAGAGCAACGTCCTACGAAGTCAGTTAAGCGACCGAGGACTGCGCGTGCCAGGAACTCCCCCCCATAACGGAAACCTCCCGTAAAGAAGGCACTCAGCCTGGCGCCGGTCCAGCAGTAAACCCGCAAAATGAAAGTGTACTGCAGCCAGTACCGCTCAGAGATGAAAATCAAATCATCCTTAGTCCAAAGGGTGACCAGAACTTTGGTAAGAGTGGTTGCGATGAAATTATATTTCGGTTTCTTTATATTCACTACCAGACCCTCTGCAGTGAGCGTTATCCGGACCCACTATTAACTGTGAGGTTGGATCCGTTACGTCTATAGGGGAGGAGCACTTACTTTGTAGACTTCGCTTCTATCTTTTTCATTTATTTCTGTGCCCGTGACACGGGTGAAGCCGGCAAAAAACCATTCAGCAATGGTGTTAATCGAATCGGGCGTGGGTTTCGCCATGATCCTGCCGCAGCTCGTAGCGATGTAAAAGCAAAAAAATCCTTGATTGTTGCTAGATCGGGAGCCTCTACTCCTTTGGTGAAGGCAGTGGTGCCTAGCGCAGGCCTCGTCGGGAGTGAGGAGATCTCGCTGAAGTGCATCTTTTCGCATCTGTAAGAGAGTCCATATGGTACGGAGCGTGTCAGTATCGAAGTTCGCACGGGCTGAGAGACACTGATCTCTTACAGGACATAACGATCTAACACCACATTTTGATTTGTTTTAGTCTTATCGTTGTGCTTTCTGTCATTTTGAGCGCTGTCTTTCTCTCAGTAGGCTCCTCTCCTATAGCCGTTAGATTCGGCTAGAGCTTCCAGCTCCTCAGCCGTGACTTTTCGTTTAGTCGGGACTTTTCGTTTCGCCATGGCGGAGAAAGCGGCTGTTCGAAGAGGGAGGAGGGAGAAGAAGCGGGAAAGCACGCGTGGTTGACCAATGGGCTTCCATGCTCTTAAGTATCTGTCTGTCGGATCCACAAGGGCGAGACGAAGCGACTGCGCAGGAGGCAGCCCAAAATAGCGTAAAGAAGGGAGTCCATTTTGGGACCCATCGATCGAGGGTGAGCGTGCACGCGAGCTATGAGGCGCTCACCCTGGCTCACCCTAGCTCACCCTGCTCGCGAGGTGCGGGTGGTGAAAGCAGCATGGTGTGGGTGAGCGTGAAAGTGAGCTCGGGGCGGATTTTGGTTCTCTTGTCCCGCCAAGAATGTTTCCGGAAAGGAGGAGGTGGAAAGGAATGACGGGTTTTGGTGCGAGGTAGCGTTCCCAGAGACAGAATGCGATGATTAGAATCACACCAGTAACGATCATTGCGATTATGTTAGCCGATTTCCACTTGTTCGCTCCAATCCCTGTTAGTGAGAATGGAATTAGGAAGAATACAAGGCCGGCTCCGATGATAAGTGTGCCGACAGCTAAAGAAACCTTGTTAGTTTAAGATTTTGCTATCAAAATCACGGGGATAGAAGACTGACCTGGGCTGCTGCAAAGGTCTGGACATTCTGGCAAGCAGCCATGAGTATTTGACCCACTGTGCTAAGAAAAATCATTATCGCGAAGCCTTTAAGCCGCCCCCAGGCATCTATCAGTTTGGCTGTCGGAAGTTGAAGAATGCCACCGAGAATACTACACACAACACCGACTGCAGCAAGAAGCGAGTGACTAGTGAAATTGCTGGTAACATATGGGAGAAGATTGGTTCCCATTTGTTGATTAAGGGAATTGACCAAGTAAATGAGCACGATGCTACATTTCAGATCAGCAGCTTGCACAAAGTATCTTCGCAGGGGATTTTTTTATTTACAAAGCATAGGTTAGGATTAAAGACTTTCGAGTCCATATTATGGTTATGGCCTCCGCCTGTTGCACGCCTGCTTGCGCCTCTTTATCTGCTGATCCACTGGCGTCTCCGGAGGCGCCCTTCTCAGCCCCCACAGCATGCCCGTGAATGTTCACAGCAGCTTCTTTCACTTCAGGAGAAGAATTCTGCCCTGAGTCCTCGGCGTCAAGGCCAGAGTTGACTTTGTGAGCATGGAAATATTGCATATTGAAACGCGTCCAATCAGCCAAGAAAAGTTCGTTTTCGCAATCGTGAGTCTCAATATGGTGAGAATTGAGAGGGCGAATGAATCATTGATTGGTTTGGGCTTTGACTTGTCAGGCATTGAATGAAAAATGAATTAACTATATGTAAGCCTACAGCAGCTATCCGCCAAGTATCACTGCTCACTATCATGCTGGGTGGGGGGGGGGGGGGTGGCGTTTCGCATTAAACCAAGTGCTAGGTGGGGAGCTGGGATACCGGTTGAATGCCTTTCAACTTTGAAAACTAACATACTGAAGAAGCAAGGCGCAAGTCGCAAGAGCTGAATTGGTTGGCTGGCTAACTTTTTAATGAGACCTTTGGATCTCGCATGCCACATGCATTCGTGAGAACAGGTGTTCCCAACTCATAGGCCGCTGAAGAATGGTGGCTTGAGTTTAGCCTCACTGGTTCATTTTGTGTAGCGATGGTGGGGTCTGCCTCCCAGCGTTACGCAATCTTTGTGGTCTTTGGCTCCGATCCGTTGCGGAGGAATTGTAACTGGCCTACCGAAGCTAACATACTTTTATCAGACCAATATATACACCCAGAACCGTGCTTCGACCATTACCATTTTCGTTCAGGACGCGGACGTGACGGAGCATCGGGCCGACCGAGCACAAGAGAGTGTTGAAGGAGCCATGTCAGAGTCCGAGCACTAGGCGAGCCACAGGGACCTGCCCTGATACCCAATCTGCTGCGCAGGTGCCAAGAAGGCTGGACTAGGATAGAAAGCACTCGCCTGCGCACACAGTTACGAGGTAGTTAGATAGCCAACCAACCATTTCACCCAACTCCCTGTCACCTGTCTTCGAGTTGCCCAGCTGTACCCCTCATTTCATTTCAGCCAAGCCTGCTGCCTGGAAACTTTTGACCCTTCCGTCTGCGTGGTGACACGTCTTATCCAATTCACTCTTGTTCAGCCTCAATATCAAGTACCTTCTTTGGCAGCAAAGATATATTTGACTTTGTCTCCGTCGCGTCGCTTTTATTGCAAAGTCAAGAAGCCACACCAATTTCCATCTGCAGCCATGGAGTCACATCATCCAGATCAAGAACTCATTCGACAACGTATGGAGGCGTACGCAGCAGCTTCGCAGAGAGGCTCTGTTGACGAAGTGATGTCTTTCATGGCAGACAATGCTTCCATCTCTGACTTTGGTTCGTAATTTCCCTTATTCCTTTCCTTTTATTTTCCTCTCTAACCCTATCTCTCCTTGCCTATGCTTCGCCTCGCTCAACATCACGCTAATACGTACTCAATCCACTCAGGAGCAGGCATTGATAACCTCAATAACGCTGCTTTCCGTTCGTTCCTCGCCAAGGTATTCGAGGCTAGCGGCAACATGAACATCACCACGCGCTCTATCAGCGGCCATAAGAATTTCACAGCTTGGGAATATGACGTAACGTTCAACTATGATAAGCCACTAGATGAGGTAAATCGAAAAGCGGTACTTGGGCTGGAGGTGGCGGACGGAAGGCTTGCTCATATGGTGAGCGTCAGCCTTTTCTGGTGGAACGATGATGGAAAGATTGTGAAGGCCCATAATTATAGCATGGCTGTGGCCAACTAGCTTGGGCCAGAGGGCTCCAGGCCAGTACTAGAGATTCAATCGCCTTGAAGGCAAAAAAAGCTAGCAAAATACATATCTCCATCATACACCTTCAATCAAACAACAGTCATAGTTCTCCTTTCCTACCCCATGCTCGTATCCACAGCATCGTCCCCTTCAATGATCCCAACGCCACTAACAAGTAGTTCACCATAACTTCCCCGCCCATACGCTCTGCACCTGTACCCGTCACTCTGTCAGAATCGTCATCTTGATACCTGAAAGCCCCTCGCTTTCCAGTTTAGCGAGTATCTCCTCCAAGTTAGGTTCTTCGATCCTCGCCACGTCGTCGGAGATAATATTCCACAGGTAGTATTTCTCATCCCCACCGTCGAGTAGAAATAAGTCCATCATGTCGGTTATGATAGGCCGAGCGTCAGGGATGTTGTAGTCGGCCTTCAACGTGGTCTTGATGTTGTTAATCTCGCCTGTGAAATAGATGTCGGCTCCAAGACAAGCCGGATGGTTGCTCCAGCCGCAAGGGAATTCGCACGTTCTTAACTCCACGTAGGAGCCTGCGGTAAATTCTTTTGTCTGTCACAATAAGTCACTACTTTCCATCGCAACAAAATGGTATTTCACCCCAAGCAAGGAGGTTGGGTGACCGCTTACCTGTGTAGATTTAGAAGCCATTCAGAGGCTAGACAACCGCCGCGCAGAAAATTTTGTAGTCCAGGTTATGAGTCAAGCTGCGATCAGAGGATAGATAACTATGGAAAGTTCTGTGGAAAAGTTGTTGCTGCGGAGTAGAACTGTGACGGATGATCGCAAGACATCGTTAAAGTACGCTCGTGCACACTTATGACGAGGCAGACACTTTAGCGTAAATTCCGACCCGAGTCATGTGATAGTAGAATCCATTAAATCCTCTTTGACTCGGCTCAAATCGAGATCTCGAGGTGAAGTTCGCAAAGCATGGTGTCGCCGCTGTGGAAATATGGAAAGTGCCAAGCCTTATCACGTGACCGATTCTTGTTTCTTGGAATTGCCCCTACGCCCACACAGAGAGACCGAGCAACATTTTGAATAATGCTTACTGTTCCCTCTGTTCATCAGGAAAATGCTGTAAACAGTCATCTAGGCATTTCACGAGCCAGCTAGGAGACTCACCCCTGCTCACCTACCTCAGCTAAAAATCGCGCGAGTACAAGGCGGCATCACTCTACGCTCAGAGGGTGACGAGTGCAAACACTGAGCATGTGATATCCGTTTCGACACATCTGCAGAGCAAGAATACTAAGATACTTCCTAAGACATAAAGCAAATTCGACTGATACAGAGGATCGGATACCTCATTGAATTCTCGCTATCATGCCTATACATCTCACAAGCACTTCTTGACGCCAGTTCCACCAGGACGCCGTGCCCACGCTCGACAATTTGAAAATACCGCCAAAAGTCACAGCATAGCATAAATAGGCCCCATACCCCCATTCAATCACTCTCCTCACTCCCTTCTGCCTTAGGC